>OGCI01000498.1_pt1 | contig 44506 bp, 46 predicted proteins | sample 1570021 | NCBI WGS metagenome assembly OGCI01 (sample SAMN06264664, study PRJEB24512) | hot springs metagenome | isolation source: Hot spring water | place: South Africa: Tshipise | collected 2015-06-21
CCGGCTACCCGTCTTCGGCTTGGTAGGCCATTACCCCACCAACGACCTGATAGGCCGCAGGCCCATCCCTAGGCCCCTGACTCGCATCAGGGTTTCCCCACAGACATCCCAGTCCGTGAGTATACGCGGTATTAGGCCCGCTTTCGCGGGATTATCCCCCTCCTAAGGGTAGGTTACCTACGTGTTACTCACCCGTCCGCCACTAACCAGTGCGAAGCACCGGAAACACCAAATCCTAAATCCACATTCCTCAATCCCTTCAAAATGTGCATTTCAGAATTTGCCCAGCATTTCCATGTCCCCAGTGCTTCGCACCGGTCCGTTCGACTTGCATGTGTTAGGCACGCCGCCAGCGTTCGTTCTGAGCCAGGATCAAACTCTCAAATAAAAGTTTAAAACTGACCAGGGTTTGCTACGCACTTTTTTAGATTTTTCAAAGAACGATGTGCAAGAGCCTATATGTTAACGGAAGAGAATTTTGTTTGTCAACCGGAATTCTGCCGAGATGGAAGAACCACACAAAAAAGCCAGGCCCTCGAGCCTGGCTCCTTAAGAGTGCTGGCTCCCCGTGTGCAACCCTCTTCATAACCGTTCTCGTTCTCCGGCTGTTAACCGAAAACCTTCAATTTCAACGGGGAGCAGGCCGTTCCCGGGGAGGCGGAAGCGGTGTTAAATGACGGTTCCCCGCCGGATGTCACAACTCATCACAGCGCCATCAGAGCGAACACGCCCCAGCCCAGGTACTCACGCGTGTGAGTTACGTAGCGTACGGGTTCCGAGGTCGGTCGGGCTCGAACCTTTTGGGCTGACTCGTCGTCGGGATTGGCTTCAAGCCATCGGCGCATGGTGAGCCATTTGGCCGCTTCGTATCTGTCCCAGCTGTCTTGGTCGGCCAGAACCATTTTAACGACGTCGTAGCCAAGGCTCCCGAATGATGCGAGAAGTTCGGGGAACATGAGAAAGTCGGAGATCGAGCCGGCAAGACACCCCTTAGCAACTTCTTCCGTCGGCGGTAACTGCCGCCAGTAGGGTTCGCCGATGAGGATGATCCCTCCTTCCCTCCTGTGCGCAGGCTCCGCGCCAGAAGATCGATAGTGCCGGCCACTCCCCCGCCGATCCACGTGGCACCGACACAGGCCGCCACATCGACCTTTTCGTCGGAGACATAGCCGGTAGCATCGCCATGGATGAAAGTGACCCGGTCGGCGATGCCGAGTTCTTCGGCACGGCGTTTCGCTTGGTCGGTGAACAAAGAACTCATGTCGATTCCGGTGCCGATGACGCCGTAATCACGCGCCCAGGTGCACAGCATCTCCCCCGAACCGCTTCCGAGATCGAGCACCCGGGCCCCGGTTCCAGACGCAGCGCCGCGCCGAGCGTGGCGAGCTTCTCGGGTGTGATCGGGTTGTGGATACGGTAAGCGCTTTCTGTGATGCTGAATATCCGTGGGATGTCCACTGTGGAAAACCTCCTCAAGAATATGAATAGATTCGGTCACTGCATAACATAACTAGTGGCAGATGCAACGGCAGTGTACTAAAGCCAAAAAGGGCCGTGTCGTCGACATCTTGTAGAAAGCTCATCGGGTCTCTCCCGATTTCAGAAGCCGCTCCGCCGGCTCCAATGCGTCCACCGGCTGGAAACACTCCGGACGAGGACGGCGCACATTCGGTTGTCCCGCTTCTGGTCGGCAATTGAGCAAGGATTCGACTCATTGGCCGGGGACGGCGTTTCGGCCGTATACAGCGCGCCACGGATCGCGGCGTTGGTGTCGGTGTCTCCCCCGCGCATGACGGTGTCCGTCATGGTATGGGTCGACCCAAGATAATCGATCCTGGGGCATTTGAGAAGGTCGCTTTCGACACTTCTCAGGGCACAAAGGGCCTCTGGAATTTAAACGGCCACACCCTATGGAATTTTATTGACCTTTGAGGCCGCCCAGGTCACGATCTGCTCGTACGGGTTTCGGGCGTCGCACCCACGGCGGACGGCATGGGCAATCGCCGTCGTGAACAATACGTTGGCTTGCCGGCAGACCGGACGGGGATGGGTGATCGCCGCGTCCTGCCGTGCCCACTCGGCAACCAACTCAGTGTCATGGTTGGCTCAGAAGATGCCCAACGGGCTGATTTTCGTCATCGCGCCGTTGCACTTCAAGGTCTAGCACATTTTCCGGGTCAGTTACAAAACCGTTCTCTCGCGTCTTCTGGAATAAAGGGCGGTGGACAAGTCCATCTGGATGAAGTTTAACACGGCCTATACGCAACACTTCAACCAGAAGCTTTCCTTCAAGGAAGAACCGATGGGCATCAATCCGGCGGAGCCGTTCGGGAGGAAAAGCTTCGATTTCTACGAATACCGATTCAAACCCCTGACCAGGGAAGCGGTGGAAAAGGATAAGATATCGCTCAGCCGCGGCGCGGAGATGCTTCTGATCAGCATTGAGGAGATGCAGGATTGGCAGCGCAACTGGGAGGTCCTCCTGTGATCGATGCACCAGGAAAGTCGCTTGCTTTTTAGGGCAACATGAATTAGACTAGTTTCAGACCGGTTTGTTTGGAGGTGCTTTATGGGAACCGTCGGAGCCTATGAGGCAAAAACACACCTCACCAAACTTTTGGAGCGTGTTGCCAAGGGTGAGAAAATAACGATTACAAAACACGGCGTGCCCGTGGCAACACTGCAACCCGCCGACTCGTCGAAAAAGACGCCCGTGCGCGACATCATCGATCAGTTGAAGCGGTTTCGAAGCGGCCACCGCCTCGACGGACTTTCTATCCGAGACATGATCGAGGAAGGAAGACGCTGATGCCCGCACGGTTTGTGGTCGACACCTCGGTGGTCATGTCTTGGTGCTTCGAGGAGGAGGGAAACAGTTACGCGGAGGCTGTCCTCGAAAGCCTCGAATTTGCGGAGGCTTTCGTGCCCGCTATCTGGCCGCTTGAGGTGGGTAATGTTCTGCTTGTGGCTGAAAGGAAAAAGCGCCTCACCCAGGCCGCGGTCGTCCGCTTTCTCGCCCTTTTGAGCGGATTGCCCATTACCGTGGAGCAGGAAACTCCCGAGCGGATGCTCAAGGAGATCGTTTCGCTCGCGCGGGAACACGGACGTTCCACCTATGACGCCTCTTACCTGGACCTCGCCATGAGGTTCGATCTTCCCATCGCCACAGTGGACGCATCCCTTCTAAAAGTCACGAAAAAATGCAAAGTCCCGGCCTTTGACCCGGCTCGAGCGCGCTAGCATCATAACATCGCGCGGATGGCCCGGCGGTAGTTCTCGATATTTGATGTGCACCCCTTTTCTTCCGCTCCTCCTCTCGGATTTGCGGCTCCCGCCTCTGGCCGCGCCATCGGCGATGCCGAAGAAGAGGAACCCGTTCCACTTGTTCCCGGTGACCTCCTGGGCGATGGCTGAGAGGGACTTGTACCATCGGCCGTCGAACTCGAAGCCGTTGTCGAGGACCTTGACCACGATGTCGCGGCCTTGGAACTCGCGGGCGAGCAGAGTTCCGGGCAGAGGCAGCCTTGGGTCGCGAGGGGGATATGGGGCCGGTCGCCGTTCTCGCTTTGACCTCGGCGGAACCCGATGCGACCGGGTCACGCGGAGACCGCGTTCTCAGGTCGGCATCATTGGTCGGTTCCTCAGCCCCGCGCCGGGCCTGCTCCGAAAGGTCACCCTCCGCCAAGGCCTGGATACGCCGGGCGATTCGCTTGCGAAGAGACTCCTTGTGGCAGGAGCGGGTCTCTTCTCCGAAGACCTCGATGTACTTATCTCGGAGCTCTCCCACAGTCATCCGGGAGAGCCCCTGAACCTCTTGATACGTTACTGTTTCCATGCGAAACCTCCTTGGTTCATGGGCTTCGCCCCGGCCGGCGGTCCGTCCGACACCACTCGAAGGTGATGTCGTCGGCACCCACAATGGTCTCCGTTCTCACGGCCGTTTCCGCCGTCTGGTAATCCGTCTTCGCCGGACCTACTGGTCCGGCTTTCGGCAGATACCTACCGGAGGGGAGTTCAAAATGTCGAAGCGGATGCCCGGATGCAACCAGGCTGTTAAACAAGGCGACTCGAAAAACGGAGAACGGGAGAATTCGGAAAGGACATTTTCGGTGAGCGCCCGCAACCCCCAGGGTTGCACCCGCCCCCGGACTATAGGCTTCGAAACGGAGAATCAGGGTAAATGTACGGGCGGGCGCTTGCCTGTGCCGTGCTCGGCACGGCAGACAGGTAAGTCGGAGTGGGCACGCCTGAAACGACGAGACCCCGAGGGGATCACCCCACGGGGTCTTGCGTTAAACAAGAACCGCTGAAGTCAGCGGACTGAAATCTGGCTATTGGGGAGGGATTCTCCCGCTGGAAGCGGGACCGACCAAGTGGTTAATCCCGCCGGGGGCGGGACTCTCGGCGGGGATATGGTCGAGAGGTATCGCTCTATGCCTCTTTTCTTGATGTGGGTTTCGAGTCTCATAGCCTCGATGCGGGAGTGGCAAGGCATCTGCCACACTAATCTCCACGGACCGAGGAATTTCTTTGTCCATTTTTCACCCGAACGATCCGGATCATTGTGTTCTTGCAGACGCCTGGGGAGGTATGCGGTCTGCCCGCAGTAGTAGCGGCCGGTTTTTTCACTCTGGAGGATGTAGACCCAATAGGTCATAAAAAAAGCCAGGCCTTCGAGCCTGGCTCCTTAAGAGTGCTGGCTCCTGGGGAGGGATTCGAACCCCCGACCAAGTGGTTAACAGCCACCCGCTCTGCCGGCTGAGCTACCCAGGAATAGGTTAATCCGTGACTCCTTTCCTCATCCGGGGAGCTCATGCCTGACCGACCGAGTGGTTAATCCCGCCGGGGGCGGGACTCTGCCGGCTGAGCTACCCAGGAATCGTCCTCAGGAACATGCTCGACCACCACTCACATCACTCCCGAGGCCGAGCATGCAAGACAGCTATTCTTTATAGCAAACGCCGAGTCTATTGTCAATCGACAGGCAGTTCGGTAGCGTATCTTGCGACAAGATCGCCCACCTCGCTCGTCCCGTACCCCATCTTTCCCGCGGCGAGACTCTTCAGGTGCTTTCCGGTAACTTCGATGACCGCACTCTCGACCAGCTCCGCTGCTTTCTGTTCGCCCAGGTATTCGAGCATCATTCCCCCCGCACAAATCGCCGCTAAAGGATTCACGACGTTCTTCCCCGTGTATTTCGGCGCCGAGCCGCCGATCGGCTCGAACATCGAGACACCGTCCGGATTGATATTTCCGCCGGCAGCGATGCCCATACCGCCCTGGATCATCGCCCCGAGATCCGTAATGATATCGCCGAACATATTGTCCGTTACGATGACATCGAACCACTCCGGATTCTTCACGAACCACATCGTCATTGCATCGACGTGTGCGTAGTCCACCGCGACGTCCGGATATTCTTTCGCCACATCGTAAAAAACCCTCTCCCAAAGATCGAACGCATAGGTGAGAACATTCGTCTTTCCGCAGAGGGTCAGCTTCCTCGCCTTGTTCCTTTTCCGGCAATACTCGAAAGCGAACCGAATGCAGCGTTCGACACCTTTCCTCGTATTGATCGACTCCTGGATGGCGACTTCGTCCGGCGTCCCTTTCCTGAGGACGCCGCCTGCCCCGGCGTAAAGACCCTCCGTATTTTCGCGGACTACGACGAAATCGATGTCTTCGGGTTTTTTATTTTTCAGCGGACAGTCGACGCCCGGATAGAGCTTGACCGGTCGCAAGTTGATGTACTGGTCGAGTTCAAAGCGGAGCCTGAGGAGGATTCCCTTTTCGAGGATGCCGGGCTTGACGTCCGGATGACCGATGGCGCCGAGATAGATCGCGTCATAGCCCCGGAGTTCATCGATGGCTCCATCGGGCAGTGTCTCCCCCGTCCTCAAATAACGGCTACCGCCGAAGTCGTACTCATGGAAATCAAGTTTGAGGCCGCAACGCGAAGAAACCGCGTCGAGCACTTTCCTCCCTTCACGGATAACCTCTGGTCCGGTTCCATCTCCGGGAATGACCGCTACGCGATATGTCTTCATCGACTCTCCTCCCGCTCGTCTTTCCTCACGAATCTTGCGCGGTGCTCAACCTTCGCTTCGTCCACTCGACGAGTCCGCCGGCACGGATGAGATCCTGCATAAACGGGGGAATAGGGTTGGCCCGGTAGTTATCACCAGTGGTCAGATTCCTGATCTCGCCGAGATCAGCATCGATTTCGACGACATCGTGTTCCCGTATCCTTTCCGAAGCTTCCGCCGACTCAAAAATCGGCAGGCCGATGTTGAAGGCATTCCGGTAAAAAATGCGCGCGAAGCTTTTCGCAATGACTGCCCGAATCCCCGCGGCCTTTATCGCGATAGGGGCGTGCTCGCGCGACGAGCCGCACCCAAAATTTTTCCCCGCGACGAGGATATCGCCAGCTCTCACTTTCTGCGGAAACTCCCTATCGGCATCCTCCATAACGTGCTTCGCCAGCTCGACGGGATCCGACGTATTCAGATACCGCGCCGGGATGATCGCATCGGTATCGATATCGTTACCGAATTTCCACACCTTCCCTTTGATGAGCATGATTTTCGGTTTCTCCTCTGCAAAAAAGCTGAAGCGTATTATAGGAGATTCTCTCTTTTCTCTACAAGGGCAGCGCTATGAGAGTCACACACACGTGGGTTTTTCTTCATGATCAATCACCTGTAACGATAGGTGAAAGCCTGTTTCCCGCAGCATGAGAGGCGGAAAATCCTCTCCGCATGCGACATCCGGTGATAACACGCTCGCATTTTTGATACAGTAAGTGCATGGTGGAAGTCGATGGCAGCTATAGGGAAGGCGGCGGCCAGATTCTCAGGACAGCGTTGAGCCTCTCATGCGTCCTGGGAAAACCGTTCAGAATATTCAACATCCGCAGAGGACGCAAGAAACCGGGCCTCATGCCGCAACATCTGACGTGCGTTCGCGCCGCACAACTCATCTCCGGCGGTGAAGTTTTTGGCGACACCGTTGGATCGACCGAACTGACGTTTTCGCCCGGAAACGTGAGGAGCGGTCATTATCACTTCGACATCGGCACCGCCGGTTCCACCTCGCTCGTTCTCCAGACGATCCTCCCCGCGCTCATATTTTGCGATGAGGGCCAATCGAGGGTCGAACTGACCGGGGGTACCCACGTCCCCTTCAGCCCATCCTATCACTACCTCGAACAGGTATTCGTCGCTTTCCTAAGGACTATCGGTATCGCAGTGAGCGTTTCCATTTCGTCCTACGGTTTCTATCCGAGAGGTGGGGGGAAAATCGCGGCGAATGTATCCACGGCGAAGGCGATCGATGGTCTGCGCGCCGAGGAACGCGGAGAAATCAAGGGACTGACATTGACTTCCGGCGTCGGCAATCTCCCGCTCGCAATCGCACAGCGACAGATCGATGCAGCGCTCGCGTCGCTCGCGCCGATCCTAAAAGAACAGTCGCTCCTCGTCCGCAGTGAAGCGGTCGCCGTACCAGCGACCGGACAGGGAACATTTCTTTACGTGCACGCACATTCGTTACACTCTTTCGCCGGGTTCACCGCTCTGGGCGCGAAAGGGAAAAGAGCCGAGGCCGTGGGGCAAGAAGCTGCCCGGGAATTCCTCTCTTACTGCCGGACGGGAGCGGCACTCGACCCGCATCTCGCGGATCAGATCGTCCCCTACCTCGCATTGAGTGGTAGACGCTCGCTGTACTCGACCGCATGCGTCACGGACCATCTGCTCACGAACCTATGGACGATAGAGCTGTTCCATCAATACACATACATCGTCGATGGAGACATTGGTAAGCCGGGAACAATTCACATCAATCCCTGAAATCCAAAAGGTACGTGAAATGTAGGGAAACTGTTCTTCGCGGACGGTGCCATCCATGGCGCTGCCATTGTAAAACAGCGAAGATCGAGCACATCGTGACGGCGGTCACAATTCTTACTGGCGTCTCAGCAAAGAAGAGACCGGCTCGGGCAGTCTCCTCGGTTTTCCGTTCGGATCGATGCACGCAAGTCGCACAGACGCTTCGACCAAAAGATCGTTGCTTCGCATGATCCGATGATCGAGGGTAATCGTCACGTTCGTCAGCTCTTTCAGAATCGTCACGACGTCGAGGTGATCACCGAGGAGCGCCGGCTTCTTGTATCGGACGTCGACGTGGACGACCGCGAAGAGATACCCGTCCCGATGGTATTTCGCGACGTCAATGCCCTGTTCCGAGAGCAGTTCGGTCCTCGCCCGCTCCATATATCGCAAATAGTTGGCGTAGTAAACGACGCCGGCCGCATCCGTATCTTCGTAGTAGACCCTGACCGAAAAGCGGTGTTCCATCTCGCTCCTATGTTGACTTGAGGACGACATAGGTCGCACCCAACCCGCCATCTCGTCGCCGGGCAGTCACGTACGCGAGCACCCATTTCCTGAAAGACCTGTGGAGAAACCGTTCGAGGGCTTTTTTGAGTACAGGCCCTCGCGGCGAACGCAATCCCCTCCCATGAATCACCTTCACGCACGAGTACCCTTTTTTCAGAGAGGACGAGAAGAAGTCCGAGAGCGCTGTCTCTGCTTCGTCCAGCGTCATCCCGTGGAGGTCGATCGAGTCCTGCACGGCGTAACTCCCCCCGTGCAGTCTGTCCAGAATGTCCTTTCTTACCCGAGGACCGGCCCATGCGATATATTCGCCCGTATCCGTCAGCCTGATCTCTTCCTTCCCCTTGACGATGCGCGAGAGAATATCGAGCGCATCATCGTGACGGAGGGGAAATGACGGCACCTTAGATGTCCTTTGCGGGACGAGCCTCCTGAACTCCGGCAATTCCCTCACGTCCGACATTGCTTCGCGAAATAACTCTTCATCGGACTTGTCCTCGCTGACAGTCTTTTCTTTGAGAGGAAAGCGTTTCTTCTCGAGTTCGACTTTCAGCCTCTCGAAAGGCATATTCGCGAATTTCGAAGCCCTCATCTTTTTCTCACAGTATTATAATAAACCCCACGATACGAAACCCAAAATCGGTGAACCCGACCTTCGTTTCGAAAAAGCCTTTAGAGCACGGGATTCTTTCGATCAGCCGAGGCGAAAGCAATGCCCGAGTCCATTGGGGAAAAAGGAGTTGCCCGTTCGTCCATGCGACAGAGAGAATATGAAAACTGATATCGCCTCTTATGCCCAGGTGTTTCGGAGCAGGAAGATTGCCGTCATCGCGTTTCTCGGGTTCGCCTCGGGCCTTCCGCTTCCCCTCACGAGCGGCACTTTACAGGCTTGGTTGGCCCTTTCGGGAACCGATCTCCGCACAATCGGCTTATTCGGACTTGTCGGCCTTCCCTATACGCTGAAATTCCTCTGGTCACCCGTCATGGACCGGTTCGTGCCGCCATGGCTCGACAGACGCCGAGGATGGATTGTCATCACGCAATTCTTTCTCGTCGCAGGCATCGGCGCCATGGCATACAGCTCACCCGAAAAAGCGCCGTTCCTTATTGCCGTGCTCGCGCTCCTTGTGGCGTTTACCTCCGCATCGCAGGACATCGTCATCGACGCGTACCGCACCGACGTACTGAACCCTCCCGAGCGCGGCCTCGGCGCCGCCGTCTTCGTGACAGGCTACCGTATCGCCGCGCTCGTTGCTGGCGCTGTCGCCCTCATCCTGTCGGATCATATCGGATGGAGGCATACATATCTGTTTATGGCGGCGATCATGGGAATCGGCATCCTTTCGACTCTCGCGGGACCAAAGCCGCCGTCGCACGCCGATCATCCGACTTCGATGAAAGAAGCGGTCTGGGGACCATCGAAGGATTTTTTCTCGAGAGAGCGCGCAACGCTCCTCCTCGTGCTCGTCATCCTCTACAAACTCGGCGACGCGTACGCCGGCACCCTTACGACGGCCTTCCTCCTCACAGGCCCGGGGTTTTCTGCGAGCGAGGTGGGTACCATCAACAAGGGGATTGGATTCCTGTCGGTCATCGTCGGAGCATTGACAGGCGGAACCCTGATGATCCGACTCGGCCTTTTTCGGTCGCTCTTGCTCTTCGGCATCCTCCAGGCGGTGTCGAACCTGTCGTTCGTGGCACTCGCCCTAACCGGTAAACACTACGGCATGTTCATCTTCGCGGTCGCGTTCGAAAACTTCACCGGTGGTATGGGAACGGCAGCGTTCGTCTCCCTCCTCATGTCGCTATGCACCCATCGCTACACGGCAACGCAGTACGCCCTCCTGTCTTCGCTCGCGGCACTCGGACGCATCGTCATCTCTCCCACATCGGGATTCCTGGTCGAAGCTGTCGGGTGGGCGCCTTTCTTTTTCGCGACCTTCCTCATTGCGTTGCCTGGCTTGATTCTCCTCTGGACGCTGCGACACGCAATCACCGCCGCGAAGAGAGACGATTGACCTTTCAGCGCCTTTTTCGGGGTCTGAATACCAGGATGCCCGGTTTTGTGAGAACGTATTCTCTCAACTCCTCATCGACGACGCATTTGTAGATCGGCTGCGACGATGCGTGCCTGAGAAAGACGGCATTACCTTTTTTGACGACGATCCCGGTGTGGGAAACATCCAATGCGGGCTGATTCGAGTATATGCCGATGTAGTCTCCCGACATCAGATTCGCGAGCGCGTCGCCGTCGATTCGGGCCGAGGGGATATAGCTGATCCGCCTCGCCACAGGATCGATTCCGGGCAAGAGCGCAGTCCCATCTTCACGCACATTCAGCACCTTCTCGAGCCTTTCTGTTCGCGTCCCGCCGATGTAATCCGTGACATCCTCGGTGATATCGTCGTTATATTCCTTCCAGTCCGTAAAAAAGTGATTTCGTCGCGCGTAATCGACGATCCCACCTCTATACCGCACTTTCCTCAGATGCCCGACAAAATCACTGAACGAGGAGGAGAGGCGCATCGCCTCAAGGTATTCGATGAATGTCATACAATCGACCCGTTCGAGGTCGATGACGAGGACTTCCGATATCGCATGACTCCCTACGAGCGTGGACTCGGCGTAGGGGACGCCGACAAAATACTCGGAGAGGAACTGGATGCGCTCTCCTTCGTGCGGAATGCGGAACGCTTCGCTCAGTAGGCGGTCCCATTCCTGAAGGGTACGATGCCCGAGGTGCACTTTGCCCACATTGCTCATTTCTTTATAATAATGCGAGCCGTTATCAAATGAACATTATCGACATCCATACCCACGGCATCGGGGGGTACGACACTCGGACCACCTCCGAAGAGGATATTCTCAGGATTGCCGAGACACACGGGAGTTTTGGCGTCTCTGAGATCCTCCTGACGCTCTATCCCTCTCCCATCGCAGAAATGAGAGCGCAGATGGAAACAATCAGGAGAGCGATGGAGCGGCAGAAGTCGACAGGAACTCTCAAGGGGCGTAAAGTAAGGAACACCTCCCATACCGCGACAAACCGTCGCGCTCGCAAACAATCGTCTGCGATCCGAGCCGCGACGATTGCAGGCCTCTACCTCGAGGGGCCGTTCCTCAATCCATCGCAAGCGGGCGCACTCGACGCTGACGCCTTTCTCCCGCCATCCGAATACGCATTCATGAAGCTCGTCGACGGCTTCGAAGACATCATCAAAATCATGGCCATCGCACCGGAACTGCCCGGAGCGGTGGCCCTAATCAGAGAGGCCGTCGGCATGGGGATCGTCGTGAGCATGGGACACTCCGATGCGACATTCGACGAAGCACAGCGAGGATTCCGTGCAGGGGCGATGGGCATCACCCATCTCTTCAACGCCATGCGCGGTATCCATCACCGTGAGCTGGGCATCGCGGGATTCGGGCTGATGAACAAACATGTCTATTGCGAAATCATAGCGGACCCTTATCACCTGCATGACCTGGCGATCGACCTCGTCTTGAGCGTCAAAACCCCGGACAAGATCATCCTCGTGTCCGACTCCGTGCGCGAAACGATCAGCGGTACCCGGCGTGGCGGCATAAGGGACGTGTACGGTACGCTTCGCGGCGGCAGCATGACGCTGACGGAATGCGCGAGAAGACTCCTGCGACGGGGATTCGATCCGGATATGATTACGAGATGCGTGACGGAAAATCCACGCATGTACCTCGCTCATGGACGGCGCTAAAAACTCCGTCATCCCTGTGCACCACGTTAACCCTGGGTTAGGGTATAATGGGGAAAATGACGGCTGTTCGTTCATAGCATGAAGGACGACATCTCATGAAAGGCATTGTCCTCGCAGGAGGAAGCGGTACGCGCCTTTATCCCGTCACTCTTGGCGTCTGTAAACAGCTGCTCCCGATTTATGACAAGCCGATGATTTACTACCCCCTCTCGGTCCTCATGCTTGCGGGAATCCGCGACATCCTCATCATCTCCACCCCCCAGGATCTCCCTCGTTTCATGGCCATCTTCGATGACGGTTCCTCGCTCGGACTCCGCTTTTCCTACCGCGAGCAACAGCGCCCGCGTGGCATCGCAGAGGCATTTCTTATCGGCGAACAGTTCATCGGCGGTGATCCCGTCTGTCTCGTCCTCGGGGATAACATCTTCTATGGGCAAGGCCTCACGTCTCTGCTCACCAAAGCGAAGCGCGACGTCGCAGAGCACGGCGGTGCGACGATATTCGGCTACCATGTGAACGACCCGGAACGGTACGGTGTCGTGGAGTTCGACGAAAAAGGATCGGTCGTCTCGGTGGAGGAAAAACCGCGGATACCCAAATCGAACTATGCGGTAACCGGCCTCTATTTTTACGACGCCGACGTCGTGGGGATCACACGGAACATAAGACCCTCCGGGAGAGGCGAACTCGAAATCACCGATGTGAACAGAGCATACTTGCACCGGAAAAGCTTGAGGGTCGAGCTGTTGGGGAGAGGATATGCGTGGCTCGACACCGGGACCCCGGACAGTCTTCTCGAAGCGGGAGAATTCATCGCAACGATCGAGAAGAGGCAGGCGCTCAAAATCGCATGCATCGAAGAGATCGCTTTCAAGTTGGGCTATATCGACGCAGAGCAGCTCTCGCGTCTCGCGCACAGGTACAATCACAACGACTATGGGAAATACCTCTTGCGCCTTCTGAGGTAACCGTTCATGCCATTTCACTTTCGGCGTCTCGACATACTGGATCTCCTTCTCATCGAACCCTTGAAGTTCGAGGATCGCAGAGGGTTCTCCATGGAGACGTATCGGCAATCTGATTTCGCAGCTCACGGCATTCGCGAACATTTCGTACAGGATAATTATGGCCTCTCGTTCCGTGGAGTTCTCCGGGGTCTCCACTACCGGCAAAAATCCTCACGCCCAGGGCAAGCTCGTTCTGTGTCTTATGGGACGAATTTTCGACGTCGCGGTCGACATCAGAGTCGGCTCGCCGACTTTCGCGCAATGGGTCGGCATCGACCTCTCGGACCAGAACAATCATATCCTCTATATCCCTCGAGGGTTCGCTCACGGTTACGTGGTCTTGAGCGATACCGCTCACGTTCTCTACAAATGCACGAGCGAATACTCTCCCTCTCATGACCGTGGCATCCTCTGGAACGATCCCGATCTTCACATCCACTGGCCGGTATCCGATCCCGTGCTCTCCGAGAAAGATAGGGGGAACCCTCTATTGCGCGATGCGGACAACAATTTTGCCGCCGATTAGCCCGACCTTATGAAAATACTGATCACCGGTGCCAATGGACAGTTAGCAACGGAATTCAAAGGTCTTCTCGGAATGTACGCGCATACGGTCGTGCCCCTCGACAGGGATCGCCTCGACATCACACGGGAAAACGACGTGGAGAAGGCGATTGCGGCTCACGCGCCCGAGATCGTCATAAACTGCGCCGCCTATAATTTCGTCGACCGGGCCGAGACGGATTACGAGACGGCAGTGAGAGTGAACGCGCTCGGCGTGAAATACCTCGCCGTCGCGTGCGAGAAAATCAGGGCGCTCCTCGTGCACTACAGCACCGACTACGTTTTCGACGGCGCGAAAGACGATTTTTATACGGAAGAAGACGAGACTAAGCCGATCAATAACTATGGCATAAGCAAACTCCTTGGAGAGCAGTACCTTCGGGAAGCCACCGATAGATTTCTGCTGTTCAGAGTCAGTTGGGTGTTCGGCGACGGGCGACAGAACTTCCTCATGAACGTGCTCGAGTGGGCGCATCAGAAGAGGGTGCTGAAGATCGCGTGCGATCAGATCTCCGTCCCGACATCGACGAGGGACATCGCTCTCCTCACGATGTTCGCGTGGAACAGAGGCCTGCGGGGCCTCTACCATCTCACGAACGGCGGTTACGCGTCCCGGTACGAGGTCGCGCGCTACTTCCTCGAAAAAATGAATCTCGACAACATCGTGCTCCCGGTACCATCCGACTCCTTTCCATCCGCAGCAAAGAGACCTTATTTCTCCGCGATGTCCAACCGAAAACTCTCGCTCGCTCTCGATGTGGAGATCCCCGACTGGAGAATCGCCATCGATGGGTTCGTGGAATCGCAGTTCAAAAGGGGGGAGACCTGATGGAGAGGCTTCTCGTGACAGGCGGCGCCGGGTTCATCGGGAGCGAATTCGTGAGGCAGGCGGTCGAGCGGGGGTACGACGTGACCGTCGTCGATAAACTGAGTTACGCTGGTGATTTGGAACGTCTGAAGACGGTCAAGCGTGTGTTCACGTTTCACCATGCCGACATCACGGACAGGGAGGCAGTTGTGCAGATCATCAAGGCAACCTCCCCTTCAGTCGTCGTCCACTGGGCGGCGGAAAGCCACGTCGACAGGAGCATCTCGAACCCCTCCCCGTTCATCGAAACGAATGTGAGCGGAACCCTGCTCCTCCTCGAAGCCTCCCGGCAATCCGGCATCCGTCTGTTCGTGAATATCTCGACTGATGAAGTGTATGGGGACTTGCACGGTGACGGGCGGTTTCATGAAACAACGCCGCTGAATCCAAGCTCGCCCTATTCCGTGAGCAAAGCGTCCGCCGACATGCTCGGGAGGGCATACCTCCGAACGTACGGCGTCCCCGTCGTCACTGTCAGACCCTCGAATAATTACGGTCCGTGGCAGTACCCGGAAAAGTTGATCCCCGTGACCATATGGAGGGCCTTCCGGAACGAGAAGATCCCCGTATACGCCCGGGGAGAGAACGTGCGAGAATGGCTCTTCGTTGCCGACTGCGCAGAAGCCGTCTTCGATATCATTCAGCGCGGCAGACCCGGTGAAATCTATAATGTCGGGAGCGGCGAAGAGAAACGGAATATCGATGTGGTCACGACAATCTTGCGCATCCTCGGGAAATCCGACGAACAGATCGAATTCGTGCAAGACCGGCCCGGTCACGACTTCAGATACGCATTGAATTCGGACAAGATCCGCTCGGAACTTGGCTGGAAGCCGAAAACGCAGTTTGCCGAGGGCATTGCGAAGACCGTCGCCTGGTATGCCGACCATATGGACTGGGTAAAGAGAAAACTGTAACGTGTCCTCGAGTCATGCATAGAGATCATATCTTTAGGGAATACGATATACGCGGAATCGTCGGTCGCGATTTCGACGAGGAATTCGCCCTTTCCCTCGGGAGAGCGTTCGGCTCCCGCATCAAGCAGAACAGTGACAAGGGACGGGGTGTGAGCGTCGGGAGGGATGTCCGTCTCAGCTCCGAGATACTCGCCAACCGGGTCATCGAGGGTATCATGTCAAGCGGCGTAAGCGTTTTCGATCTCGGCATGTGCCCGACGCCCCTCCAGTACTTTTCGATCCACCACCTGGACCTCGACGGCGGCGTGATGGTGACCGGCAGTCACAATCCTCCCGAATACAACGGGTTTAAACTGAGCGTCGGCAAAGAGACGATCTTCGGACCCGATATTCAGATCATCAAGCACGTAATCGAGCACCGTCCCTTGCACATTACGCAGACTCGCGGTTCCGTCGAGGGATACGACATTATCTCTGCCTATCGAGCATTCATGGAGAATCGCTTTTCATACCTGTCCGACCCGAAATACCCGAGACTGAGAATTGCGGTCGATGCCGGAAACGGGACAGCCGGCCCCGTCGCGCCACCTATCCTCGAAGCCATGGGCTGCGACGTCATCCCTCTCTACTGCGAGCCGGATGGCCGTTTTCCTAACCATCACCCCGATCCGACCGTGGTCGCCTATCTCCAAGATTTGATCCGCGTGACAAAACACCATGGCGCCGATATGGGTGTCGGGTACGACGGCGACGCAGACAGAATCGGCGTAGTCGATTCCGCCGGCAAGATTGTGTGGGGCGACCACCTCATGATCATCCTGGCACGGGACATACTGAGACGGCGACCGAATGCGATCGTTATCGGCGATGTGAAATGCTCGCAAAACATGTTCGACGACATCGCAAAGCATGGCGGGAGGCCCATCATGTGGAAGACCGGTCATTCTCTCGTCAAGGATAAGATGAGGAGAGAGCGCGCAGTCCTCGCCGGCGAGTTCAGCGGCCATATCTTCATCGCCGACGACTACTACGGCTACGATGACGCAGTCTATGCGACGTGTCGGCTCGTCGAGATCATGAAACATACGGGGAGAGGAATACGGGAGCTGCTTGCCGACGTACCGGAGACCGTCTCGACTCCGGAGATACGCGTCGAGTGCAGCGATGAACGGAAGCAGGCGATCGTCGAAACGCTCGTTCGCGCATGCAAATACTATGAATCATCCGGTAAGGGTCCGGTGCTCATCAAGAAACTATACGACATTGACGGGGCACGGGTGATCTTCGAAAAGGGGTGGGGACTCGTGCGCTCGAGCAATACGCAGCCGGTGATCGTCATGCGATTCGAAGCCGAGGACGAAGAGTCGCTCGCAGTATACCGGAAGTTTCTCGAGGAGACTCTCCGAAGACTCGAGACGGAAGGGAACGATGTGGACAATGAGCAGCCATTTGGGTAAAGTAGGACGGGAGGATCGCACGAGATGAAGGCTCTGATACTCGCCGGGGGGTCCGGGACAAGGCTCTGGCCCCTCAGCAGGAAGAACTACCCCAAACAATTCCTCAAATTGCACGGTAGCACTTCCCTCCTGCAGGACACCGTGCAGAGATTGCTGACCGCGTTCCAGCCCCATGATATTGTCGTTATGACAAATAGCGATTACAAATTCCACGTTCTCTCTGACCTGGAAGCCGCTCTTCCCGAAACATACGGCTCATGGAACGTGCTTCTCGAACCAACGGGACGAAATACAGCGCCTGCCATCGCTCTCGGCATCAAGTACTGCCTCGGGCGCCTCGGTTGCGGAGAGGACGAAGTCGTGTTCGTCTCTCCTTCTGATCACGTCATCAGACCATCGGAAAAATTTACGGACTATGTACGTCGCGCAGAGCGAATAGCACGCGCCGGTCCCATCGTCACCTTCGGCATAAGGCCTGTAAGGCCGGAGACAGGATATGGATACATTAAAACCGGAGAACGACGATCTATCGACGAAGACTGCGAATGTTTCACGGTCGAACACTTTACGGAAAAACCCGACAGCGAAACGGCACTCCGCTACCTGCGGGACGGCACCTATCTTTGGAACTCGGGGATGTTCGCGTTTCGCATCGAAACCATGCTCCAGGAATTCGAGAGACATGCTCCGGAAATACGGCGAATGCTCGATCTGACGCTCGATAATCTGCTCGCGCAGTTCCATAGATTCCCCGATATCTCGATCGACTACGCAGTGGCCGAGAAGTCGGATCGCATCGTAGTTCTCCCCCTCGACCTGTACTGGAATGACATCGGGTCATGGGACTCACTCTATGAGCTGACCGAGAAAGACGAATGGGGGAACGTGAAGATCGGTGACATCATGGCCATCGACACCCGCGATACCCTCGTGATGAGTAACAGACGCCTCATCTCGACGATCGGGCTCGATGAATGCCTGATTGTGGACACGGACGATGCGCTCCTGATCGCAAAAAGGGGGGAAACCCAGAGGGTCAAGGACATCGTTCAGGCGCTGATCACCGCTCAGAGGAAAGAAGCATCCGAGCATGTCACGACCTATCGTCCGTGGGGCAGTTACACGATACTCGAGGAAGGTGAACGGTACAAAATAAAACGGATCGTCGTGCACCCCGGCGCGCGGTTGAGTTTGCAGAAACACTACCATCGTTCGGAACACTGGGTCGTGATCCGCGGTGCTGCCAAAGTAACGATCGCGGATCGAGAATCGATCATTCATGAAAATGAATCCGTGTATGTGCCCAAATCGACACTCCACAGGCTTGAGAACCCCGGCAAGGTTCCGCTCGAGATCATAGAAGTTCAAAATGGGGAATATGTGGGAGAAGACGATATCGTGAGAGTAGAAGATATATACGGGAGGGAGAAGGGACAATGAAGCGATGTGAACAGTTTACCGGCCGAATGGGAGAGACACGATGAAACGGGCATTGATCACCGGCATTACAGGGCAGGACGGTTCCTACCTCACGGAATTGCTCCTCTCGAAAGGATACGAAGTTCACGGTCTCATTCGACGAGCGAGTACATTCAATACCCATCGGATCGATCATCTCTACCAGGATCCCCATATACCGAGCACGAAGCTCTTTCTCCACTTCGGCGATCTATCGGATTCTGGCCAGCTCACCAACATCATTTATAACATCAAGCCCGACGAAGTGTACCATCTCGGGGCACAGAGCCACGTTCGCGTCAGTTTCGACCTTCCGGAGTATACAGGAGATGTCACCGCTCTCGGCACGACGAGACTGTTGGAGGCGATCAGGAGAAGCGGTATAAAAACGAAATTCTATCAGGCTTCGAGCAGCGAGATGTTCGGCGCTGCACGTCCCCCGCAAAATGAAAAAACTCCCTTCTGCCCGCGGAGCCCTTATGCTGCTGCGAAAGTGTATGCATACTGGATAACGGTCAATTATCGGGAAGGGTACAACCTGTTTAATTGCAACGGCATTCTATTCAACCACGAATCCCCCCGGAGAGGCGAAACGTTCGTCACACGAAAAATCACGCGGGCGATCGCGAACATCATCGCAGGACGGCAGAAGAAGATTTACCTCGGCAATCTCGACTCGAGGAGGGACTGGGGTTTTGCACCCGAATACGTTGAGTGCCAATGGCTCATCCTCCAGCAAGAGACCCCTGACGATTTTGTCATCGGTACCGGCAAAAGCCACTCGGTCCGGGAGTTTCTCGAAAAAGCGCTCGCGTATGCGGGCATCGACATCGAGTGGGTGGGTGAAGGCGTTGGCAGGACGGGAAAAGTGCGCTCCCTTAGGTCAGGCATATCGAATATCAGGGTCGGTGAAACGCTCATTGTCATCGACCCGAAATACTTTCGGCCAACCGAGGTCGACTTTCTGCAGGCGGACATCGCTAAAGCGAGGAGGGTTCTCGGCTGGGAACCCCGAACAACGTTCGACGAACTCGTCAAGATCATGATGGATTATGACCTCAAGCTCGCCGGTCTGCAACCTATTGGCGAAGGAATCGAGATTTGCAAGCGAAAAGGCTTCACGTACACCTCGCATGACTTTGCCCTCCATGAAAAGATTCGCGAACGCTGCTGAAGATCGGGAGCGATTGCGCCGGCTTTCGATACACCACCCTCTCTCGAAGAGACGAGGAGACGCCTGATGGATCGGAGCGCGAAGATTTATGTCGCGGGTCATCGGGGTCTTGTCGGTTCGGCAATTCTGCGAAGGCTGCAGGAGCTGAACTACACTAACTTGCTGACCAGAACGAGTGACGAACTCGACCTTAGAAGACAAAGCGACACAGAGAACTTTTTCGAGCAGGAAAGACCCGATTATGTTTTCCTCGCGGCTGCAAAGGTCGGCGGCATCCTCGCAAATAGCACGTACCGCGCTGAATTCATTTATGACAACATCATGATTGCAGCAAACGTTATTCAGGCGTCATTTCGATACGGTGTAAAAAAACTGCTCAACCTAGGATCTTCCTGCATTTACCCGAAGTACGCACCGCAACCACTCAAAGAAGAATATCTTCTGACAGGTCAGCTGGAACCGACAAACGAGCCGTACGCTGTCGCGAAAATCGCTGCGATCAAACTGTGCCGATATTACAATGAACAGTATGGAACGAATTTTATGTCGGTCATGCCCACGAACCTCTTCGGCATCCACGACAATTTCAATCTCGAGACCGCCCATGTTCTTCCCGCCCTTATCAGAAAATTCCACCTCGCTAAATTGATGCAGGAAAAGCGGTTCGACGATGTCGAACGAGACCTGGCAACAGCCCCCCTCGGTCTCAACATAATCGAGACTTCCGGCCTCGAGGCTGTCGGCATCACTGCCGACGCGGTTACCCTCTGGGGCACGGGAAATCCATACCGCGAGTTCCTCTACGTCGACGACCTCGCGGACGCGTGCGTTTTCGTCATGACACGGTGCGACGCGGCATCCGCTCTTCGTACACCTGCTGAGGGATTCGAGGGAAACGTTATCGGGGAGTTTATCAATATTGGAACAGGCGAAGATATCACCATACGCGATCTCGCGGAGCTTGTCCGCAAAATCGTCGGCTACCGAGGGAACATCGTGTGGGATCCTGCGAAACCAGACGGAACGCCGCGGAAGCTCCTCGACATTTCCAGGATTACGTCGCTCGGCTGGAAGTCACGATTTACCCTGGAAGAAGGTATCAGAATAACCTACGAATGGTATCTATCTCGCTGAGCTTCACGGTAACACAATAAAGTCGTTAGCTTCGCCGGGACCGCTGTCAAGAGAGATCTTCTTACACTGGCTTCCTCCTATCGCATGGTTAACCCTCGTTTCTTGAGAAGCAGGTCGCTGTTGCTGGTATCGCCTCTCCCCTCGCTTTTCTTCTCTGGAGAGCGATCTCTTTATTCAACGCTGAACGCGCGTGTAGTTGACCCCTCGTTCGAGCCCATCGATCCGGAAAAGCGGATCACCGCCGATGAGGTCGCTCAGTTTCTCCGATGGAATCTGATTGTAGAAAACAGGCCGTATCAGGGATAACGGTTCGGTCTGCCCAACGAGCCTGTTCCGCAGGGCGGGATCCCCGAGAATTATATCCGTGATTTTAAGACCTCTGTAGAGCCGAATGTACGTGTTGACGCCAACGCTGTCCGGGAGCGGTTTCTTCAAGATATCCACATATTCGCGAATCTCATCCTCCGTCTCGTGCGGAAACCCCGTCAGAAAATCGACGGCAACCCGGATGCCGTGAGCTTTGGCGGCGAAGACGCATTTTTCGTAATCCTCCCAATAGAGGGTACACTTCCGCCAGGAATCGACCGCGATCGTGACGAGATAGACCCCGCAGTCCCTCAATAATTTGAAGAACGACTTGCTCGCATAGAGAGGTTTCATGTAGAGAGCCCAGCGTATGTTCAGCCCCGCCTCGCGGAGCGCGGAACAAAACGCCGTCGCATAGTCGGCATCCTCGTTGAACTCCGAGTCGCAGAGATGAAAGTGGTCATAACCGGCCTCGACGAGGACCCTGATTTCGTCGATCACATCCTCTATTTTCTTAAACGATACCGGTCTTTTCGCTTCCAAACAGTACACACAGTCCGAGCTGCATCCCTTGTGGGTTTCGAACCCCGCCACACCGCCCTCCTCGAAATATCTCTTGTAATCGATGCCATGTCGCAATCTCCGGCAGGATACACCGCTCCGAAAAGCTCCCTTAAAAACCGTGCCTGGGGATACGCCGTTACCGATGCGCCGCAGGATGCCGTCGATGACCGCTTCTGCTGGTCCGCTTACGGCATAGTCGGCACCGAGATACTCGAGAATTCCCCCGGGATCGGCCGGGAGTCCGGAACCGCCTACGAGGACAGGGAGATGGTGGTCCCCTTTGAGGTACCCTATCACGTCTTTGATCTCGTCGAGAAAAAACTCGTTCGTGTGGTAGAGCACCGTATCAATGTTCCGGACAGTGACCCCCGCAATATCGGGCCGGAAAGAACGGACGGCACACTCTACGGCCGCTCGGACATCCCCCGCGAAGCAGAGGTCGAGTATCTCTGCATCGTGTCCGTGCGCTTCGAGAGACGCAGCGAGACATTCGAGGCCGAGAGGCGGGACGGGCGGATGACGATACCTGTTCGGATTAACGAGGAGGACGCGCATCGATCTCTGCGAGGTCGGCCGCCGAAAAAACGATGTCATCCCTGAAGGCCTTCACGAGATAGAGTGCCTTGCGGAGGCGTGCGTCCAGAATATCGACGATCGCGGCGTCGAGTCCCGCACCAGCGAGGTAGACGAGGAACGCGGCCTCAAGAGGCTTCCTCACGTCCCTCTGCATTCCCGATGAGATGTTGGAAACCCACGCGATCGTGCCGATCGGAGGTTCCACAAGCTCATTCAGCGCCAGGATGCATTCATGCGAGTTGACGACGTGTCGCTGACCCATTCCGCTGCCGATGTGGACAATCGAGGGATCGGCGAACAACCGTTCATTCGGTATATCGGCATCGTTCGCCTTTTCGATAAGCTCTTCGATGATCTGCAGTTTCGCTTCGAGCGAAGACGGAACCGTTCCACCCGACGCCCTCAGAACAAGGGAAGAACCCGTGCGGGAAACGAGCGAGAGCAGCGCGTCACGATCTTCCGGTTCTGTCCGGGAGATGAAATTAACGAGAGGGGGCTCTTTGCAGAGCGGGATGCTCTTCTCCAAAGCGACGATGTTTCTCGAGTCGAGCGAAAGGGGGATATCGACGATATCTGATATGACGCTGACGACCCACGGGAGATTGTCCTCGTCGCCGCTGCCATCGAGAGAACACTGGATATTGATCATGTCGGCGCCGGCGACGCGTACCTCCCGAACCATCCCGGCGAGAACATCGGCAGCCCTCCTCGAAATCGCTTCCACGTATCCCTTGTTGCGCGTATTGAACGTGTCGGCAATCGCGATCATCTTTCTCCTTCACGTCGTGCCGTCTTGCTCCATTATACCACTTATCTCTCAAGACACGGGGATTCCCACTTCTATCAACCTGTTCCGGATTGCTTTGATGCGATCGCGCAGCATCGCCGCTCGCTCGAATTCCAGTTTGCGCGCCGCTTCCCTCATCTCCTCCTCCAGCTCCTTGAGGGCCTTTTCGTCATATCCGTAAATCTCCTTCTCCTCTGCGACGGCGGGTACCGTCCAGTAATCGGATTCGTAGATCGAGCTGAGGATATCTTTGATCTGCGATCTGATGGTTTCCGGCGTGATCCCCATCGCTCGGTTGTACGCTTCCTGTATACTCCTCCTCCTCTCCGTCTCCCGCAACGCCCTCTCCATCGAGCCGGTCATCGTGTCGGCATAGAGGATCACCTCTCCGTTGACGTTCCTCGCTGCCCTCCCCGCCGTCTGGATGAGAGAGCGTTCCGAGCGGAGAAAGCCTTCCTTGTCCGCGTCCAGAATCGCGACGAGAGAAACTTCCGGAAGATCGAGCCCCTCCCGCAGGAGATTGACGCCGATCAAAACGTCGAACGTGCCCATTCGCAAGTCCCGCAGAATCTCGATCCTCTCGAGCGTATCGATGTCGGAATGGAGGTATCGCGCCTTCACGTCGAGATTCAGGTAGTAATCGGTGAGGTCCTCGGCCATTTTCTTGGTGAGCGTCGTCACGAGGACGCGCTCCCCACGCGCGGAGCGCACTCTTATCTCACCGAGAAGATCGTCAACCTGTCCCGCCGCGTGACGGACAATGAGCTTCGGATCGAGGAGACCGGTGGGCCTGATAATCTGCTCGACAACGTTTCCCCCGGTTTTCCCCAGCTCGTAAGGCCCCGGCGTTGCCGACACGTAAATCGCCTGCCGAACCCTCTGCGCGAATTCGGCGAACGTGAGCGGACGGTTATCGAGAGCGGACGGCAGCCTGAATCCGAAATCGACCAATGACTGCTTCCTCGAACGGTCACCTTCGAACATCCCTCCGAGCTGGGGTATCGTCGCGTGAGACTCGTCGATGATGACCAAAAAATCCTCCGGGAAATAATCGATGAGCGTATACGGCGGTTCACCCGGGGCGCGACCGCTCAGATGGCGGGAATAATTCTCGATCCCGTGACAGTATCCGAACTCGCGAAGCATCTCGAGATCGAATCGCGTTCGTTGCTCTATCCTCTGCGCTTCGAGCAGTTTCCCCTGCCCGACGAAAAAATCTATCCGTTCCCGCAATTCCTCCTCGATCCCGCGCAATGCCGGATCCAGCCTCTCGCGGGGGGTAATCCAGTGGCTGTTCGGGAAAACCGAGACAGTGCGAATCCTCCGGAGCTTTTCCCCGGTGAGTGGATCGAACTCGAACAGGGCGTCGACCGCGTCGCCGAAGAATTCGATGCGAATCCCTCGATCGAGAGAAAAAGACGGAAAGAGTTCCACGATGTCCCCCCTCACCCGAACGGTACCTCTCCTGAATTCCCCCTCCGATCGCTCGTACTGCATATCGATCAACCGTCTGAGGAGATCGTCTCTTTCCACACCCATGCCTTCGTCGATGACGAAGTGCATGTCCCTGTAATCCTGCGGGGAACCGATGCCGTAGATACAGGAGACCGAAGCGACCACGATCGTATCCCGACGCTCGAGAACGGCACGGGTCGCGGAGTGGCGCATCCTGTCGATATCGTCATTGATGAGAGCGTCCTTTTCGATGTAGGTATCGGTTGTCGGTATGTAGGCCTCGGGCTGATAGTAATCGTAGTAACTCACGAAGAACTCCACCGCATTCTCGGGAAAGAGATCTCTGAACTCCCCGTAGAGCTGAGCGGCGAGCGTTTTATTGTGCGCGATGACGAGAGCGGGACGATTCAGCTCCGCGATCACATTCGCGATGGTAAAGGTCTTGCCTGAACCCGTGACCCCGAGGAGGACCTGGTGTTTCTGACCGCGCTTGACACCGTTCACGAGTTGTCTGATCGCCTTCGGTTGGTCGCCTCTCGGCGAGAAGGGACTCACAAGCTTGAATAGCGACATAGTAGTATTTTAGGGGAAGAGTGCCCTTCCTGAACAGGGTCATCAGTGCAGACCCCTCAAAGGACAGCCGTCGCATTGCGGCCGCGCTCGGCAGAATGTTTTGCCGAGCCGGACGAACAGGGCGTGATACTCGTTATAGAGCCGCACATCTCTCACGATCGCGCTGTGGAAAAGCTGCTGGAACGCCTCATACGATCGTTCGTACGCCATGATCCCGTGCCTCGCGAGCACCCGTCTGGTGTAGGCATCGATGACAAAAACAGGTTTTTCGAGAGCGTACAACAGAATCGAATCGGCGGTCTCCGGCCCGATACCATGAATCTCGAGGAGCTTCTCCCTGATGATATCCGTCTCCTCGCGGGCCATGTCCTCCATTCGTCCGCCGTAATGGCGGAAGAGGAATTCCAAAAAACATCTAATCCGACGCGCCTTTACCCGGTAGTAGCCCGCCGGTCTGACGAGCGACGCGAGGTTCGCACCCGATAGCCGATACAGAGCCTTCGGGGAGAGCACACCGTGGCGCTTGAGATTTTCGATAGCACGTTCTACGTTCGTCCAGTTGGTATTCTGTGTGAGGATCGCGCCAATGGCAATTTCGAAAGGCGTTTTACCCGGCCACCAGCGCTGCGGACCGAAGAAGCAGAACAACATCCGATAGACGTGCTCGAGTTGATGCATCTTTCCATTGTAGCGCACGTGCTCGCCCCCGGACCACACGCCCATCTGGATGCGCCACCACGCAGAAGAACGCCGCAAAAAAACATGGCATATGCATCGCGTTACTGGTAAAATGAAAAGGAACTTTTTCAGTCAGGCATCAGAGTATGGGAGGTTGACATCCATGAAGGTGAGTGACGCAGTTACCCTGAAGGAAGGTCGTCTGGAGATCGTGGACCGAGAGCTGCTGACGCATATGATGGATTCCCTCATCAACGAGGCGGTGTTCTCCGAGGGAGATCAAAAGACTGCGCGCTTGATGCTGATCAAGGAGATCGCGAAAGCGGCGAATGCGATACCCGCGTCCATCCAGTCCCTCTACGAAGAAATGGGCAGGGAGTATCCGGGCTTCACGGTGCCAGCGATCAATATCCGTGGTCTCACGTACGATGTGGCGCGGGTCATCTTCAGGAAAGCTCTGGAGATGAATGTGGGAGCGTTCATATTCGAGATAGCCCGGTCGGAGATCGGATATACCAAACAACGGCCTTTGGAGTACGCTGCCGCCGTTCTCGCGGCGGCCGTGCGCGAGGGGTTCGAGGGGCCCGTCTTCGTGCAGGGCGACCACTTCCAGATCGTGAGGAAATACTATTTCGCAGATGCCGCGCCCGAGGTAACCTATGTGAAGGGACTGATCAAAGAAGCCATCGATGCAGAGTTCTACAACATCGACATCGATACCTCGACGATCGTCGATATCGAGAAAGAGACCGTCAAAGAACAGCAGCGGAACAACTTCGAGATGACGGCGGAACTCGCTGAATATATACGCTCCATCCAGCCGGCGGGAATCGATGTTTCGATCGGTGGGGAAATCGGCGAGATCGGCGGCAAAAACAGCACTCCGGAGGAATTGCGGGCATATCTGGACGGCTTCAGAGAGACATTCCGCGCCGGCAAAGGATTGAGCAAGCTCAGCGTGCAGACGGGTACGAGCCACGGAGGGGTCGTTCTTCCCGACGGAACGCTCGCGAAGGTGAAGATCGATTTCGAAACGCTGAGGACGCTTTCGGATATCGCTCGAAAAGAATACGGACTTTCAGGCTGTGTGCAGCACGGTGCCTCGACCCTCCCCGAGGACGCATTTAACATGTTCCCCGAAACCGGCACCTCGGAAGTACACCTTGCGACCGGATTCCAGAATATCGTGTACGACAGCAGCGCCCTCCCCGCATCCTTCAGGAACGAAGTTTACCAGTTCCTCAAACAGGAATACGCGAAGGAGTGGAAGGAAGGACAGACCGAAGAGCAGTTTCTCTACAGCACGAGGAAAAAGGGTTTCGGACCGTTGAAGAAGAAGTGGTGGGATCTCCCCCCCGACGTAAAAGATCCCATCATGAAAGAGCTGGAAAGTAAATTTGCTCTATTGTTCACTAAGTTGAAGGTCACGAATACGGTCGATATCGTCCGCGGGACGGTGAAACCGGTCGTCGTGAAGAAAGATATCGATTCCAGCCTGCTCAATGCGTAGGTGAGAGGAGGAGAATGCATGAGATTCGGCGTGCTCACGAGTGTCATCCTATCGTTGGCGCTGGGAACCTCGTCCGTGTTTGCCGACGTTACACAGACGACATTCTCAAAAAAGGAGATAGCGGCCATGTCAGAAACAAGAGCGGTGATCGAAACGAAGTTCGGGAATATCGAACTGAAATTTTTCCCTGAAGTCGCGCCGAATCACGTGAACAATTTCATCGAGCTTGCGAAGAAAGGATTCTACGATGGAACGACGTTCCATCGCGTGATCCCGGGCTTCATGATTCAGGGGGGAGACCCCAACTCAAAAAATCCCGATAAGTCCCGTCACGGCATGGGCGGTCCCGGCTATACGGTAAAGGCGGAGTTCAACGACAAGCCCCATAAGAGAGGCACGCTCTCGATGGCGAGGGCGTCTCACCCCGACAGTGCCGGCTCCCAGTTCTTCATTTGCGTGGCGGACGCGCCTTTTCTCGACAGACAATACACCGTGTTCGGTGAGGTCGTTGCGGGCATGGAGGTTGCCGACAGGATCGTCAGCCAGCCGAGAGATCTGAGAGACAACCCGAACGAAAGAATCGAGATGAACGTCAAGATTATCGAGAAGCCGCAAAAGTAGACGATGGCGGAGCTATGATGAAATGCCGGAGAAAGACCGTTCTCTTGCTGATTTTTCTCTTGTCGTATGCCATCCAGGCGTGCTCCCAGATGAAGGGGGACGACCAGCAAAGATCCGTTTTCAGGGTCAGCGATCAAAAGAAGATTTCGTACGCCAAGATGGTCGATGACCTCAAGCAGTCACAGCTCATATTCGTTGGCGAGACGCATGACAACATGGAGCATCACCGACTGCAACTCGAGGTCATACGCTCGCTCCACGACGTCGGGTTACCGCTCGCCGTGGGTTTCGAAATGTTCACCGCACGGAGTCAGAACATCCTCGACAAATGGGTAGCGGGGACTATATCGCAGGATGAATTCATTAAAACGTACTATGAAAACTGGAATTTCCCATGGCCGTACTATCGCGACATTCTCGTCTTCGTGAGGGACAAAAGAATCCCCGCGCTTGGGTTGAACGTCGAACCTGCGATCACGAGAAAGGTAGCCCGCGCGGGGTTCGATGCGCTCACGAGCGAAGAGCGTGCCCATCTTCCGCCCGACGTCGGGTGCGCGGTCGATAAACACTTCATGGAGTTCGTGCGACGGGCATACGCCATGCACGGACACAGCAACGACAAGACATTCCTCTTCTTCTGCCAGGCGCAGCTCTTATGGGACCAGGTCATGGCGAGAAACATCCTCAGGTTCTTGGAGAAAAATCCGGAGCGCCGCATCGTGGTCATCACAGGGAACGGACATGCCTGGAAGCGGGGGATCCCCGAACACATTCGCCTCCTGTCGGATAAGATCCGCTATCGCGTCATACTCCCCGTGGTCCCTGGACATATCGACGAAGGTATCATTACGAAGGACGATGCCGATTACCTTTTGCGATCGTGATATGGTAATATTTTTTTGTCGGGGCGTAGCGCAGCCTGGTAGCGCACACGGTTCGGGACCGTGGTGTCGAAGGTTCAAATCCTTTCGCCCCGACCAGCTCATTTAGCTTTTTACCGCATTGCAATGTTTATAAAACATCCGGAAGGCGTTGTCAGTCAAGCGCTCCGGAAACAACAGTGAGTTTTTGTATCGAATCATGCGTGTCCAAAGTAAGAGAAGCGATATGGCTCGATACCCCGTAAACACCTTGAATCGACAAGATGATTGCATGGCAATCCTTATTCTATGACAGGCAAAGTCCCGTTTACACTTATAAGCCGTGTCGTGAAAGCAGCCGCGAATTGATCTTACAATGTGTCGTCATGGTGTTCATTCGGCAGCCAGGCATTTTTTGAAATATTCTGGACAGGAGCGGTGTCGAATGAAAAAGATGCTTTCCCTGCTGAACGTCTCGAAGGCAGTCGTTGCGGCGGTCGTTTCTCTCGTCATCGTACTTGCCTGCGTTACGCCCGGCGTTGTCCAGGCGGTTACATCGTCTGTAAGACCGCCGACCTCCATTGAAGGTTATACTGATGTCCCGTTCAACAGAATCACCAATCCTGCGCTGTCCTCGCAGATCTCTCAAAAATGGGTCCGTTTCAAGGCGAAGTATTCGATGACGGTCCCTCATCTCGACGACCTTCCACCGGAATATCAAGACGGCTGGGTGAGAATTCACGTCATAGACCCTGAGGATGTGCTCACCGGCACGCTCAATGTCATCGTTCCCGACGCGAAGCGAGATGCGCTCTCCGCATTGAAATATGGGGACGCGATAGAGGTGTTCGCCTATGGCGAGCCCATTAAAACGACCGTGTTCGAGCGCACCGTGAATCGGATTCTTTTTATTGTAAATGACATTAAGAAACTGAAATAACACACCTCTATTCCATCCTTCACCGCAAACCTTTCAGTACGACCTTCAACGTGTTAAACCGGCTTCCGTATCATCTCCCGTTACGAATACCTCCGCATGTCGCAACAGAGTGGAGTCTTCGACAGCGGAAGCAATACGGGAACTGGCCCTACGCCGGTAGGATTCATGTTATCAACGGAATTCGCAAAATGAGATCAGGACAAGAAATCAGGTATGATGAAGCCGAAGAACAATGGCAAAGCTGGGGACATAGATGACCAGAAACATCAAGGACATGTTATTTGAATTTATTCGAGATGAGGACGGTCTCACTCATTCTCACGTCCTCGAACACTTTCTTCTCCTCTTGATGATCGTAAGCATCATGGCACTCGTAATATCGGAGTTTCCCGTTTTCTATGTCAAGCTCTGGACCAGGATAATCGATGCCACTATCTTCAAATAACACAGATTTTCTATTTTCCGATCCGGTAGCCAACACCCAGCCGCCACACGACATCCCCGAAAAACGTCTCTTGCGCTAAGTCCGGAAAACATGCCATCTGGTTTCCGAAGCCCGAACCGCATAAGATAGTAATGCACACCATGGCATGGTGAGCCATTCGGCGTACTCCCCTGAGCGCAACCCACAAAGCTCGGGAATAGTCCCCCGAACTTCGGCACGCGATCACCTTCGGACGGGATTTGAACGTCAGCTTCTTCCATCGCTCGAGATGACACATCACAAATGCCCTCGACGGTTATCGCGGGATTTGGGCCTCGTAAGTTTTAAATTGACAATCGCCGCCTCATTTGCTATAGATTACGTAGTCAACGTGCGACACGGGCATATTCACAAAGGGCAAAGGAGTAGCGGCAGGAGATCAATGGTCAGGAATTATCACAAACTCCCCAATCTTATAAAAAATCTGGGAGGTGAATCATGAGGGGACTAAAAATCTTATTCCTAACGCTGGTTTTTGCTATAACATGTTCAACCGCAGACGCGGCGCAACGATATCTCCTTAAACCAGCGCTCGGAATCAGCAACATGGGTGTGAAGGTGAATTACCTCAACTTTACGGATCAACTTGTGGAAGACTTTGATAATAACGAAGGCCTCTACATCGGCTTCGAGGTGTATTCCGCGATCGCACCGAACATATACCTCGGGGCGGAGATCGGTTACGCTAACCCGACCGGCACCATTTACAGTGAATGGGAGCGTATCCATACAGAAGTGACCTTCGTCCCTCTCGAGTTGAACCTGAAATACGCAGTGCAAACCTCTCCAGGCTTAGTGATCGACTTCGGTGCCGGAATTTCTTCGAATTACGTCGAAGAGGAAGAACGCGTGTTCGGCTATTTCGGCCATGGCAGCCGCGATGATTGGCTCTTCGGCGGGCAATTTTTCATGGACGTAAACTTCACGATGCAACAGTTCTTCATAGGTCTCAATGCAAAATACCAGGCTACCGAAGACTTCAGGGATTATAACTACAACTACAACAATTGGAGAATCGGCGGGCAAATCGGTCTGATATTCTAATACCGCCTTTTTATTCAATAGTCGGTCCATCGTGACCGCATCACTGCATGGATCTTATCGGCCGCGTTGCAATGACGCCCGCTCGGCCCTTCTCGCTGATTTTATATAATATGAATATGCAGCAGACGAGCAGGATCAGCTCGCAGCACCCGCTTCGAAAGCTCTTCAGAAAAGCACTCTCGTTCGGATTCGATTCCTCGGGAGTTGCGCGCAGCCCGGCCTTCGATTACCTCGAAGAGCAGGTGCTGTGCGAGTTCATCACCACGGACAACCTCTACAGAATCAGAGATGCCTCGGGGCGACGGTTGGAGGATATCGCCGATATGCTCCTCGAAGGCGACATCCGATTCCACGCGCGCAGTTTCGAGAGGGAATACGCCGTGCACAAGCATATTGGCGACTATACTCTGTTCATGCTGGGGTTATTTCCTGAAGCGTTGAAGAGGCGAAAAGGGAAGGAATTCATCCTGGGGAAAATCGTGATTCCCGAAGCGGACATGACCGAACACTACGAACTCCAGGGCAGGCGCTCGTACCAGATCGCAGCGACGTTCAGTCACGAAAAACTCTTTCACGAGTTGTCATCGCACTACCTCCTCTACCGTGACGTCCTCTCCCTTGCGCGGACGTACCTCGAATCGGTGAGAAATGTGGAGTTTCTGAAGGCAAAGGGTATCATCGGTGGCACAGAATAACACACGCCTCCTCAGATCGGAGAGACTGCTATGGACCGTTACCGTCGGCTCGTACGTCTTATTTTCTTGATTCTCCTCTCGATGGCCCTGTTCGCGTGCGCGGGATTGAAAACCAAGAATGAAGCGCACGACGCATTCCATGCGGGGCTTGCACTATTCAACCGGGGAAACTACGAGGAAGCAATCGCGCATTTCGAGAAAGCGACGTCATTGGATCCGGAATTCGCGAAAGCGTACCTCTATCTCGGCAGGTCGTATGCTAATCTCGGAAAATGGCGCGAGGCCATCGTTCCTCTGCGAAGCGCGTACCGGCTCTCGCCGGAAGAGACGAAAAACGAACTTGCGGACATCGTCCTCGATGTGCTGCTCAACTATATGATGCGTCCCGACGATACGTTACAAAAACCGTAACTTTCTCTGAACGCGACCCCTTACTTCTTCGTCTTCTTCAGTTGGGCGACGCGCTGGCGTGCGCTTTCGGCCTCTTTCGACTTCGGATACCGTTCGATCAGCTGTTCGAGAATAACGATTCCCGTCTTCTTGTCACCGATCTCCACAAACGAAAGGCCTTGCTTCAGCAGAGACGTTGGGGCCTTCTGACTCTTCGGATATTTCTTCAAATGCGTTTCATACGCGAGAATCGCCGCCTCGAAATCTTTCTCCTGATAATAGGTCTCCGCAATCCAGAAATACGCGTTGTCCGCCCGATCATCCTTGGGAAACGCCTTCAGAAAGGCTTCGAACTTCTCGCGTGCCTCTCCGTAACGCTTTTCCTGAAAAGCTTTGTAGGCCTCTTCATACTGCGCACCGCTGTCAGCGGCCGGCTGCGAACTTCCTGTTTTCCCGGCCGCCGGCTGCTGTTCTTTCGGAGCGTCGTCGGATTTCTTCCCAACGTCCCGCGGTTGTTCGGACGGGGAAGCCCCGCTTTTCTCTTTCATGAGTCCCTCGAGAGCACTTACCCGGTCTTTCGTCTCCCGCATCTGTCTCTCGAATGAAGCGATCTGCGCCTTGAGAAGGTCGATCTCAGCAGTCGATTCTTTGAGCGTTTTTTCGAGGAAATATTTATTTTCGTCGAAGCGGCCGCTCAATTTCTGAACTTCTCCCGCTATCGTCGCAAGCTGAGATTGGATTTCTGCCTGACTCATCCGGACCACGTGGAACGACTCCTCTTTGGCAAACCCAGCGGTCTTTTCCTTCAGGCTCTCGATGTCGCTCTTCGCCGCGTAAGAATCTTTCAGCAACCTGTTGACATCCATCCTGAGCGCCTCGACATCCTCCGTTGACGCGCAGCCACACAAAAGCCAGCTGAAGACGGAAACGCAACAAAGGAGAACAGATACAGAACTACGCTTTCCCACGACATCCCCGGTCATCCGGCGCTCTGCTTACCGCAACACCACAAAATGCGCTCGCCTGTTCTTTGCCCAACACTCTTCGGTCTGCTCCGTGCACTGAGGCTTCTCCTCGCCGTAGCTCACGATCTCGATCCTGTTCGATGCGACACCGAGTGCGATGAGGAAATCCCTCGCCGATTTCGCTCTCCGATCGCCGAGTGCGAGGTTGTACTCGTTGGTACCACGCTCGTCGCAATGCCCTTCGATCGAGAGTCTCGCGGCTGGATTTTTCAGCAACCACGCAGCGATGTCCTTCAGCACGGGCTTCGCTTCGGGCTTGATGTCATACTTGTCGAAATCGAAATAGATATCGTCGAAAAGTCCCCGCTCTTCCTTGAAACGCGCGGGTTCTTCCTTGGTCTCGACCTTCGCGAGTTGCTGCTCGGTGATACGCTCTTCCGGCTTTATCTCCCCTCTCTTATCGGCCACCGACGTGTCTCGCACCGCTTCCTGCTGTTGTCCTCCCGGTTGCAACTGCTGCGTCACCTGCCTCTTCGCGCATCCAAAGACACCCCATACAGCAACCAGGCACAAGAAAAGAATAATTTTTTTCATTGCTGACCTCCTTTTTACAGATTTGCGTCGATTAAACGGTACCGCTCATATTTTACAACGTACTGTCAATATCTACGGCGTCACGAGCGACAGAGTGAACAAAGCACCATCGAAACTCACCGCGGTGACCACCGGGGAGCATATGCCTTCAGATTCCTCGGAGTGATTCTCTTCTGGTTCTCGCCGTTCGCCCTCATGACATACACCCCTTTCCTTCCGTCCCGGTCAGAAGAGAAAACAATGTACCGTCCGTCCGGGGAAAAAGACGGATCCTCGTTGTTCCCCTCCGTCGTGAGTTGTGTCAGTCCGCTCCCGTCAGGGTTTACGATAAAGATCTGATTCGTCCCCCGCCTCCCTGAAAATGCGATCTTGTCTCCCTTCGGAGACCAGCACGGGGACGTATTGTAAGTTCCATCGAAGGTAACCCTCCGCGTATCAGTTCCGTCGCTCCGCATGACGTATATCTGCGGCGTCCCACCCCTGTCCGAAACGAAGGCGATGAGCGTGCCGTCCGGTGAAACAGCGGGTGATACATCGATGCCATAGGACGACGTCATTTTTTTCAGTACGCTGGTCTTAAGATTCAGAGAGTAAAGATCCGGCGTGCCCTCCTTCGACGACGAAAAAATGAGCTGCTCCCCGTTCGGCGTGAAATCCGCGGCGATATTTGTTCCCTGGGAAGCAAACACCCTTTCAGCCTTCATGTTCGGAAAATCGAGAACGTAGATACCCCACTGACGATTCTTTTCGGCCGCATAGACGATCTTCGAACCGTCCTGCGACCATCGCGGCGAGATAAGGATGTGCGCCCTGAGTCCGGTATCGGTCACCCTGTGTCCGTCCCAATCGGCGATGAGCAGCCTTTTCTCTCCTTTCTCCTCCGCCACGAAGGCGATGCGCGACCTGAATATCCCCTGCTCCCCGGTGATCGAAAAGTAGACGTCGTTCGCGATGGAGTGCGCGAGCGGTCTCACCAGATTCCTTTCGGCTCTGTACTCCTTTCTGAACATTTCTCTCCCCTCGAACACATCGTAACAGGAGACGTTGACGACAAGCTCCTTGCCCTCTTTCACTATCCCCTTCACCACGATCTCGGCGCCGAGGGGCGTCCAGTTTTTTGGATTGAAGGGCTGCGAGGGACTTTCGACATGCGCTCTTTCGTCGATCTGAGAAAAAAGCCCCGTGAAATCGAGGTCGTCTCTCACGATCTCGCTCATCTCCTTCCCCATGGGCCCCGCAAACTCCTGAACCGCAACGGGAAGGCGCCTGAATGCGGGAGAGGTAATATCGATATAGACTTTCGCGACTGCAGTGGTGAGGGGGAAAGATGCGACACCGGCAAGGAACAGGATAAAGAGAAACGAAAAGATCCTCAATACTGAAGAACGCACGGCTTTCTCACGGGTAAAATCTGACCCCGATTTCCATCTCGTACGGCGGCGGAGCGAGGGGACTCGCCCTCGCGAGTGCCTTTAACGCCGCCTTGTCGAAAAGGGGATTCCCGGAACTTTTCTCGATGTTCTGGATGACGGCCGTGCCGTCCTTCAAAATCCGTATCGAGATGATCGCTTCGATGTCTTTTCTGCCGGTATCGGGATAAACCCACTGCTGCCAGATTTCTTGCGTTATCTGTCGATAGTAATCATCGAACATATCGCCTTTTGCCGAAGGAGGCGCCTCCGCGCGACCGGTGTCCTCGCCGCGTCCGCTCGCCTTGAGGGATATCATGCTACGCAGCTTGACAACTTTCTCAATATTCCTTTTCTTCTCGATCATCCGCAGAATGTCCTCTTTCTTCTCGAACTGTTTCCCAGCATCTTTTTTCATCTCCATCGCCAATGTGGTAGCAGCGAGAGATCGGGAGACGTCCTGGACAGTCGCCGATGCCCCTCCGCTCCTGTCGCCCGGACTCCCCCGAAGCACGTCCGGATTCACAAGCGTCACCACATACGGGGAAGGCATGACAAAGCGGTTCGATTGTTTGAGGACAGAAACGACTATCAGGAGTGCGATAATGTGGAGAGCAGCAGAGAAAAGTGCAGCCCTCTGGAGGGTAGGAACGCTCATTTAAGCGTGATTTTCGGCTCTGTGATCATGCCGAGTTTTTCGATGCCGGCCTCCTTTACCTCGGCCATAACTTCAACGACGAACCCGTACGGCACATCTTTGTCCGCCTTCAGGAATACGTTTGGATTCAGTGTGCTCGCTGCTGTCAGTTTCTTTCTCATTTCGTCCATCGCCACAGGATTGTCATTCATGTAAATCGTGCCGTTTCGCTTCACGATGAGTGTAATCCGCTCTTCCGGCGGGAGATCCTTGCCCTTCGCTTTCGGAAGATTCACGTCGATCCCCTGCTGGAGCAAGGGCGCCGTGATCATGAAGATCACGAGCAGCACGAGCATCACGTCCACGAAGGGGGTAACATTGATGTCCGAGAGGACCGTTCTCTCTCTCGAGAATTTCATTGATCCCCCTTACTGAAAAAATCGAGCAGTTCCTCCGCGAAATCCTCCATGTCGATGATCATTCTCCTCGCCATACTGAGGTAGTAGTTATAGGCGATGACCGCCGGGATGGCCGCCGCGAGGCCGGCAGCCGTCGCGATCAAGGCTTCCGCAATTCCGGGAGCGACAACGGTCAGCGACGCTGCACCGACGGCCCCGATATTTCTGAAAGAATTCATGATCCCCCACACCGTTCCGAAGAGGCCGATGAACGGGGTCGTCGAGCCGGTCGTCGCGAGAAAATTGAGATACTTCTCGAGCTTGGCCGCTTCGAGCGCCCCGTACCGCCTGATGACCCTTCTCGTCTCGCTCTTCTCCCGGTGCATCTCATCGGTATAGACAGACCTGAAGAGACTCGCGATAGGGCTGATCGTCAGATTCTTTGTCGCCTGGTAGATCTCGTTCGGGAGCCGGTTCGAACGATACGCCTGACGGAACTGCTGGGACTCTTTGTCCGCTTTCGCAAAATATCTCTGTTTATAGAAGATGATAGCCCACGATACGATGGAAAAAAAGAGGAGAATAAGGAGAACCCCTTTCACCACATACCCAGCCTGCAGTATGAGCTGAACCGCCGAATGTTGCATGATCACCTCGGTAATCTTAAGATCTGAATCGACATTCAGTTAGTTAACGGCATCCCTCGTCAAAAAGTCAAACTGCGATTTTGGTATAATAAACATCGGATTTCTCCTCGTTCCTCACCGCTTCCCTTTGTGTGCTGCGTCTCGGAGGGGTGGCCGAGTGGTTGAAGGCGACGGTCTTGAAAATCGTTGTAGGGGCGACTCTACCGTGAGTTCGAATCTCACCCCCTCCGCCAGATTGCTCCGGTAGCTCAAGCTCGATGCACCGTCCTTCTCAGGAATGGTCAACGCTCCACACCAAGGGCTTCAATAATGCGTTTCTTCTGCTTTTCGATAACTTTCTGACCGTGCTCGAGATTCCTGATGATCTCCCGCTTCGCATCGTCGGAAAGATCCTTCCCACGCTCGATGAGGTCGCTCACCTTCTCGCGCACTTCGCCCGCAAATTCATTGATGCTCTCCACGGCGTCCTCAACGAGGTTGACCGTTTCCTTCTTCAGCCGTCGGGCGGCCTTTGAAATGTCTCTCCTCGTTTCCCGCCCCGCCTTCGGAGCGTAGAGGATGGCCAATGCCGCACCAATAAGGCCTCCCACGAGAAACGCCCCTGCAATCTTCCGGTAATCGTTCTCCATACTGATCTCCTTTCCCCGGCTTCACAGCATACTACACTTTAACAGGTATAAAGGTGCGAGTCAACTTGTGAGCAACCCCATAAGAAGTTGAATTTTTGCCCATTTTCGATCATAGTTAATCATGGCTGACGACAAGAAAACGATGACCGACTTCATGAAGAGCCGCCAGTGGCGGATCATTTCCGCCCTCGTCATCTTCCTTCTGTTCCTCTCTCTGTGGAACCTCTTTTTCCGGATCGGTACGCCCGACTACCAGCCGATTACCTACAGCCAGTTTTTCGAGCAGCTTCAGGCAGGGAATATTCAATCGGTCACGATAAAGGAACTCCGTGTGAGCGGCACGTTCGTGAAGGAAGCGACCATCCCGGACCCCCATGGGAAAGGAACGCTAACGGTCAAGAATTTCTATACCTTTCTGCCTTCTTTTCAGGGTGACGATCTCGTTACGCAGCTCCGTGAAAAAAACGTCCTCATTACTGTCGAGCCCGCCGAGAAGAGTTCCTTTCTATGGCAGCTCTTCGTCGGTGTACTCCCTTGGGTGCTCATCATCGGCATCTGGGTTCTCCTGATGAAGCGCGCCCAACAGATACAGGGGGGGCCCGGAGGCCTGTTCACCTTCGGCGCGAGCAAAGCAAAACTGTTCGACGCGAAGAAGATCACGGTACAGTTCAAAGACGTTGCCGGCATGGACAAAGTGAAACAGGAACTGAGGGAGACGATCGAGTTTCTGAAGGACCCGTCGAAATTTAAAAAACTCGGGGCGAAGGTACCCAAAGGGGTCCTCCTCATCGGCCCACCCGGCACCGGCAAAACGTTGCTCGCCCGCGCGGTCGCGGGCGAAGCCCAGGTCCCCTTCTTCAGCATCAGCGGTTCCGAGTTCATCGAAATGTTCGTGGGCGTCGGCGCGTCACGGGTGCGAGACATGTTCAAGAAGGCAAAGGAAGCTCAGCCGAGCATCATTTTTATCGACGAGATCGATGCGGTGGGGCGAACCCGGGGAGCGGGCCTCGGAGGCGGTCATGACGAACGCGAACAGACGCTCAATCAACTCCTCAGCGAGATGGACGGTTTCGAACCACACGAGGAAGTGATCGTGCTCGCGGCAACGAACAGGCCCGACGTGCTCGATCCCGCCCTGCTGAGGCCCGGCAGGTTTGACCGGCACATCGTCATCGACAGGCCAGGCTTGAAAGAGCGGAAGGCGATCCTCGAAGTCCATACGAGAAACAAAATCCTCCACGAAGATGTAGACCTCGAAAAAATCGCACGGGGGACGCCCGGAATGACTGGGGCAGACCTCGAAAACATCGCGAACGAGGCGGCCTTAATCGCGATCAGGAAGAACAAAGAGAAGATCGATATGAGCGATTTCGAGGAAGCAAGAGACATCATCCTCATGGGGCATGTGCGGGACGAACCGATGAGCGAGACGGAAAAGAAGATCACCGCCTACCATGAAGCCGGGCACGCGCTCGTCGCATGGTATCTGCCGGGAACCGACCCTATCCATAAAGTGAGCATCATTCCGAGGGGACTCGCGATGGGGGTGACACAGCTTCTCCCTGAAGAAGACCGTCATTACTATCCGAAGACCTACCTCATGAACAGGTTGAGCGTCGCCCTCGCGGGCCGAGTCGCCGAGCGTCTCATCTTCAATGACGTGAGTAGCGGCGCGCAGAGCGACCTGAAAGAAGCGACGGACCTCGCGGAAAAGATGGTCGCGCAGTGGGGCATGAGCGAAAAGGTGGGTCCGGTGAACTTAGGGAGAGGCGAAGAGCATCCGTTCCTCGGCAGGGAACTCGCTCTCCCCAAACGCTACAGCGAAGAGATGGCGTGGCTGATGGATCAGGAGATTCGGGAGCTCATATCGCAAGCCGAAAAACGCGCAGAAGAAGTTTTGACGCAGCATAAACAGAAACTCAGCGAACTCGCCGAGACACTCCTGAAAGAAGAGGTCCTCGAGCGGGAAGACATCGAGAGGATCCTCAAAGAACCGGCATAGGTACGTCATGCCCCCTGCTCAGCAGGTTCGAGAGACGGGCAAATTCTTCGAAGCTGATCGTTTCGGCCCTTCTCCTGGGATCGATCCCTGCTTCTCTTAGCAGTCTCCCGATGTCTCCCCTCAATACGCGAAGGGAGTTCGAGAGCATCTTCCGCCGCTGTGAAAATGCCGTCCTGACGATGCGAAAAAATGCCGCTTCGTCATTCACCGTAACGACCGGCTTTGGCAGAACCCGAATGCGTACGACGGCGGAATCCACCTTCGGGACAGGTCGAAAAGCCTCCCTAGGAACGATGAATTCGATCGATGCGCGGGCACGATACTGCACCATGACGGAAAGGACCCCGTAATCCCGACCCCCAGGACGTGCCACGATCCTCTCGGCAACCTCTTTCTGAACCGTCAGCGTCATCGAACGAAGATTTTTTTTCGCTTCGAGAAGCTTAAAAAGGAGCGGGGTCGTGATGTAATAAGGGATATTCGCGACGACCGAGAACTCCGGGAGGTTCTCATAGGGATAGTCGAGGGCGTTGCCGTGGACGAGTTCAAGATTCTCATGCGCAGCAAGGCTCGCTTTCAGCCGTTCGTACAGCTTCGCGTCGAGTTCAATCGCAATGACTTTCCGTACCTTCTCGCAGAGCACGTGGGTCAACATGCCCGTACCGGGTCCAATCTCGACGACGAGGTCGTCCGTCCCGAGTTCAGCCGATTCGAGTATCTTTTCGATAACCGCTCGGTCGCTGAGAAAATGCTGTCCGAGACGTGCTCTCGTCATGCCGCTGAAATGATGCCGCAGTAACCGTTTTTTCTACAATATGCAACGACAGGAAACAAAAAGGCCATGCTCTCCTACTTTTTTTGGATATTCGGTCCTCCGCCTTTGACGAAAAAGAGGATCATCAATCCAATGAGAAAGAAACCTGCCACTGATAAAATGGCAGGCCGCTGGTTTTGAAAGGTCGACGACACATATCCGAAAACGATCGGGCCGATGATGGCCGACGATTTCCCGACCAGTGAATAGATCCCAAAGTACTCGGCCTCTTTTCCCGCGGGAACAAATTGGCTATAGAACGCCCGTGATGCCGCCTGCACCGTACCGAGTCCGAGCCCAGCGAAGGTCGCGATGAACCAGAAATGGTGTTTCGAATAGACGAAAAAGGCCGCCACGGCAACGGACGTCCACAATGCGAGCGAGAGCATCACGACCTTTTTCGGCCCCCAGGAGTCTATCGGCTTCGCCATAACGAGAGACCCGGCGAGCGCAGTTGCCTGGACCGCAAGGTAAAGGAAGATCAGCTCACGCGGTTGGAATCCGAGCGTCGTCGCCGCAAAGATGCTCGAGAAGACGATGACCGTACTGACGCCATCCTCGTAAATGAGGTAGGAAATCAAGAATTTTCCCGGTTCTCTCCTCCGGACTATTTCACGAAGCGCCCCGAGAGCTTGCCGGAATCCTTTCAGCGCGCAGCGGAGCAGTGGTTCCCTCTCTCCAGCGTCACCCGGCAAAAAGAGAAATGCGGGAATCGAACAGATCGAAAAAAAGACCGCGACCATCGTCCACGTCCACGCGCCATGTCCTCTCTGGATCAGAGCAAGTGCGAGCATGAGTGAAGCGATCGACCCGGCGTAGCCGACCATATAGCCCCACGCGGAAACCCTCCCCTGATATTCGCTCGGCGCGATCCTCGGGAGAAAAGCATTGTAAAAGACGAGCCCTCCTTCCATTCCGAGGTTCGCCAACACGATTAGCAGAAACCCCTCCACGACCATTCCTCTTTCGAGAACCGAAAGGCTCTGAATGGCGAGAACGCTGAGCGCAGTGTAAAGAAACAAGAACCTCTTTCTGAGTCCACCGATGTCGGCGATCCCGCCGAGGAAAGGGGAACTCACCGCCACGATCGCCATGCTCAGCGATATCGCGCGCCCCCACCAAACATCTCCAAGCCCCGCTTCATTTCCGACGATGACGTTCGTGTAGTAGACGGGGAAAATAACTGCTGCGATGACCGCTGAATAACTTGAATTCGCGAAATCGAAGAGCGTCCAGCTTATGATCTGTTTTTTGTTCAAACCCATCGGCTGATAAATGTATATGCTACACCATTGCTATACGAAATATTGCAACATATGGCTGGATGTCGAAGAACCACCATGACTTCTCCTTGTAACGTTTCTCCATGCTCGCCTTCATGATGAGGCTTATGAGCCTGAACGTGAGTCCACCCGTCGAAGAACAAGGTTTGCCATATGAAAAAATACAATTACGGAGAGCAGGCGGCACAATCATCCCCCTATGTCGAGTTGTAGCTCACTTCCCTCACCCTTCTGGTTGCATGTTGACACCGATCGGGGGAAAAGTGTTATTTTATATGCGATTGTGGGCGATTAGCTCAGCGGGAGAGCGCTTCCTTCACACGGAAGAGGTCGCTGGTTCGAAACCAGCATCGCCTACCATTCACATTCTCGGTGTCTTTTCTCGTTGGGAACATCCCTCTTGACATCCCTCCTTTTTACGCGAAGAATATGACAACTGTGGTGCTTGATCGGCAGTCATAGGGCAATTTCAATAATGAACAAGACGATCATTCTCCGCACCTTCCTGGTCATCCTCATTCTCATCCGCTGTCTCTTGCCGTCGGCAGAAGCCAGCCTATCAGACAGAGTTTTCGAAGCGACGCTCGCTAATGGGATGAAGGTAATCATCCTCGAAGACCACAGCGCACCCACAACGACATTCCAGCTCTGGTACCGCGTCGGCTCGCAGGACGAGGCATGGGGGAAAACCGGACTTTCCCACATGATGGAGCACATGATGTACAAGGGGACGGGGGAAATAGGTCCCGAGGAGTATTCCCGTATCATTCAAAAAAACGGCGGAGATGACAATGCCTTTACGACACAAGACTATACATCGTTCTTCGTCAATATCAGCGCCGACCGTCTTCGAATTCCGATCGATCTCGAATCCGACAGGATGCGCAATCTGACGCTCCGGGAGGAAGATTTCAAAGTCGAGCGCAACGTCATCCTGGAAGAGCGGAGGCTGTCGACCGAAGACGATCCTCAAGAGTATCTCTACGAACAGCTTCAGGCGATCGCTTTCCTGACTTCTTCATACCGTTGGCCAATCATCGGCTGGCAGCACGACATCGAACAGCTAACTCTCGATGACGTGAAGATGCATCATCGCCTGTACTACCACCCCGGGAATGCATTCCTCATCCTTGCCGGCGATTTGGAGAAGGACGAGCTCCTGAAGGAGATCGAGAAGGGATTCGGAACTATCCCAAAGGGAGAAAATCCGTTGCCTGGCAAAAACAGGGAAATCCCGCAAAATGGCGAGCGAAGGATAATCGTGAAGAGAGAAGCCTCACTGCCTTGGCTCCTCATTGGATATCACGTGCCGAATTACCCCGATCAGGACAGCGTCGTCCTCGAGGTGATCGCGACGCTCCTGTCGCACGGCAAAAGCTCTCGTTTCTACAGGAGTCTCGTCCTGGAAAAGAAACTCGCCCTCGATGTGGAAGCCGACCATTCCCTCCTCTCAAGAGACCCTCACCTTTTTTTTATATCTGCCACAGCGACACCCGGGAGCGACGTCCGAACACTTGAACAGGCTATACACGGCGAGATTGCGTTACTCCAAAGCGAAACTATGGGAGACCGCGAACTCGAGAAAGCGAAGAACCAGATTGCTGCAGACTTTTTATTCGCCCAGGATTCGATATTCGGCCAAGCAATGCTTCTCGGGCAGTTCGAAATCGTTACGGGATGGCGGGAGATCGATGCGTATCTTCCATCCGTGCAGAAAGTGACGCCGGAAGACATCCGGCGCGTCGCGAAGAAATACCTCACTGAAGTCAACAGAACGGTGGGCATACTGCTGCCCCTCCCGAAGCAAGAGAACGACAATGATTGACCCCAAATAATTATAGCTATTCAATTGACAATTGCATTCTTTTTTGATAAGTTTGAGACAGCTCGCGAAAAGGGGATCCGTCCGCACTTTTAAAATATCCGAACAACGGTGATGCAACGCACCAAAGAGGAGGGAATATGAAACGCTGCGTATCGCTTTTTAGCCTGATAGGATTATGTTGTATTCTGGCACTCAGTGTAGCGTCGTGCGGTGGCGGAGGGGGAGCGGGCGCATTCACCGGCGGCCCGCCCCCAGATCCCACCAAACCCGCCCAAACTCTGGATACGTGGACCGATGCTTCAACGGATTCGAGGGTCCCTGTGAGCGATCTCCTCATGGCTAAGATAGCCACGACTTCCGTCAATGCGGGCGCACTCTTGACTTCTACGAGAGTCGAAGTCAGCGGCACACTCACAAATGTTTCCGACATCAAAGTATGGTGGAACACCTCGGATAACTTCGCGACAGCGGTATTGGCCGGATCGCAAGACAAACCGGTCATAGGCAAGGCATACGACGTAGCGCTCAGCGACGCAGGGAAAAATTCCGGTTTCCTCTACTATTCGATATCACTACCACTCGGGCAACGCGGCAACTATCAATTGAAAGTTCACAGCGTAACAGGAGCCACCGCTGATAATATTCCGCTACCGAAAACAACTGCACTAAGAAACATTATCATCGATGGATCGATGTTGTGGGATTTTAAAACCGGCGGAGCAGTTACCTCTTCCGCCGCCATTGGAGCGGACGGTACTATTTATGTCGGCTCGGATGATGGGTACCTCTATGCCATTCAACCTGATGGCCTGTTCAAGTGGAAATACGGAACAGGTGGAGCCATAAAGTCATCACCAGCAGTGGGAACGGACGGGACCATCTACGTAGGATCACTGGACCGTCAGCTCTATGCTCTCTATCCTAATGGAACTTTGAAGTGGGTTTATCCTACACGTGGTCCGCTCTATTCCTCGCCGGCTATAGGCTCCGACGAGACGGTCTATATCGGCGGGACCGATGCTGATCGTTCAGACACGGGATATGTGCATGCCGTAAACTCGGCTAATGGCCGCGCAAAGTGGATCTTCGAGACAGTCGGCTGGGTTCAATCGTC
>OGCI01000499.1_pt1 | contig 44497 bp, 43 predicted proteins | sample 1570021 | NCBI WGS metagenome assembly OGCI01 (sample SAMN06264664, study PRJEB24512) | hot springs metagenome | isolation source: Hot spring water | place: South Africa: Tshipise | collected 2015-06-21
CGAGGATTTCCTCTTGGAGTCCTTTTTGGGAAAGATCCCTTAGAACAGAAAAGATCAATTCTTCGATCTCTTTCTCTTTCCTGGGAGAGGTGCCCCGTAGACCAACGGAGAAGGCCAACTCCAGGGTTTCTGTTTCAAGCCCTGTTGCCGGAGAAAGATCCTCCCCTAACCCCGATTCGATCAATGCCTTTTCTAGAGGAGCTCCCGCATGTCCGAGAAGAGCCTCTGTTAACACTTCGAAAGAAACCACGTGGAAGGGGTCCGTTACCCTCCCCAACAACCAGTTCACCGTGATGGAGGATCCCCTATCCACGGATTCGGCCTCTCCCGCTGGGTACGCCTTCACCACTCGCCGAGGAGCTTGCCACTTAGACGCGGGGGTAAGAACGGACAATTCACCCCCCTGTACCGTAGAATTTTCCGTAAATCGGGACAGGAAATGGGTTTCCAGAAACTCCAGGTGCCGTTCCGTGGGAAGATTCCCAAAGAAAAACACATAGCAGTTGGAAGGATGGTAGTAGGTTCGATGAAACGCCACGAACTCCTCGTACGTCAGGTTGAGGATCTCTTCAGGTTCGCCCCCGGAATCAAAGGCATAGGGGGAGTTCTCGAATAGGGAACGGTAGGCCCATTCAGTCACGATGGAATCATGGCTGGAATAGTTCCCCTTCATCTCGTTGAACACGATCCCCGTAGGTTCCAGTTTCCCCTCCGGGGTCAGTTCCCTTCTGTGTCCTTCCTGGAGGAAGGTTTCTTTCCGAAGAAGAGGGAAGAACACCGCATCCCCATACACGAGGAAGAGATTGTAAAAATCCTGCTCCACCTGACTACTGGCGGGGTAAACGGTTTTGTCAGGGAAGGTGAGGGCATTCATGTAGGTCTGCATACTACCCTTTAGTAAGAGAAGAAAAGGATCCTTCACGGGAAACCGCTCCGATCCGCAAAGGACAGTATGCTCCAGGATGTGAGCTACTCCCGTACTGTTTTTCGGAGGAGTCTTGAACGCAAAAGCAAATAGATTGTCCGCTTCTGCTGTCCTTAGATGGTACACCTGGCAGCCCGTACGAAGATGCCGAGCCCAGATTCCTTCCGCCTGGAATTCCTCGAGGGTTCGCACAGAAAGAATTTGGAATCCATGAAGCTGAGTACCGGGAGTTAAGGTATTCATATGCAGAACTACTCTAGATTACTCAGGATTTGTGCCCGTAATTAAACTCTTGGGCCATTTGGAAACCGCTCCAAAGTTCACGAGCCGAGTGTAACCGAGTTGTTCTAGGATTTTTTTAGCCGCACCGGAACGATTCCCACTTCTGCAGTACAGGATGATCAACGCATCCTTCTGCGGCGTAGGGGGTTTTGAACCTATTGTATCAACCGGGATATTGATTGCACCCGGAATATGGCCAGATCGGTACTCTTCCGGTGTGCGCACATCCACAAGGATAAAGGGTTCGGTCTTTTTTTCTACCAGTTCCACCAGTTTGGAAGGCACTCCATAGACTCGTTCCAGTTCCGTGGGACGGTTCGACTGCGCGAAGAGTGCGAAAGCCCCCAAGAGAAACAGAACAAGGATAGTTATGATAAAAACGTTCATGTTTTTCACCTTGAGATTAAATATACCTAGTACAACGCCTATCCGTCTATGCAAACGCTCTCCGAAGAATATGGCGCACGAAATGCAGGGAATTTTTCGATGCTTTGGGCAGGAAGGTGTGAAAGTCCACCTTCGCGTTCGAATCAGCCTTATCCGAAATCGTACGGATCAATAGAAAAGGTACTTTGTTCACCGTGGCTACCAACCCCACACTGGCTCCTTCCATTTCCACCGCGTCCCCCTTCAACTCATCCAACAAATACCGGTGGGATTCGAAGTCCTTCTGGGTAATAAACTGATCCCCCGTAAGGACCCTTCCCCGTACCATTTTCCCTTCCATAGGGATACAGAAGGATGCAGCTTCCACCAAGGATCGATCGCAGGGAATGATCCGATGAGTTGTGAAGGGAACCTCTCCCCGTTTAAATCCCAACGCAGTGGCATCGAGGTCATGCTGGATACAGTCCTCCGCGATCAAGGTATCACCGATCTCGAGTCTAGGTGAAATTCCCCCCGCCAATCCCGTGAATAGGATGGCTCGGGGCGCAAACTCGTCGATGATCCTTTGGGTAACCATGGCGGAGAGGGTCTTTCCCACCCCCGATTTCGCCACTACCACTTCCTTTGATTCCAACAGTCCCCGATAGAACACAAACTCGGTCCATCGGACTTCCGACTTACGTTCCAACCCTCCGAGGAACTCTTGGATTTCCCCGTCCATCGCACCCAGTATTGCTATCATACCCTTAACTATACCGTAGGTTCGAAAGATTATCGAGAGAAAAGTGTACCCTCTGGCTCCTCTTTGCTATTCCCGTTTGAATAACTGGGAAACCTTTTTCAGCCGTAAGCTACCTCTCCGAAACCTGGTCATTAGGTAGGTTCGGGGTTTGTCCACATAGAAGTATCGGATGGGGGGAGAGGTTTCCGCGGGACGAACTTCCTTGAAGGTTCCCCGCAGGATCAAAAATAACCCTAACCGAATGAGGAAGGAGAGGAAGAACACGATTCGAATAGGCCCTAGACCTCCTATACGAACATTCCAGAGAATCAATAGATCTGCCAGTGCCCCTCCCACAAGGGTTCCTGCGAACACGCTAAAAGTATTGAGGGTATTGAAATAAGCATAGATCTTGGGGAGATTAACGGGTCGAACGGCATCGTAAATGTAGTTGGACAAGCAGAGGTTGAAACCAGCCCAGACGAATCCACTGAAGACCTGTATGGCTAAAAGGGCCCACAGGGAGGAAAAAAGGGCCCACCCTAACGCTAGGAAGGGAATCACCAACCCCGTAGCGATCAACACCCTGCGATTCCCATACCGATCGGCCAACGGTCCCCAATAGGGCATGAACACAAGGGTAAGAATGGCGGATGTCATGGTGATGAGAGAATATTCCAGATACCCTACCTTTAGTACCTTTAGAAGGTACGCTGGTATGAGGGAAGCGGACACATACACGGAAAAATTGATCCCCATCACGAACAGGGTGAACCTTCCGAAATTGGTGGTGAATAGTTTTCCTAGGAATACATAGAAATGGAACTCAGATTCCCGATCCGGTTTATGGAACTCCGGCTCGTACTGACGAGAAAGAGGCAAAAGACAACTAATCCGCGCTACGGCGGCCAAAAGGAACAGAAACCCAAAGGCGGTGAGTTCATGCCCAGCTCGTTTCCCTAGAAAAAGAACTACTCCGCCTGTCAAAATAGAAATGAACTGAGCCAATCCAATGATCCTGTTTCGCTTACCCCAGAATACTCCCCTCTGCCGGGGAGGAACTAGATCGTTCATCCAGGAAGCCCACGCAGGGCTACCTAGGTTGGATGCAAAGATCCCCAAAGAAAACAAAACCATACCCATCCAGGGATTCCCTGTTTTCCACGTGAGAAAAAAGATCAAGACCCAGGAAAATCCATGAAGGAACACCATCCCCCTCACCAAGTTTTTTCGCCGTTTCAGGAAGAGGAGTATTTTCGCCCCTGTCAGTTGTCCCAAACCCAAGGAAAACTGGGAAACCCCCTGCACCAAACTGGATAGGAACACCGACGCTTGGAAATAGAAGAGAAATGGCACGATGTAGTTCTCTGCAAAGCCGAACATGATAGCCCAGAGAACCCCATCCCGTACTGAGTTAAGAAGAGAGTTTCGGACCTTTGAATCTTCGATTGAGCTCAGGAGCTTTTCCATACTTCTTGCGCTTGGTTCAGGAACTCAGGTTTTGAATCCGATGAATCTCGTCCCGAAGGAGGGCTGCCTGTTCAAACTCGAGATTCTTGGCGTGCTCCACCATCTGGGCTTCCAGAGCTCGAACTAAGGCTACCCTCTCCTTTGGGATCAAGAGGTTGTAACTTCTTTCCAACACCTCGATGGTGATTCGTTCAGTTTTCCGCTTCTCTTCAAGTTTCCTCTCGAGGATATCTTTCACCGCTTTCTTGATGGTTTGTGGAGTGATACCGTGGGTTTGGTTGTACTCCATCTGCAACTTTCGCCGCCGTTCCGTCTCTGCAATCGCCTCTCGCATGGCATCGGACACCTTGTCCGCATACATGATCACCGTACCGTTCACGTTCCGAGCAGCCCGGCCAATGATCTGGATTAAACTGGTAGCCGATCGAAGAAATCCAATCTTATCCGCATCTAGAATAGCGATGAAGGAAACTTCCGGTAAATCCAACCCTTCCCGTAGGAGATTTATCCCCACCAGCACATCGAACTTGCCCGCTCGTAGGTCGGTTAGGAGTTCCACCCTCTCAATCGTTTCGATCTCCGAGTGCAGGTACCGAACTGCCAACCCCATCCCCTGGAAAAAGCTCGCCAGGTCTTCAGCCATCTTTTTCGTGAGAGTCGTCACCAGGGTCCGTTCTCCTGCCTCGATTCGTTTACGAATCTCGGCGTAGAGGTCTTCGATTTGCCCTTCCGTAGGCCGGACGACCACTAGGGGATCCACCAACCCTGTGGGGCGGATAATCTGTTCCACTACCTGTTCCGATTTCTCCAGTTCCTCGGGCCCTGGCGTGGCAGAGACGAAGATCGTTCGATCTAAAAGGGCTTCGAACTCCCCATAGTACAGGGGGCGATTGTCCAAGGCAGAAGGGAGACGGAATCCATACTCCACGAGGGAAAGCTTCCGGGCTCGGTCCCCATTGTACATGCCCCGAATTTGGGGAACCGTTACGTGGGACTCATCGATGAAGCAGAGAAACTCGTCGGGAAAGTAATCCAGAAGCACAGCCGGTCGCTCTCCCTCCGCACGACCCGAAAGATGACGGGAATAATTCTCGATACCGGGGCAGTACCCCATCTCCTGCAGCATTTCCAGATCATACTCCGTGCGGGCTCGTAACCGTTGCGCTTCCACCAGTTTTCCCTTGGAGATCAGTTCAGCGTACCGTTCCTCCAATTCCATCCGAATAGCCTCTAGGGCATTGCGAATCTGATCCTGAGGCATCACGAAGTGTTTGGCTGGGTAGATAAAGAGAGTTTCCAGTTCTGCCAGCACTTCGCCTGTTAGAGGGTGGAACTTCTTTAACGAGGCAACTCGATCCCAGTCGAATTCCACCCTATAGGCCTCCTCCATGTAGGCGGGTTGGATTTCCATCACATCCCCCCGGATGCGGAAAGCCCCCCGCTTCAGGACCGCATCGTTTCGTTCATACTGGAGAGCCACCAATCGGTTCCGGATCTTGGTGGGATCCAAAGCCACACCCCGATCGATCCGAATCCGCATGTCCCGGTACATCTCGGGGCTACCCAACCCATAGATACAAGAAACAGTGGCCACCACGATCACATCCCTCCGCTCGCTCAAAGCGGTGGTGGCCGCCAGACGGAGTCGATCAATTTCGTCATTGATGGAAGCGTCCTTCTCGATGTACAGGTCTTTCGAAGGGACATACGCTTCAGGCTGGTAGTAGTCATAGTAAGAAACGAAGTACTCCACCGCGTTCTTGGGAAAGAACTCCTTGAACTCCCGATATAGTTGGGCAGCAAGGGTCTTATTGTGGCTAATTACCAGGGTCGGAAGCTGGACCTCCTCGATGATCTTTGCCATGGTAAAGGTCTTCCCCGAACCCGTAACTCCCTTGAGAGTTTGGAACCGGAATCCCTTCCGGACCCCTTCGGAGAGTCTTCGTATGGCTTCTGGCTGATCTCCCCTGGGCTCGTAGGACGCGAAAACCTCGAACCGTTGCTGCATGGTTAGTTCATTCCCATTGGAACTTTTCCGGGCGTTGGGATAAGGTTACTTTGAACTCCCGCTTTGTTTTTCCCCTGTACGCTACCACCACTACCGTCTCACCTGGTTTGTTGTCTTCCAACGCTGCGTAGAGATCCGCCAAAGACCCCACTTTGGTTCCATCCACCTCTACAATAATGTCCCCTCCGAGGTAGATGATGGAATTGCCGTACCGGACCGCCTCGCTTCGGGATCCCCCCTTGATCCCCGCCTTTTCCGCGTTTCCCCCTGGAATAACACGGGATACCAAAAGCCCTCGATCCACCGGCAGCTTGGCATATTCCACCAAAGCGGGAAAGAGCTGCACCGGCACGATATCGATCCATCCCCTCATTACTTTCCCATACTTGATGATTTCAGGCACCACCCGTTTGGCCGTGTCTATGGGAACGGCAAACCCGATTCCTATCGAACCTCCTGACGGGGAATAGATCATCGTATTGATCCCCACCATGTTCCCCTGCGTATCGAGAAGCGGTCCACCCGAGTTTCCTGGATTGATGGAAGCGTCGGTCTGGATCATGTTCTGGATTACTAACCCTTTGTCCGTGCGGATCGGCCGGCCCAACCCGGAGATGATTCCTGTGGTAAGGGTACGATCGAAGGCAAAGGGATTCCCGATGGCAAGAACCCGTTGCCCTACCTTCAAATTGGAAGAAGACCCCATGGGAATGGTCGTGAGTTTCCTGCCCTTGGGGTCGAACTTGATCACGGCTAGATCGTTCTCCGGATCCGCTCCCACCACTTCTCCCTCCACTTGGGTTCCATCTGCCAGGGCTACCTGTACCTTGTACGCTTTTTCTACCACGTGGTGGTTGGTCAGCACGTATCCCCTCGGATCGATAATGGAACCCGAACCGGTAGACCCTTCCCGGGGTACGGGTTCGAGGAACCAGTTGAAAGCAAGGACTTCGGTGGTTATGTTCACCACTCCTTCGTTCCTCTGTTCATACACCCGAATGTTTACCTGCTCATCCTCGGTGTAGCGGGCGCCATTGTTCACCGGTAGAAAGGTTCCCCCCATAGAGGAACGGTCCCCTTCGGGACTCTGAAATTGCAGAGCTTTTCCAGAAGAGGAGGACTCGTCTCCTCTGGTAGATACTGGGTTCGTCTGCTTACCATCGTTGGTATTGCTTGATATCTGGTTTCCCACTGCCCCATCCTGTAAGGGAAGACGAATCCATCCAAAGCCTAGGGCGAAAAGAAAAATCAGCACCGTACAGAGCGCAGCGAACAAGAGAGTCTGCAGGCTGGAGTATCGTCTCATACGCGTTCCTCCTATACTCGTTTATCCTATTGTATCGATGGAGAAACGGATAGACAATCGGTATCCCGAGCTTGACAATAGGAAAGAAACCTCCTATTGTTAACCATCAATTTTTTATGGTTAACAATAGGCTGGTCATTCGACATCGAGCCAAAGCACTGGATATTCTTCGCTCCTCTTCTAAACCTGTTCCCATCAAAACCCTTGCCGGAGAATTGGGAATTACGCGGGTAGCGTTATGGAAGTTGATACGGAAGCTGGAAGAACTGGGTTACCCGATCCAGGCGAATAGAGAAGGATACCATCTTCCAAAGGAACAGGACCCGGACCTTCTTTATCCGTGGGAGTTAGAACCCTATGGATCGAGAATCGAATGGTTCTTCAACACTTCTTCCACGATGGAGGAGGCGAAGAAGTTATTCCGATCGAATACCCCGTCCCTCCAAAAAAACGGGATGTACGGACCTGATTCAAAGCCCTTCTATACCATTGCCGAAACTCAGACTGTGGGTAGAGGGAGGTATCAGCGTACCTGGGAGTCTCCGTTGGGTGGAATTTACTTGACCCTTTCCCTCCATCGGACCGTTCCCTTAACCATTGTAGGGCGTTACCCTCTACTGGCTGGAGCAGTCCTGGTGGAAACCTTACAAGCGCTATTCCCCGGATTGTCCAGGGTTCCCTCTTTCCATGCTCCCAATGCGAAGGGGATTAGCCTCAAGTGGCCCAACGACATCCTGGTGGGAAAACGGAAACTGGGAGGTATCCTCCTAGATATAGAGGTCGAAGGCGATATGGTTACCGATATCCATTTAGGGATCGGTCTTAACGTTCGAAATCGTGCCCGAGATCCTAACGCGGTTTCTCTGATCGAATTATTCGGTCATTCTGTACCTCCTAGAAGGGAGATCCTTCTCCAGTATTTGACACGTTTAGAGCGGGCCTTGTCAGAACCGTATCTGAAAACCGCCATTCCCCTGTGGAAACGGTTCACCTCTACCTTGGGAAAACCTGTTCGAATCCGTTTTCCCGAAGGACGCCGTGCAGGTCTAGCCGGCTACACCGGAATTGCCGTAGATCTAGGACCAGGAGGAGAACTGGTAGTTCAGACTGCCGACGGATCACTCCGGGTAGTGAGTCATGGAGATTGTTACTAATGGAGGACCCATCCATGTCATCGAATGTAGATTCAACATCTATCCGCACCTTAAGCCCCTTGCATCGTACGGTGCTCATTTCTTTGGGAGCTGCCTCTACAGCCGTAGGGGCTTTCATCGCGATACCCCTTCCTTTAAGTCCCGTGCCCATCGTTCTACAGAATTTTTTCATCCTGTTGATGGCTCTTGTCTTGGGCCCCAAAATGGGAACCGCCTCGGTAGCCTTGTACCTGTTGATCGGAGCCCTGGGGTTACCTGTGTTTGCCGGTGGGAAAGGAGGACTTGCTCATTTTTTTGGCCCCACCGGAGGGTACCTCGTAGGATTTCTTTTTTCCGCTTGGATTACGGGAACTCTTTCTATACTAGGGGCTCCACATGAGTCAGGGGATCGACAACGATCGGCGATGAACTGGAAAGTTCCACAAAAAGGGCAAGAGCAGGCAAAGGTTCGTGTTCAGGACGCGGCGGCGGCCGCAGCGGGACTTTTGGCCGTGTACCTTTTAGGGGTGCCCTGGCTATCCTATAAACTGGGGATCGAGGTGAGGAAAGCCATATTCGTGGGATTCCTGCCTTTTCTGCCCGGAGATCTTTTAAAAGCTGCGGCCGCCGCCGCCCTAGCCCCCCATGTCCGAAAGCTGTTTAAAAAAGAGTTCGTCCCTTATGAAGAATGAACACGGTAAGGATCAGCCCAGACAGTCTAGTGAAAACTCAGAGAGGCACACTCCCAAGCGGGAGAATATAGCTACCCTTTGTCCCGATTTGGAGACTAGAAACCTCACGTACCATTTCCCCAATGGGATGAAGGGTCTCTGCCAAGTGAACGTTTCGTTCTATAAAGGCGAGTTCGTCCTACTAGCGGGGAGAAACGGATCCGGTAAGACCCTATTAGCCCGTCACTTAGTCGGTCTCCTCCGCCCAACGGAAGGAGCGGTTTTCTTCAGGGGAGCGCCCCTTCCTTCTTGTCTCGATAAAGCCCGGCAGAAAGTAGGCCTAGTGTTCCAGGACGCGGACAGTCAGATCATCGGCCAAACCATCGAGGAAGAATTGAGGTTCGGACCGGAAAATCTGGGTTTACCGGAAGGAGAAATACAAAGTCGGGTAGAATCCGTCATCCACCTGTTAGGCCTAGAGCACAACCTCCTTACCCCTCCGGCTCGTCTCTCTGGTGGGGAGAAACGTCGTCTAGCCATTGGCGGAATCCTTACCCTCCAACCGGAACTCTTGATCTTGGATGAACCCTTTGCCAATCTAGATTATCCCGGTATCGTTTCGGTTCTACGACTCCTACTCCATTTGAAGGACAAAGGGATTGGAATCGTATTGATTACCCACGAACTGGAAAAAGCTTTGGCCCATGCCGATCGCCTCGTTATCCTGGAAAAAGGAAGGATCGTGGAGGATGGTCCGACCCAAGCGATAGCTCCCAAAGCTGGTCAGTATGGTCTTCATCCTCTCGATTTCTCCCGGACCCCGTTGGAAACCTGCACATGGCTTCCTCGGTGATCTTTCACCACGTACCAGGCACCTCCTTTCTCCATCGAATAGATCCTCGATGGAAACTCGCTGCTTACCTATCCGTATCCTTCCTTACCATGGTAGGCCCTAGCCTCTATCTTGTGATTTTGGCTCTCTTGATCATCGCCCTGCACGTCGGGATCCGATTGAATCCCCTTTCTATTCTAAAAGAAGCTCGGCCTCTCTGGGTTCTGGCTTTTTTCCTGCTGATCTCTCGTACCCTTTTTATCGGGTTTGAAAGTGGAGCACTGGAAACGGCACGGTTCACGTGTTTGATATTCTGGACTCATTTATTTCTAGCGGTGACTTCCAATGGAGAAATTCGAAAAGCCATTGAGTTCCTCTTACGAAGGCTTCCTAAGAAAAAAGGGAAGCGGATTGGATTAGCCCTGAGCATTACCCTCCTTCTCTTTCCCCTTTTTCTCGATATCTCCAGGGAGATCCTCGATGCCATGGCTCTGCGACGCTTCGGCTCCAGGCGATCCTTCCAGTTCCTTACCCAGAGGTTCCTTTTGACCTTTCTTCGCAAAGCCCTTCGAATGGCCAGCAGTCTATCCCAAGCGTTGGAAATTCGGGGATTCCAATAGGGAAATCCTGCTAGACAAGGGAACCTGTAGGGATGAACGATCCTGATTTTAGATGTGTCCCTTGTCGAACTCGCACCCCCGGACAAACGAAACTCCCTAGACGACGACATCCCGTAGGGTGAAACACCCCATGGGGATACTCTACGGATAGAGGGATAGGAGTTTCGCCTTGGGTAAGGGTAGTCACTTGATCCTCCAGAACGACCCCCTTTCCCAAGATCGAATCCAGTACAGTACACGATGAACCAATCCTAACCCCTTCACAGAGGATGGATGACCGAATATCCGCCCCGTGTTCCACCCTAGTCCTTCTTCCCAGGTACGACGGACCTTGTAAAAACACTTCTTGACCGATCTCTACCCCTTCATTGAGCACAAGAGGCCCCACTAAGGTAGCTGTCCCGTGAATCCGTACTCTTCTAGCCACCCAAACCGAGGATAGGACTTCTTCGTACTCGGTCTCCAGGTAGGGGATACCAAATTCAAAGAGAATTGAAAGATGTTGGATCAATTCCCAGGGAGTTCGGATCGTTGGCAGAAGGACTCGTTTTCGCGTTTCTTTTTCCTGACGAAAAATCCAACGGAAGAAAGGTTCGTTGAGTACCTCAAGCAGGGAAAGTAAAGAATCTATAAAGGAGGATTCATTGGGGAAGTTTTTGTTCATTCCCTAATGTCACTGTTTCCCAGAAAGCTCGTACTACGGGATGCTGGAGCCTCCGCTTCATCGCTGCCAGCCCATAGTTGTATCCCACGATCTTTGGGTGCACCTCGAGGATCTGAATGTTAGGTTTTATCGCTTCCGTGCGAAGAATCAATTCGGGCACCACCCCTACCCCACTTCCCAAGGACACAAGGGCAAGTACCTCCTCGAAGGAATCCACTTCGGCCGTTATCCGTGGCCTGATATCTTTTCCCCGAAACCAGGCTTCCACCCTTCTCCTACAAAGGTCTGATCGAGTCAGCACCAAGGGCACCTCCCCCCATTCGATAGGAGTTTTCGAGGTAAGGTTTTTGGTTTTGCACTCCAGAATAGGACGAATGAACACCAATGGAGTTTCTCCCAACCGGTGAAGCAAAGCCCCCTTGGGTACATAGTCGGGAAGAGAGAGGAGAACCGCACAATCCGCTTCATTCTCCGTTACTTCGATCATCGGTGCCTGTTCATCCAGTAGCCGAATATTCAGCGTGACATTGGGATACAAGAGACGAAACTTCTTCACCAATGAAGGAAGGATCGCATAGGCGGCAGATAGGGAAGAAACGATCGAAACTTCTCCTCCCATTTGTGTCGGTTCTTCCTCGAGACTCTCCTGTAGTTCTTGATACTCTTGCAGAGCCTTTTTTGCGTACGCATAGAACAGCTCTCCCGCTCGGGTTAGGGAAACGGATCGATTGTCCCGTATAAAGAGGGGTTTCCCTACCTCGTCTTCGATCCGCTTGATGGTTCGAGACAGAGCCGAGGGACTCAGGTTACTTAGTTCCCCCGCTTTCCCAAAATGAAGGGTGCGAGCGAGATTCACGAAGCATTTCAGGGCAAATAAATCCATAGTTTTGTTGCGTCTTTTGCATCAGTATAGAGCATACAACGCAACTTGTGCAAGCTAAATCGTTTTATATGATCCCTAGTTTCTTCCCCTCATCCTCGGCGATATTGAGGATCATGTCTAGTTCCTCATCCGTATGGATGGCCATGTAAGAGGTACGAAGGAGGGACCGGTTGGGGGGAACCGCTGGGGATACTACCGGGTTCACATACACTCCCCGGTTGTATAGGGCCTGCCAGAGGAGAAAGGTTTTTTCATCGTTTCCAATGATTAGAGGAACAATGGGGGTCTGGGCCGTTCCAATGTCGTATCCCATACTTTTGAACCCTTCGATCATCTTCCGAGCGATTTGCTGGAGACGTTGTACCCGTTCAGGTTCCTGTTCGATAATTTCCAGAGTCTTCAGTACTGCTGCCAGATTGGCGGGAGGCATACTAGCGGAGAAGATCAAGGGCCGGGCCGTGTGTTTTATGTACTCGATGATATCCGCATCCCCTGCAAGGAAGCCCCCTATGGAGCCAAAGGATTTCGAGAAGGTACACATGATGATGTCTGCCAAATCGCTAGAACCGAAATGTTCGGTGGTACCCCTTCCCGTGGGTCCGATCGTACCGATGGCATGAGCTTCATCTAGGTAGACGCCTGCACCGTACTTATCGGCAATCCGTTTCAAAGTGGGCAGGTCAACAATATCCCCTTCCATGCTGAACACACCATCCGTAACCACCAATTTCGGTTCATCCTCTGGGATCGCTTGCAGTCGTTCTTCCATCTCTTGCAGGTTTCCATGGGGATACCTATGCACTTTCACATCCCCATAGAGGCCTTTGGCGAGGAAGATCCCGTCCATAATGGAAGCATGGTTATACTTATCCGTGACGATGTGCTCCCCCCTCCCCAACAAGGCCGATATTCCACCCAAATTCGTTTGGTAGCCTGTAGTAAAACAGATAGCTGCTTCCTTACCCGTGAATCGAGCCAATCTTCGTTCCAGTTCTTCATGTAGATCCAACGTGCCGTTCATGAACCGAGAGCCAGAGCAACTGGTACCGTAGATCCGTACCGCTTCTTCCGCAGCTGCTTTCACGCGAGGATCGTGAGAAAGTCCTAGGTAATTGTTGGAACCGGCCATGATGAATTCCCGCCCTTCGATGATCACCCGAGAACCGTGATACGCTTCAATGGGTCGGAAATAAGGATACCATCCTTCTGCTTTTGCTTTCCGTACTTCACTTAATCTACCATCCTTACGAAAAATCGCCTTCTTTACCATGTTGTTGCCTCTCTCGTTTCTCAGTCGTATTATACGGACTGTATTTGTCTTCGACAGTTCCGAATGGTTCGATCCATCACCCATCGTACCACAACCGGCATGTGCCGGGCTACCCATGCTGTGAACCGAGCCTCGAAACCGGGTATGATGAGGAATTTCCCTTTCGACAACCCTCGGAACAGCTCCTGTGCTACCGTTTCTGGTTTCAATACTCCCGCACTGGCGGAAATTGCTTTCGTCTCCCGAGGTTTCATTCGATTCTCCTTTTCGAAACCAGGGGTATCGGTATCGGGAGGGCACAGTACGGCTATCCGTATCCCTTCATCAACGAGTTCGCTCCGTAGAGCTTCGGAAAAGCCGATTACTCCTGCCTTCGCCGCACTGTAAGCTGTATACCCGAACACTCCCACAAGACCTGCTAAGGAGGATACATTGACGATGATTCCTTGATTCTTCTTCAGATAGGGAAGAAGAGTCTTGGTAACATACCATGTGCCTTTCAGGTGCACATTGATGGTTTGCTCGAACAGAGCGTCGGGGATTCGATCGAAATAATCCGGAAAAGCTTCACCCGCACAGTTGAGAAGAAAGTCGGGCTCTCCAAACTCCTGTACCGCACGAAGCAATAGGTTCTTGACCTGTTCTGGATTCCCTACATCGAGGGCAAGGGTAGCGACTCGAGGTTTGGGTTCGATTCTACCAGAAGCGTCAACCCTTCCCGATATCAGGGATCCCGCTGCTTGCTCCAATCGATTCTTGTCCCTGGCAATGAGTAAGACATCTGCTTTTCTTCGAACCAGCTCTTTTGCAACGGCCAGGCCAATACCACTGGAACCTCCCGTAATAAAAGCACAACGAACCGTCGCTTCCGGCATGTCCCCTTTTTATACACTTTTTTTACTGGCTGTCAACGGTGTAGAATATATTAAAAATACTATACTCAACCATGCTTGCCCTAACTGTCCCCAATGCGTATACTCCAACTAACCTATGAGTAGTGAATCGAACATGACAGAGCCTCGATACCTTTCAGGATACTTTCTCATAGCCAGTGTAAACCTCCTGGATCCAAACTTTGTTCGTACCGTCGTACTCCTTATTCAGCACAACGACGAAGGGGCTTTTGGCCTAGTGTTGAATCGCCCTTCAGGAAAAGAACTCAACGACGTGCTTCCAGAAAGTCTGGAGGGAGCCGTTCTCCATGTGCCTGTCTATATAGGAGGGCCGGTACAACAGGACTATCTATTTGTATTACACTCGGGTTTAGAGAATAAACTACTCAACCCCAACGCAACATCCCCCATTCCTGGAGTGTTCTTCGAACCGGCCACAAAACAGTTGATCAGTTATCTGATCGACGAATGGAATATTACCCCTCTAGAAGACAGACCCAAACTCCGCTTATATGCAGGGTATTCCGGTTGGGGGCCCGGACAGTTGGAACGGGAATTGCGGGAAAACTCCTGGTTCGTAGTCCCCGGCCATCAGAGTATCGTATTCCACCCCGAACCAGAAAACGCCTGGAAAGATGCGTTGAGCCGAAAAGGAAAATATTACCGTTTCGTAGCGGAAACAGGTTATATGCCCTCGATTAACTGACGAGGGTACTCTTTGCCTGTGAAGAGCAGGAACTGTCGAAAAGCTTGGTGAATCAGCATAGCATCCCCGTAGATTACGGGACAGCCTGCTGCCTTAGCTCGCTTGAGAAAGAGGGTCTCCTTTGGTGCGTACACCAGATCGTACACCACTTCCTGCCCTCTGAAGGATAGGTCTGGAAAGGGGTCTTCCTCTTCCTTGGGATGCATTCCGCAGGAGGTCGTCTGCACAACCAAGTCTGGCTTTAACTGCTTTACCAACGCAATTCCCTCTCGATCTAGAGGGCCTGCTGAGATGGTCCCCTCCGAAAGAGAGAGGGTTCTCTCCGTCTCCGCTGCCAGAGTCTCGGCCCTGCTAGCGGTCCGATTCAGGATCAACACTCTCGCTCCCTCCCGGACCAATCCATACACAACGGATCTGGACGCTCCCCCAGCCCCGATAACGAGGGCGTTCACCCCTCTTATCGTTGGGAAGACTCTTTTTAATGGTTCCAAGAACCCTTCCACGTCCGTGTTGTATCCTTTGATCGATTTCTCCGATAAGACCAAGGTATTGCAGGCTCCCACGGCACGAACTGCATCTTCGCACCAGTCACAAAATTTTAACACGGATTCTTTGTGGGGTATCGTTACAGAAAGCCCTTTGATCTTGAGCTTTCGGGCTACGGAGAAAAAGGATTCCAGATCGTCTACAGGAAACGGAACATACACCGCATCGATTCCCAGTGCTTCGTACCCCCGATTGTGTAGGTGAGGAGACCTGCTATGGAGTACAGGGTTCCCAATGATCCCAAAGAGAGCCGTTTGAGGCCCGAAGGAAGGGTATCGGTACACGGTATGGAGGGTGATAGGATCCACCAGGGGACCGTTCGATTGGGGAGAAGTGAAGGTAAAACATGATCCTAGACGACTCGCTAGTACTTGAAAGGGGAATCCATACGGGCCTTCCAAGGTAAAACTTTTTCTAATCCCCACATCTTCTTTTCTTCTATCCAGAATTACCCGTTCCACAAAGGGGCCTAGTTCCCTCCATCCCGAAGGATTGAGGGTTAAATGGAGAACGTCCTTTTCCTTAACAAGACCTTGCGTTAGCTTAGGAGGATAGGTATCTACCTCATTCTCACCGTGGATATTTTGCATATCAATAGATCGAATCACCCCTACCCCGTCTGCATGAGCTTCCTCTTCTAAAACGTCTTGGATTGTTCCTCTGCTCTGATTCTTCTCGTACGGTACCCGAACCATATCAAAAAGCCTTCGTTTAATGAGGGTACGAGACAATTCGATCAAAGGCCCTGCATGGTGTACCAGCGTTCTGGGTATGGAAAGAATACGCAACCCTTTAGCCTGCAGAAAAAAGGATCCCCAATCTTCCCTTTCCGGATGTTCCAAGGATTCGAATTCGATTTCGAATCCATCGTAGAACCCTTCATGGATTTTCAACCTCTGGGACACCTCATCCAATGTTCTCTCGGAAACCCTTAATATCACCATAGGGGCTCGGTTCAGAAATCTCCCCGATAGAGGTACATATCTTCTACCAATCCTTCCCGAAAGAATATCCGTAAACGAATCGGATAGGCGGGGCCCTCGAAATGGTAAAGGACCCAGTCCTTCTCAGTATAGTAGGGGGGGCCCAGAACCCCTATTACCTGATCGCGGGAATCTCCGATCTGGATTCCTCTCACCTTTCCTGGAAAGGGAGCAGACAAACGGATCTGCCAAACCCTATCCTGGAACCAGAACAGGCTCACCCCTAGGGGGTATATGAACAGTACATCATCTTGCCAGGGCTCTGAACCACGCACTGTCCCAACCTGGTGGGGAGGACCAAGCCTCTGGAACCCTTCCTCCAGGGTCATACCAAGGAGAGTTTCCGGCTCTAGGGTGTTTGGATCCATCCTGCCCACTTGGGCTGGGTTCGCCAGAAGGGGCAACTGTTCCAACGCTATCAACCCCACACCCCATAGAATCAATTTCCAGATCATATACCCCCCTACACGGAGTTGAATCTAGACACCACGTCCCTAACCAACTGGCTAGAACCCTTCTTCAGAACGAGGGCCTTTCCATCTCTGATGACCACGATCAGATCCTCCACTCCGCAGAGGGCAACGGGGATTTCCGAATACACATAATTCCCCTTACCTTCCAGTTCTATGATTTGGGGAGCCTCTCTTGGCAAAAGTCGTGCCACTTCATCCCAGCTTCCCACGTCGTTCCAAGAAAAAGTGGCGGGTACCATTGCCACGCGATGGGACCGTTCAAGGATCGCATAATCGACAGAGATGGAAGGCAAGGATTCATAAACTCGTGGTAGGCGAGAGGAGTATTGCTCAATTGAGGATCCTTCCAGGAATCCTGCCGCTTGGAAGGGTTTCACGATATCGGAAGCATTCTGATCAAACTCTTCGAACAAGGTTTGCATCGAAAAGAGGAACATTCCCGAGTTCCAGTAGAACCGACCTGAACGCAAGTATCTTTCCGCAGTAGCTCGATCCGGTTTTTCCTTAAAGGCGTGGACGCGATACCCCTCTCCTTCTTCCTCTCCCCTCTCTATGTACCCGTATCCCGTGTGGGGTGAACTGGGGGGAATCCCGAACACCGTGATCCACCCAGAGGCCCCCAAGTTAGCTGCCTTTCGTACGTCCCGCACGAAGGAATCTAGGGGAGAAATCAGATGATCGGCTGAAAGAATCAGAATACGCCCTTCCCCGGGGATCCTGCGTTTCAGGTACAAAGCACCCAGAAATATCGCGGGAGCCGTATTCCTGCCCATTGGTTCCCCTAGGACCGTTATCCGGGCTCCTCGTTCCAAGTAGGAGGATACTTGGGCTAACGTTTCTTCCCTGTAGATCTCGGCGGTTACGATCACGACTTCCGCTTGAGGATTCACCGACAATCCTCGTTCCACCGCATTCTGTAAAAAACTTCTTTCTAACCCAAAGGATAAAAACTGTTTTGGATGGTTGGAAGAAGAGGCCGGCCACAATCGAGTTCCCGAGCCCCCCGCCAGAATAAGAATAGCTTCCATAGGTGGTCTAACTGTAGATGCCCAGGAAGGAAAAATCAAGAGAAATTCCACGGAAGGGCAGATCTATTGACCAAGGATGCCTATCGCCCTAAAATTGTGAAAATCTTTATTATATGGGAGATTCCTATGGCTAAGAGTTTTTCCCTGGCGATGTATCCCTGGGTCTACTACGCTCACTATGAAGAGGAGGGAAAGTGGAGTGAAACCTTTGTGGAAAAACCTCACACTACTCCTGAAGAGGAAGCAAAACTTCCTCCAGAGGCAATGCAGAAGCTATTGGCGCAGAGGAATTCTTTTCCTGAATTGCCCCTCGTGAACTATACGACCCAGTATGGCCTGGGAGTATTCGAGGGATTGAAAGCCTTTCCCCAAAAGAATGGAGAATTAAAGCTTTTTCGCCCGAATGAAAACGCGAAACGGATGCATCGATCGATGGAAGGGCTCCTGATGCCCCCGTTTCCCGAAAAGTTATTCGTTTCTGCCGTGATTGAATTGATTCGCCGAAACAAGAAACTTGGGTACGCTCCCAAGTACGATCCCACATGGGAAAAAGACAACTTTTCTTCGGGGCATTCCATCTATATTCGACCTTTCACCTATTCGGAGCCTGGAATCGGGCTTGGACTTTCTTACAAACCATGGGTAGTGATCATTACCACCCCAGTGGGAGCGTACTTCGAGCCGGGAACTTCGAAGGCCATCACCACCGACAGAGTGCGGGCCACTCCCAAAGGTACGGGATGGATAAAGTGTTGTTCCAATTACGTAATTCCCATCCTCGCCAAGAAAGAAGCAGAGAAGAACGGGTACATGGAAGTGATCTTCCTCGACGCGAAAGAGGGCAAGTACGTGGAAGAAGGCTCATCCTGTAACATCTTTTTTTACCTTTCCAATGGAACCTTGGTAACTCCAGACTTGAAAGACACCATTCTTCCAGGAATCACTCGCATGAGCGCTATTACCCTGGCTCGGGACATGGGGATTAAAGTGGAAGAACGCCTCATCAGTATAGAAGAAGTACTAGACTCTGCGAAGGAATGTTTCGTAACGGGAACCGCCGCAGGAGTGACTTACATCGAGTCCATCACTCATGGAAAACGAACCACGGTATTCAACAACGGAAAACCTGGAGAACTTACCACCACTCTCCAAAAGACCCTCAAAGGGATCCAGTACGGGGCCATTCCAGACAAATTCGGATGGATGGTGCCGATCGGGTAAGGTAACTCTCCCTATACACACTATCGATCCTGTACGATTCGAATGGGAAGAGGTTCGGTAACTGAACCCGTATAGAGAGTTCTGTGGGGGAAGGGAATTTCGATGTGTTCCCGGTCGAATCTCTCCTTGATTTCCTGCAGGAGGGAGTTCTTCAGGTTCACGAAATCCTGCTTCTGAAACCATACGCCCAATAGTACATTGATCCCCGATTCGCCGAACCCCTGCACGATCCACAGGGGTTCCGGTTCTCTCAACGCATAGGGATTGACTTCCACGACTTCCATCAGCAGCTTTCGTACTCGTTCCAGATCTTCCTTGTAGGCTATCTGGAAACTGATATCCATCCGCCGAATAGGGAAGCGGGTAATATTTGTCACTTCTGTATTCAATACCATCTGGTTGGGAATTCGAATGAAGAGGTTATCGAAAGTGCGAATCTTGATGGACATAAGATCGATAGAGCTTACGATACCTGTTTTATCACCCACTTTGATCACGTCTCCCACTTCGAAAGGGCGTTCGGAAAGGAGAAAAATACCGCTAATCATATTGGACACGCTCGTCTGGGAGGCGAATCCAATGGCTACTCCAATGATTCCTGCCGCACCTAATAGGGTAGATACGTCCAAACCTACCTGGCGAAGCAGGGTAATTACTAGAACTGTGGAAGCAATGTACAGGAGGACATTCCGCACAATCAGCTTGCTATGCTCGGAAAGGGGTTTTAAAAAAGTCTTTGCACTCAAATACAGGAGGAATCGTATGATTACTACTCCAACAAGAAGGGTAATCCCTACGTTTAATCCTTTTTGAAATACTTCCGAAGGAATATATTTCAGCCAATCGAGGATTTTCATCGTTTGCTCCTAGAAACCCGTTATGATCTTCAACAGACTGAAGGTACGTTTGAAATACCAAATATCGGAGACTTGTCTAGGGGATGCCAAAAGTCTAACCTTTGGTTCGAAGGATGGCGGATGTTTCGAGGGTTCTACTACCGTTTCTTGTTCAGCACCTTTGAAGATCACCTCACTCGCATTGGTCCAGATCCTACTTTCTCCGCCATACAGACTTAACACTTCCGTGTGGAGACAAATCTTGTCGAAAGGAAGTTCTATAGCGGACTCGTTTCGGATGCGAAGGGGACAAATGGCAAAGAGGGGATGTTCGGGGAGGGAATGAAAATCGGTAAAAAGCCGGGTCTCTGTGGCATAACAAAGTTCCCCAGATACCGGATCGCCGAACCAGGTACTCTTCATCCGAAAGATGGGCATTTCGAATAGAAGTTTAGGAGTTACTTTTCTTCCTATGGGACCTACCATGAACCTCAACCATAACGGGAAGAAAATGAAGAACTGTGCGGTTTCTCCCGGTAGTATCACAAGGAGACGATCGGGTTTTACCACCAGAGGCCGATCGGGTATTGCTGGCGTAGGATAGATACAGGGGGCATTCCGGACGAGGTAATGCTTCCACTCGGTCGTGATCGGTTTTTGCTCTTTCGATATGGACTCGATCCTGAAAATCGGATCGGAATTCCCCATGGGAACAGATTTATCTCGATATTCGGTGTGCACGTGCCATTCAATATCGTACCGTTCCACCCAAACATCGAGATCCCCTAGGGAGAAGCGAACACAGATCCCTGATTCCAATGGATACGGATTCCAGATAGCCAGTTTCTCGGAAAAAGAAACAGATTCCATGTTTTTCATATCGGCTTAGAATTCTTGATTCCGAAGATCTATTGGAATGGAAGTGTAGACCTGCAGATCGTACGGCAAGGAGGGGTTCAAGATCTTACGCATATTCAAATAGGCAAGATTCTTGGTTTCTCCCCTAACCTTTGTTTCCTGATCTCGAGAATAGTTCTCGTATAGCTCTACGGCATCGGTAAGGAAAACGAGGGCCTCCGAATTCAAGTTAGGCCTTCGGGTACGATCGGAAAGCCGTTTCAACGTTACCCCTAAATTGTTGTAGGTTTTCATTAATTTCAACACTAACGCTCGATCCTCTGGTTTGATGTGGGGTTCCAGGAATCGAACCTTACCTCGATCCGTCGTCAATTTTTCTACTAAATAGCGGTAGTAGCCAGAGGCGGCCGCATAATCGTTTCGTTGATACAGCGCAGTAGCCAAGGCGAATAGAACGTTCCGGTCTTCAGGAAATTTCGATTCAGTTTTTAGAAATTCGAAGATGGCCTGTTCATAGTTGCCAAAGAAATACTGGATGTACCCTTTTCGGAAGGACACCTCAGGGTCCTGCACGAAGGAGGCTTCCGCTTTCGTATATAGAGCCAACGCTTCCTGAAATCTTTGCCCCTCGTAGTAGTTCAGGTTCCCCAACCCCACATAGAGAAGTCCTAGCGTTGGATTCGGCTTCAACAGGCGAGTGGATAACGCTTCTTCGTATCGTCGGATACCTTCCTGATAGGATCGTTCCGCTTCCAGCACTTCCCGTCGTTCCAACCGATAATCCCCATCCCTCCTGTAGGTATCGATCAGCTTCCATACTTCCTTGCGGGTAAGAGCTTGTTGTTTCTCCTTTTCTTGATAGAGACTCAAGGTCCGATCCAGTGCAATTCGTTCATCCCGTGCTTTCCCCGTAGTTCGGAAGAGCCGAGCGAACTGATAGTGCACCTCAGCAACATTTGGATTTGCCTTCATGGCCCGTGTCAGGATGGGTTGCACATCCTCAGTCTTGCCTTTGTCGATAAGGTACCCTGCCAACATGGCGTACCGTTCGACATCTATTTCCAATTTTTCCTTCTTTTCGAAGTATTCCTTCAATCGATTCACTTCCGCGAACTCATCTGTCAGAATAAAGAGTTCAAGAAACCGAAAGAGGATGGTATCCTTGTCCCCGTATCGCTGTAAAAGAGTTCCATAGGTTTTTCTAGCTTCCTGGTATTTTTGCGGTTCCACATCCGCCCATCGAATGTAGTTGTCCCCCAAAGCGAGGAGCCCCTGCCAATGGTACAAATCCACATTCAAGAGTTTTTTTAGGATCTTTTCCGCTTTCTCATAGTTTTCCAACACCCGGGATTCCAGATCCCCATAAGCGAGAACTCCCCGTTCGAAATAGGAGTCTTTCTTGCGTTCCGTCCAGATCTTTGTTCGAGGATGGATATAATCAGCGTAGTGAGCAAGGAGTTCTTCATACTTAGCTTGGGCAAGAGCGTACTGTTTCTTCCTCACGAAAAGATCCGCATACCGAAAGTACCATTCCTTGTCGTCCCAAATACGATAGGCTCGATCGAAGTAGCCGTTCCCTTCCCGATATCGATCCGCTTCAATCAACGCATACCCTTGGCGAAAGAGGGATCGAGCATAGAGGGGTCTGTAAATATAAAGATACGCGCCATAGAATAGAACACCTGTAACGAACGCAGAAGCAAGAGCCAACCTGAGGATGGGAAGAACCTTTTCCCGGAGGATATATGATAGGGTTTCTTTTTCCGCTTCGTACGCATATCCCGTTCGTTTTTCGTACCCCTTGGGAACTTTTAACGGACGACCCAAAAGCTTCCCTGTGAAGGTAGCGATGGTGGATAAGCTTTCACCAGCCAAGATGTATCGGATCAACTTGATTTGGTCTTCATCGGAAGCTTTGTTTCCACCTACTACCTCCTCGATGGCTCGTCTAAGATTCAACGGGAGGTCGGAAAGGGCTTTCTTGAATCGTTCGAACTCCTCTTCCGAAAGCGAGAACTCCTCCTCTTCCGCAACCGCCGCAATGACCTCTGCAGCGCCGGCAGGGATATTGATGGCAGGCTCTTCTTCCTTTGCTTCTTCTGTTTCCAGTATGCCAAACTCTGCTCCAAAATCTCCTAAGCTAAACTCTTCACCGCCCAGTTCATCCACGGAGATTTCTTCCAATTCCCCTTCTTCTTTTTCGCCTCCTTCCTCTATCGGGGTTGCCTTGGAAGGAAGAGGCTGGGCAGAAGGTTCTGCTTCAGTCTTTCCCTCTTCAAAGAAGAAACCCTCTTCGATCGAGGGCGTTTCCTCGATCTCTTCCTTGGGAGCGGCACCCTCCTCGAACGAGGGAATTTCCTCTATCTCTTCCTTAGGAGCTGTTTCCTCCTCGAATAGGTGTTCCGCCTGAATCTCCTCCTTTTCGGGAGCGCTTTTTTCTTCCAAGGTGAACTGTTCTTCTATACTTTCCATTCCTTCTGGAAAAGAAAACTCTTCCAATCCCTCTTCTTCAGGTTTGGGCAACCCTTCTTCTTGTGCAGGTGTTTCCTCTTCCCCTAAAGGCAACTCCGGCATCTCGAACTCTTCTAAGGTAGGTTCCTGTTCTTTGCCCCCTTCTTCTAGGCCCTCTTCCTCAAAACGGAGTTCCGAAGGTGTCGAAACCACTTCTTCAATTGGTGAAGGGGGTGCCTCTTGGGAGGGAACTTCTTCCTCCGATGGAAGCCCTTCTTCGAATTCGAACAGAGACTCTTCTTTCTCTACGGGTTGGGAAAGGGAAGCGCCTTCACTTTCAAAAGGGGTTATTTCCTCTTGTGGCAATTGATCTAAGGGCAGTTCTTCAGGCGTTTCTTCTGCGGTAGGTCCCGCAGTCGATTCCTCTAATGGGATCCCTTCGAACAATTCCGCCAAATCAGCAGATAGCCCTTCTTCCGGTCTGGGAACCGGTTCGAAGGTTTCTCCCCTTTCGGTCAACACTTCCGGCTCATGTCCCGTTTCATAGAGTTTTGAAGCGAATTGTTCGATATCTTCTACTCGAGGCATTTGAACCCTTTACGTCATTTTCGGCTATTGCTAAAGATGCTTTACCTGTACATCCTTTCTTCCGAAATTCTATGGTAATAGGATATCAGGAAACAAACAATGCGCAAGTACTCTCTACTCATAATCCTACTTTCAATCATCACCGCTCTTGCAGCTGCGTCAGATTCGGAGGGGGATCTTCATATAAAAGTGATGCGAACCTCGAAAGCGGCCCCTCCCCAGATTCACAATGGACATGTTTTTTTCACTTTCCAAACCAAAACCCCAGTTCGGTATGTGGGGATCGCCTTCCTCCATGAACAGTTCCGAAAAGTCCATCTATTCCAACGGAATGATAAAGGAGTGCTATTCTTTGCCTACCCAATTCCGGAAGGCATGACGCACCTCGATTACCGCCTTATCGTGGATGGTCTATGGACCACGGATCCTCTGAATCCGTATACGTATTTAGATTCCCAGGGTATCTCCCTATCCAGGTTCGAGTTTCCCAAAGAGCAGCTAATGATAACCTCCCGAAGCCCCATTATTAGAGAAGAGGAACAACAAGTAGTATTCGTGTTTCAAGCGGAACCAGGAAAGGATATCTATCTTACCGGATCCTTTGCCCGATGGGATCCGTATCTCTACCGGATGGAAGAGGTCCGGCCAGGGCTGTATACCCTAACCCTCCGTTTACTTCCGGGTACCCACTACTACGCGTTCTATAAGGACGGTAAACGTATACGCGATCCATTAAACAAGGAATGGAGAAGAAGCAAAGAGGGACAGGAAGCTTCTGTTCTGATCGTTCCTTCCCGATCCTAACACCTTGAGCTTGTTCCGAACTTCATGATTAAATGGACGAGTGATTCGGGCTATACTATTCGATCTAGATAACACTCTTTACCCTGCATCCTCTGGTTTGGACCGAGAAATCGATCGAAGAATGACAATCTTCACCTCTCGGTATTTAGGGATATCTGAAAAAGAGGCCCATATTCTGCGAAAAACGGACGCTCGGGCGTATGGAACCACCCTGCAGTGGCTTCGGGAAGCGTATGGATTTCACGACATAGAAGAATACATGATGGAAGTCCATCCCACGAATGTATCTTCCTTTCTATCTTACAACCCAACGTTAGTGGAGATGTTGAGTTCTCTATCTTATCCAAAGGTAATCCTTACCAATTCCCCCTTGGAACATGCGGAACGGGTACTGGAATGTCTTAAGATACGATCCTACTTCGATGCTGTCTTGGATATCCGGTTCAATCAGTTTCGAGGCAAACCATATCCTGAAGCTTACTACCGGGCGGTAGACCTACTCGGAACCCAGATCGAGGAAGTCTTATTCGTGGACGATCTTCCCCCCTACCTCACTGCCTTTAAAGCCCTGGGAGGACATCCCCTACTGGTAGATGAAGAGGGGAACCATACGGATATAGGGATCCCTACCATTCCTACCGTGCTAGATTTACCATCCTACCTAAACAGGATCGCGTCGTAAAAAATACCAATACCTTCTAGGATTCGGTATTCAAGTAGGAACTATTGGATTGGAGGCTTCTGATTCTTCTTTCAGACGTTTTTGCTTCGAATGGAGAATCCAAGCCCGTATGGCTCCCCATACCGCATACCCACAGAAACCTACCACTGCTGCAAGTTGTAAGTTCCATACCGCAAACAGGATAGCTACAGAAGCCCAGATGAAACTGGAAAAGGGTTTTTTACCCTTGAAATACACATTCACCACATGGGGATAACGGACTCGAGTAACCATCAAGACTGCGGCTGCTATCGTTGCTATGGGGAGAATCCAGTAGATGGCTCCATCTACCCATGCATAGAGAGTTTCATACCGGTTAAGGAATTTAGGTAAAAAATCCTGTTGAAAAACCACTAGGCTTACGATGATTCCAGCAGCCGCAGGGGATGGGAGGCCTGAAAATGTCATATGAGCACTTTCATCCTCTTCGTTCTCAACATTGAATCGGGCTAAGCGAATAATGGTACCGCATACATACACCACCGCACAGAAACCGATCGTCTTCAATACCAACCCTTGGAAGAATAGGGAAGAAAACGAGATACTCCTGACTTTCAATTCCATCACCTTCAGCATGAGAAACGCAGGGGCTACACCGAAACTGATGGCATCTGATAGACTATCCAGCTGACCGCCAAAACTAGTGGTAGATTTGCTTAACCGGGCAACTCGACCATCTAGCATATCCGCCACCATGGCCAGGAACACCATGTACCCTGCCATGGCAAAGAAGGTAAGCCCGAACCGTTGATTCAACGGCCTTTCGAAGCTTGCCGCTCGACTGGTATAGCTGATCGCAATGAACCCAGCGATCCCGTTCATAAGAGTTATGAGGGAGGGAAGAATCGCTATGTAGCGCAACCGTTGTCTGGGTGGCTTGCCTTCGGTTTCACTCTTCTCCCTTCGCCGTAGAAAATGTCGTAATTTCCCCATTCATTTCCCGCCTAATTCTTTTCCATGCCTGGATTATTGATACCGGACAAGACTCGATAGTCCTGCTTTCACTTTGTCCCCTACCTTTACTTCCAACATTGCTTTGTCATCCTTAGGCAGGTAGAGTTCGGTTCTAGAACCGAACTTGATCATCCCAAACCGTTCACCCTGCTGTAAGGAATCTCCTGGCCCAACTGCACACACGATTCGTCGTGCAATGGCTCCACTGATTTGACGCACCAGAAGGGGAGAGATAGGTTCTGCCAATCGCTCCATGTACACATCATTGGACTCGTTCACCCTCCCTGAATCCGGAGACATGGCATTCTTGAAAGCCCCTTTCCGGTATTCGATCCGCGTTATCCGAACCGCACAGGGGGCTCGATTGATGTGAACGTTGAAGACACTGAGAAAAATTCCAATCCGCAGAGCAGGAGCTCCCAGCGGAGAATCGGAGACCTCCGTGATATCCGTTACCGTTCCATCGGCAGGGGAAAGCAGAACTTTTTCATCCTTTGGAACTTGCCGTTCTGGATCTCGAAAGAAGGCAAGGCAAAAGATGAACAACACTCCTAGAATCCCTTCCAGAATAAGAAGGGCACCCGAAGGTTTTACCCAGAAAAGGAGAAGAATCATGACTGTTAGAAGAATCCCTGGGTAGATGATTACCTGCGGAATTCCATACTTTGTAATGGGAAGTTTCATTGGCGGAATTGTAAAGAAAATAGCCCCTCCGCTCAAGAGGGGCTAAAAACAGTACTTTGGCTCTATTTTGTTCCTAACGGCTCAGGTTTGGGGAAATTCTTGATGGCTTCCAGATTTTTTTCGATTTCAGCCATGGGGAGTTCGAAATCGGACAACTCTCCCTTCATGAACATGTCATACCCTTTCAGATCGACCAATCCATGTCCCGAGAGATTAAAGACAATCACTTTCTCCTTTCCCTCTTCCCTGGCTTTCTCCGCTTCCCGAATGGCACTCGCTACAGCATGACTCGTCTCGGGCGCCACGATGATCCCCTCGGTACGGGCAAACGTAAGGGCAGCCCGAAAACATTCCAGTTGCTGGATCGCCACGGGCCGTATCAAACCCAAACGGGCAGCCTGCGATACCAGGGGTGCCATGCCATGGTACCTAAGGCCTCCTGCATGGATGGGAGCAGGAACGAAGGTATGTCCCAAAGTGTACATAGGCAGGAGAGGAGTCATGCCAGAAAAATCCCCCAGGTCATAGAGGTACGGACCCTTCGTAAGGGTGGGACAGGAGGCAGGTTCCACGGGGATGATATCGATCTGTGCGCCGTTGATCTTATCCGCCACGAAGGGGAAGGCTAATCCAGCGAAATTGCTCCCCCCTCCAGCGCATCCAATAACGACATCCACTTTCTTTTCGCCGGCTAAAGCCAGTTGCTTCTTGGTCTCCAGGCCAATGACAGTCTGATGCAACATCACGTGGTTCAACACACTACCCAACGCGTACTTAGTGGAATGAGTCGGATCCGTTACCGCCATCTCCACCGCTTCACTGATGGCAATCCCCAGACTTCCAGGAGTATTAGGATCCTTTGCCAATACATCCCTTCCCGCTTGGGTACGGTCTGAAGGGCTCGGGATGCATTCCGCTCCCCAGGTTTGCATCATCATTTTCCGGTAGGGCTTTTGGTCATAGCTGATCCTCACCATGAACACCTGACATTCCAACCCAACCTGCGCGCACGCGAAAGCGAGGGCGCTACCCCACTGCCCGGCGCCAGTTTCGGTAGTAAGCTTTTTAACCCCTTCCCGCTTGTTATACCAGGCTTGAGCTACGGCCGTGTTGGGCTTGTGACTTCCTGCGGGGGAGAGACTCTCGTTCTTGTAATAGATGCGGGCCGGGGTTTTCAGGTATTTCTCCAAGGAGTAGGCTCGATGGAGAGGGGTGGGGCGCCATTTGGCTAAGATCTGGATCACCTCTTCCGGAATATCGATCCACCGTTTGGTGGAGACTTCTTGCTCGATCAGAGCGTTGGGGAAGATGGGTCTAAGCATCTCCGGAGTAATCGGTTTTCCATCGGGGGTCAACGGTGGTGGCATAGGTACAGGTAGATCAGCGTTCAAATTATACCATTGCCGGGGCAGATCACTTTCATGCAGAACGATTTTAGTTGTCATGGTGACTCCTTATCCTAATGTTTCTATTAGTAGAAACAGCGTGATGGTTAGCATAGTGGTTATACTACATTCTGTCAAGCACCCCTTGATTTTTCTTCACTGAGAGTAGATCATTAGACCTAAACAGGAGGGGGCCGTATGCATGCTTCAGAAGAACATCATCGGTTCGACAAATTAATCCGCAAGTACTACTGCGACCAACAGATGATCCGTGAACTCTTGAAAATCCTCATTCGAGATCTACCAAAATCCTTGCACGAGCTGGAAGATGGCTTGATGGAAACGAATGTCCTCAAAGTACGTAAAGCCGCTCATAGCCTTGCCAATATCAGTGGCACCGTATTGGAAGCCGAGATTCTCGAGCTTGCCCGTAAAGTAGAGTATGCCTGTGCATCCCAAAACTTGAAAGATGTGGAATCGTACCTTCCCCCCCTCCGGCAGAGGGTTTCTGAACTCTGCGTCGATGCAGACAAATACCTCCATGTATCCTGAACACGCCGTATGATTCGCGACCTTATTGTACTTGTTTCCATTGCGGGAATCGCGATAGGAAGAATTCCCTATCTTCGAATGAACAGAGCCTCCATCGCGTTCGTCGGTGCAGTAGCCGTGGTTGCCTTTGGAGGCCTTCCCTTGGAAAAAGCGGCAAAAGCTTTGGATCTAGAGACTCTAGTGCTTCTTTTTTCCATGATGGTGATATCCGTAAACCTCCAACTATCGGGGTTTTTTCGCATTGCCGAAGACCGGATTACCCGGTTTGCTCGAACTCCCCGCCAGCTTCTATCCCTTATCCTCCTATCCTCGGGTATATTTTCCGCCTTTTTCCTGAACGATACAGTCGTACTGATGTTCACCCCTCTGGTAACCATCATCGTTCTGGAACTAAAACGCAACCCCATCCCTTACCTCATTGGTCTAGGGGTTTCGGCCAACATCGGATCTGCAATGACCATCATTGGTAACCCGCAGAACATGATGATCGGAGTTACCTCCCGAATCGATTTCTTTAAATTCCTCGGGATACTGAGCGTGCCTTCGTTACTTGGTTTAATCGTTGCCTATGGGGTGATTGTGTTCTTCTTTCGAGAGGAGTTTGCTCCCTATCGCTTCCCTCCCATTCCACAACACCGACGATTCGTGTATCCGCCATTATTGTGGAAGAGTCTTACGTCCTTGGGTATTTTCCTTCTAGGGATTCTATTACGAATTCCCCTGCCCTTTGCAGGACTTCTCGCTGCATCCTTCCTACTCGTTACCCGAAGGATCCATCCCGAAAAGGTTTTTAATGATGTGGACTGGTCTCTCCTCGTTCTATTTGCAGGGCTCTTCGTGTTGATCGAAGCTCTCGATCAGGACCAATTCTTTCACCGCTTCATCGAGTACCTGACATCCTTTGCCGAGTCCAACACGTTTGTATTTTCCACTGTGGCAGCTGTGTTGAGTAACCTAGTTTCCAACGTTCCCGCAGTGATGCTATTGAAACCTGGCATCTCCCTACTAACTCATCCAGAAAAAGCCTGGATTACCCTGGCAATGGCCAGTACCTTTGCAGGGAACTTTACTCTTTTGGGATCCATCGCGAACTTAATCGTAGCAGAATCGGCTCGTAAACATGGAGTTCATCTCGGATTCTTCCAGTTCCTCAAGGTAGGGGTACCCCTAACGATTCTCACCATCCTTTTGGGAGCAGCCTGGATCGAGTTCCTGTATCCATGAAGGGCTATTCTTCGTATTTCTTGAAGACCACGATTCCGTTATGCCCTCCAAACCCAAAGGTATTGGACATGGCGTAACGAATCTCGCCAGGAACTCCTTTGTTAGGCACATAGTCCAGGTCGCAGAGAGGATCGGGATTCTGCAGGTTGATGGTTGCCGGGAAGAATTGATCCTTGATCGCCAACACACAGATAAGTGCCTCGATCCCACCAGCGGCTCCTAGACAATGCCCCGTCATACTCTTGGTAGAGGAAACTTTTAGATTATAGGCATGATCCCCAAAGGCGGCTTTGATCGCAGCCGTTTCAATGGGGTCGTTCATGGGTGTGGAAGTGCCGTGGGCATTGATGTAATCGATGTCCTCTGGTCGCAATCCCGCATCAGCCAACGCCATCCGCATAGCCGCAATGGCCCCCTTACCCTCAGGGTGAGGAGCCGTAAGGTGATTGGCGTCACATGTGGCTCCATACCCTCCATACTCGGCATAGATCTTCGCACCCCGTTTCTTCGCATGCTCTAGACTCTCCAAGACAAGAATCCCCGCCCCTTCTCCCATGACAAATCCATCCCTATCCTTATCGAAAGGTCGGGACGCTTCCGTAGGTCGATCGTTGTATTTCGTGCTAAGAGCTTGAATCACATTGAAGCCCGCCACTCCAAAGGGAGTGATGGCCGATTCTACCCCGCCTGTGAGGACGAAATCACAAATTCCCTTTTCGATCCAAAAAACTGCATTCCCGATAGCGTCAGTACCCGAGGCACACGCAGTGGTTACCGTAAAACAGGGCCCCTCCAATCCTAGCATAATCGCCACATTCCCAGGACCGATATTAGCAATGAGTTTAGGAATCGTCATAGGAGGAACACGGCTTGGACCCTTTTCCAATAAGGCGGTATGGGAAGTTTCCACGGTTTCGAATCCTCCAATTCCCACTCCCAGGATAACCCCTGCCCGAGTAGGATCAAAGGTACCTTCTAAAAGTCCAGCATCCCTCACCGCTTCCTTAGCTGCCGCCACTGCGAACTGGGAAAACATATCCATTTTTCGAGCATCTTTCCCGTCCATGTAATTCTTGGGATCAAAGCCTTTAACTTCCGCGGCAATCTTGGTTAGGAGTTGGGATGGATCGAATCGGGTGATGGGACCAACTCCGGATCTGTTCATTTTAATGCTTTCCCACGTGGAAGCTACGTCCAATCCCAGAGGTGTGATCGCTCCCAATCCAGTTACTACAATACGCGTTCCTCTTCCCATGCTACATCCCCAATCCACCTGTCACGTGCAGTACATGCCCTGTAATGTAAGCAGATAGATCGCTCGCCAGGAACAAAGCCGCTTTTGCCACATCCTCTGGCAATCCCAGTCGTCCCATTGGGATTTGCACAAAGAGGGCTTTCCTCTGCTCGTCCGTCAACTTATCCGTCATCTTGGTTTGGATGAAACCCGGTGCAATGGCATTTACCCGGATATTCCGAGAGGCTACTTCCCGAGCTAGACTCTTGGTAAACCCAATCAATCCCGCTTTGGAAGCTGCGTAGTTTACCTGCCCGCCATTCCCTATGACCCCCACAATGGAGGCAATATTGATGACCGATCCAGGGCGCTTCTTCATGAACATATCCTGGACTACTACTTTAGAAATATAGAACGCCGATGTGAGATTTATAGCCAATACATCGTTCCAATCCTTACTACTCATCCGAAAAGATAGATTATCCCGGGTAATACCTGCATTGTTCACCAGAACATCGATCCCTCCCGACTCTTTAAGGATTTCCTTGCATACCGCCGTAATTCCCGCTTCATCAGCCACGTTTCCTTCTTTAAAAGTGACAGTTACACCATTCGCTTTTGCCACTTCCTGGTACTCCGTAAAGGAATCACCCTGCTGAATATCGATGTACCATACCGAAGCTCCATTCTTGAGAAACAGGAGAACCATTTCCCTTCCAATTCCCTGGGCACCCCCAGTGATCAACACATTCTTTCCCTTTACCAGCATTCTATCCTCCAATACCTATCTTAATAATTTCTTCCCACTTACCTACCGGTACACAAACCGGATTCGCACAAAATGTTTTCCATAGACCCGTAAGAACTGTTCCAGGTCCGGTCTCCAATAGTTCATCGTATCCTTCTAGTTTAATTTCCTCTTCTACCGTTGTCCATCTAACGGGCGATACGATCTGCTCACTAGCCAATCGTTTTGCTTCCTCTCCGCTAGCAATGCGATTCCCAGTGACATTCGAGTAAAGAGGAATGCGAGGATCCTGAAAAACAACCTCCCTCAGGACTGCTTCGAACCGTTCCTTCGCCTCTCTTAGGAGAGGACTGTGAAAGGGGCCAGATACTTTTAGACGGATCACCCTTTTTGCCCCGGATTGTTTCAGCTTCTCCTCGGCCTGGGATAGACCCCGAGCCGTGCCACTTATCACAGTCTGAAGAGGGCTGTTGTAATTGGCAGGATACACATCTTCGATTCCACTTAATATTTCCTCAATTCGGGAAGCTTCCAACCCAATCACTGCCGCCATCCCTGCTTTCCCCTCGGCGCTATCCCACTTTCGGGAGGCCTGTTCCATCAGAGCCCCCCGTATTTGCACGAGTTTGAAAGTGTCTTCAATCGAAAGGACTCCTGCTTCTGCCAACGCTGCGTACTCTCCCAAACTAAAACCGGCTACGCCATTCGGATAAATACCCCGTTCTCGCAGAGCTTCCGAAACAGCTAGATTCACTAGAGTAATCACCACTTGAGCAATCTCGGTAGATTTCAACTCTTCTTCCGTTCCCTCGGACAGGATCTTGAAGAGATCCATCTGGGTTAGGGTTGAGGCCTTTTGAAACAACTCTTTCACCCGGTCGGAATGCTTAAAAAGATCCATCCCCATCCCTGGATACTGCGCACCCTGGCCAGGGAATAGGTATACGCGTTTCATGGTGCCGACCTTACCATAGGGGTCGATGGGTGTCAAGTCGGCCGACGGCCGACAAAAATATGATTTCTCCTTTTTTCTTTGTTCGAAAGAATTACAGTACAAAGTTTGCCTGTATCGTTGGAAAGCATTATACTAGATCTAGACCCATTCAGGGGAGGAGGTGTCTTATGAGTGTAGTAACCATTTCAAGACAGCTCGGCAGCCTGGATTTGGAAATTGCGCAAGAACTAGCGAAGAATCAGCATCTTACCATCATCGACAAAGAAGAGATCGAAAAGAAACTGCAGGAGTACAAGGTGGAAAAAAAGAACATCGAACGGTTCGATGAACGGAAGCCTGGATTCTGGGATGCGTTTTCCACCGATCGAGACATCTATTTGAACTATTTAAAACTAGCCATTCTCGAGTATGCCCGACAGGACAACTGCATCATCCTTGGTAGAGGAGCACAGGTGATCTTGGAGCACGTTCCGGGGGTACTAAGACTTCGGTTCGTTTCAGCTCCAGAGATGCGAGCCAAACGACTCCAACAGGAACTGAATTGCAACGAAAACCATGCCTATAAACTGATGATGAAGAGCGATCACGAACGGGCTGGATTTCATCGGTTCTTCTTCGATGTGGATTGGACGAGGGATGAACTATACGATATCGTGCTGAATACGGGAACTCTTCCAAAAGAGACGATCCTCGATATTCTCACCCGATTCCTGGAAGATATTGGAAAGAATCTTAAAACGGAACGAAACCAGAAACTTGACGATCTTATCCTTTCCCAGCGAATCGTCGTAAAGATCCTTTACGATTCCAAACTGCCTGTTCGATTCCTCGAGGTTCGGTGTGCAGGTGGAAAGATCGTACTCGAAGGGGTAACCGAATCTCATGCGGTCGTTACTGCGGCAGAATCGGCAGCAAAGGAAGTACCGGGAGTCAAATCAATAGAGAATCATCTATCTGTAGTGGTACACATTGGAAGCTAAGCTATTATAAACAGCAAGTGCACCTTGCAAATAAAGGGCTCGCCTTGTATAATACCCACCGCTAGAAATCTGTTCTCAGATACTATCCGTCATTACAAGGAGACCGACGTGCTAGAGAAAGGTTTATTTCTGATGATTATAGGTATGGGCATTACCTTCCTGTTTTTAGGCATCCTGATCCTCTCCATCATGGGTGCATCGAAACTCATCTGGAAATTTTTCCCTGAGCCTGAAGAACCTACTGCCCCTTCGCGGGTAAGTCCAGCAGAGACTGAAATTGCCATAGCTGTTGCGGCCGTTACGGCTCGCACCCACAAATAAAAATCCAAGGTAGGGTACTATGAAAAAACGAGTTCATTTCATGTGCACCGCGTTTCGAGACGGTTTTCAGTCCGTCTATGGTGCCAGAGTCTTTTCAAAAGACTTTCTTCCTGTAGTTGAAATGGCTAGTGCGGCAGGGATCAAGCATTTCGAAGCAGGGGGAGGAGCCATGTTCCAATCCCCTTACTTCTATGCCAATGAAGACGCTTTCACCATGATGGACAACTTTCGTAAAGCCGCAGGGCCTGACGCAAACCTACAGACCCTTTCCCGAGGGGTAAACGTGGTAGGGTTAGATTCCCAGCCTCGAGACATTATCAAATTACACGCGGAGCTTTTTAAAAAGCACGGAATAACTACCATCCGAAACTTTGATGCTTTGAACGACGTAAACAACCTTATTTATCCAGCCCAGTGTATCCATGAAGCGGGTCTGAAACACGAGGTAGTAGTCACCATGATGGAACTTCCCCCGGGAACACCGGGAGCCGAGCGAGCCCATACGGCCGAGTTCTACATAAACACCCTGCGACAGATTCTAGACGCAGGAATCCCCTTCGATTCCGTCTGCTTCAAGGATGCTTCAGGAACTTCCGTACCGAGGAAAGTGTACGATACGATCAAAGGTGCCAGGAAACTTTTAGGTGATAAGGTTCATCTTGTCTTCCATAGCCATGAAACAGCAGATGTCTGTATTAGCCAGTACATGTTGGCTCTGGAAGCGGGGGCAGATCAGATCGATCTATCCTTAGCGCCTGTATCCGGAGGTACTTGTCAGCCAGACATCCTTTCCATGTGGCATGCCCTAAGAGGCACGGAATTCGATCTTGGGATCGATATCAACAAGATCATGGAACTGGAGCAGTTCTTCAAGGACCAGATGGCTGAATACTTCCTGCCCCCTGAAGCAACGATGGTAGAACCCTTAATCCCCATGTTCCCCATGCCCGGCGGTGCCCTTACCACCAACACCCAGATGATGCGGGACAACAACCTAATGCATCGGTATCCGGAAGTGATTGCGGCCATGGGAGAAGCGGTACAAAAAGGAGGGTTCGGAACTTCCGTTACCCCGGTTTCCCAGTTCTACTTCCAGCAAGCTTTCAATAACGTAATGTTTGGCAAATGGAAGAAAATCGCCGAAGGGTACGGGAAAATGGTCCTCGGCTACTTTGGAAAGACTCCCGTAGAGCCGGATCCAGAAGTTGTTCGGATATCCAAAGAACAACTAGGTCTAGAACCAACTACCGAACTGGTAGTAGACATCAATGACCGGGACCCCAAGAAGGGGAGGAAAGCTGCCGAGGCAATGCTAAAAGAAGCAGGTCTTCCCATCACGGACGAAAATGTCTTCATCGCTGCCACCTGCCGGGAAAAGGGCATCCTTTTCCTCCAAGGGAAAGCCACCATCGGAGTACGCAAAGAAGCCAAGAAGAAGGAAGGCGAGGCAAAAGAGGGAGAAGCGAAACCGAAAGCAGCCCCTGTGTATACAGTAACTGTAAATGGAAAACCCTACGTAGTCTCTTTAAAAGAGGATGCGGCTGTAGTAAATGGAGTCACCTACGCGATTTCCGTGAAAGAAGGATCTCCTTCCGCCACAACCGTTACTCCCACGCAGTCAGCTGCAAGTCCTTCTTCGTCAGCAACAGCCTCTCAACCTGCCACCGCTCAAGGACAAGCTCCTACAGCATCCGCCACAGGCGCACTTGTTGAGATCGATTCGCCTCTCCCAGGGATTATCCTGCGGGTCCCCAAGAAAGTTGGCGACCCTGTACAAGAGGGGGAACTGGTGCTAGTGCTAGAATCGATGAAGATGGAAACTCCCATCAAAGCTCCCGCAAGCGGCACGATTGTTGAAATCAAAGTGACCCAGGGTGCACAGGTCAAGACAGGTCAGATTCTGGCCGTGATTCGCCAGTAGGAGGGTGTATGTCTCTACTTGATGTGTTCCATGAAATCTTACTGAGCACTGGTATCGTGGCTTTTGAGCCAGGCCAGATCATCATGATCCTCGTGTCCCTTGTGTTGATCTATTTGGCAATCAAGAAAGAATTCGAACCCCTTCTTCTTCTTCCCATCGGATTCGGTGGGATCTTGGCAAATATTCCTCTGGCAGAGATCGCAAAATTACCCGAACTTATCTTCGATCCTAACACCCAGAAGATCGTTCGCCACGTGGGAGGTTTTGTAGGGCAGATTTACGATTTCGGGATCGAAGGGGGACTATTCCCCCTGTTCATCTTCATAGGAGTAGGCGCCCTGACGGATTTCGGCCCCCTCATCGCCAATCCCAAGACTGCTCTATTAGGCGCTGCCGCTCAGCTAGGTATTTTTACCTCCCTACTGGGCGCTCTAGCCATGACAAAGTACCTTGGGTTTGATTTCAATTTAGCCGACGCCGCTTCCATCGGGATCATTGGGGGAGCGGACGGTCCGACTGCTATCTTCCTGGCCTCCCGACTTTCCCCCCGTTTACTGGGAGCCATCGCGGTGTCCGCCTACTCCTATATGGCTCTGGTACCCATTATTCAGCCTCCCATCATGCGTCTCCTGACTACCAAGAAGGAGCGGGAAATAAAGATGGAACAGCTTCGGCACGTGACGAAGACTGAAAAGATCGTGTTTCCCCTTATCGTACTGGGGATTTGTATCCTCCTGCTTCCTACCGCTACACCCTTGATGGGAGCCCTCATGTTCGGAAACCTTATTCGGGAATGCGGGGTTACGGAACGGCTTTCCAAGGCCGCCCAGAATGAGTTGATCAATCTAGTCACGATCATGCTGGGACTTTCAGTAGGTTCTAAACTATCATCGGATAAGTTTCTCCGATGGGAAACGATCGGAGTGCTCCTCTTAGGGCTCTTTGCCTTTGCCGTAGGAACCGCCGGTGGGGTTCTTTTAGGGAAACTGATGAACAAACTATCGAAAAGCCCGATCAACCCGCTCATTGGTTCTGCGGGAGTCTCCGCGGTACCTATGGCTGCTCGGGTCTCCAACAAGGTAGGGCAGGAGGCTAATCCGAAGAACTATCTCTTAATGCACGCAATGGGTCCGAACGTGGCAGGAGTTATCGGTTCTGCCGTCGTCGCGGGGGTGCTCTTGTCTCTAGTTCCCAAACTGATGCGCTAGTCGCCTTACGCCTGTTGAGATTTCGATCGATTATGCAAACCGGCCTACATGCCAGGAGGCCGGTTTTTTATTTTTATGCAGGTTTTAAAAAAGGATTGAATGAATATGTATATTAATCGATTTAGTTATTTCCTCTACCCTTGACGTAGTAGTTTTCTTTTTGTATGGTTAACCCTGCCGCCACCGTGGAGTGGCTGCCAATCTACAGCTTGCTGTGCGATAAGAACATAAATATCCAGAGGAGCGCTGCATGAAACTGGAACTCAGGAAAGGTGTAGAAATCCTATCCGACCTTGGGGGTGTAAAGACCCTATCCGAAGCAAAGAAGATCTTTTCAAACAAAATGGACAAGGCAAACCTAGCCAAGATCGAAACGATCAAGAATGAGGAAGCCTTGTTGAAGATCGCCAACGCCATCGCATTGATGGGGCCAGATAATGTCTGGATTAATTCCAACTCACCCGAAGACATTCAATACGCCCGGGAAATGGCATTGAAGATGAACGAAGAGTTCAAACTGAAACTTCCAATGCATACCTGCCATTTCGATCTGCCCGAGGATCAGGGGCGAATGGTAGATAAAACGTACTATATCGCGAACGAAGACGAGGATGTTTCGGTACTAGCGAAGAAGATGCTTCGAAAAGAGGCTTACGAATACATCAAGACACATTATCCGAACATCATGAAAGGAAAGACCATGACGGTCTCCTTCTGGAACCGGGGGCCCGTGGGAGCGAAGGCTGCCATCCCTGCCATCATGGTTACGGATTCCTGGTACGTGGTGCATTCCGGAAACATTCTGTACTATCCTGTGTTCAAATATTTCGATGCAGAAGTGAAACGGGCAGGGGTCTTTTTCATGAATACTCACAGTTACGGTCGCTTTAAGAGCGAAGACATCCCAAAGGCCCGAATCTTTATGGACCGGAGTTGGTTCACCACCTTCTCCATGTTCTGCACCTATGCGGGGAACACCCTCATGTTGAAGAAGGGTAATCATCGGTTTGCCGTGGATATCTGCACCTATTATAGGCAGGAAGACCAGCTCTCCGAGCACATGTTCATCACGGGTCTAACGGGTCCGGGCGGCCGGAAGACTTTCTTCGCGGGTGCTGCTCCTTCCGGCTGCGGAAAGACCACAACCGCCATGGTTGGGACAGACTTCATCGGTGACGACCTTGCCCAGATCTGGATAGAAAAGGACGGCACCATGCGGGCCGTGAACCCAGAAATCGGCGTGTTCGGGATCGTGGAGGATGTGAACTGGGAAGGAGATCCCTACCTCATGAAAGCTCTCCGGGGGAAAATCCCAGCTGAAGTAATCTGGTCCAACGTTCTAATAGATGATGACGGTGTACCCCACTGGACTGGTCATGGGGAACCCATACCCAAGCACGGGCGTAACTGGTTGGGAGAATGGTGGCCGGGTAAGACGGACGAGAATGGCAAACCCATTCCTATGTCCAACCCCAATGCAAGGTTTACCCTTTCCTGTGAGGTTATTGAAAACTACAACAAAGCACTCGCTACCGATCCAAAAGGACTCCCCATTAAAGTTATCACCTACTCGGGACGAGATTCCGACACAATGCCCCCCGTGTGGGTAGCCAAGAATCCTGATCACGGAGTTGCCATTGGTGCTTCGATCCTTTCCGCCGCTACCGCAACCGAAGTAGGCGCCAAAGGAGTGAACCGACAACCTTGGGCAAACGCTCCTTTTACTCCTGGTCCTCTGGCCGACTACATGGAGGCTCAGTTCAAATTCTTCAATTCGAAGAAGCTTACCCACAAACCTCTCATGGCTGGGTTGAACTACTTCCTTACCCATGGGGCTCGAGGAGGAGAGCCAGGAGATAAACGCCTGTTAGGTGAAAAGCGGGACGTGCGGCCTTGGCTTACTTGGTTGGAGCGTCGGGCTCACAACGAGGTAAAGGCTATTGTGACTCCCATTGGCTTCATTCCCCTGTACGAGGATCTCAAAAAGATCTTCAAAGAAACGATCAACAAAGAGTACACGAAGGAATTGTACGACAAGCAGTTCTCCTTCTATATCGACAACATCGTGGCTCGAATCGATCTCCAAAAGGATGCCTACTCGAAAGAGAAGGACTGTCCCAAACGAATCTTCGAGATTTACGACGAACAGAAACAGGGGTTGCTTGCCCTGAAGGCTAAATATGGTTCCATCGTGAAACCTGAACAGTTGATCGAAGCCGGGGGATTGGGTTAACGGTAAATCCTGGGAATTGGATCATGAAAGATGGCCGCCCGAAAAACGGGCGGCTTTTTTATTGTAACTTTTCAACAATGCAGAGGTTCTAAGACACTGGTTTCTTCCTCTGTTTCCTACATTCCGTGCATCCTAACACGTGCACATGTTTCCTCCGTTTCCCCTTTCGAGTAAAAAAGCGGGCTATCAAGTATCCTTCAATGGGAAGGGTTGCTTCACAAACAGGACATTTCCGGGGATTCTCCCGGTTCGGAGGAAAACAATAGGGGCATCCCAAGAGATGTGAAACTTGTTCTTTCACTCCCCCCGATTCTGTTCCCCCCTGGAATACGATGGATTTCACCCTCTGCCCTCTCTGAAGGACATGGCCACAGATGGGACAGGTGTGGCCTCCAGCTGAACTGCTTCGATCCGCTTTTCCTTCTTTCACGCGTCTTTCCCTGTAGAACCAGAACGGTCTACCTCCCAGAAGAGAAAGTAGCAGGTACGAGAGAAATATCGATAGAATGAACAACCCTACATACACCATACAGGATAGAATACATTACTATACATCCCCTTGCAGGAGGTACCCAAGATCGATACTGTAGAAGTCGTGGGAACCCTATACATTATAGCTACCCCTTTAGGGAACCTTCAGGATATTACTTACCGGGCTATCGAGACTCTCAGGCAGGTGGACGTAGTAGCTTGTGAGGATACCAGGCGAAGTATTAAACTCCTGAACGCGTACAATATCAAGAAACCTCTCATAAGCTGTCATGGACATAACGAAACAAAAAGCGCTCTTCGGATACGGGAACTCCTTTCAGAAGGGAAGGATGTCGCTTATGTCAGTGATGCGGGCACTCCCGGTTTGAGTGATCCGGGGGCTAAATTAGTCCGAATGGCTCGGGAAGCAGGTTTCTCGGTTATTCCCATACCTGGCCCTTCCGCCTTTTCTACCCTTTTAAGTGTGGCGGGATTACAAGAAACCTCCGTCCATTTTGAAGGGTTTTTAGGAATCAAGCAGGGGAAACGACGCTCGAGACTCAAAGAATTGTTGGATAGAAATGAACCCTTCGTTATCTATGAGTCGGTTCATCGAATTGAAAAACTTCTCCTGGAACTGAAAGACCTTGCTCCCGAGCGAAGGGTATTCATTGGGAGAGAGATGACAAAGGCATTCGAAGAATACTTGGAAGGACCTGCCGTGACACTCCTTGCTCGAGTACAGAATCACCCAGATCGGAAAAAAGGTGAGTATACTGTACTTGTCTATAGCGGGAAAAAGAGTTAAAATTGAACCTAGCAATGCCGATACTAAGGTAGAGCTAAAGGAAGGGCTTTGGAATGACCATCGAAAGACTTGGACCTACAGGACCTATTTCGAATTACAATAAGACGGGAAAGGTATCTAAATCCGATTCCATTCTAGGCAAAGATTCCATCGATGTGTCGGAAGAGGCAAAACAGAAAGCCGAGGTATTCAAAGCCCTCGAAAGCCTCCGTTCTGTTCCGGATATTCGAGAAGACCGGGTAGCAGAGGTAAAGAAAAAGCTGGAAGACCCCAATTACATCAATGAAAAAGTAATCGAATCTGTTGCAGAACGCATCATGGATCTATTCAAAATTTAAATCCTATGGTATAACCATCTAGAAGCGGAGATGATAAATCTCTGCTTTTTTTTTATTTATACAGAGGGAACTATGGCCGAGGTAATCCTTGATATTCCAGGAAGAGTGCACTTTGGAAGCGATGTTCTAAATCTAGTGGGAAGTATTGCCTCCGAGTTTGGAAACCGGGCTCTTCTCCTAGCGGATTACAATCTACACGAAGGCAGACACATCGAACGAGTGATCGATCTTTTACATAGCAAAGGAATTCAATGCATTCTCATCGATGACCTTGGTACCTATGGTTCTTCTCGCACCCTAAAAGACACGGTAGAGTTTGCCAGGACTTCTCGGATCGAAATCATCCTAGCCATGGGGGGGAGCAGTACATTGAATGCGGGGTGGGCCCTAGCGTCTCGGTATCGAAATACCCCTAACCATCCGGAAGCAGAACGTTCAGCCTACATGGAAATCCTTACGGTATTTCGCTATCCCTTCTTGCTTCGTAATGCGTACATCGAGATGGATCCAAGGATCCAACGACTCAAAGTATTTTCCCTACCTTCGAATCTTCACAAGGGTACCTTGATAGATCCTGGAATCATGACAGGCATATCTACCAAATATACAGGGACACTCCTTATGGATACCCTTCTCCAAGCTTTGGAAGGATTCCTTTCTTCCGAAGGGAATTTTATGACTGAAACCCTCTTTAGAGGGGCTCTTTTACACGGAGGAGAAGGGCTGAACGAGGCCCTTCGCGGAGAGAAAAGTTTGAAACCCCGTGTGAAGGCCATCCAAAGTGGAGTTCTATCCGCCTTCGGATACTCCATTCTCCGCATGGGACCTGCGGTAGCCTTGAGCTACACCCTCAATAAACAGTTTGATATTCCTAAATCTTGGATTGGAACAGTCTTATTACCTCACCTCGCAGATATCTACGAGGAGAGCCATCCAGAATTGTTGGCAGAAGCAGCTAAATTGATCGGGGAGGATACCTTTGGGTTGTATCCGCAGGAAGCTGCTGCTTCCTTCTCGAGCCATATACGACGTTCTTTAGCTGTCCTTGGGCTTCCCACTCGATTGAGGGACTTCGATCTGAAACTCCCAAGACTCGTAGAAGCAGCTGAAGAAGCCGCCGGATTGGATAGTACCCTAGCGTTTCATGTGCCTCTCTCTGTTGATTCCCTCTATGATTTCCTCAAGCGTGCCTTCTAGAACCCGATCCTTATGATTTCAATCCGGAAACTGATCTCATTACCTGCGGGAACCCGTATCCGAAAACTGATACAGTTGATTGATCAATGGGAACAAACCTTAGACACCCTACCAAACCAGATTCCAACTCTCCTACAATACCTTTCCACCATTACAGTATCTGATCTCTCTTCTTTGGAACGCTTCAGCCACTATACAAGTGCAATCAAGGAACTGGAGGGTCTAACAGATCGATCCGAAACTCTGGATGAGCTGTCTACTCTGTATCGTCGCCTCCTGCATCGAATTCGTTTCTTCCTATTGGAAGAAATAGGGGCTGAGCCAGCTGAATGGGATTTTTCCACGCCACAAATAGATCCTAATCATCGGAACGATCCTCCTCCATGGAAAGGAATCCGTTTGTACCTGGATGAAGTACGATCTCCCTATAACGTAGGATCGATCTTTCGAACTGCCGCTTGCTTTGGAGTGGAACGCATCCTATTAGCTCCTGGGACTGCCTCTCCTATCCACCCAAGGGCAAAACGAAGCGCCATGGGCACGATCGATATGGTTTCCTGGGAACTAGCCTCCCCAGAGATGCTAGTTGAAGAACCGAATCTGTTTGCCCTTGAAACAGGTGGGACCGCTCTAGAATACTTCTCCTTCCCTACCCAGGGGATCTGCATCGTAGGTTCGGAAGAGTTAGGAGTGCATCCCCGATTGCTTTCTTTGGCGAAAAAAAAGAGGGGAATCGTTTCGATCCCCCTCTCTGGTACCAAAACCACGTTAAACGTTGCCGTAGCAGTAGGAATCCTTATGCAGCACTGGGTCCGGCAGCTCGTTCCCCATTGAGGTACACCTCATAGGTAATCGAGGCTGTCTTCTTGAGCATTGCTGCCACCCCGCAGTACTTATCCAGGGAAAGCTTAATGGCTTTCTGGATCTTTTCCAGTTCCAACTTAGGGCCGGAAAACTGGTATTGGATCCGGATAGAATGGTACACTTTGGGATGTTCTGGAGTTAGTTCTCCATCCACGGCCACTTCAAACCCTTGAAAGGGCATCTGCATCTTGTTGAGAATGGCCACGACGTCCATCCCCGTGCACCCCGCTAGAGCGGAGAGCACTAGGGGTTTAGGAACAGGTCCGTACCCCTTTCCTCCGAACTGTTCATCCGCATCGATCTTGAAGGGAAAACCTAAAAGATCCACATCGAAAGCCATCCCTTCTTTCCAGGTGATTTTTGTGATTGCCATCAATTCCACCTTATCGTAAGGCTCGTTCTATCTCTGGTAAGTTAAAACCTACAATGATCTTCCCATTGATGTCGATCACAGGTACTCCCATTTGTCCCGACTTCCTGACCATTTCCTCTGCCCTTCGCATATCCTGGGCTACATTGAACTCGGTAAATGGAATCCTCTTCTCCTGAAAATATGCCTTTGCTTTTTTACAATAACTACACGAAGGTGTGGTATAAATCGTAACTGCCATGCTCCTATCTCCTATCCTTTTGGATTTGTTTTTCTATATATTGAATATCATATATTACCCTTAAAAAGTCAAGCCCCCTCGTTTTCGAGGGATCCGGGGGAAGTGTCGATATGGAAGTTACCCTTTCGCTTCTCGATCAAAGGCCTGGGAAAGACGTTCTAGGATCTTCTGGAATTGATCGTGAGTGGTGATCCGGTACGTGGAAAGAATCTCCGAATCGACTTGTTCAAAGGTAATCAAGCCATCCGCATAACTACAGAAGGAGTTGGCAATGTAAACGGTGTCGACCACCTCTCGATGGGCTTTGGGGGCCCGCTGCGGTTCGTGATGGAAACGGATAGCAGAAATGAGGGCTTCGGGGAAGTTCCATTTTTCCGCAATGAGCCCGCCAATCTCGGCATGGTTCAATCCTCCCGTCATGGCTTCGAAGAGCTCCTTGGGAATCCCCTTCTCTTTACATAGATTGGTAATTTTTTCAAGAAGCTCGGGATGCACGTTGGAGAAAACGATCTTCCCCATGTCATGGAGG
>OGCI01000501.1_pt1 | contig 44368 bp, 38 predicted proteins | sample 1570021 | NCBI WGS metagenome assembly OGCI01 (sample SAMN06264664, study PRJEB24512) | hot springs metagenome | isolation source: Hot spring water | place: South Africa: Tshipise | collected 2015-06-21
TCCAGTATAGTAAATCCATGCGGATTGCCTACATTCTGTCCATTAGTTTTGGATCCGTCCTTGTGGGGTACATCCTGCAACGGGTATCCTCATTTTCCCTGGAGCGACAGTTCCTTTCCCCTAGAGTCCTTTCCGATCGGCTAAAGCAGATAGCGGTGATGGTTCTCCTTCCTCTGGCCGCCATCAGTTCTCTCTGGAGCTTTGCCCCCGCATCGGGAAAACTGGCCCTATTCTCCCTTTTGGGAGCGATGTCCCTCTTTCTCGGAGGGTTGGCCGCGATATTCTGCATCCGCTGGTTTCGCATAGAACCCTATCGTGCAGGGTCCTTCTTTTCCAGTAGCATGTTCTACAACATCAGCGCTCTCGCTGCCTTCATCGCCTTTGTCCTGTACGGGGAAGAGGGGTTTGCCTATATCCAGATCTATGCCCTGTTCGAGCAGCCCCTCTACTACACCCTTGGGTTTCCCTTGAGTTATGCGATCAGCAAAGCAGACCTCCACTCCTTTCGATTCCATCCCCGGATTTTGCTGGAAAAGAAAGTCGCCTTCTTTCCCCTTGGAGCGGTCCTGATCGGGACCCTCCTTCGGTTATCTGGGATCCCCAAACCGCAATTCATGTACCAACTTTCCCACATCCTGGTTCCAGTTATCACCGTTTTCTTTGGTTTGGCCATAGGGCTAACTCTAAAGATCGGAGCCATCGGTCAATACCGGAAGGAGATCCTCCTAGTGCACCTCATCAAATTCCTCTTCGTGCCCGCATGCCTGATCCCCTTGGGGATCCTCCTAGGATTTGGGTCTATCCGGGGTGGTTTACCCTTAAAAACCCTCGTGATCGTGTCCTTTTCTCCCGTAGCGTTCCTGGCCGCTATCCCTCCTGCCATCTATGGATTCGACGTGGATCTGGCCAACTCTACCTGGCTTACCACAACTATTTCGTACATGGTTCTATTGCCCGGGATCCTGTTCCTGGCGACTCATATCTGAGGGTTGATAGAACTAACCCTGGACACCCAACCAGCCGAACTCTATAATTAGCGTAGAAAGTATGAGTGATAACCTTCTGTTCGATAAATACGGGCACGTCATTCCAGCAGGCACTGTGATCTTCCGGGAAGGGGATGAGGGAAACGAAATGTTCATCATCCAAGAGGGGAAGGTCAAGATTAGTAAGTCCATCGGGAACAAGGATCATGTGCTAGCCATACTGGGAAAAGGGGACTTTTTCGGGGAAATGGCTATCGTAAACCGGATCCGCCGTACCGCCACAGCCCAGACCGTTACAGACACCCACCTATTGGCCTTTGACCGGCAGGGCTTCCGGAGCATGATCGAGAAGAACTCCAAAATCGCGATGAACATCATCGACAAGCTTTGTCGGCGACTTCAGCAAGCGAACATGCAAATCCAGCAGTTGAAACGAAAGAACGCTCCTGCCCTCATCGCTCTACATCTGGTGTATGCCTTTGAAGGGGCATCACAGGACTCTATACCTTTCGACAAGACCCTAGAAGAAATCTCCCTTTCCCTCGAGATGCCTCTACAGGAAGTGGAAGGTATCGTGCAACGGATGGAAACAGAAGGCATACTAAAGAAGGAAGGGAAGTCCCTTCTTTTAGTAAATCCCCAGACCTTGCGGGAAAGAGCAGGTACTGCATCGGAAACTCAGAGTTGACTGCGGTAGAATCTTTACTAGAAAAACGAAGGGCAGTCTTCCTGTATAGGAGGGCTCTAAGAAGCTCTCGAGATTAAACAGAATAGAGGCTAAGGTATGTGCGGAATCATCGGATACTGTGGACCCGGAAATACGGTAGATATCCTTGTGGAAGCTCTGAAACGGATGGAATACCGGGGGTATGACTCGGCTGGGATCGCGGTAGGCGATTATACGGGCACCCTTACCGTGGTGAAGCGAAAAGGAAAGATCGCAGACTTGCAGAAGGTCATCCCTTCCACCCTCAATGGTTCCTATGGGATCGGGCATACTCGGTGGGCGACTCATGGGGAAGTGAACGATATCAACGCCCATCCTCATCTGAACTGCGCGGGAGACATCGCCATCGCTCATAATGGAATCATCGAGAACTACGCGGCATTGAAAGGGAAACTCATATCAGAGGGACACGTGTTTCGATCGGAAACGGACTCCGAGGTGATTGCCCATCTAGTTTCCACCTTCTATGAAGGGGATCTGGAACTGGCGGTAAAGAAAACCATCAAACTTCTGAAGGGTACCTACGGAATCGTCTGTATCCATGCGAAAGAACCTAACAAGATCGTGGGCGCCCGGAACGGTTCTCCCCTCATTCTGGGAATTGGAAACAAGGAAATGTTCCTTGCCTCAGATGTCACCGCCATGATCGCTTACACGAAACAGGTGATCTACCTGGAAGACGGGAATGTGGTAACCATTACCCCTGACGGGTACAAACTGACCGACGGAACGGACAAGATCCTGGATCGCAAAATAGACTACATTTCCTGGGAACTGCAGGAAATCGAGAAAGACGGGTACACCCACTTCATGGAGAAAGAAATCTTCGAACAGCCGGAGTCCATCAAGCGGGCCATGCAGGGTCGTATCGACAAGGAGTACATGACGGCCAAGTTCGGCGGTCTCAACATGACGAACCGGGAACTCCTAGCCGTAGAACGAATCAAGATCATCGCCGCGGGCACTTCCTATCACGCGGGGCTGGTAGCTTCCTACTTGTTGGAATCCGTAGCTCGGATCCCTGCGTCTGCAGAACTGGCCTCTGAGTTGCGGTACCGTAACCCCATCGTAGAGCGAAACACCCTCTATTTCGCCGTTTCCCAGTCGGGCGAAACAGCAGACACCCTCTATGCCATGCGGGAACTGAAACGCAAAGGCGCCCGGGTACTCGGGATCTGCAATGTGGTTGGATCTACCATTCCCCGGGAGTCGGATGGGGGTATCTATATTCACTCGGGGCCAGAGATCGCGGTAGCCTCCACAAAGGCCTTTACCAGTCAGCTGGCCGTGTTCTATCTATTCACCCTCCTCATTGCCCGGATGCGGGACATGTCGTATGAAATGGGAAAAGCTTTCATCCAGCACCTGGAAGAGTTGCCCCAGTTGATCGCTAAAACCCTGCAAACGAACTCCCACGTGAAGAATCTGGCAAAAAAGTACTCCATCTATCCGAACTTTCTCTTCTTGGGAAGGGGGCTAAACTATCCAGTAGCCCTGGAAGGCGCTCTAAAATTGAAGGAAATCTCCTACATCCATGCGGAAGGGTACAGCGCCGCGGAAATCAAGCACGGTCCCATTGCTCTCATCAACGAAAACACCCCCAGCGTGTTCCTGGTTCCCGATGACATGTTGCGGGAGAAAGTCATATCCAACATGAAGGAAGTGAAGGCGCGGAAAGGGAAAGTGATAGCCCTTGCCGTGGAAGGGGACGAAGAGGTAGCCCGGATTGCAGACGACTGCATCTTCATCCCTTCCACCCATGAGTTACTGTACCCCTTCTTGATGGTGGTACCTCTACAACTGTTTGCCTACCATTGCGCCCTGGAGTTGGGTCATAACGTGGATCAACCCCGGAATCTCGCGAAAAGCGTAACGGTGGAATGAAATTCCCTCTTCGCACCCCCGCGCTTTTTCTAAGTTTTCTTCTCGTCTGGTCAACCAGCAGTCCCATCAAGTTGGACTCCCAAGCGACAAAAACGCCCCCTCAATCGGAGAACCAAAAATCAGGGCAAAGTCCGGAACTGAAGGGTACCCCAAAAGACGAGAAGAGAGCTGTGTTCGTGGAAGGACCCATCCTGGGTAGAGGACTCCCCTACCTTAGCGTCAACGCCATTCCCTACGAGCTGGGGAAATACCTGTATCGGGGTTCCGTCATAGAGGTGTATTTCATCCGTAGCTTGATACCCGTGTTGGAATCCTGGGTTCCTAACCGGTGCGGAGCCACTACGTTCTTTCTGGTAAAGGCAGACAGTCCAGAGGCTTTGATGGCCCTCTCCCCCCTGGGATTCAGCGTTCTCTTCGTAATATCTGCCGAACCCTGGCGTTGCCAGCTCCTGGAACCTCTATGGAACCGGATTTCCAGCTTCTATCAGAACCTAGGCCCTGGTGAACCTCCGTTCCCCGCATTTGTGGAAACGCAATAGGGTATTCGGAAGCCGCAGCCCCATTTTTCCCCTTTTCAGAACCAAAAGAAAAGCGCCGATGTTAGAAGTATGAAGAAGATCCTGACAGGAGTCCTGTTTGGGGTTTGCTGCCTTCTTGTAGTCGTGACCACGGGGATTACAGAGGAGCCTAAAACTGAAGCTCCCCGTTCAGAGGGCACCTCTGCGGAAGGGGAACCCGAAGACCTCACATTAACGCAGAAAGATCTACGGATAGAACTCAGTCTCGAAGGAGGATACCACCTCTGGATCAAGAAAAAACCTGGCATAGGTTCAGTTCTTCTCACCGAATCCACCGAAGATCCCGCTCGCAAGGTAGCTAGTTATGCTTACCGGGCAAAATCCTATAACCCCTACAATGGGGACGAGATACGAATCCTTAATGGTCAACCCCTCCTTCCCGGTCCTGGTCGGTATTTTCTGGTAGATTCCACTCCAGAACCCGATGAAGTTTTTGGCCTAGCGTTCCATATCTTCGTACCTTACGTGCTGGAATACGGGTATCCGTGGAGTCGGCAGGGAGAGATGGAAGTCGTGGATGGAACCTTCCTCAACATACGAGCCTTTGCGAAACCACATGCGGATTACACGGGACCCTTCAAAGACAACCCCTTCGTGTTTCGAATCCTCCAGCGTTCCATCCCGTTACCAAAAACAGAAAAAATCATGCCCGACGTGAAAGAGGAGTTCTCCAAGATCACGGAGGAAACCAAGGGGGAGACCTTCGAATCCACCGGCGAGAAGGACATGATCGACAAGATTGCCGCCATCATGGACAAGCAAAAGGGAAAAACCCTCGATATGGTGATCGCCTTGGACACAACTCAGAGCATGGAAGATGATATCCCTCATATCCGTAAACTCTTAGTTCCCATGGTAGCGGAACGGATCAAAGGATTCGATAAGATTCGAATCGGACTAACCTTATACCGGGATTATTTCGAAGAATACCTGACCCGTTCTTTACCCTTTACCAGTGATCTAAACCAACTCCAGAGAATGGTGGACTCCGTACGAGTAGCGGGAGGAAGGGATATTCCCGAAGCGGTACATGAAGCCATCTACGCGGCCATACATAATTACAAGTGGGAAGCGGAAAGCCGGGCGATTATCGTGATTGGAGACGCTCCTCCGCATCCCATTCCCCGTGGGGAAATAACCGAAGCCATGGTGAAGCGGGACGCAGAAGCAAAGAATATCCTGGTCTATACGATCATTCTCCCCCACTAAGTAGGACCTTATGGATTGGGAGTTTTCCCTCGAGGAGTAGATTGTTCCTGGATCTTTCTCAAGACTTTTTCCGCCAGGACTTTCGGCCATTGGGGAACGGAAAGGGGATTCTCAAACTTTTTGTAGGTATCCAACAGCTCTTCGAAGAGCTTCTTCGATTCGGCATACTGTTCCTTTTTGTAGAGGATAAAGGCGATTTCGTACCGAGCGGCCAGCACATTGGGCAGGTCATTCGGATACCGTTCGAGGAAGGTTCTATAGTAGATCAATGCGTTGTCCCAGCGGTAGTTGTCCGATTCCTCCTGGGCCCGCTGGAAGAATTGCATGGGAGTCAATCCTTCCGGAATCACCGGGGGAGTAGAACTACAGGAATTGAGAGCCCATAGAAGCATGAACAGGATTCCTAGAAAACGCCACACTCTTCCGGAACATAAAAACCGCATGATTTGGATCCTACCATAATTCCATAGGTCCTAGCAAGGTTGACTTTACCCTATTGTTCCAGGCATAGTACAAGGAACGGAACAGAGCATGCCTAGACTCATTGAAAGCACGAAACAGAGAATTGAAGAAATTTTTTCTCAACTGGAAAAGATCGGAAATCTAGGATCCTCCCGAGAAGAAGGATTTACCCGAGCCGCCTGGTCTAACGAGGAAACCAGAGGCATGGAGGTGATCCAACGGATCGCGGAAAAAGCAGGAATGAAATCCTACTGGGATGGGGTTGGGAACCTGTTTCTCTCTACTCCGGTAGGAGCTTCGGAAACTGTCCAGGTGGGTTCGCACCTGGATACCGTGCCTCATGGGGGAAACTACGATGGAGCAGCCGGCATCGTGGCAGGCTTGGATGCCATTCTCCAGCTGCGTCCCATGTGGGAGAAACTGAAACGTCGGTTGGAACTGGTAATTTGGCGTGGGGAAGAGTCCGCTTGTTACGGCGCCGTGTGCAAGGGAAGCCAAGCCGCCTTCGGGTTGAACGATCCATCCATTCTGGGTAGAACCTACCTCGGGCAAACCCTGGAAGAAGCGATAAAATCCCAGGGATTCGACCCTTCCTATATTCAGGAACGAAAGCCCACCCTTGATCAGAGTCGGATCGATAGCATCGCGGCACACCTGGAACTCCACATTGAACAGGCTAAGCGCCTCGAAACCGACGGGATTCCCATCGGCGTGGTATCCAGCATCCGGGGTACCATCCGCCTCCGGGTAGAAGTCCAAGGCGAAGCGAACCATTCCGGGGGCACCCCCATGGGAATCCGGTACCGAAAAGACGCCAATCTCGCCATGGCCTATATGCAAGTGGCTCTCCATGAAGAGTGCACCTACGCCCTGGAGAAAGGGTTCGATATCGTTCAAACCGTGGGGGTCATCAATGCCGATGAGGATTACAACAAGAAAAATCCCCTAGTATGGGAGAACGCTCTCACAAAGGTTAGTCCTTTTGGGTACTTTACCCTCGATGTGCGAAGCAACGACCCCCGGTTCTTGCCAAACTATCTGAAAACTGCCGAAGAAATTATCCGAAAGAAAGCAGAACGATACAACGTGGAGGTACGGATCGAGCGGCTCCTGTCCCTAGAACCCGTAGAACGACTGGATCCTACTGTGCAGGGGATACTGGAAAGTGCCTGTAGGGATCTCAAGATCCCCTACCTGGTAATGCCCAGCGGAGCCTTGCATGACGCGGCCGTGGTTGCAGGAGTCCGCAAAAGCAATGGGACTTCCATTCCCGTGGGCATGCTCTTCATACCCTGTAAGGACGGGATCAGTCATAACCCCGCTGAGTTCGCCTCTAGCCAGGATATCGCTCGAGGAGCCGTGGTTTTATCCAACGCCTTGTATAGGCTGGCAAGATAGAGAGACTCGTGGTTGGCGATAAAAGGGAATAGAAAACTTGTTAGGAATTGAAAGCGACAAAAAATAAGATCCGTCATGGGAAGCAATCTTGGCAAGTAATATCTTAGATAGAAAACTACCCCTCTAGTGTACATATTTCTATATCCAATGAAAAGGAGGGAAAAATTTAAAGCCTATTTTGATATTTATTAGCTTTTCTCCATTTTGCTTGATATTGCTGAGTAACAAAAAAGACTTTGACGTCGGCTTGGTATTCCTGGTTGACCCAAAATATCTTTGAGGAGGCACGATATTCTTGATCTACATAGAACCAATTTGCATCACCTTGTGCTTGATACTCTTGATTCACAACATAAACAGTAAGATCTGCTTGGTGTTCTTGTGATACTTTAAATACCTTTACTGTTGCACGATAAGGTTGATCTACAACAAATATTTTCGCAATTATTAAAACCTCCTTTCATTATATTAACTTTTCAAGTATATGCTATCGATAAAGCAGGGTACAATAATCTATCACAATATTTTATCTCTTTATTCAGATTTTTTAAGGTATATTTGTAACTCTTTTAGCAATATCTCAGCCTCATCTTTCGAAAGATATGGGACTTTGATAGTACGAGCCCAAAAAAATCTCTTACCCATAATTTCACATACCCTTTGAAAAGGCATAGCTTTTATTTCTTTTCCTTTTTCTGGTATAGCTGTAAGAAATTCAATATCTCTATACCAAGTTTCATTATTATCTTTTTTTATATTACCTTTTTTAACTCTCCCAGCAGCAATAAGGCCTGTCCATTTGTGAGAGAAAAAGACTATATCTCCCGGATAAATATATTCTATAAACCGTGTTGCATCACCAAAAGCAGCAACAACAGAATTTTCCATCATATACCAGATTGCATCTTCGTCATAACTTCTATTAGTGTCAAATAAGATCCCTTTAATTTCGCTCGGATTCCTATGTTTGTCATATGGAAGTGCGAAGAACTCAAAGTACTTTTCACCATTAATGTCATAAATTCTATACGGAAGAAACTCAATTGAAATACCTTGACGTTTCCAATAGTCTACTGCATTAACAAGACTGTCATCAGCAGCACTTCCAATTATTATAATATGTTGTGTTTGGTTAAAATCATTTGCCTCCAATTGATGTTCTAGATTAAATGCCTCTTTATGAGCCAAACGCAAATCGATTTCACTTTTAGTGTATTGTTGGTACTTATTCTGAAGAATAGAAAATGTCCACTTTCCTGCATCTTGTACATATCGCAAAGCTTGATGCACTGCATCTTTCCCAGCTACTCCTCTTTTTAATTCAAAAATTACCAAATTGCCTTTTTCATTTAAAGCATAAATATCAGCTTCAGCTTGATATTTACGCTCACGAAATATCGGCATTAAGCTCGCTTCTTCAAAAAGAACTTCTAAAATATTAGACGCAATCATTTCTTCTAAATCTTTTTCTAGATTTCCAAAACTAGTAAAATCTTTAAATTCTGACAGTTCGAGTGTGTAATACTTATCATCAACTAATTTTATTCTATATAACATTTTTATTCTCCTCTAAATTGCCTGAGAATAAGAATGAATAACCTACATCTATTATTATACGCTTTAATCATAAAAATCTAAATCTTTCTTCAATCTTTTTTCTATATTATCTTTTTCCATGAGATACGGTTTTAGTTTCGTTTATTTCTAAATATATTGTAAATAACATGGATTCTTTGTAGCATTCTTAAGTCAGAAGTTCTAATAATGGATAATCCGCTTGTTCCTTTTTCCTCTCATTTCCGTTTAAAAATAAGCTTTTTAATCTTATTTTAGGCATTGCCTATTTTTATTTTACATGCGCCAACCCGATGATTTCCCGCACTGATGAATAGCCTTCTTCTGCTAAGTAGGTCCGTATCCCCTCGATCGTTCGTTTCATGGTGAAGGGATCGATGAAGTTGTACATCCCCACGGCAACGGCTGAGGCACCGGCCAATAGGAACTCGATGGCTGCGGCAGGGCCATCGATCCCCCCCATTCCGATAATGGGGATCTTTACCACTTCATGGGCAGAGTATACGGCCCAAACTGCCAGAGGGCGAATGGCAGGGCCGGATAACCCCCCAGTGATATTTCCCAAGGCCGGTCGTTTCTTTTTGATATCGATGGCCATTCCCTTGTACGTGTTGATCATAGACAAGGCGGCTGCGCCTGCCCTTTCTGCGGTACGAGCCATATCCGCGATATCGGTAACTACTGGGGATAGCTTGGCTATCACGGGGAGTTTCACCCGGGAGACCACTGCCGATACTACCCGCTCCAAGGTCTTTTCTTCCGTAGACCAGGGAATTCCCTCACTCAGGTTTGGGCAGGATAAGTTCAATTCCAAAAGATCCGCCATTCCCGTAGCTTCGATCCGTTCAGCGAGTTCGATCCATTCCTCCATCGTTTCCCCTGCGATGCTTACCACCACGGGCGGTCCGAGTCGCCTGAGAGCCGGCAACTTGTCGCGAATAAACACTTCTGCCCCATCACTCGGTATTCCAATAGCGTTCAACATCCCGCAGGGAGTTTCCCAAATCCGAGGAGGCGGATTTCCCGGCCGAGGATGGAGGAAGATCGTCTTGTTGATCACCGCTCCCAGCTCCGAAGGGGAAAAGAAATTATCGTGGATTTCATCTACCTCATAGGCACCGGAAGCGGGCATCACGGGGTTTGGGAAGCGAACGCCCGCGATGTCTACCGATAGATCGGGGGATACACTCGTTAGGCGGTCGCGGGAAAAGTCTTGCATTCTCATGGCTCTACTACCACGCTTCGGGAACGGAACACGGGACCATCCATGCACACGAGGAAGTATCCATCCTGTCCATCCTTTTTCACCGCGCACCCATGACAGTCCCCCATTCCGCACCCCATGTTCCCTTCCAGGAACAGGTAGCCCTTTACCTTTCCGGCCAGATCGAGGGCTTTCACATGCCTAGCGAACCGATGGGATCCACAGGTATAGACGGTGTCCACCTTACCCTCGCGGATCAGTTGATCCAGAATATCTGTCCCGTTCCCATGGTACCCTTCCGTTCCATCATCGGTGGCAATGAACACGTCGTTGGAAAACTCTTCCAGTAAAGCCCGACATACTAACCTAGATTTCGTGGAAGCCGAAAGAACCGTGTACACGGGTTTCTTTAGTTTGGATAATGTTTCCGCCAGAAAGACCACCGCCGCGGCACCGGCCCCCCGTACCAGTAGGGCCGTTCCCGCAGAATCAAACTCAGTGATGCTTTTCCCTAGAGGACCCGTTACGTAGAGGGAAGATCCCTTCTTGAGGGTGGAAAGGAGTCGCGTTCCCTTACCCTCTACCTTGATGCAGAGCCGGAACACCCCTTTCAAAGGGTCAGCCAGCACGATGTCGAAGGGGCGGGGAAGGATCGGATCCCCCGTATGCCATCCCCGCACCATCACGAACTGCCCCGGACCAGCGGTTCGGGCAATCTGTTCTTCCCGGATCACTAAATGCACGTACCCTCTAGGGCTTTCCTTCCGGGACACTAAAGTTGCTTTCCGATACACCGGGACAGCCATACAAGAATTGAACCGTTAAATCAATTTCCGTATTCCAATCCTATTGCGGATTCGGATACATCACCTTCGCGCTAGCCGCGGCCTCAGGCCACACGGTTTGGATTTCTCCTTTCTGGATCTGGAAGGTAACCGCTCCACCCGCCATGTTCTGACCCGTAGCGTCCCACTTGGTAGGTCCCCAGAAGGTCACCCCATCGTAAGCCTGGAGGGCTGCCCTCACTTTGTCGGTTTCGATGGAACCCGCTTTCTCGATGGCTAACTGTAGGAGGTATCCACCCTGGGAAGCGGCAGCGGCCTGGTAGGCAATCCCTGCCCCATACTTGGTTGTGTATTCCTTCGTATAGTCCTGAGCGCTTCCAAAGAAAGGATCCGAGTACTTCATCTGGGGCATCCACCAAGCCACGCCATAGATATAATCTGAATCCGCACCCAACGCATCCCGGAAATCCTTCAGTTCCGGACCCGTGGTGAATCCAATGGCTTTCAGGTACACCTTCTGTTCCTTCAACTGGCGAACCGTAAGAATCGCTTCCTCCAGATACCCGGAACCGAGAAGGACTTCCGCTCCCGAGTTTTTAATCTTGAGGATCGTGGAGGAGAGATCCTTTACCCCTTTGGGATATACCTCGTAGTAGGCTACTTCAAACCCCTTGCTCTTCGCGTACTCTTGCGCTCCTTCCGCTACGGAAACGGGGAAGTTATCGTTGGGAGCGATGATGGCCAGCTTCTTGGGAGCTGGTTTCTGGGCCGCTAGCATATCGATGAAGCTGTAGAATATCTTCCGGCCGGGAGGTAGCACAGAAAACACGTTCTTGTACCCTCGACCATAAATATTGGAAGCGTTCGCCAAAGTGGCGATCGTAATGATGTTGTATTTCTCGCCTATGGCCGTAGTGGCAAAGGTAGGACCGCTTCCATAGGGACCTAGGAGGAAGTTTACTTTATCCTCAGTGATGAGTTTTTCCGTCAACTTCGCGGAAGTCTGGTTGTCCGACTGATCATCGTAGTAGATGATCTCTACTTTCATCTTTTTCCCCCCAACGTTGATGCCCCCCGCTGCGTTCACCTTTTCCTTCCACAGTTCATACCCGTTCTTCATCATGTTCCCGAACCGGGCCAGGTTTCCCGTTAACGCTAGGGAAGCTCCAATTTTGATTACCTCTGGGCCTTTGGCAGCTTCCTTACCCCCTGCACCGAACAGGGCCCCGCTTGCTACTAAAAGAAGGGCCAGAACGAACGCAATCCCCATCTTCCATGGTTTCATACCGTTCCTCCTATGTGAAGACTATCAATTCTCCGGAGCCAGGCTCCGGTATAGAGCCTAAAACCAAACCGGAAGCGACCGGTTTTCTGTTTTCCCTATTGAGCATGCCTGAGCTTGCCCAAAGCCGCCCCTTAAATAGAATCGCACCCCGAAAGTTTAAATCCCCAGGTATGCTTTTTGGATATCGGGGTTCGATAGGAGTTCCTTCGCGTCTCCCGACATAGCCACCTTCCCATGGACGAACACGTATCCTTTCTGGGCCAAGCTCAACGCCACCTGTACATCCTGGTCCACTAGGACGATGGTGATGCCCCGGGTGCGATGGATATTTTCCAACACCTTTACGAGCGTGTCCACTACCACGGGAGCCAGTCCCAAGGATAACTCGTCCAACAGGAGAACCTTGGGAGCCGCCATCAGCCCTCGCCCCACGGCGCACATCTGGGCCTCTCCGCCCGAAAGGGTTCCAGCCAACTGTTTACGCCGTTCCTTCAATCGAGGTAGGATCGCGTACACCCAATCCAGATCCTCTTTCACCTTCTTCCCGTCCTTACGAGTGTAGGCTCCCATCAGAAGGTTTTCTTCCACGGTGAGCCCACTGTATAGTTGCCGCCCCTCGGGAACCATCACGATTCCCATCTGCACCCGTTTGGGTTGGGGAACATTTTGGATTTCCTTTCCCTCGTATCGTATGATTCCCTTGAAGGGCTTAAGGGCACCCGCCACAGTGCGCATGAAAGTCGTCTTCCCCACCCCGTTGGAACCGATCAAAGCGGTGATGCTTCCTTGTTCGATTTCCACATTCACGTCCCAGAGGATCTGTACATCCCCATATCCCGCGTGTAATCCTTCAACCTTCAACATGCGCTCTCCCTTTCATCTTGGCATACCGTTCCCCTAGGTAGGCAGAAATTACCCGTTCATCCTTACTGATTTCTTCTGGCGAGCCTTCGGCGATCTTCTCCCCATGGTGTAGCACCATGACCCGGTGCGAAACTCCCATAATGGCCTTCATCACATGTTCTATGATCAGGATCGTACGGCCCTCCCGATTCAACTGCCGAATCAGCTCCATGATGGATTCTACCTCTGCCGTATTCAAGCCTGCCATCACTTCATCCAGCAAGATTAGCTCTGGATCCATCGCTAGAGCCCTAGCGAGTTCCAACCTCTTGCGCTCTGAAATATTGAGGTGTTCCACCCGTAGATCTGCTTTCCCTTCCAGTCCTACCCGGGAAAGGATATGCCTTGTTTTTTCCCTAGCCTCCCGAGCATCCTTCATCTTGTCCTTTCCGAACAGTGCGCCGATGGACACATTTTCCAGTACCGTCATCCCGGGAAAGGGCTTGACGATTTGGAAGGTTCGGGAGATCCCCCGCTCGGCGATCTGGAAAGGCTTCAAACCTGAAATTCGTTCACCCTTGAAAAAGATTTCCCCATCGGTCAAGGGTAGAGTTCCATTGATGAGGGAAAGGAGGGTAGTCTTTCCCGCTCCGTTTGGCCCAATGATTCCAAGGATTTCCCCTCGTTTCACATCGAAATCCACCTGCCAGACTGCCCGCAACGCTCCAAAGCACTTAGTGACCTTCGTTCCTTTCAGGATACTTTCACGCATGAGGGTCCTCCTTGCCTTTGGAAGGACTAACATCGGGCTTATCGTTCGAAGAAACCCCTTTGGAAGAGTAGGATCCACCACCTAAGCGTACGGGAACAGGGGATAGCCAGGAGAAGAGGAGTTTCCAGTTCAAGTGCAAGACTCCTTTAGGCATGAAAAGTACCGCTAAAATTATAATGGTCCCGAGGATCCCTAAATGAAGGTTTATGAACTTGGACCACACCAACTCGGAGACGGTTTCCAAAATCACCGCCCCTACCACGGGGCCGAACACCGTTCCCATACCGCCGATCAGGATAATGACGAACATGTTCACCACCCACATCACGTTAAACACGGTCGGCGGATCAATGTAACTGAACCAGTACGCGTACACCGAACCCACAAGGCCCGTGAATAGGGCGCTCAAGGACCATGAAATGATCTTGTATCGGGTAGTATCGATTCCCATTACGTTGGCCGCTTCCTCATCGGCCCGGATAGCCTTGAAGGCGTACCCGAGGCGATTCTTGTCCAGTTTCGCGACGAACGCAACCACCAGGATCACCATGAAAAGCATGGCGAAGTAGAAAAAGGTATTCACCACGAAAGGTTTGCCGGGAAAGGCAGGAACCGTGATTCCCTGACTTCCTCCGGTCAGGTCCGTCCACAAGTCTACAATTTGCCGAAAGGCTTCCATAGCCCCTAAGCTACCCAAGGCAAAGTAATGACCCCGTAACCGTAGGAGGAGCAATCCCAACACGATGGCGAGGAGCACTGCCATTACCCCGGAGGCGGGAAAGGCAACCACGAAAGGTAGGTGAGTCTTCGTCATTAGGACCGCCGTGGTATACGCTCCTAAACCGAAGAAGATCATGTTCCCAAAGGCGGCGTATCCCGTGAATCCGGAAATGATATTTAGCGCTGATGCGAGGGCCGCGAACATGAAAATCTGGGTCAACAATCGCACCCAGAATCCTGTCACCAGAAAGGGAAAACTTAAAAGGAGCAAGGCTCCGATGCTTACCCACACATATTTATTCTTCATGACGCGCCCCTAATAGAATCGTTTCCCCAGCAATCCCTGGGGCCTTAAGACCAGTACCAGCACCAGGACGGCGAACCCTAAAAAATCCTGCACCGCCGATGGGAAAATGGCGGTACCGATGGTTTCCACTAACCCGAGGGTTAATCCCCCAACGAGGGCTCCTACTGTACTCCCCAGCCCTCCTAGGATGGAGATCACGAAGGCTTTTCCCACCAATGCCCCTCCCGTGAAGGGATTGATGCTCATGATGGGAGAGATCAGTGCTCCAGCCGCCGCGGCTAGGGCGGCGCTCACCGCATAGGTAATGGCATAGATCTTGTCCACATCCACTCCCACTGTCTTGGCCCCCTCGAAGTTCAGCGCCGTCGCATTGATGGCGATCCCAACCTTGGTTTTTCGCATGAACAGGTAGAAAAGGAAGGTAACCAGCACCGCCACTCCAAAAATTCCGAACCGTACGAGAGGAATCACAAGACCGCCTAGCTCGAATCCCGCTGATGAGTAAGGTAGTTTGACGCTCTTATAGTCGGCAGTCCAGATGAGAAGACAGATGTTGGCGATAAGGATCTGCAAACCAAAGGTGAAGGTGAGGGTGACAAACGAAGGCCCTCGAACCACCCGGTTGATGAGAAAGTACTGGATCCCATACGCGATGAGAAAAAGAGCGACCATCACGAGGGGGATCGAAAGGAAAGGATCGATCCGGTAGGCTGCGTAGAGGGTGAAAGAAAGGTAGGCTCCGATCATGATGAAGGATCCGTGGGCTAGGTTCACGATGTTCATCACCCCCCATACTAGGGAGAATCCGATCCCGATCATGGCATACACCGAGCCAAAGAGTATGCCGTTTACGATGGCTTGTAGAATCATGTTCTCCAAATTAGCATGGTTCTATTCAAATAGGCAAGAAAGACTGAAAACTCTTCTTGAAAACTCTTCTCCCAACAGGTGCCCGGGAGGGGACACTGTGTAAAACCATTTCACGCAGAAAATTTCGATAAAAAAAGATATAATTGAAAGATATAAGGAGGTGACTATGAAACGCAGACTTCTTTTAACGTTGGTTTTATCGATTCTCTTCTCTTCCCTGGGAACAGCCCAAAAAGTGGAAGGGATCCGGTACGTCACTGAGTTTGGAATCCCGGTTAAGATCGAAAAAAGCTGGCATTTTTCCAAGGTAACCCAAAATTTTGATATCAAAGAGACGCCAGAAGGAACGAAACGACAGTTCGATTTCAACATTGGGTGGTACCCCATCATAAAACTAACGGATTTCGAGATAAAGGTGATGAACGCGAAAGGAGAAGTGGTGGATAAGCCCAAACCGGGCACCCCCCCCGCATCCCTTCCACCCGGAAAGTATTCGGCGGAAATCACGGGAACCTATGCGGAAGGGTTCGGAAAAGTTTCCTTCCTAATAACGGGTCTGGAACTGAAGGATCCTCCTACCGTTCCCCCTGCTCAAGGGAAGAAGGCTGTTCCCAAAAGCTCCATCACTTCGGTTCGGCTGGACTTCAACTTGCCTCAGGTTCGGATTCGTAAAAGCCCCGCGGACCTTAAGGGAAAGACCCGGTGGGATCTAGAGACCTTCTGGGCCCCTGGAAAGAAAGAGGCAGGATATGTGGGTCGACCGAAGTTATTCGAAGCGGGTAAATTGGTGCAGGGAATCGAAGGCGCGGACTGGTGGGGAACCTATAAACCCGGGAAGTACGATCTACTGCTCAGCGCCGACATCAGCCGGGCCGGTAAATCCTTCGACGTGCGCATTCCCGGGATCAACATGGAAGCCAATACCCGATACCAAATCGATTTCGTTCTGAACGGGGGAGCGGTGATCGTTAAAAGTCAGAACATGCCCCATCTGATTCATTTCTACCTTCCCGGTACCGCGGACAAAGCGGGAGACATCAAAAGCTGGACCCAGTACCCACCGAATGAACTTTGGCGCATCGAAGGACCTGGATATCCCGTGTGTTGCCCTCCCGGAACCTACGACATCCTCTTCAACTTCGGTCATGGCGCCAAGTACGAATGGAGAAAGAACATAAGGATCGACGTGGGGAGTCTGGTGGAGTTGAAATAACCCTACGTCTCCACCACCGTTACCCATTCCGTCTCCCCTTCCACGATCCGAACGCCGGGAAACTGTCGACGGAACGTAAATAGTTCCTTATGCCGCTCGGTTTGAGGCGGGGGAACGGGAAAGGAAAATTGTTTGCTCTTTCCTTCCGGAGAGCGGGACGCTGGATCGTCCAGAGGCATTCTGGAAAACACTTGGATCATCTCTTCCCAGGAAGGAACATCGGCGATTTCTCCCGTGTCCACGTCGTAACTCACCATTTCCATCAGGAGGCCTATACGTCGCGCATCGAACCGGATGAACTCAAGAGACTGTTCCTGGGCGAATACCCGCTGGTACCAGCAGTGGTGGGAAGGGTACGTTTTGCAGGTCCAGGGTTGTTGTGGGGTTCCATGCACCGTGCAGAGGCCGGTTTTCAGGTCGAGGTTCCGGCAAGGCCGTTGGTAGAATAGCATCCAGGTTCCATCGTCCTTCAGCCCTACTTCGAACCAGCGGTGCCGGAGGTATTCCCTCAAGTCTTCCAGATCCGCACGGGCCCTTACCGTTACCTTCTCTAATGGAAGCCGTTTGCAACAGGGGGTGTTCTGGCAGGATAGGCAGGGGTTAGATGAAGGGCTCGAGCCTCCCCGAGGGCACGCTTCTCTCTTATGAATGGAGGATGCCGAATGGTTTCGCACCCTGTTGGCAACTTCCATAAGTCGATTCGTAGAATCCACAGGGGTTTTACCTCCGGTCTAAGACTCTTTTTTTCTCCTAACCCAGTACCCGCCGTTCTCGAAGATCACATCGATATAGTCCCGTTTAGCCGCAGACAGAATGAAGTCTTTCAACCGTTTGTATCCCAGAGCTGTCCAGTCCACGTTCCGGTCGGATAACCGGGTGCTGATGGAAGCTAAAGAATGGGTGTCCTTCCCCTTTTCTCGGGTGAGGGAATCCAACACGTCCAAGAGAGTTTCGAAGGCCAGGGTAAGGGGAGTTTTTTGCTCGAGAAGGGCCTTAGGTTTCGTTTTTAGGTAGATGGCCTGATCCTCTTCCTTCAAGTCGATCACTCCTCGATCCCGGGCAGCGTACACGAAATCGTTCCATGACTTGAAGCCGAAGGCCTTTTCATCGAAGGAGGGGTTCAGCATCTTGAGCCGCACCTTAACAGCTCCCATACCAGGTTTCTTCTTTTGTTTTTCCATCGTTTCTACCGCTTCTGCTAGGAGCCGGAAGGCGAGGTCTACCGGAGGCCTCCGATCCTCTATTATGGTTCGTTTACCGGTTCCTTGCGTTTTCACCTGGCTGGATCCTTGCAGAAGCCCTGGTGTTTCTTCTCCTTCTCCCTCAGCTCTTCCGTCGGATCCAACCCTTCGCTCCGTGTCGCGAGTCTTTCGCTTCGTTCGCCGCACCCGACGTTCTTCCGCCGCATCGGCAGCCTCTTCTGCCGCCTCTCCCGGGATGATTTCCCGGTAGTCCTTGAAGGAATCGGCCAACGAGAGGAGTTCTTCACTGGCGTTACTGGAGTTACAAATGATGTGCACGCTCTTCCCATTCCGGCGAAGGGTGTAGAGGAGGGGCCTAAAATCAGCGTCTCCCGTGATCAGCACAATCTTCGTGATATGGGGATACTGGTAGATCAGTTCCACCGCGTTGGTAATGAGGGAAATATCGGCACTGTTCTTTCTTGCCACGGGGATATGGATCAGTTCGAACCCGTTTTCCGAGAGTTGCCGGGACAACCTCCCTAGATACCCCTTGGTCCAGTCTCCATAGACCCGGCAAACCGTAAGTTTTCCCAGGTGCTCCGTATACTCCTTTAACCCTTCCAGGAACTGAGAGTTCGCGCTGGGGGTTACGTTTTCTATGTCCCAGAGAATCGCTACTTTATCTTCCATGTCCATTACTGGTATAGCATGACTCGGGAAGGTTTGGAAACGGGGCGGGGTAAAACCCTATTGATACCGGTATCCATACGGACCAAATATCCCTTCCAATCCTTCGGGTCTTTTGTAGAGGATCCGATCTGCCCGGTCCCCATATATGCCGGTTTCCAGGTTCGGTCCCTTTAAGGATCGGAAACCTTCCGGGAGCCCTTCTCGAACTCTTTTAGGGGCAGAGCTACTTTCCCTATTAAGGGCTATCGGAGTTTTGTCACTTTCTGCCGCAGTTTCGCCCCCGGTTATCTTCCATGTTTCTTCAGAGTTTTCCCGGTCAGAGGCCCCAGCATCTACCTGCGCACCCTTTGTTTCGATTACCGCCTGTTGGAAAAGCTCTTCCACATGGGCGGCGTAGGTGAAAAATCGTTCCACCGTTTCCTTCACCAAATCCTCGATCAGCACCCTTCCCTCCACTCCTGTAACCGGGTGGAGGTACTCCAACGAGTTGGTAAACGCCTCACTATACCGATAGAATCTTCGTTGATAACAGGAAGCTTCTAAAAAGGCCAAATCTCGATTTATAGCTTTTAAAACCTGTGTGACCTTGCAGGCAAGAGGAGCCCAGAACCAATTCTGAAGAATTTCGTACCGCCGAAGACAGGTTTGTAATCCTTCCTCCGAATATGCGCTCCCAAGAAAGCTCACCTTTCCTAGCAGCTGCAAGAACTCCTTACGAGATAGTTCACCCGTCCTTTCCATTCCTTGAGTCAACTGCCGAAGGGTTTTCGGAATCCCGGGCTCCTTCCCCCAATGCTCCCACACATAGAGATCCAATGCGGATTCGAACACATGGTGTTCGTACTGGGATCGTCCAGGCCCTTTCCCTACAGTGTAGAGTACGAGAGGATGGAATACCGCATCCCCAACCACATGGACGAGGTACCCCAAAAGAAACGCGCCTACTGCCAGCCCAAAAGTTCCCCCATACGCTTCAGCCACGGAAGAAAAGGGCCTTAAAGTGTTTCCCCCATCCCGTCCATGGAGAACCATGGCCGCTGCTTGAAAGGCCTCTCGTTCCGGTCCATACAGATAATAAAATAGAAAATCCGGTCCTACCGCGCCGAGGTGAAACGCATGAGGGCAGGCTTGGATACACCGAGCAAGGACAGGGAATTGGGCGCCCCCTGGTTGGGAACTAAAAGCCGCCTGCTCGTATCCGGATGTTCCCACTTGAACCGTGACCCCTACGGATTCCGCTACCTTTCTTGCCAGATACCAGTGGGTAAGTTCTTTCGGCATACAAGTTAGGGTACGAACGCGAGGAAGATTCCTCCGATAAGGAACAGAATATTCACGCTGAGAATTCCATACGCCGTATTCTGTGCCAACGTGGATACGAAACCTACTAAAGCGGGGCCCATGATAGCGGCGAACTTCCCAAACACGTTGTAGAAGCCAAAGAACTCGGCCGATTTTTCTTTGGGCACCAGTTTCCCATAGTAGGACCGGCTTAAAGCCTGGATTCCCCCCTGCGAAGTGGCCACGAGGAAGGCTAGAATCCAGAATACCCCTGTCTTTAACCCTACTGAGGGAAGCCCCGGAAGGAAAAAGGCGATCAGGGTGATGCAAACATAGATCCCAATTCCAATGAAGAGCATCACCTTGGCCGACCAAAGTCGTGCGAGTTTTCCATACAGAATCGCGAAGGGGAAGGCCACGATCTGGATCATCAACAGGACAAGGAGGAGAGAGTTCTCTGAAATCCCCACATCCAAGGCGATGGGAGTGGCCATCTTTATGATGGTGTCCACTCCATCGATATAGAAGAAGTAGGAGAGGAGGAACAGGGCAAGCACTCGGTACTTTCGAAGGTCGCGTACCGTCTCCCAGATCCGCGTAAAGGTACTTCGCACCGGGTGAGCCACCGGTTCCAGGAAGTACCGTTGGTGCACGTACTTCAGCATGGGAATGGAGAATCCCAGCCACCAGAGGGCGGTGATGAGAAAGGAAAGTCGGACTGCCGGCACACTAGAGTCAAATCCCAAAAGACGGTAATTCACGATGAGAAGGATGCTCAAGACAAAGGGGATCACACTCCCGATATACCCCCATCCGAACCCACTGGTGGAAATCCAATCCATTCGATCCTCGGTAGTCACATCGGTCAGGAAAGAGTCGTAAAAGATGTTGGCACCGGCAAAGCCTAGGGCAGACAGCACGTATAAAGCCAGAGCCTGCCACACCTGCCCTTCTCCGGTCAGGGTAAGGGTAGCGGTTGTACCCGCGCCTAAAAGGAGGAAAACGAGGAAGAGCCGTTTCTTCATGGCCCTGAAATCGGCCAAGGTTCCCAATAAAGGGGCCAGTACCGCTAGCAGGAGGGTATAGAAGCTATTCGCGTATCCCCAGTAAGCGGTAGAAAGGAAAGGATCCATCCCCTTCGCGGCCACATGTTTGAAGTAGATAGGGAAAATGGCCGTGGTTATGATGATGGAGTAGGCCGAGTTGGCCCAGTCATACAGTACCCAGCTACGCTCTTCTTTCGTCATGAATATCCCGTACCTGTACTATTGCATCATGGCATATCCGCTAGAGAATGTGCTGGAGGAATCTCTTTGTTCGCTCTTCTCTGGGATTGGAAAAGAGTTCTTCCGGAGTACCCATTTCAATGATTTCACCCTTATCCATGAACACCACTTTGTCCGCCGCTGCCCGGGCAAATCCCATTTCATGGGAAACCACCATCATGGTCATCCCTTCCTTCGCCAGCGCGAGCATTACGTCTAGGACTTCCTTGATCATCTCTGGATCCAGCGCAGAGGTCGGTTCATCGAAGAGCATTACCTTTGGCTCCATGGCCAGGGCACGAGCAATGGCTACCCGCTGCTGCTGGCCTCCAGATAACTGGGACGGATAGGCCGCCTCCTTGTCCTGGAGACCGACCCGAGCCAATAGAGTTCTTGCCTTCCGTTCCGCCTCCTCTTTGGGGATCTTCTTGACGATCTGCGGAGCCAGGGTAATGTTCTCTAAGGCAGTGAGGTGATTGAACAGGTTGAAACTCTGGAAGACCATGCCTGCTTCTTCTCGGATCTTGCGGATGTCCGTTTTAGGGTCGGTAACACAATCGTCGTCTACCCAGATTTCCCCGCTACTGGGACGTTCCAACCGATTCACACACCGTAGGAGGGTGCTTTTCCCGCTTCCCGAAGGACCAATGATGAGCACCACTTCTCCCGGCCATACATCGAGGTTCACGTTCCGTAAAGCTTGCACGGAACCGAAGTTCTTACTAACTCCCCGGATCCGAACTCGGGGCTTTCCCGATACGTTCGTATCGAGAGATTGCGGGGTTTGAAAGGTTCGCTGTTCCATTCCCTCACCTTCCTTTCCTGTGGAGGTGCTCCTCCATGATCCCAACCAGGCGAGAGAGGAACAAAGTCAACACCAGGTACACTAAAGCAACCATCGTGTAGCTTTCGAAGTATCGGAAGGTGGTGGAAGCGTATTCCCTACCCCGACGGAGTAGGTCCGCGATGGCCAGAATGGAGACAAGGGAAGAATCCTTCAATAGGGCGATAAACTCGTTTCCGATGGGAGGGAGAATGATCTTGATCGTCTGGGGAAGAATCACCCGCCAGAGAGCTTGGGTACGGCTCATTCCGAGTGCTAGGGCTGCTTCCATTTGCCCCTTGGGAATCGCCTGGATACCGGCACGGAAGATTTCTCCCATGTAGGCTCCATAGCACACGGCCATGGCGATCACCGCCGCGGGAATCCCTTGGAGACGAAGGATCTTTCCCAGGGCGAAGTAAATGTAGAACAGCTGCACGAGAAGGGGGATCCCGCGGATCACCTCCACGTACACCGTGGCAAGGCGATTCACAAACGTTACGCGAGAGATCTGTCCTAATCCCGTAAGAAGCCCGATCACCAGAGCTAGGGAAATGGAAAAGAGGGTGACCTGGAAGGTCACCAGCACTCCATCGGGTACGAATTTCAAGATTTCCCAATAGGGTTCGGGCATGAGAAGGGGGAGAAGGACGATGAGAAGCAGAGCTCCAAAGAAGGAGATCTTCCAAGCAGAAAAGATAGTACCCTCTCCCCGTTCCGGGATCAGAGTGCTATCCGTTACTTCGATCCTTGGTTTCCCTTCCGCCATTTAGTTATTTACCCCAGATCCACTTGTTCTCCAGTTCCTTGATCTTTCCCGAGTCTTTCACTTTCTTCAAACCCGCATTGATTAGATCCAACACCTTCTTGTTGCCCTTCTTTACCGCGATTCCGTAGTATTCCTGGGTAAAGGGTTCACCTACGATTTTCAGTTTTCCCTTGTAGTTCTTGTTCTGGAGAACGTAATCGGCCGCGATGGGGGTATCCGCTACCACACCCGCGATTCGGCCATTCACCAGATCCTCGATCGCTAAGCCCAACTCGTCATAGGTTTTCAGAGTAACTCCCTGGACCTTCTGGATTTCCATGGCCCCGGTAGTACCAATCTGGGCTCCTAGGGCCTTGCCCTTTAGATCGGAAATCTTAGTCACTCCTTGGGTAGAGGCTTGCACGATCAACACTTGCCCCGCGTTGATATAGGGTTCGGAGAAATCCATCGTGGCCTTTCGCTCGTCGGTAATAGTGACCGAGGAGATCACCGCATCGTAACTATCATTGGCGAGCCCCGCGAAGATCCCATCCCAGGCGGTATTCTTGATCTCTACCTCGAATCCCGCCGCTTCCGCGATCGCCTTCATCAGGTCGATATCGAACCCCACGATCTCTTTATTTTCGTTCACGAACTCCATCGGAGGCCAGGTGCAATCGCTAGCCACCGTGATCTTGACCTTGGGCCCTGCGGAGATCGTTTTTTGCGTATCCCCTTGAGCCTGCGACGCGCCCTTTGGGGCTTCCTGCTTGGAACAACTCAAGATCGATCCTACTGCGAAACTTACCATTAGCACAGTGAGAATCAAAGCTACAGTTCGGATTGCATGTTTCATATTCTCTACTCCTAACTAACGATTGGAAAAGCAGTTCAGTTTAATGGCAGGGGAATACGGATGTCAATGTCCTTAAATATATAAAATTATTCACCGGTAGAAGATCCGGGAGTGTACAAAAAACTCTTCCAACCCTTCATGGACTACTTGGAAAAAGTTACCGGGAAAAAAGTGGTGTACTTTCAGGTTCAATCCAACGCAGCAGAGGTGGAAGCCATGCGCTCTGGTCGTCTTCACATTGCGGGCTTCTCCACAGGGCCTACCATGTATGCGGTGAACCTAGCGGGCGCGGTACCCTTTGCCTGTAGAGGATACAAAGATCATTTTCAATCCTACAATTTGCTGGTCATTACCCATGCCAACTCGAATATCAAAACCGTTGCAGATCTGAAGGGAAAAAAAGTTGCTCACACCAGTCCTAGTTCTAACTCGGGGAACCTAGCCCCTCGGGCTCTCCTACCTGAACTTGGGGTTACTCCGGACAAAGATTATACGGTGGTATTTTCCGGGAAACACGATCAATCCATCCTTGGGGTTCGATCCAAAGATTACGACGCGGCCTGCGTGGCATCCGATGTGTTCCAGAGAATGATCGATCGGGGCACCGTGAAGGAAAGCGAGTTCCGGATCATTTATCGGAGCGCTCCTTTCCCCACCTCTTCCTACGCGTACGCTCACGACCTGCATCCAGAATTGGTGAAAAAGATAAAGGAGGCTTTTTTCTCGTTCCAGTTCCCCAAGAGCATGCAGGATGGGTTGGAAGGAGCCACCAATTTCTACCCCATCAACTATAAAAAAGACTGGGAAGTGGTCCGCAAAGTTGCGGAAAAAGCGGGCGAAGTATTCAATTTCGAAAACTTGAAAAAACTAAAATAAAGAAAAGTCCTTTCTTTACCTCTTTTCGCCCTCGTTACTGTCCTCCCCAGAGGGTTCCACGAGGGCGCTTGTCTTTTTTGGAATATAGATTGGGGGATACGCACTTGAGCGAAGCCATACTTCAAATTCGTAATCTTTCGAAAAGCTATTTTCACAAACAACCCGTGTTACACGATGTGTCGTTAGACGTGAAACCCGAAGAGATCCTTATCATTATTGGCCCCTCTGGCGCGGGGAAAAGCACGTTGATGCGGTGCATCAACCATCTGATCACCCCTAGCTCCGGCCATATCTATTTCAAAGGGTTGGACATACCCTCCCTTCATGGGAATCAGATGCGGGCTTGTCGAAGAAGGATCGGGATGGTCTTTCAAGAGTTCAATTTAGTGGAACGGCTCACCGTGCTGGAGAATCTTCTTATCGGCCGACTAGGGTACATGAAGCCCCTAGATGCCTTTCTCCAACGGTACGCTGCCGAAGACATCGACGCGGCAGAAGCGCTACTGACCCGGTTGGGACTCCGGGAGTTCGCCCTGAAGCGGGCAGACAATCTTTCCGGCGGTCAGCGACAACGGGTAGGAATCGGTCGGGCTTTGATGCAGAACCCCGAACTCCTTTTGGTGGATGAGCCTACTTCCTCCCTCGACCCCAAGACCTCCGTGGAGGTGATGGAAATCATGGCCGAACTGGCCAGGGAACGGCATATACCCGTTCTCGTTAACATGCACGATGTAAACTTAGCCCGGAGGTTTGCCGACCGGATCGTGGGAATGCGAGAGGGTAGAATCGTCTTCGATGGAAAAAAGGAAGAGCTTACCAACGATACGCTGGCAAAGATCTACGGAGGGGACTCATGGATGCATTGACCCGAAGAGTCCTGAAAACCCAGGAGCCGGTCCCCACGGGAGGAATGGAAAAGGTTCGAAGGTTTTTCCGATTCTATGGAGTACAGATCCTACTATTCCTCTTCGTGGTATACGTACTGTTTGCCCTTAGTCGACTAGGAATCAGCCCGAAACGAATTTCCGAGGGATTCACGCAGGGGAAGGTATTCCTCAGCCGCCTCTTTCCCCCTGATTTTATTACCCGGTGGGACGATATCCGCCACGACATGTTGGAAAGTCTCGAAATCGCGGTCGTGGCATCCATCATTGGGATACTCTTGTCCCTGCCCTTGGGGCTGTTGGGCGCTCGCAACTTGATGCCTTCTGTGGTTACCTGGCCTGTGAGATTGTTCATAAGCCTTGCCCGGGCATTCAACCCCATCATCATCGGAATCATTTTCGTGAAAGCGGTGGGATTCGGACCCCTCGCAGGTCTCCTAACTTTGAGTGTTGCGTCGGTGGGCTTCATCGGAAAACTGTTCATAGAAGCGGTAGAAGAGATTTCCATGAAACAGGTAGAAGCGGTTCGAGCCTCGGGAGCCTCTTTTCTCAGCGTCATCCGGTTTGGGGTGTTGCCCCAAGTCTCAGCCAGGTTCATTGGTTTCGGTATGTACCAATTCGACAGCAATCTCCGTAATTCTACCACCTTAGGGATCGTAGGAGCGGGTGGAATCGGAGGAACCTTGTTCGCCGCCTACCAGCGCTTCGATTATCGGATCGTATGCGCCATCGTGCTCCTGATCATCGGACTCATCATTTTGGACGAGTATGTTTCCGAACGGGTGCGGAGAGTGTTCCAATGAGCGAGAACCTAGCCAAAGAATGGAAAAACCATGTGGGGCCCAAACGGGCTTTGAAAACGGTATTCTACGCCATCATTATCGCAGCGTTGGTGGTTTCCCTTCGGAACATCGAAATCATCCCCGAGTTCCTGAAAGATACTCCCGAGCAGCTTATGGACTTGTTCCGAAGGATGTGGCCGATCGATGTGAAGTTCCTATGGGGATTCGTCGCTCCCTCCATCCTGGAAACGATCCATATCGCCACCCTGGGTACCATCGCAACCCTAATCATCACCTTCCCGTTAGCAGTGCTAGGGTCGAAAAACATCGTGCGTAACGAAGGTATCCGGTACGTGATGAAGTTCATCTTCGTGGCTTCTCGTTCCGTGAATTCCCTAATCTGGGCACTGTTCTACGTAGCAGTGTTTGGTCCCGGTCCCGTTGCGGGGGTAATGGCCATTATGAGTCGTTCCATCGGATTCGTAGGGAAACTACTGTCGGAAGCCATCGAAGAGTCCAGCCGCAACCAGATCGAAGCGGTGATTTCCGTGGGAGCCCCTCCGGTGAGCGTGTTCTTGAAAGGCTTCTGGCCCCAGATCCGGCCCAGTTTTCTCTCCATCGCTCTGTTGCGTTGGGATATCAATATTCGCGAGACCGCTGTGCTCGGGATCGTGGGAGCTGGGGGAATTGGCCTCCTGTTGGAATCCGCCATCGACGTCTTCCATTGGCCTGGAGTGGCGGCGATTCTTCTCTCGATCTTCGTGGTGGTACTACTGGCGGAATTCTTGGTAACAAATCTTCGTAAGAAGGTGATCTAAAGCCTACAGTTTCCGTATTCGGTACACCAGGAGGAGCAGTAGGTAATATAGGTACACCACTCCCCGGAACACGCGCCAGGGATGCCGGAAAAGTTCAGTAAGGTGCTCACGTCCCTTCTCCACCGTTTCCCTCGAAGGGCGAATTCGTTTTCCCGAGATAATGTCGAAGGTTTCCGGGCTATAGATCACGATCGAAGCAGGCAACGCCTCCCGTTTTCGCTCTGCCCAGCGTTCCTTTCCCTTGAGCCCAGTCCCCAGGAGAACGCAGTGTGGGGAAGCTTTTCTCATGGCCAATAGGATGTCCCCTTCCACCTGAAGCGGGTAGTATCCAGGGTAACGTCCCACTAGCCGTAACCCTGGAAAGGTCTGTTTCAGGTTCTTTTCCGCCTGTTGCAGGTAGGATAGTTTCCCTCCCAACAGGTACAGGGATAACCCTTTTTCTTCCAGGACCCGAAGGAGACGGATCACCACGTCAAAAGGGTAGTACCGATGGGAAACCTTCTTCTTCAAAAAACGAGCTCCCCGCAGGATCCCCTTGGAGGTAGGAATCACCAGAGATGCTCTTTCGACCCAGGAACGGAACTCCATATTCCTCCGTGCCTTAAGGAGGTCCCAGAGGTTGAGAAACACCACCGGACATACTCCATCCTTCTTGAGGAGGCTAGCGAGGGTTTCATCCAATTCTTCGGGGTTGATGTCGTCTATAGGGATACCAAGAATTCGTTCTTTCTTGATCCTCAAGGTTCCTGTTGCAACTTCCACGCGGCTTTCTCCAAAAGAAGAATCTGCACTGCTGCCAAGGCAAAAACCGGTGCAGTTTCAGTACGTAGCACCGAGGGCCCTAGATACGCAGGAAAGAACCCTCCTTGTTGGAGATAGCTCACCTCCTCCTCGGATAGGCCTCCCTCGGGTCCAATCACCAGTGCTATTTCCTTTCGATAGATGGAAAGATACTGATGGAGGGTGGTTCGTGCAAGGGGGGCCTGGTGAAAGAAAAGCCCCAACCGATCCGGTTCCGCTGGAGGGAAAAGCTCTATAATCGCGTTAAGGGAAAGGGGGGCTAAGATTTCTGGCACCTCGAGGGAACCGCACTGTTGAGCCGCTTCCTTGGCAATCCGCTGTAGCCTTTGGATCTTTTCCTCGGGCGATTCCCATCGGGGTACGGAAAACCTGCTAACTACGGGAACTACTCGGGATACTCCAAGCTCCACGGCTTGCCGAACGATCAGATCCAGCTTCTTCCCTTTTGGAATACATTGAAATAAGGTTATTGCGGGGAATGGTCGTTCCAGCGGCCCCCTCCGTTGCACTCGAAGGGTACAAAAGGAAGGAGTAATTTCTTCCACAGTGGCATAGTAGAGGGTTCCTTCCCCATCGGAGGCATTGAAAGAATCCCCCTCTCGTTTCCGTAACACCCGAACCAGATAATGGTACTCCTTTCCCTCAAGCCGGAGGACCTCTTCTCCATGGAAGGAAGGTGGTAGAATGAACAACCGCATAGTGCTATTCGCGCCTAGCGCCGTTTCCCAGAACCTGCACGAAAACCTGCCGCCTACGGGGTCCATCGAACTCACAGAAATAGATCCCCTGCCAGGTCCCTAGGGCCAACGACCCTCCGGTTATGGGGATGGTAACACTGGATCCTACCAGGGTGGCCTTGATATGAGCAGCCGAGTTCCCCTCGGTGTGCTGGTACCGATCCTGGAAAGGAACGATCTTGTTCAGTTCCATTAAAAGGTCAGCCTTTACGGAAGGGTCCGCGGCCTCGTTGATGGTAATCCCCGCTGTGGTATGGGGCACGTACACCACACAGAGCCCCTCTCGCACACTAGAAGCAGATACCAAAGCTTGCACTTCGCGGGTAATGTCCACTAGTTCCGTGCTAGATCGGGTTTGCAGCTGAAGGATGTGCATCCGCTACCTCCCTTTTGCCCCCTCTCGCAGGAACTTCACCGCTTCTTGCAGTACCAAATCGTACTCCAGATCGTACACCGGAGGGTTGGGAAGATGCCGGTTGATCTCGTTTCGGATCATCCGTTTTAGGATGCGATCCGATAGGTCAGGATTTTCCTTCCGGAGATGGTCTACGAACTGCTGGATTTCCCGCTCCGAAGGGTTGGGATTCCGAGAAACGAAGTTTGGAATCTGGCGGGATGAGATCAGTTTGGAGTAGACTTCTGTTTCCTTTTCCGATAGGGCGGGTTCCTTTACCTCTCGATCGGGAGAAACCCCTACTTTGTCGATGGTAACCCCCGAAGGGGTATAGTAACGGGCAGTAGTCAACCGGAACCCGGTTCTTCCCAGGCTTCGCACCTGCTGGACCGAACCTTTCCCGTAAGTCTTCGTGCCGAACAGGGTTGCCCGCTTACGATCCTTCATCACACCGGCAAAGATCTCTGAAGCAGAGGCCGAGCCCCCATCGATCAGTATGGCAATGGGAATCTCACCGGGAACAATAGAACCTGGTTTAGCCTCATACACGGCATTCTCTTGAGGGATCCGGCTACGGGTGCTTACGATTACCCCTTCGTCGAAGAACAGATCTGCCGTCTCTATTACAGAGTTCAAGAGGCCTCCGGGATTCATCCGCAGATCGATCACGAGGGACTTGTACCCGGAAGCTTGAAAGGATTCGATCGCTTCCTGGATCTTGTCGTCCGTGTAGGGGGTAAATTGAATGATGCGGATATAGCCGATCCCCCCAGGAATCATACTGTACCGTACCGTAGGCACCTGGATCACCGCGCGGGTAAGAGGCACATCGAACTGAAGGCTGGGACCCCTTCGAATCGTAACCGTTACCGTAGTTCCCGGTTGTCCCCGTAACCGTTTCACCACTTCATCGATACTGAGTTTCTCCGTGGATTCCCCATCGATCTTCACGATAAGGTCCCCCGCCTGGATTCCCATTCGATACGCAGGGGTACCTTCAATGGGAGAAACAACCTCCACGAAGGACGCTGTTTCCTTGCTTCCTTCCGGCAGTACCTGTTTGTTGATATACAATCCCACCCCACCGAACTCTCCCGCGGTGGTATCGTTTAAGGTGCGCATATCTGGTTCGGTCAGGTAGGCTGAATGGGGATCTTCTAGACTTTCGAACAGCCCTTTCAAGGCCCCATCTATCAGTTTCTCCGCATCCACAGGGTCCACATAGTTGTTCTGCACGTACAGATAGATGAATTGGAACAAGGAAAGAAGGTTTTGCGTCTTCCCATCTATTGCTTGCGCTACCAGAGTTGGGGCAAGGAGTAGACTTACCAGAATCAAAGCCGTTGCAATGCTTATCCCCCCCCAGGGGATACGCCGTTTGTAAGGCGTTGATGAAGACGTTGAAAGATCCTGTTCAGGATAACGGTCACTCATATCGTTCCTTTCCTCTTTGGCAAGACTCTTGTGTATAGGGTACAGTATTTTTCACGTATTGACCACCACTCAAGCCCTCCGTAGTATTCCAACCAATGTGGAAAAAAGAGAACCTGTTCTATCTGGGTTGCCTGTGGGAAGTATTCCGGTTCATTTTCCTCTTCTCCCTCGTTTCCTTCCTGTCGAGTCCCGGGGGTAGATTCATCTATACTCTCTATTTTCTTTGGGTAAATGCACCCCTGCTGGTGATCCCGCTCCTGTTCTTTCTTTCTGCCTTTCAACCGGAACGGATTCCTTTCTACCGCCCTATCCTCCTTTTTGGGAAAGTATTGGAACTGATTCCTTTAGGAATTCTCCTGATTTTCATTTATTTTCTCCCCTCGGCAGGCATGGACAAATCCCTTCGATGGGGGATGACCGTTCCCATTACTATTGGATGGATCGATTTTCTTTTTCTTCTATTTCTGATATTCTATCCCCATCAACAGGAGCCCTAGATGCACATAATCCCTATCGCAAGCGGGAAGGGAGGGGTAGGAAAGACTCTTCTAGCGGCAAACCTTGCCCTCGCTCTGGGACAGGCGGGAAAGAGGGTGGTACTCTGCGATCTGGACCTAGGGGGGTCGAACCTCCACCTCATGCTAGGAATCCCTCCTGCCGAGGGTGGGGTAGGGGCGTTCATCAACCGTCCGGATCTTCGGCTTTCCGACATCCTTCTCGAGACAGAATATCCCAATGTATGGTTCATTCCTGGAGATGGAGAAATCCCCGGTGCAGCCAACATCACCGCACACCAAAGGCAGAAGATTCGAAGGGCTCTTCTGTCTCTTGAGGCAGACTACCTCATCATCGACCTAGGGGCGGGCTCACACAACTTAGTGCTGGATTTTTTTCTATTTGCGGGGCGGGGAATCGTGATTACCGCGCCTACCCCCATTGCCACAGTGAATGCATATTTGTTCTTGAAGAATACGGTCTTCCGCATCCTAGGGCAGTCGATGAAAAAGAAATCCGAAGCCCATCAGTACTTGGAAAGCTTACGGAAAGAGGGAACCGCCCTGCAAAGTATCTATATCCCCAAGCTTCTGGAACAAATCCGATCCCGGGACCTGGAAACCTACGACACCTTCCAACGGAACATCCAGAATTTTCGCCCCCGTCTGGTCCTCAACATGGTAGAGGACCCTAGGGATGCGGAAAAAGCCCACAAACTTCGCCGTTCCTGCCAGCAGTACCTCAATATCGACCTGGAACATCTGGGAATCATCTATCGGGATGATCTGCAGGATATCGCATTAGGATCCCGGTTACCTATCCTGATCTACAAACCCCAGTCGATCCTTTCCACGGCTATCAAACGAATCGCCGACAAGCTGATTCAGGCCGAAGGGGAAGAGGAGTCCACCATCACTCCGATTGACGATTCCTACCAGGAGGCCACGCTGGAAGCAGAGGTGGATTACGAAGCAAAGATGGAATACCTGGAAGAACTCCTCCACACCGGCGCTCTCACCACGGGAGATCTGATCGAGACTGTGAAGATGCAGCAGATCGAAATAAATCAACTCAAGAAAGAGAACCAGTTCTTGAAAGCGAAGCTGATGAACCTCCTGAAAGGAACCTGAGGGCTTCACGAATGCCATCCAAAAAGTTTGTCTTGAAAGGGACCATCACGATCCTGACCCGGAATAATTTTCTCGAGGGAGTCCTTCAATTCAAACCGGGAACCGAGACCATTCAGATGGACGTTCAAGACCTTATGGGTCTTTTGCTAGAAAACGGAATCAAGGAAGGTGTGTCACCTCAGAACCTGGAAAAGATCTTAAAACAATTGGAAAAAACTTCCACACCTGAGGAGTTCGTCGTAGCCAAGGGCATTCCTCCCCAGAACCCACAACCCGAGAAGCCGGTATGGCAGAATTTACCCATTCCCGAACCTCTCCAGAAGGACGCCCAGACTGCCCTGTCGATGGTCGGAGTACCTATCGTTACCCAGGAAAAAGTGGAACGGGTAAAAGTAGATAAAGTGATCGAAAAGAAGCCCTCCCTGCCCTTCTTACCCCCCAAGAAAGAGACGGTTACTACCTTCGAGAAGAAGGTAGTCCAGGAACGGGTCTATGTGGATCCAAAAGTTTTAGGGATAGGGTACGTGAAGGCAGGAGAAAAGGTGGCTCTCATAGAACCCATGCAGGAGGGAATCCCCGGCAAAGGAGTGAACGGAGCCACTATCCCCTTCGAACCTTTGATCGAACCCTACGTGTACGCGGGAAGGGGTATCGAAAAGAAAAATGGAGAACTGATCGCCCAACAGACAGGCTTTGTCCGATGGGGAAAGAACTGGGCCGAGATTATCCCCTTCCAACCCCACACTTGGGAGGTGTCTTTATCGGACGACAAGGCCACCTGCTACCTGAGCTTCACTCCCGGGAACCGGGAAGCCCGCTTACCCTCGCCAGACGAGATCCTATCTGCTGCCGAAAAACTTCCCTATTCGCGGGAACTCCTCATCCCCTCTGAAGAGATGGATGCCCTTCTAAGGCATATTCTTTCCTTCGGCAAACCTGTACAGAAGGTCCCTATCAGTCAATCGGCCGATGCCAAAGTAGAGATCCGTGTCACCGAGGACAAACTGAAAGCTTTCCTCTACTTGAGAAAAGGAAGGGGAAAGGGAAAACCCCTTTCGTTGAAGGAAGTAGGAACCCTCATCAAGAACAGCAACCTCAAAGGATTGAACTTCGAAAAGATCAAAACGGATATCCTTGCTTTTTATCAGGGACCTTCCTCTGAATTGAAGGACTACCTTCTCTGTGAAGGCAAACCACCTACCCAAGGACCTGATCGGAAGTTCGAATGGTCGGTTCAGTTCTACGATCAAAAAAAGTGGGAAGAGCTAAAGAAGGCCGCTCTCGAGAATCCCCAAGCCCTCAGCGCGATTCCCTCTATTTCCATATTCCCTCTGGAATCTGTCCAGGAAGCAGGGCCTGTAGTGAAGGACCAGCGGGTGTTGGTTCTTAGTCCCATGATTCCTGGTCAGCCCGGGGTAGATGTGTACGGAAACTCTATACCTGGGATTCCGGGAAAGGATCCCAGCCTCATCCTATACGAAAACCTGGAGAAAAAGCAAAATGTCCTCATTGCCACGGTGGATGGGATCCTGGAAAAACGCACCACGGATGAAGGGATCCAACTCCGGGTTCGTCCTCACAAAGACGGGGAGGTAAAGGTTACCCTTTCACCCAATCGGATGGAAGGCTTCCTTACCCTCATGCCTTCCGAAGGAACGGGTAAACCCATCACAGCCGAGTGGGTTCGAGAAGAGATCGAACGGTCCGGAATCGTGAAAGGTCTACGGGAGGACTTGATCCTTGACGCCCTGGAACGGGTACAGAAGGGAAAACCGGTAGTAGAACTCCCCATAGCCTTCGGTCAACTTCCCCAAGAGGGAGGGGCGAATCAGATCAAGTTCCTCATTAAACTGGCTGGTCAGGAAAAGGTTACCATACGAAGTGATGGTTCCGCCGACTACAAAAACCGGGACCTTATCACCACGGTGAAAGCGGGAGACCTCATCGCCGAAGTGCTTCCCCCTGACACCCCTCCACAGGATGGCTGGGACGTCACAGGGAAACCCATTCCTGCCAAAGCACCCACCCCGTTCAATCTGGAGATCGGGCCGGGGATCCGAACAGAGCAACGGGATGGCAAGAATATTCTGATCGCAGAGGTAAACGGCGAGCTCCTCTATGATAAAAAGCGGATCTTCATTCAGGAATCTCATATAATCAAAGGGAACATCGATCTGAGTACGGGAAACGTCAAGTTTCCTGGCTCCGTGGTGATTTCCGGATCCGTTATGTCGGGATTCTACGTGATGGCTCAGGGGGACATAAAAATAGGAGAAGGAGTGGAAGCAGCTCTCCTGTCTGCCGATGGATCCATCTACATCCAACAAGGGGTGAAAGGAGGGGGCAAAGCTGTGCTGCGCACGAAAAAGAACGTATACGCTTCCTTCCTGGAACAAACCACTGTCCTGGCGGTAGGAGACGTGAAGGTAAAAAATGCCTGCCTTCGATGCACCATCAAGAGTAACGGCAAAGTGGAATTGGTATCGGATAAAGGGTTTCTCATTGGAGGGACAATTAAAGCTCGGTATGGAGTTTCTGCCGCAGGGATCGGAACGGACAAAGGGGTGCATACGGAGATCAGCTTTGGGCAAGACTACCTCATAGCGGACCAGATCGAACTGGCAGAGAAAGAGATGAAGAAACTCAACGAAACGAAAACCCGGTTGGATACCCTGATCCACCAATGTGAAAAATCTGGAGATCGAAGCAACCTGGAGCTTTACCGAAAGGAAAAATTGAAGACCCTAAAACTGATCGAATCGTTGTCCTTGAAGCTCTTCAACCTGCGGGAGAAGTTCGAGGAACATTTCCCGTCCCAAATCGTGGTACGAGGCACCGTGTACCCGGGAGTCGTGATCGAGAGCCATGGAAGGTACCATGAGTTCACATCCCCCAAGAAAAACATTAAAATCCAGTTCGATCAGTCTACCGGTCGGATCACTGAATCCCCCCTCGAATAGGAGGTAATCCCCATGGATTTCCTGATTCTCCTTTACATCCCATACCCTTCTTGGCTGAAACCGGAAATCATCCCCGGTTTACCTTTTCGATGGTACGGGCTCATGTACCTGGTAGCCTTCAGTCTCGCTTACCTATTGATAAAGATCCAGGTGCGAGAAGAAAAGCTTTCCATATCCAACGAAGATTTCACCAACCTGTTCTTCTGGGCCATCGTAGGGCTACTCTTAGGGGCACGAATCCTAGCGGCGTTTCTGTACGATCCTTCCGGTCGATATCTACGGAACCCTCTCCTCGTGTTCTGGCCCTTCGATGAAAAGTTCCGCTTCGTGGGTCTGCAGGGGATGAGCTATCATGGCGGATTGATCGGAGCGGTAATCGCTATCGTGATCTACTGCCGAAAAAAGGGTTTGTCTATCCTTGATTGGGGGGATCGGATCGTAGCTGCCGTACCTCTTGGCTATACCTTTGGTCGGCTAGGGAATTTCATCAATGGAGAACTGTATGGTCGGGTCACGGCCTCCCCCATTGGAATGCTCTTTCCCCACGCGGAAAAGGTACCCTTGCGGGATCCCCGAATTCTGGCCATAGCGCAGAAAGCAGGAATCGAGTTCTCTTCTCCTCTCACCCTGGTGAACCTCCCTCGACATCCCTCCCAACTGTACGAAGCCTTTTTCGAAGGGATCTTTCTCTGGGGTATCCTCTGGTTCGTCTTTCGGAAACGGAAGCCCTTCCCTGGTTTCCTCATTGGGGCTTACGTCATCGGATACGGGGTGGTGCGATTCTTCATCGAATACTTTCGGCAGCCCGACGCAGACTTGGGCTTCGTGATCCGTCTCTCCCCTGTAGATAATCCCCCGTACCTTCTCCTTACCCCATGGAACTTTTCCACTGGCCAGGTTCTCTGTTTTCTCATGATCCTCGGCGGAAGCATCCTCCTGATCCTATTCTCCCGTCACCACAAAAAGACTCTACTTAGATCGACACACCCCTCTTCTACCCCAAAAGTAAACCTCCGAAAACTCCGAAAACGACTTAAATAAGGAAACACGATGGAACTCTGGATTGGTCTCGATATAGGTTCAACTACGGTAAAAGCTGTGGTCCTAGAGGCAGAGGGTACCCAACCCCTCTACTCCACCTACCTCAGACACAACGCTCGACAGATCGAAACGGCCGCTTCCGTACTGAGGGAAATCTTCGATCGATTTCCCCAAGCCGAGTTTCGCCTAGCCGTGTGCGGCAGTGGGGGAAGAACCCTAGCAAACCTCGTCCATGGTTTCTATATCCAGGAAGTAGTGGCCAACTCCATCGCTGTGAAGCGGTTCTATCCACAGACCCGCGTGGCAGTGGAATTAGGCGGCCAGGACGCGAAGATCGTATTCTTCTACCATGACGAGAAGACAGGCAACATCACGGCAGGCGACATGCGAATGAATGGAAGCTGCGCGGGCGGAACCGGAGCCTTCATCGATGAGGTGGCCCATCTATTGAAAATCCCGGTAGAAGAGTTCGAGACCTTCGCATCCCGGGGAACCCATGTGTACGATATCTCGGGCCGTTGCGGCGTGTTTGCCAAAACAGATATCCAACCTCTTTTGAACCAGGGAGCCAGTCGGGAAGACATCGCCCTATCAGCCCTCCATGCCATAGCCAAGCAGACCATCGGGGGACTGGCTCAAGGCTTGGAGTTTCGACCTCCCCTACTCTTCGAAGGAGGCCCCCTCACCTTCAACCCTACTCTAATCCGGGTATTCGGAGAACGATTGGGGTTGGCTGCCCACGATCTGATCCGACCCGAGCGTCCCGAGATCTTCGTGGCGCTGGGAACCGCCCTCTCCATCGGAACCCTATTCCGGGGCTACCCTTCCGAGTTCTTACCATCCCAGGCCCTGGAAGTCCTCTCGACCTTCCGGGAAACCTTGCAGGAGGGTCCTCTCTCTGGTTCTAGGAGCTTCTTCTTCTCAAAGGCCGAACGGGAAGCCTTCCAGGATCGGCACCGGCTTCCCCCTCCACCCACCTTGGAAAGGTACCTGGCTGCGAAAGGAAAAGCCCTATCGCTGACTGATAGTAGTTCCATAAAGCATAGCCAACCCATTCCTCTCTCTGCCTACCTGGGAATCGACGCTGGTTCCACCACGACCAAGTTCGTTCTGATGGATGAAGAGGAAAACCTCATAGAAAGCTTTTACGCGAACAACGAAGGAGAGCCCTTGCAGGTCATGCAGAAGGCTCTACTGGATCTTTACGAACGGTACCAACGTTTGGGGGTAGAGCTACGGATACGGGCAGTAGGAACCACGGGATATGGGGAGAACCTCTTTGCCAAAGCCTTTGGCGCGGATTTCCATACCGTAGAAACAGTAGCCCATGCCACGGCAGCCCGTACGTACGTGCCCGATGCCACCTATATTCTTGATATCGGTGGACAGGATATGAAAGCCATTTCCCTATCCGAGGGAATTGTCACCGGCATCATTCTTAACGAAGCTTGCTCTGCCGGGTGCGGATCCTTTCTAGAGAACTTTGCCAAATCCCTTGGCTTCCCCGTGTCCGAAATCGCCGAGGCTGCCTTTAGTTCCAAGAATCCCGCGGAGTTGGGAAGCCGGTGTACCGTGTTCATGAACAGCACCATCATCACCGAGCAGAAGAACGGGAAAAGTCCCCAAGACATCATGGCGGGGCTCTGCCGTTCCATTATCGAGAACGTATTCACCAAAGTGATCCGGATCCCCAACCTCTCCGCCTTGGGAGAAACGTTGGTTGTCCAAGGGGGCACCTTCAAGAACGATGCGGTCCTACGAGCCTTGGAACAGTACACGGGGAAGAAGGTGGTCCGAGCCCCCTATCCCGGAGAAATGGGGGCTATCGGCATCGCCCTCCTCACCCGAGAGTTCGTCCGCGAAATAGAAGAGAAAACTCATTCCCCCTTCCGCTCCACCTTCATCGGATTCGAAGGATTACAGAGTTTCTCATACACTCGGGAATCTCAAGTAACATGCCCCTTCTGCGCCAACAACTGTAACCGTACCGTTATCCGTTTTTCCAACGGAGGTACCTACATTACGGGGAACCGGTGCGAACGGGGGGAGGTGATAGGGGAACCGAACACCGAAGAGGTGAAAGCTCGTCTGAAAGAAGCGAGCAGGAAACTTCAGGAAGTACCCGATCTATTCCGAAAGAGGGAAGAACTCCTTTTCAAGGAGTACCCCGTGACCCTCCTGCAAGAGCCGAAACCTATCACCATTGGGATTCCCCGGGCCCTCGAGTTCTGGAATAGCCTTCCCTTTTGGAGAACCTTCTGGACTGCCCTTGGATTCCGGGTCGTTCTCTCCGAAAAGAGTTCCAGGCGTCTCTTCGAAGAGGGCCTTCCCTTTGTTACCTCTGACACCGTGTGTTTTCCCGCTAAACTCGTCCATGGACATATCCATTCCCTCATCGAAAAGAAGGTGGATCGGATCTTCATGCCCTCCATTATCCGGATGCCCTCGGAAAATACCGCCTCTACCAGCGATCATGTCTGCGCCGTGGTGAAAGGATACCCCCTGGTAGTACGGTACAGCGATGACCCTGCCCGAAGGTGGAAAGTCCCCTACGACGTACCTCTGTTTCACTGGTTCGATCAGACAAGCCGGGATATCCAGATCATCGAGTTCATGCAGAAGACCTTCGGAATCCCCTCCGCCCTCACGAAGCAAGCTATCCAGCAAGGCGACGGGGCAATGCGTAGTTTCCTCGAGACCCTTCAGTCCGAGGGGAGGATCCTTCTGGAACGGTGTCAAAAAGAAGGGACCTTTGCTGTGGTACTAGCGGGTCGGCCCTACCATTCGGACCCTCTGGTGAACCATGATCTTTCCCGATACTTTACCCGCCTTGGGGTTCCCGTGCTTCCCCTGGAAGCGGTACCTGGATTATGGGAAACTGACCTTTCCCGGGTACGGGTCGAAGTCACTAACAATTTTCATGCCCGGATGCTCTCAGGTGCTATTCGGGCCGCTCAAATAGAGGAACTAGAGTACGTTCAGATCGTGAGTTTCGGATGCGGCCACGATGCGATCCTTACCGATGAGATCATCCGATTGATGAACGAGATCTCCCGGAAGGATCCCCTCATTCTAAAGTTGGACGAGGGGGATGCGGTAGGTCCCCTATCCCTCCGGGTAAAATCCTTCATCGAAACCATCCGGACCCGAAGGAAAGCCCATCTATCGATCTCCCCTCGAGAACTGGGAGATCCCTACCCCGTCAAGTTCACCCGTAGCCAATGGAAGACAAAGACGATCCTGGTGCCCAACGTTTCGAAAGCCTTCTGCCGGATCGCCACGGCAGCCATCCGGAAACAAGGGTTCCGGGTAGAACCTCTACCCTTAGGAGGTCGGGAAGCGATAAAACTGGGAAAACAGTTCGTTCATAACGATATTTGCTTCCCTGCCCAGATGAACATAGGGGAGTGCTTGGCGGCCCTCCAGAGTGGGCAGTTTGACCCCGACTCGGTTGTACTAGGCCTTGCCAAGTACCAGTGCGACTGTCGGCTGGCCCACTACGCGGCCTTGGCCCGCAAAGCCCTGGATGAAGCGGGCTACCCACAGGTGCCCATCATCACCACCGACAAGCTGGACACCCGCAACATGTACCCAGGGTTCAAGCTGGGAACAGGTTTCGAACTCCGGATGCTCTGGGGATTGGTTATGATGGACATCCTGGAAGAACTCCGAAGAAAGATCCGTCCTTACGAAAAGAACAAGGGGGAAACCGATCGGGTGTTCACCCAAGTAATCGAGAACATAGCCACAGGGTTGGAACAGAGTATTCGGCGAGCCATCCGGGCCTTCAAGGAAGGGATAGAGTCCTTCTGCCACATTCCCTATGATCGTTCCATTCCCCGACCTCGGGTCTTTATCATTGGGGAATACCTATTGAACTACCACCCAGGTTCCAACTTCTACGTGGAAGAGTACTTGGAAAAGCACGGGATGGAGGTGATCCTACCCCGGATGGCCGACGTGTTCCGTAGAGACTACCTACGAAAGATTAGCGAGATGCGGGACTTCCACGTGCGGTACCCCTTCCTAGAAGGTATTGCCTCCTACGTAACCGAAGGGCTTTTCGATTATGCTCTGGACAAGCTCGAAAGGTACGCGGGAAAGCATCCCCTCTACCAACGTTCTACCCGGCTCCCCGAGATTGCCGCTCATACGGATCCCATCATGCATCGAACCTTCACCTCAGGAGAGGGTTGGCTCATCCCAGGAGAAATCCTCCACTACGCTTCCAAGGGAGTGAAAGCCTTCGTGGTGCTACAACCTTTTGGGTGCTTACCCAACCACATTTGTGGCCGGGGGGTGATGAAACGACTCAAAGAGGAGTATCCGGATATTCAGATTCTACCCCTCGACTACGATCCAGATACCAGTTTTGCCAACATCGAGAACCGCTTACAGATGCTGATCATGAACACTCGTCAGTCGGAATTGCAGGAAAGACATACCCATAAGAAGGAGGATCACCGCCCCGCAGAACAGGGGAAACCAGTCTCCATACCGGGTGTAGAAAGTTTGCGCTCCCACCCGTAATTGTAATTCTCCTTTCAAAGGCACTTCCACCAACAGCGCTCCCTCCTCGTACTGTGGCAGGGAGGAGAGAATCCTCCCACACGGATCCGCATAGAGGGTCCACCCAGAAGCGGTAGCCCGGAGAAGGGGCCTGCGATTCTCCACGGCTCGCAGTAACGCGTGGATGGCATGCTGTTTCCCCTCTACGGGGGTAAGGGACCAGTAATCGTTGGAAATATTTATGATCAGATCCGCTCCTTTTCGCACGAATCCCCGCACAAGGTTGGGGAACACGTCCTCGAAACAGATGGGAGTGGAGAACCGGAACTGAGGATGCTGGAATACGGTCTGTTCTGTCCCGGGTTCCCAGAAATGCACATCGAAGGACTGTAGGGCTTTGTACACCCAGGGGAACTCTTTTTCATAGGGGAAATACTCGGTAAACGGAACAAGCTTGTTCTTGTGGTACACCCCTCGAATCGATCCATCCGAGGAAAAGAACACGGCTGCGTTGTAATTCTTACGAACCTCCTCCGATCCTTCCCTCGACACCACTTCATAATCATCGTTACCCGTGATGAGATAGGTCCCGAGAGTTTTCTGGTAGGCAAGAAAATCCCGAACTAATCGAGCTAGCTCGAACTTTTCCGGATCCTCCCTGCTCCACCGCCGAATGTTGGGAACAAAGGCCGTTTCAGACCACACCACCAGATCCACGGATGGCCCTATGGTTTTCTCGTTAGGGCCTTTCTCTTTATTCCGCAACGCCCCATCGGTCAGTCTCTTCAATACTTCGAAGGTTTTCCTGTACTCGTCTTTCCGGGGATCGGTATTCTGCTGGATCAAAGCGATCCTTAAAGAAGGCTCCTTTACGGGTGAAGATGAAATCCATGGCTCCATATTCTCTCTCACAATCCAAACCCCGTACAATAGAGCTCCAAGGATCAAAAAAGCGCTGAAAAGAACCACATGCGCACGGCCTTCCCATCTCGCCTTCCCCAGTTCTGCGCAAGCGGCATTCCAGAGAAAAATCAGGAACGATACCCCCCAGACCCCGGTAAACTCGGCCACCTGTAGGATCACAGGCCACTGGTACTGTGAAGCCCCCACTAGACCCCATGGATACCCTAGGAAGCCACTGGATCGGGCATACTCAAAGAGGGTGAATAAGGACGCCAGCAGAACGAATCGAAACGGAGGCCCCACCCTTTGTAAGAGGGGAGCGCCTAGGATCATGAAGAGAAAGTAGAACGCCCCCTGAATGAGAATGATCACCTGTAGGGATACAAGACTGAAGGTCCCCAGCCAGAAGTTGATCAGGGTAGACGTGTAGGTTCCGTACACGGTGCCGTAGAACACGGTTGCCTTCCGGTCCGATCGAACAAACACAGAAAAGAGGGGAATTAAGGCTACCCAAGCAAGTGCTCCATACCCATCCAGATGGAAAAAGGAAGGAAAGGAAAGCGTTGTGAGGAGGGAACTGAAAAGGACCATGGGTAACCGCCAGGAATCCGGCATACGATTTGCGGCGTTCCGGATATACACCCAAATCCCGGCGATAAGGAGAGGTCCATACCGGAGGAAAGCCACCAGTCTCTCGGTTCGGCTATCAGGGGCAAGTTTCAAATTACCCCCACTTCTAATGAACCACTGCACGTAATCGAGATTCGCGTTTGCCGCGAAGACGTAGCTGAACAGGAATCCGATTCCTGCGAGAGCAAGGAGCACCTCCTCTCCCCCGATGGGAGGTTCTGCGAGGGGGTGATTTTTTAAGAATGTGTCCATTCGCTTGGATACCCTGTACTCAGGGCCGAGGATGAAATCCCTTAAAGTTTTATAGACGGCATAGACTAAATGCAAACCCCAAACCGACAGGTACATGATCGTATTGGGGTCCCACCGTTCGATCTTTGTTTCCGCCGGTAGAAAAAATAGAGGAAAGACAGCCACACATGCCGATATATACACTAAGGAAGGGTGGGGAATTCGAATGAGAATACATTTTATCCAATATGTCACGCTACGTAAACTTGACATATTCTAGCACACTCTTCTATGATGGGAAACACGATGCCGCAATCCGATCCGGAGAAATTAAAACAAATCATCGAACTAGATTCCGAACTCCACAAGATTCACGACCTGGATATCTTGCTGGAACGGATCCTATACGAAGCTCGCAAAGTTGTAAATGCGGATGCCGGATCCATCTACATCAAGGATGGGGACCACCTGGTCATCCAGTATGCGCAGAACGATACGATCCAGAAGACCCTGCCCCCTGGCCAGAAACTGATCTACAAGGTTTTCAAGGTAAAGATCAATCCCAAGACGATCTCCGGATACGTGGCCAGCACTGGTTCGGCAGTAAACATCCCAGACGTGTACAACATCCCGCCCGATGCTCCCTACAGCTTCGATCCTTCCTACGACCGAATATCGGGTTACCGAACCGTTTCCAACTTGACCGTACCCATCCGTACAAATTTGGGGGAAATACTCGGGGTACTACAGATGATTAACGCGAAGGATACGGATGGCAAAGTAATTCCCTTCACCCAAGAAGACGAAATGCTGGTTCTCCACTTCGCTACCAATGTGTCCACCGCTCTCCAACGGGCTCAGATGACCCGGGCCATCCTCCTTCGGATGATCCGTATGGCAGAGCTTCGGGATCCCAAAGAAACAGGACCCCATGTAAACCGTGTGGCGGGGTACGCGGTGGAGATTTATGAACGATGGGCCCAAAAACGCAACCTTCCCCAGAGGGAAATCGAAAAAACACGGGACAACTTACGGATGGCCGCTATGCTTCACGACGTAGGCAAGGTAGCCATTTCGGATGTGATCCTGAAAAAACCCGCCCGTTTCACCGATGACGAGTACGAGATCATGAAATCCCACACGTACATGGGAGCCCGCCTGTTCATCGACAAGCAATCGGAGTTCGACGAACTGGCACAACTGGTAGCCCTGACCCACCACGAAAACTGGGATGGTAGCGGGTACCCCGGAAAGATCGATATCGATACGGCCGATCCGGATCAGTTACGGAAGGCAAAACCGAGAGGCTTGAAAGGGGAAGAGATACCCCTATTCGGTCGAATCGTTTCCATTGCCGATGTGTACGACGCTCTCGTATCACACCGCATCTACAAGGAGGCTTGGACGGAAGAACAGGTTCTGGCGGAAATGCGGAAACTAGCGGGTACGAAGTTCGATCCCGAACTTGTGGAAATCTTCTTCGAAGTCCTTCCCAATATCAAGGCTATCGCGTCCAAGTATCCGGACTCGGAATCGAATTGAAAGGATCCTCCATGAAAAAGCCGGCAACCCGAACCTTTGGTATCCTTACCTCGGGTGGAGATTGCCCCGGGTTGAATGCTGCCATTCGTGGGGTAGCGAAAGCCGCCCACTTTACCTATAACATGACCATCATTGGCATCTCCGAAGGGTACAGGGGGCTGATCGAGGGAAACGCTCGCTTACTCAGACCAGAAGATTTCAGTGGAATCCTCACCCAAGGGGGGACAATTCTGGGGACTTCCCGGGAAAAACCTTTCAAACTGGACAAAGACGCTCCCAAGGATTCTTCCCTAGGCAGACAGAAACCTGAAGCGATTATCGAGAACTATCATCGGTTGAACTTAGACTGTTTGGTGGTGTTGGGAGGGAATGGCACCCATAAGACAGCAAATCTTTTAAAGCAAGAGGGTCTCAATATCATCGGTCTTCCCAAGACGATCGACAACGATATCTGGGGAACCGACGTGACCTTTGGATTCCACAGCGCAGTTGATATCGCCACCGAAGCGATCGATCGACTCCACTCCACCGCCCAT
>OGCI01000503.1_pt1 | contig 44356 bp, 33 predicted proteins | sample 1570021 | NCBI WGS metagenome assembly OGCI01 (sample SAMN06264664, study PRJEB24512) | hot springs metagenome | isolation source: Hot spring water | place: South Africa: Tshipise | collected 2015-06-21
CCCGCATCGTACCCGGCCACTCCGTGGCCTCCGTGCCCTCCGTGTCTGGCCGCATCCTCTCCGCCCGCATCGTACCCGCCCACTCCGTGGCCTCCGTGCCCTCCGTGTCTAGCCACCTCCTCTCCGCCCGCATCGTACCCGGCCACTCCGTGGCTTCCGTGCCCTCCGTGTCTGGCCGCGATCCACAAGTCGGCCCGGTCGGGCTCTACAGCCGCGCCCGAATAGCCCACGGCGCACAAGATGCGCCCCCAATTGGCATCGCCGCCGTAGAACGCCGTCTTCACCAGCGGCGAATTGGCGATGGCCTTGGCTGCCCGCCGGGCGTCCGCGTGAGAGGCCGCGCCGGTCACATGAATGGTAATGAATTTAGTGGCTCCCTCGCCATCGCGCACGATCTGTTGCGCCAGATCGGTGCAAAGAGAAGTGAAGGCGGCGGTGAAGGCTGAGAGCGCTTCCGGGCTCTGCACCTCACGGGCGCCTGCTGCGCCGTTCGCCAGCACCAGCACCGTGTCGTTGGTCGAGGTGTCGCCATCCACACTGATGCTATTGAAGCTGACCTCGACGGCGCCGCGCAGGACCTTGTCCAGCGCGGCGGGCGCAATGGCGGCATCGGTGACGATGGCAGCCAGCATGGTCGCCATGTTGGGATGGATCATGCCGGCGCCTTTACACATCCCGAACAGCCGGATGCCATCTACCTCGCGAAACGCGACCTTCGGCCGGGTATCGGTGGTCATGATAGCGCAGGCGGCCGTCTCCCAGCCGCTGGCCGTCAGCTGCGTGGCGGCCAGCCGCACCCCAGCCCGAATCTTGTCCAGTGGCAGCCGCACACCGATGACACCGGTGGACATGACCGCGCAGGTGTGGGGCGGCAGGCCGGCGGCCAGTTCGGCCTCTGCGGCCATTTGGGCTGCATCGGCCAGCCCCTCATCGCCGGTGCAGGCATTGGCGCAGCCGGCATTGATCACCACTCCGCGCAGGCCGGCACTGTTCTCCGCCACGAGCCGACGGTCATATAGCACGGGCGCAGCCGGGAAACGGTTCTGGGTGAAGACCGCAGCGGCCGCGCAGGGCCGATCGCTGACGATCAGCGCCAGATCGGCCGCGCCGGTCTTTTTGATGCCGGCGGGCACCCCGGCAAAAGTAAAACCAACCGGAACTCGTTCAGCCATCTCATCCCCTCCGGAGAGGAAGCTGGAGACCAACTTTGCCCGATGTGCCAGGCACTCGACAAGATGCCCGGCACGCGGACGCGGCTTGTGTTTATGGCACGTTAGTCTCTCTTGAACGCCGTGTAGTCCGGGCCGGCATGTTTTCCGCGGCCGGCGCCTTCGATATCCAGCAACGCCGCAACCTTCATCGGCAGTCCGAACAGCTTGATGAAGCCCTCGGCATCCTTCTGGTTGTAGACGTCTTCCTCGCCGAAGGTGGCGTAATCCTCGCGATACAGGCTGTAGGGCGACTTGCGGCCGACAATCATGATGTTGCCTTTGTAGAGCTTGAGGCGCGCCGTGCCGGTGACATGTCGTTGGGTGACGGCCACGAACGCGTCCAATGCCTCGCGCAGCGGCGTGAACCACTGGCCGTTGTAGACCAGTTCGGCGTATTTCAGGGCGATCATCTGCTTGTACTGAAGCGTCTGCTTGTCCAGGCAGATCTGTTCCAGCGCGTCATGGCCGCGATAGAGGATCGTGCCGCCGGGCGTCTCGTAAACCCCGCGCGATTTCATGCCGACCAGCCGGTTTTCGACCAGGTCAATCCGGCCGACGCCATGCTTCGCGCCCAGCTTGTTGAGGGTGGTGACCAGATCAATCGGGCCCATCGCCACACCGTTGACTCGCTTGGGGATGCCGCTTTCGAAGTAGATCTCGACGTACTCCGGCTCGTCCGGCGCCTGCTCGGGATTCGTGGTGAGCTGATACATGTCATCGTTGGGCTCGTGCCACGGATCCTCCAGGCCGCCGCCCTCATGGCTCAGATGCCAGATGTTGCGATCGCGGCTGTAGATGGATTTGAGCGTCGCGGTGACGGGCACATTGTGCTCGGCCGCGTACTTCAGGGCGTCTTCGCGGCTGCGGATGTGCCATTCACGCCACGGCGCGATGATCCGCAGCTTGGGATTGAGCGCCATGACGGTCAACTCGAAGCGTACCTGGTCGTTGCCCTTGCCGGTCGCGCCGTGTGCCACGGCGTCGGCGCCCTCCAGCGCCGCGATCTCGACCAGCTTCTTGGCAATCAAGGGCCGGGCGAAGCTGGTGCCCAGCAGATATTCCTTCTCGTAGATGGCGCCGGCCAGCATGGTCGGATAGATATACTGCGTGATAAATTCCTCGCGCAGATCTTCCAGATAGAGCTTGCTGGCGCCGGAGGCAAGCGCCTTCGCTTCCAGGCCGGAGAGCTCTTCTTCCTGACCCAGGTTGGCGCAGAAACATATCACCTCGCAGCCATAATTTTCGACCAGCCACGGCACAATGCACGAGGTGTCCAGCCCACCCGAATAGGCGAGCACAACCTTGTTGACGGATTTCTTCGCTGCAGACATGGCAGACTCCTTGGGGTGTAAGTTGCTAAATTTGCGAACCACGCATTATGTTGATCACATCCCGCAGTATGGCACCGGCTGTCGGCACAGGGCCACGCTCTTCCACTTTGTACATTTGCAAGCCCATGATGTCGGTCTCGAAAACGATGCCCATCTCGAAGCCGTTGACCTGGGCCAGGAAGCTGTCCGCGGGCAGCCATTCCGGCCGGACCGCCAACCGATAGCCGCCGACGTCTCGTTCGGCGGTCGCCACCAGCTTGACCACCTGCCCCTGGGCCGCGCCGTCCCGGATCTGCTCCGCGGTGATCCCCGTGATGCCAACGACCGCCGTGACGTCGGCCAGCGTGGCGGGCTGACACAGGATGCTGTTGGCGATGATGACCAGCTTGTTTGCCGTATCCCAGCCTTCGACGTCCAGCCGGGGATCGGCCTCGGCCACCCCTTCGAGCTGGGCCTGCCGCAGGGCATCCGCGTAGCTCTGGCCGCGAGCCATCGCCGTCAGGATGGAATTGCTCGTCGCGTTGAAGATGCCGCGCACCGAGCGGATCGTGCAGCCGGCCAGATCGCGGCGGCCGATGTTCACCACGGGCAGGGCGCCGCACACGGTGGCGCTGTAGGCCAGTCCGACGCCGGCCTCTGCCGCTGCCTGCGTCAGCTCGCCGAAGGCGTGGACGAGCGGCCCCTTGTTCGCCAACACCACATGCATCCCGCGGCGGATGGCCGTCCGCACGCAGTCCAGCCCTGGCTGGCCGGTCTGCAGGTTCACCGGCGAAGCCTCCAGCAACAGGTCGGCCGGCGCCTGGGCGACCAGCTTGCGCGCGCTCATGCCGGGCACGCCGCCCAGGAAATCGCCGGTACGGCCGCCGCGTTCCTTGTGCAGCCGCAGCGCGGTCGGATCTATTCCGCTCTCGGTCATCACCGCGCCGGACGAATCGGCTGCGGCGGTGAGTCGCAACTCCAGGCCGTACTGTTCCCGGAGCAGCGTGGCTTTTTCGGCCATCAGGGCGAGGAATGAGCGCCCCACATTGCCCAGGCCGACCAGGGCCACGCGTACAGATTTCGTCATCGCCGCATCTCCTCGCTCACGATGTGCCCATCCGCAGCTTCAACCGCTGCATCCGGCCGATCTTCACCCCTTGCCACAGCTCCATGGCGATTTCCGGCGCCAGCGGCTTGGGGACGACCTGGGGCTCGGTCAGGTTCATCAGCATGGCGATCTCGTCGCAGGCATCGAACTTGGGACAATAGATGCATTCGTGCCAAATTTTGGGCGGAATAGTCCAGCGGTCCACCGTTACGAAGCCCAGCCGCGCGAAAAAGCTTTCCACCAACGTCAACGCGCAGATCTGTTTGTAGCCGTCGGCGCGGGCCTTGGCGACCAGCGCCTCGACGAGACGCTTGCCCAGGCCGCTGTTGCGAAATTCCGGCGCCACTGCCAGCGAACGCAACTCGACCAGATCGTCGGTCAGCGGCACGTTCGAGCCGCAGCCGACAACCCGGCCATCGCACTCGGCGACCAGGAAGTCCTTGAGCACAGTACGGATCTGTTCCGCAGTGCGTGGCAACATGAGGTTTTGCGCGGCGTAGGCGTTGACGATCGCCAGGATGGCGCCGATATCCGTTTCGATCGCCGGCCGGATCGTTACTTCCATCCTCTCCTCTCCGATCATATCACAGTTCGGCCAGCACAGCGCGCAGCCGTTCGACCAGCAGATCTATTTCGCCGCGCGAGATGATCAGCGGCGGCACCAGGCGCAGGGTGTTCGTGCCCGCATTGATGAGGATCAGGCCGTGGCGATGGCCGGCGGCGATCACATCGGCCGCCGCGATGTCCAGATCCACGCCGATCATCAGCCCGCGGCCGCGCACCTCGGTGATGTGCGGCGAGTTGAGCTCCTCGATGCGTTCCATCAGGTACTCGCCTTTGGCCCGCACATCGGCCAGGAAAGCCGGGTCGGCAACGCGGCGCACCACCTTCTCGGCCACCGCAGCGACCAGCGGCCCGGCGGCGAAGGTGCTGCCATGTTCGCCGACGTGCATGACCTCGGCCACCTGCTGGGTCATCAGGATGGCGCCCATCGGCAGGCCGCCCGCCAGCGGCTTGGCAGCCGTGAGGAGATCGGGCGTGATCCCATAGCCCTGATGCGCCCAAAGATAGCCCGTGCGGCCGAGACCACACTGGATCTCATCGAAGATCAGCAGCGCATGGTGGCGATCGCACAGCGCGCGCAGCCCCTGCAGGAATTCCGGCGTGGCCGGATGGATGCCGCCCTCTCCCTGTACCGGTTCGACGATCACCGCGCACACGTCATCGCCCATCACCGCGGCCGTGCCCTCCAGGTCGTTGAACGGCGCGATGCGCACACCGGGCAAAAGAGGGCGGAAGGGCGCCTGATATTTCTCGCGCGGGGTCGCCGCCAGCGCGCCAAAAGTGCGGCCGTGAAACGCGCCGGTGAAGGCCACGATGGCCGATTTGTCCGCACCGAAATGGTCGTGCGCCCATTTGCGTGCGAATTTGAACGCGCCTTCGTTGGCTTCCGCGCCGGAATTGGCGAAAAAGACCCGGTCGGCGAAACTGGTGTCGCACAGCTGCTGCGCCAGTCGAGCGTGGGGTGCGGTATGAAAGAGGTTCGACACGTGCCAAAGCTTGCCCGCCTGCTCGACCAGGGTCGCCACCAGCTCCGGGTCGGCATGGCCCAGCGCGTTGACGGCGATGCCTGCGGCGCAATCCAGATAGGCCCGGCCCTCGGTGTCGTAGAGCCAGCAGCCCTGACCATGATCCAGCACGAACGGCGCGCGGGCGTAGGTCTGAAGGACATATTGTTTTTCCAGGGCGAAAGTATTTTTGGTCTCAGATGCCATGTGTGCGCTCCTTTGACGGGTGAAACCGGGAGATTTGTTGATTATCCGCTCACGATGGCAGTGCCTTTGCCGGCCGCCAGCCCATCCAGGTCGGTGATCACTGCCTGATAGACGCCGCGTTCGACCGCGTCGGTGGCCGAACGCACCTTCGGGATCATGCCGCCGGTGATGTGACCTTCGGCGATCAGTTCTTCGATCTGCGTCAGGCTGAGCGCGGCCACGGTGCGCCCTGCCACCTGTACCCCCGGCACATTGCTGACGAAGACCAGCTTGCTCGCTTCCACCGCCTTCGCTACACCGGCGGCTACGTGGTCGGCATTGACGTTGTACGCCAGGCCGTCTGCGCCGAGCGACACCGGCGAGATGACCGGCGTCAGGTCCAGGTCGAGCAGTTGCAGCAGCGCCTCGCCGTTGACCGTGGCCACCTGGCCGACCAGCCCCAGGCTTTTGCCGCGCACCGTCAGCGGGGTCGTGTGCACCAGCCCCAGGTCCACGCCGCTGAGGCCCAGCGCGTCCACACCGGCATTCACCAGCCAGCGCACCAGCCGGGTATTCACCGTGCCGTTCAGCACCATCTCGACCAGCCTCATGCTCTCCGGGCTGGTAGCGCGCAGCCCTTCGACCGTCTCGAACCCGACATCGAGCCGGCTGTGCAGGTCGCTGATCTCCTTGCCGCCGCCGTGGACGATCACCACAGCGTGTTCGGCCAACAATCCTTTGACCGCGGCCACGAATCCCGCCAGAAACGTCTCGTCTTCGACCTGGTTGCCGCCGATCTTGAGGACGAGGATGGGTTTATCGGTTGTGCTCATCGGGCAGCTCCTGGATGTCGGGTGTCCCTCACATCAATCCCCACGTCTCCGGCAGGCCAAACATCACGTTCATGTTCTGCACGGCAGCGCCCGAAGCGCCTTTGCCGAGATTGTCAATGCTGGATGTGACGATCAACGTTCGGCTATCGGGCACGCAGGTCAGGCCGATGGCGCAGAAGTTCGTGTTCACCGTGTGGCCCATCGTGGCGACTTGTCCCGGCTTGAGCAGGTAGACTAGCGGCTCTGCGGCATACATCGCTTCATACTGGGCCCGGACATCGGCCTCCGTAATGCCCTCCGGAAGCGTGACATAAATCGTCGAGAGCATCCCCCGGCTGATCGGCGTCAGATGCGGCGAAAAAATGATCTGCCACCGCCGATTTGCCATTTGCCCATTTCCCCATTTGCCGATCTGTCCCAGCTCCTGTTCCATCTCCGGCAGATGGCGGTGGGTACGGCCGATGTTGTACGGGCTGAGGTTTTCATTGGCTTCGACGAAATGGGTTTTGAGGCTGAGCGAGCGGCCGGCGCCGGAAACGCCCGATTTGCTGTCGGCGATCACCGTGCCGGTGAGCCAGTCGGCTTTGGCCAGCGGCGCCAGGCCCAGGATGACGCTGGTGGGGTAGCAGCCGGGATTGGCGATCAGATCGGCCTGCGCGATCTCGACCCGGTGCAGTTCCGGCAGGCCGTAGACCGCCTGCGCCAGCAGGTCGGTCTGCGTATGCGGATGGCCGTACCATTTGGCGTACACGGCGGGATCCTTCAGCCTGAAATCGGCGCTCAGATCAATCACCCGTGCGCCGGCCTGGCGTGCCTTCGCCACCGGCTCCAGCGAGACACCATGAGGCAGGCAGCAGAAGACCAGGTCAACCGCGGTCGGGTCGGCTGCCGCCGCGACGATCAGACTGTATCGTCCGAGTGGGGGCGGCACGGTGAACACGTCGCCGAAGCGCTGGCCCGCCGAGTTCTCTGAGGTGAGCCAGACGATGTGCGCTTCGGGGTGGCGTCCGAGCAGCCTGAGCAGTTCCAGACCGGTGTAACCGGTCGCACCGTAGATGCCTATCTTGATCATTATTTCTTCTCCACAACAAAAAACCAGCACCCTGGTCTGGGTGCTGGTTGCCTGTTGCGACGTTGGAGTTCGGCCCGCGCGCTTCCCTCGACCGGGTTTTAGCCGGCTGGCGTAAAGCGACGACGGGGGAAACGCAAGCTACAAGCCACGGAAATGCTCCGAACGACAAAGTGTTTGGATCGGTGCTTTGACTTTTTTGATCTGGCGAGAGTGTAGCACAAGTGGGCGCGGCTGTCAAAACACGGTTGGCCGCTATGCAACATTCGAATCGCGGCGGGACAATCGGCTTATTTCCCGAACCACTACTACCAGTAGTAGCGACGCCACTGGCGGATGCGGCGGGCGCGGGCCAGCCAGGGCAGGCACAGGATCAGGCCGGCGACGAACCCGCCGATGTGTGCGAACCAGGCCACCCCCCCGGTCGCCGTATTCATGCCCAATGAGAGCACGCCATTGAAAAGCTGGAGCACGAACCACAAACCCAGCACCAGCACCGCCGGCAGAGAAGCAATGCGGCCGAAATAGCCCAGCACAATGAGCGTATCTACGTGGGCGGTCGGGAAGAAGAGCAGGTAGGCAGCCAGCACGCCGGCAATGGCGCCGCTGGCGCCGATGCCCGGAACGGTCGAACCCCACGAGGCGATCACCTGCGCGGCGCTGGCGGCGAAGCCGCAGAGAAAATAGAACACCAGGAACCAGAAATGCCCCATCACCTCCTCGATGTTGTTGCCGAAAATCCACAAATAGAGCATGTTGCCCAGGATGTGCATGAAGCCACCGTGCATGAACATCGAGGTGACGAAAGTCAACCAGGTTTGAGGGCCGGGATCGGTGGCCACGCGCGCCGGGACAACGCCGAACAAGAAGATGGCCTGTTGCAAGCCCCGTTCGCCGAAAGCGCCCAACACCAACATCTGGAGCACAAAGACAGCGATGTTGGCGGCAATCAGGGTGACTGTTACCAGGGGGAAACGATAGGTCGGCAGATGATCGCGTATCGGTATCATGGATGTCAGTATAGCACATTGGCCGTTAAATCGCCAGAGCCATTCAGGCCGACGTGACAAATCGGCCCGGCGTATGATATAATCTCGTCGTCTGGCCGATCTGACCCGGAATACACACAAACGGAGTCCTCACGTGACACCACCGATCATTCGCATCGAACATATTGCCCGCTATGAGGGCCAGGAAGTCACCCTGCGCGGCTGGCTGCAACTCAAGACCGGCAAAGGAAAGCTGCAATTCCTGCGCGTGCGCGATGGCACCGGCATCATCCAGGCCGTTGTCTTCCGTGGCAACATCTCAGAGGAGGAGTTCGAGGCCGCCAAGCGACTCCCGCTGGAATCGTCGCTGATCATCACCGGCATCGTCAAAGGAGACGCGCGCGCGCCCGGCGTGCCTGGCGGCTACGAGCTGGACGTGCGCCACCTGCAGGTCGTCCAGGAGGCGGCCGAGGACTATCCCATCGGCCCCAAAGAGCACGGCGTCGAATTCCTCATGGACAATCGTCACTTCTGGCTGCGCTCCAACCGGCAGTGGGCGATCCTGCGCGTGCGCGCCACCATCGTGAAGGCGATCCGCGACTGGCTCGACGACAACGGCTTCATCCTGGTGGACACGCCCATTCTCACGCCGGCCGCGGCCGAGGGCACCACCACCCTCTTTCAGACCGATTATCACGGCACGCCGGCCTATCTGGCCCAGACCGGCCAGCTCTACAACGAAGCGAACATCTTCGCCTTCGGCAAGGTGTATTGCTTCGGCCCCACCTTCCGCGCTGAGAAGAGCAAGACCCGACGCCACCTGCAGGAGTTCTGGATGGTGGAGCCGGAGATCGCCTGGTGCAAGCTGGAGGAGCTGCTGGAGATCGAGGAGCAGTTCGTCAGCTACATCGTGCAGACCACGCTGCGCGAGCGCGCTGCCGAGCTGAAGGCGTTGGAGCGCGACACTTCGCACCTGGAGAAGGTCATTCCGCCATTTCCGCGCCTCTCCTACGATGAGGCCGTGGCGTGCATCAACGAGGCCGCAGCGCGTGGGGTGACCGTGCCGCCGCACGACGATCCTCTGCCGCCCCTGGAATGGGGAAACGACTTCGGCGCGCCGCATGAGACCTTCATCGCCTCGCTGTTCGACAAGCCGGTCTTCGTCCATCACTACCCCAGTGCGGTGAAGGCGTTCTACATGGAGCCGGAGCCGGGCCGGCCCGAGGTGTGCCGCTCGGCCGATTTGCTGGCGCCAGAAGGCTACGGCGAGATCATCGGCGGGTCGGAGCGCATGAGCGATCCGGATGTGCTGCTGGCAGCCATTGACCGCCATGGTCTGCCGCGCGAGCCCTACCGCTGGTACATTGACCTGCGCCGCTACGGCTCCGTGCCCCATAGCGGCTTCGGCCTGGGCGTCGAGCGCACGGTCTCCTGGATCTGCGGCCTCGAACATATCCGCGAGACGATCGCCTTTCCCCGGATGCTGGGCCGGCTGAATCCGTGAAACGTGAAGCGCGAGATGTGAAACGGGCAACAGAAAGCATCGGGCGTCATGAAATCTCACATTTGACGCCTGACGCTCGGCACTCTCCACCGCGGAGTTCTCTTTGTCACCCAGCGCGTTCCTGCCGGTTTTCCTGCTGATCTTCTTGCTTGCTGCTGTCATCAGCATCACCATGGCGCCCGCAGCACACCGGCTCGGTCAACGCTTCGGCCTGGTAGACCGGCCGGGTGGCCGACGCCGGCACCACGGAGTGATCTCCAGGCTGGGCGGTATCGCGCTCTACGTCGGCTTCATGGCCGCACTGCTGGCGACCGTGCTGCTGCCGGCCGAGGTGCTGCCGCCGCGGCTCGACCCGAAGGAGGGGTATCGCCTGCTCGGCCTGGCGCTCGGCGCGACCACCGCGTTCGGCTTCGGCCTGCTGGACGACAGATTTCAGTTTTCCAGCCGGCCGCAATACATCGCGCAGTTTCTGCTGGCGCTGATCGCCATCGCCTTCATCATCTTCATCGAGCGGATCAACAATCCATTCGGCACGGAGCAGATCGTCTTCCCCTGGCCGGTCGTCGGCGGCCTGACGATCTTCTGGTTCATGGGGATGATCAACACGGTGAACTGGCTGGACGGGCTGGACGGGCTGGCTGCCGGCATCTCGGCCATTCTCGCTGCGTTTTTGGTGATTCATATGCTGCGCGAGGGGCAGCTCAGCGTGGCATTGCTGCCGGCGGCCTTGCTGGGGGCCACGCTGGGGTTCCTGCCGTTCAACTTCAACCCGGCGCGCGTGTTCATGGGCAGTAGCGGCTCCTATTTCCTCGGCTGGACGCTGGCCGCGCTGGCGATCATGGGCGGCGCCAAAGTGGCGACCGTGCTGCTGGTGATGAGCCTGCCCATCCTCGATGTGGCCTGGCTTATCTACAATCGCTGGCGCACGGCGGGTAAACCCTCCGCGGCCGGCCGCGATCATCTCCACTATCGGCTGCTGGACCTGGGCTTCACACAACGCCAGATCGTTCTCGGCTATTACGGTTTTTGCGCGGCGTGCGGCGTGCTGGCGCTCAGCCTCGGCGCCCGCATCTTCAAGCTGCTGGCCTTGATCGGGCTGGCGGTCGCCGTCCTGGCTGTGTTGGTCTGGGCCAGCCGCCAGCCGCCGGCCAGGACGGACTGAGCGGCCGCTACCGGTCGAAGCCCAGCGTCTCGCGCACGATATAAAGCGGCCGGTTCTTCACCTCGTCGTAGATGCGGCCCAGATACTCGCCGATGATCCCCAGGCAGATCAGCTGCACGCCGCCCAGAAACAGCACGCTGACGAGGGTCGAGGCCTGGCCGTAGAAGGCGTGGCTGCCGGACAGGCGCAGGATGATCGCGGCGATGATTCCCAGCACCGATAGGCCCGCCGCGATGAAGCCGAGATACATCGCCAGCTGGAGCGGCAGATAGGAGAACGACGTGATGCCGTCCAGCGCAAATTTGACCATCTTCTTCAGCGGATACTTGGTCTCGCCCGCGTAGCGTTCGGCCCGCACATATTTGACCCCGGTCTGGCGAAAGCCGACCCACACCGACAGGCCGCGCATGAAGCGATGGTGCTCGCGCATCTGCTTCAGCGCGTCCACCACTTTGCGGTCCATCAGGCGGAAATCGCCTGTGTCCATCGGGATGTTGATGTCGGTGATGCGGTAGATCAGGCGGTAGAAGGCCTTGGCCGTGAATTCTTTGAACCACGTCTCGCCTTTGCGTTCGGCCCGTACCGCGTAGACCACCTCATAGCCCTCGCGCCACTTGGCGACCAGGTCGAGGATCGTTTCCGGCGGATCCTGGAGGTCAGCGTCAATGATGACCACGGCGTCACCGGTTGCATAATCGGCGCCGGCGGTGATGGCGATCTGGTGGCCGAAATTGCGTGCGAAGTCCACCACTTTGACGCGCGGATCGCGCGCGTGGAGCTCGCGCATAATCTGCGGCGAGCGGTCCCGGCTGCCGTCGTTGATCAGCACGAGTTCCCACGTCAGGCCGGCGCCGTCCAATACCTCCCGCAGTCGGCGATACAATTCCGGCAGGATCGCCTCTTCGTTGTAGACCGGGGCAACCACGGACAGGGTCGGATGATCGTTTTTCATGGAGATGCCTCCTGATTGATGGGCGATGTCGCCGCCGCGACTGGGGTGACGCGCCAGTGGGCGTTCTCGTGCTCGCCCGGCGCGATGCGTCCCGCCGGCAGAGCGAGATCGTGCTGGAAGAAGAGCAGCGCCTTTTTGCGCCAGGCCCAATCGCGCAGGCTCCGCTTCGTTTCGATGCTGACCAGCGGTTCGACGTCGAATGCAGGCGTCCAGGCCAGGCGTTCGAGATAGACGGCCAGGCCGGCCGCGTCGCCCAGGAAGACGGCCGTCTCTCCCTGGCTTTCGATCACGACCACCTGGTGGCCGCGCGTGTGGCCGGGCGTCACCTGGACGCGCACCTGCGGGGTGATCTGCGCGTCGCCGCTGAGGATGCGCAGCCGACCGGCATCGGCCAGCGGCAGAAAGTTCTCTGGGAAATAGGTGTTGCGCGTGCGTTCGTTTGGGTAGGCGGCATCGGCCAGCTCCAGGCGCTGCACGAAATAAGCAGCGTTGGGAAAAGTGGGCCTCAGGCTGCCGTCGGCGTTGTACATCGTGTTGCCGCCGCAATGATCGGCGTGCAGGTGGGTGTTGATGACGAAACGGATGTCTGCAGGCTGATAGCCCAGCCCGGCCAGCTCGTCCAGCAGCTTCGGCGGCTCAGCCAGGCCAAGCTGTTGCCGGCGTTTCTCGGGCAATTTGGCACCATGTCCCGTGTCCACCAGGATCGGCCCTTCATCTGTCTCGATCACGCAGGAGCGCAGTTCCATCGGGATGCGATGGAGGGAATCGGGCTGGACGATTTTCTCCCATAGGACGCGTGGCACCAGGCCGAACACACCGCCGCCGTCGGCGAAATGGACGCCGTCGCTGATGAGATGGACGCGGCATGCGCCGATCAGATAGGTGAGCGGTGTCATGCGAGGTTGCCTCCGGGAGAGGGGTGGCCGGCCGGGACACTGCGGCGGCCGCGGCGTTCCAACATGGCGCGCGCGGCAGCTGCCTCGTCGCCTACCGTGCCTTTGAGCAGGGGGGTGCGGTCGGCGAGCAGGGCGGCTAGCGCTTCGTAGGCGGTTTCGTCGCCCACGTGGCCCAGCGCACGCGCCGCATAGCCGCGCACCTGGGGATCAGGGTCGGCCAGGGCGGCCAGCAGCGCCGGCTGCGCATCCGGATGACCGGCGCGCGTCAGCGCAGCGGTCAGCGCCCGTCGTGCCAGCAATGGTTGATCGGGTCGGGCCAGGGCCGCAGCCAGAGGGGCGGCAGCGGTCGGGCTGGCGATCTGGCCCAGGGCCCACGCGGCCGCACAGCGCACGGCCACGTCTGGATCATCCAGCAGTGGCATCAGCACGTCCTCGGTCGTCGGGTCGGCGATCTGACCGAGAGCGCGCGCGACGGCCTGGCGCACCTCCGGATCGGGATCGGCTGTCTGCTTGCTCAGGGCCGCGGTCGCTGCTTCGGCGCCGATCTGGCCCAGGGCGGTGGCCGCGCCTGCCCGCTGCAGCGGTCGGCCCTCGACGAGTGTGGCGGCGAGCGCTGGAAAGACACGGCCTACATCCTGGCGGGCCAGGGCGGCGGCCGCCTTCCACCGGACGAACGGTTCGGGGTCGGCCAGGACTTCGATCAATGCGGTGATGGCTTCTGGGCTGCGCTGTGGATGGCGACCCAATGCCATGGCGCCTTCCCAGCGTTGCCGCGGGGCAGCGGCCTGCAGCGCGGCCAGCGCCGCGGCTTCACTCATGCCGGCGGCTGCCGCACGGCGAGACATCAGGGTTTCCTTGCCGCAGCGATACCAGCGCTGCAGCTGTCTGAGCGCAGCGCGGATGAGTCGGCGATACCGGTCGCGACCGGAATACAGGCGAAAAACGGACATGGGTATTGCTCTTTGTTCACGTGCCAGGCACCTGAGAGGGTGCCTGGCACGTTTGGTTGCGGTTCACGTGCCAGGCACCTGAGAGGGTACCTGGCACGTTTGTGGTCAGCGAATGATCACGACGGTCTGGCAGGGCGGGTCCACGAAGTTGCCGGTCTTGTCCACGACGACCACCCGAATGGCATAGGTGCCGGGGGCCAGCGCGCCGGCATTCAGCGTGCCCAGCCGATTGTTTTGCACGGGCGTCTCGCCGCCATCGAAGTACGACCAGACGGTGGGATTCGTTCCGGCGCCGTATTCGAGCTTGTAGTACTGGAAGCGATCGTGGACGGCGGTGCCGAAGATCGGCACCATGCCCGACACCACCGCGTTCACGCCCGGTTGTGTGATCACCGCGCGCGGATCGCCGCAGCGCGGGGCCTGCACGGCCGGCGTGTTCGTCGCAATGGGCCCGAACGTCGGCTGAGGACGCAGGGTGGGGCGGGGCCGTGGGGTGGGAGTTTCGGTGGGCGTCGTCTCCGGCAGCGGCAACGTCGGGGTGGGTCGGGACGGCGTCACGACGATCGGCGTCGCGGTGATGATCTCCTCGGCGAGCGGTTTGACGGCTTCGGATACCACTGTGCTGGTCAGGTAGACAAAGCCTATCACCACGATCAGGGCGATGGCGACCGTCCAGGCGCCGTAAGTGCGATTGAGGGCGGTTTCGCGCTCGAGGGCGAACACAGCATAGCGACGTTCCCGGCGCGCCAGGATTGCCACGCGTAGATACCACAGCGCGATCAGGGCACATGCGCCGTAGACCCACACCGCATATTCACGAATCAGATTGATGATCACTGTCATGTCGTTTGCCGATCATGGAGGTGGACTCGCTGACACCGCACACAGGACGTCAGTGTCAGCGTCCGTGTTCCGCGATGACTTCAATCCTCCGGCAACACCGCGATCACATGGCGTAACAGCCGCAGGAGCTTCGGCACCAGCAGCCGACCGGCTTCCAGCACTTCTTGGTGAGTGGCTTCTGCGGGGGCGTCTATATCGTCAATGGCCATGTTGCTGATGGCGCTGAAAGCCAGAACCCGCATTCCCATGTGGCGGGCCACCATCACCTCGGGCACGGTGGACATGCCGCAGGCATCGGCGCCGATGAGGCGCAGGAAACGCACCTCGGCCGGCGTCTCGAAGGCCGGACCGGCCAGCCCGCAATAGACCCCCTGGTGCAACAGAATCCTCTGTTCGGCAGCCACCGCGAGCGCCAGGCGCCGCAGAGCCGGATCATAGGCTTTGGACATGGCCGGGAAGCGCGGGCCGAGCGTGTCGTCGTTTGGTCCCCAGAGCGGGTTGTGGCCGATCATAGCGCTCAGGCCGATGTGATCGGTGATCAGCATCAGGTCGCCGGCCCGAAAGTTGGGGTTGATGCCGCCGGCCGCGTTGGTCACGATCAGGGTCGTAATGCCCAGTTCGTGCATCACGCGCACGGGCAGGGTCGCCTGCTGCAGCGAGATCCCCTCGTAGGCATGGGCGCGGCCCTGCAGGATCAGGACGGCCCGGCCGGCCAGACGGCCGATCACCAGCTGGCCCACATGTCCGACCACGCCGGTCAGCGGAAAGTGTGGGATCTCGCGATAGGGGATGCGCTGGACGTCTTCGGCTTCGTCGGCCAGCGCATTCAACCCAGATCCCAGGATCAGGCCGATTCGCGGCTGCAGGTGACTCCAACGCCCGATCGCGGCTGCAGCCTCGCGATAGTGCTCGCGCGTGAATGTATTGTTCGAGGTCATGGTCCCCTTTCCGGACACGGTCGGCGTGCGCCTGTGGGCCGCGCGTTCATGCGGCGTGCGCACGAGGGTGGGCTTTGCTGTACACTTCGCGCAGATGATCTTGCGAGATGTGGGTGTAGACCTGCGTGGTCGAGATGTTGGCATGGCCGAGCAATCTCTGGACTTCGCGCAGGCCGGCGCCGCCATTGAGCATGTGGGTGGCAAAGGAATGGCGCAGGGTATGCGGCGTCACCCGATCTTCCAGGCCGAGCTCGCGGGCGTAGCCCTTGATGATCAGCCAGAGCCCCTGGCGAGTCAGCCGCTCTCCGCGCGGGTTGAGGAACAGAGTGCGCTCATGTTTGTTGGCGCCGAGCAGGGCCGGCCGGCCCTTTTCCAGATAGGCGCGCACGGCCGCGATCGCTTCGGCGTAAAGCGGCATGACGCGCTCTTTGTTCCCTTTGCCCATGCAGCGCACGGTGCCCGCCTCCAGGTCCAGGTCGTCCAGCGTGAGCTGGGCAACCTCGCTGACCCGCATCCCGGTCGCGTAGAGCACTTCCAACAGTGCGACGTCGCGCAGAGATTTCGGCGTGGGCGGCGCGCTGGCCGGCAGCGCCAGGAGACGCTCGACTTCGGCCGGGGTCAGGGTGGTGGGCAGCTGTTTCTTCACTTTGGGCGAGTCCAGTTCTTCGGCCGGGTCGTCGCTGATCGCGTCGTTGCGCAGCAGGAAATGGCAGAACGATTTCATGGCAGCCACTTTGCGCGCAACGGTCGCCGAGGCGTACTCGCGTTCTTTGAGGAAGAGGATGTAGTTGACGAGGTCGTCGCGCGTCATGGCCGACCAATCCGGCGTTTCTTTCAACGAGCCGTGTTCCAGCAAGAACGCATGGAACTGGGTCAGGTCGTTTTGATACGCAGCGATCGTATTCCCTGAACACCCTTTTTCCGCTATCAGGTGGTTTAGAAACTCCTGGATGTGGGGATCCATCGTTGCTCCTCTTCTGAAGCGGCTCAGGGCGCCGCCAGGATATCATCGTATGGCTCGATTCTAGCATAACTTTGCATAATGACAAAAACGCGCTGCGGCCATTGTGCGGCCGCAGCGGCGAGCGCGGTTTTGGCCAGAGCGCGGTCGCAGTGTTATATTGGTCCGCACATGGCCGCAGACGCGCTGGGCGCCTGAGCGGCGCGCCGCGCCAGAAGCATCGGCGCGGCGGCGGGCCGCGGATGTTGTTTGCTCTGATTGCACGCTACAGGTAGACTGAGATGCCCGACACCTTCGATATTCTCTTCTTGATTGCGCGGCCGGCTGCCGGCAAAAGCGAAATCATTGACTATCTCAAGCATATGCCGGCGGCAGAGCGCCAGGCCCGCTTCCACATCGGGCCTTTCGTCGAGCTGGACGACTTCCCGATGATTTGGGCCTGGTTCGAAGAAGATCGTATCCTCGAACGGCTGGGCCACCCACGGCTGCACACGGATGCGGCCGAGTATTTTCTCCACGACTACTTCTGGGATGTTTTGATCGAGCGGTTGGGGCTGGCGTACAGCAAGCTCCGGCGTGACCGGCCCGATTTTCACGCGACCGGGGGCACCGTGCTGGTCGAGTTCGCGCGCGGGGCCGAACATGGCGGGTTCCGCCGCACCTTTCAGCACGTGCCCACGGAGATGTTGCAGCGCGGCGCGATCCTGTACGTGGATGTGTCCTGGGAAGAGTCGTTGCGCAAGAATCGGGCGCGCGCCGATCCGGGCCGACCGGACAGCATCTTACAGCACAGCCTGTCCGACGAAAAGCTGGCGCGGCTCTATCGCGAGAGCGATTGGGCCGATTTCAGCAGCGCCGACCCATATCGGATCATCATCCAGGGGGTGTCGGTGCCCTACGCGGTCTTCGAGAACGAAGACGATGTGACTACCCCGCGTGGGCCCGCGTTGGGACAGCGCCTTGAGGCCGTGCTCGGCCGGCTTTGGCGTCTCTATCAGGCGGAACCGCGCCCGGCCGGCGATTTACCATAAGAAACCTTAACGAAATCGCGCCGGGTCTAACTTTAAGGTTAGGCCTCCGACGGAAATATAGCCCAGCCGACAGGGGGTGATGGTTTGCTGCCTACTAGCCCTCGCGTAGAACAGGTGTGCAAAAGAAATGTTACGACATAAGAATATGCGGAACGGCCAGTGAACGTCAAATTGCCGTTTGCGCCCCCTACAGGGGTCTGGTAAAATCCATGTTATAAATATGACTGTGGTCATTATTCGAGATATCAGGAATGCTCGTTTGCTCATCAATGATCACTCGTGTCGCGTCTCGTTCCACCCTGGCCGACGCGTCATGTGCGGAGGCCGGCCGAGCTGGCGTGGCTGAGGGTATGGCCATCGCCGCGGTGCCCCACGAACATCTATCGCCTGCCCTGGCAGATGGGCGAAATCACGTCTTTGCGGTCATGCAACCGGACAGGCATGACGCAGCGTCCGTTACTCAGGGAATTACGACCATGACCACGCCAGAGACGATTGCTGCCCGTGATCCGCGCGAGATTTGGGAGATCGCGCGCAGTCAGCTGCGCTTGCAGATGACCAAAAGCACCTACGACACGTGGGTCAGAGACACCGCCTGTATTGCCTACGAAGATGGCGTTTTCGTCATCGCCGTGAACAACGCCTACGCCAAAGACTGGCTCTCGTTGCGGCTGCGACCGACAATCAAACGGACGCTGTCCAACATCATCGGGCGGGCCGTGGATGTGACGTTTGCGGTGCAGCCCGTGTCGGCCGGCGACGCGCCGGCCACGACGGCGACGCCGCTGCTCGATCTGGAACCGCGGGCCGAGGGCGTGGTGAGCGAAAACTCCACCGACGGGGGATCGGCTCTGAATCCGCGCTACACCTTCGAGAATTTCATCGTGGGACCGTCCAACCGCATGGCGCACGCCGTGGCGCTGTCGGTTGCCGAGCGGCCTGGTCGCGCCTACAATCCGCTCTTCCTCTACGGCGGTGTGGGCCTGGGCAAGACGCATCTGTTGCAGGCGATCGGCCATGTGGCCCAACAGAACCATCTGCGCGTGCTCTACGTCTCCTCGGAGTCGTTCACCAACGAGCTGATTAGCGCGATTCGCACGCAATCTACCGATCAGTTCCGCACGAAATACCGCACGATGGACATGTTGCTGATTGACGATGTGCACTTCATCGGCGGCAAGGAACAGACGCAGGAAGAGTTTTTCCACACGTTCAACGCGCTCCATGCCGCCAACCGGCAGATCGTCATGACCAGCGATCGACCCCCGCAGGCCATTCCGCTGCTGGAGGAACGCCTGCGGTCTCGCTTCGCCTGGGGCATGATCGCCGACATCCAGCCGCCCAACCTGGAGACGCGCATCGCCATCTTGCAGATCAAGGCCGCGTCGTTGGGCCGCCATGTGCCCGATGAGGTGCTCGTGGCCATCGCGCAGCGCGCACATCGCAACATTCGCGATCTGGAAGGCGCGCTCACCAACGTCCTGGCGCACGCCGAGGTCGCGCATCGGCCGCTGACTGTGGCGTTGGTGGATGATGCGCTCTCCTACCTGGCGCCGGCCCAATCGAAGCTGAGCCCAGAAATGATCCTCGAGCTGGCCGCCGACTATTTCGGGATCAAGGTGAGCGACCTGACCGGCCGTTCGCGCGCAGCGAAGATCGCCATCCAGCGTCAGATCGTCATGTACCTGATTCGCGAAGAGACGGGCGCCTCGTTGCCGCAGATCGGCGACCTGCTCGGCCGCGATCATACGACCGTGATGCACGGCTGCGAGCGCATCGCTCAGGAGCTGGAGATCAACCCGGAGATCCACCGTCAGGTGGTCGAACTGCGCAGCCGGCTGCACGAGCCGGTCCGTGTGCGCTAGCCCCGCAGGGCGTCCTCACCGTGATTGCCACAGGCATGCCAGACGCTTCCTAAGCGTCTGGCATGTTGCTGCTTGTGGATAATTGACGTATTTGCTGTGGATAAGTCATCATCCCTGTGGATAACTCCGGTTTTTGGCCCCCGCAAATAGGTTTCATTCCGCAAACAGCCCCCACAGTTAGTGTCCGCACCCTCGCGGTGGGAGCCATCCTGTGGATAACACAAAAATACTGTTTTTTTGTGCAAAGCGGGCCTCTGCCCTAGCGCGCGGTGGCCCGCGGGCCGCTCGTGGTCACAAGGACACATGCCGCGCTAGGGCGTCGCTTGGTCTGCGGGTCAGGTCATGCTATACTCAGCACCGATGCCGACAGGTCAAGCATGAATTTCAGGGAGAAGCAGATGAGCGTTACCGCAGTTGTCGGCGCCCAATGGGGCGACGAGGGAAAAGGGCGCATTGTGGACTACCTGGCACAACGCGCCGACATGGTGATCCGTTTTCAGGGTGGCGACAACGCCGGCCACACAGTCATGAACGAGTATGGCCTCTTCCGGCTGCATCTGGTGCCGTCGGGCATCTTCAACCCGGCCACCTGCTGCATTGTCGGGCCGGGGACGGTCGTCAACCCCGAAACGCTGATCGGCGAGATGGCCGAGCTCGCCTCGGCCGGCGTGGCGCTGGACAATCTGTGGCTGTCGGAGCGCAGCCAGGTCGTCATGCCCTATCACCGCCTGCTCGATGGCCTGGAAGAGACGGCGCGGGGCAGCGGCCAGATCGGCACCACGCGGCGCGGAATCGGGCCGGCCTACGCCGACAAAGCCGCACGCATCGGCATTCGCCTGGGCGATTTGTGCCGGCCTGATTATCTGGCCGCACGCCTGGCGCAGGTGTTGCCCCACAAAAATCTGGCCCTCCAACATTTCGGCCAGCCGGCGTTGAACCTGGACGATCTGCTCGCACAGGCGACCGCCTGGGGCCGCGTGTTGGGGCCGCGCATCGTGGACACCCTGCCGATGGTGCAGGAGGCGGTGCAACGCGGCCGGCGCGTCCTGCTCGAAGGTCAGCTCGGCGTCATGCGCGACCTGGACTGGGGCACCTATCCCTATGTTACTTCTTCCAACCCGATTGCCGGCGCCGCGTGTGCCGGCGCCGGGCTGCCGGCCGCGGCCATCACCGAAGTGATCGCTGTGGTGAAGGCTTATTGCACCGCAGTGGGCGCCGGGCCGTTCCCCACCGAACTGAAGGACGACGTGGCCGTGCATCTGCGCCAGGTCGGCCAGGAATACGGCGCGACCACCGGTCGGCCGCGGCGCTGTGGCTGGCTCGACGGCGTCGTCCTACCCTATGCGGCCTGGCTCAACGGCTTCACCGGCCTGGCGATCACCAAGCTCGACGTACTCGACGGCCTGCCCGAGGTGAAGCTCTGTGTCGGCTATCGGCTCGAAGGCCGGCTCATCACCCATGTGCCCGACACGCCCGATCTCGAGCGCTGCGAACCGGTCTATGAGACGTGGCCAGGATGGTCCCGCTCGACGCGTACTGCGCGGCGCTGGGAAGAGCTGCCCACGGAAGCCCAGGCCTATCTGCGGCGTATCGCCGAGCTGGCCGGCGCGCCGATCCGCTATGTGTCGGTCGGCCCGGAACGAGATCAATTGATCGTCGTGTGACTTCTCTGTGATCACCGAAGATGCAACAACAGTCCCCGTCTTTCACGCACGATACCTACCTTTCGCCCTTCACCTGGCGCTACGGCTCGGCGGAAATGCGCGCCATCTGGAGCGAGATGCAGCGCCGCCGGCTGTGGCGGCGCATCTGGGTGGCACTGGCCGAGGCGCAACAGGCCTTCGGCCTGACGACGGCCGAGCAGGTGGCCGATCTACGTCGCCACGCCGATGAGATCAATCTGCCGCGCGCGCTGGAGATCGAAGCGGAGATCCATCACGACCTGATGGCCGAGGTGCGCGTCTACGCAGAGCAGTGCCCGATCGGCGGCGGCATCATCCACCTCGGCGCGACTTCGATGGACATCGAAGACAACGCCGACGCGTTGCGCCTCCGTGATGCGCTCGATCTGTTGCTGGGCAGGCTGGCCGACCTGTTGCGGGCCTGTGCTGCCCAGATCGAGGCATGGGCCGCCGCGCCGACGATGGCCTTCACCCATCTCCAGCCGGCGGAACCCACGACGATCGGCTATCGGCTGGCGCAGTATGCCCAGGACCTGTGGGGCGACTACGAGGATCTGCGCCGGCTGCGCGGCGAGATCCGGGGCAAGGGTTTCAAGGGCGCCGTGGGCACCTCGGCCTCCTACGCGCAGCTGCTGGCCGATGCCGGCGCACCGGCCCAACTGGAGCAGCGCGTCATGGCGGCGCTGGGCTTGGAGGCCTTCCCGATTGCCACGCAGACCTATCCGCGCAAACAAGACTATCGGGTGCTGGCGGCGTTGGCCGGCCTGGGTGCTTCGCTCTACAAATTCGCGTTCGACCTGCGCCTTCTGCAATCGCCGCCGATCGGCGAGTGGGCCGAGCCGTTCGCGGCGCGGCAGGTGGGATCGAGCGCGATGCCGTTTAAACGCAACCCGATCCACGCGGAGAACATGGACAGCCTGGCGCGGCAACTGGCCGCGCTGCCGCGCATTGCATGGGACAACGCCGCGCACAACCTGCTGGAGCGCACCCTGGACGACTCGGCCAATCGGCGCACGCTCCTGCCCGAAGCGTTCCTGATCGCCGATGAGCTGCTGCGTCGGGGAACACGGTTGATCAGCGGCCTGCAGATCGACCGCGCGGCCTCGGCCCGGCTGCTGGCCGTCTACGGTCCCTTTGCGGCCACCGAGCGCCTGCTGATGGAGCTGGTCAAGGCCGGCGGCGACCGCCAGGCGCTGCACGAAGCGATCCGCGAGCACGCCATGACCGCCTGGGCCGCGATCCGTCGCGGAGAGGCCAACCCGCTGGCCCAACTTCTCGGCGACGATGTCCGCATCACGCGCCACCTGCCGGCCGAGCAAGTGCGCGCCTGGCTCGATGTGTCGGACTACGTCGGCGACGCGCCCGAGCGGGCGCGGGCCTGCGCCGCATGGCTGCGGCAGCAGTTATCCTGACACGAATGTTTGGCGGAGTTCATACTTTGATTCAATCCACTCGTCTTTCTGCTTGCGATGTTCGGCCGGCCGCGCCGCGCACCACTGCCCAGGTGCGCTTCGCCGATGGCCGGGTGTTCGAAGCGCCGATCTGGACGCCTCTGGAGGCCTATGTGGTCGCTGCCGGCGCCGAGCGGCCATGGCCGTCGCCCATCGTCGCCGCGCTGATTGACGACGAGCTGCGCGAGCTGACCTATCACATCGAGAAGGATGTCGAAGTGACACCGCTCGGCATGAATGATCGGGATGGCAGCCGCATCTACCGGCGCTCGCTCACGTTTCTGCTGGTCGTTGCCACCCATGAGCTTTTCCCCGAGGCGCGGCTGAGCGTGGATCACTCGGTCACTTTCGGCGGCTACTACTGCAATGTGGAGAATCGCCCGCCGTTCACGCCGGATGAGCTCGGCCGGATCGAGGCGCGCATGCGCGAGATTGTGGCCGCGGACGAGCCGATCGGCAAGGAGCGCGTGCCCCTGGCCGAGGCGATCTCCCTCTTCCGCGGGCGAGGGGACGAGGAGGCGCTGCAACTGCTCTCCTATCGGCGCAAAGACTATCTGGTGCTCTACACCCTGCGCGACTTGCGCGACTACTTCCACGGCTACATGGTGCCCTCGACCGGTTACCTGCGCTATTTCGCCCTGCATCCCTATCCGCCCGGCTTCATCCTGCGCTTTCCGCCGCGCGCCAGCCTGGAGCTCGAGCCGGTCGTGGCGTACCCCAAGCTGATGGATGTCTTCCGCGAGTATGGTCACACGCTCCGCCTGCTCGGCATCAATAACGTGGCTGCACTGAACGCGGCGTTCCGCGAGGGTCGCGCCAATGAGATCATCCTGGTGGCCGAGGCGCTCCACGCCCAGCGCATCGCGGAGATCGCTGCGCAGATCGCGCAGCGCCGGGACCAGGTGCGCCTGGTGCTGATGGCGGGGCCTTCTTCCTCCGGCAAGACGACCTTTTCCAAGCGGCTGGCCGTGCAGCTTCTTGCCCATGGCATCCGACCGGTGGCGATCGAAATGGACAGCTATTTCGTAGATCGAGAGCAGACGCCGCGAGACGAACAGGGGAACTACAACTTCGAGGTGCTGGAGGCGCTCGATCTGAAGCTGTTCAACGAGCATCTGCTGCAGTTGATGGCGGGCAAAGAGGTGACGCTGCCGAAGTTCAATTTCGTCGCTGGCCGGCGCGAGGTCGGCGCGACGATCCAGCTCGGCCCCGATCAGATCCTATTGGTCGAGGGAATCCACGGCTTAAACCCGCGGCTGGTGCCGAACATCGCGGCGGAGCGCATCTTCCGCATCTACATCTCCGCGCTGACGCAGCTGAATCTCGACCGCTACAATCGCGTGCCGACTACAGACACCCGGCTGATCCGTCGCATCGTGCGCGATGCCCGCACGCGCGGCTACACCGCGGCCGACACCATCGGCCGCTGGGAGAGCGTCCATCGGGGCGAGCGCGACAATATCTTCCCCTATCAGGAGAACGCCGACGTGATGTTCAATTCGGCGCTCGTCTATGAGCTGTCTGCGCTCAAGCCGCTGGTCGAGCCGCTTCTTTTGCAGATCAAGCCCGGCAAACCCGGCCATATCGAGGCCAAGCGCCTGCTGGCGTTTCTGGAATGGTTCGAGCCGATCTCGCCCGACCCCATCCCGGACACCTCGATCCTGCGCGAGTTTTTGGGCAAGAGCATCCTTGAACACTTCGAGCCGTGGGGTCGGCGATAGGGAGAGGACAGCGCAGCGCCAGCTCGAGAAGCACCGCCCGCAGCAGCGCGTTAGAAATGTGTCTGGAGGTCTGGCGTGGTTGAGAGGCGCAACCGGCGGCGGCGGCCCAGGAGAAGCACCCCCAGCGCGACCAGGCAGGTGCCCATCATCGCCAGGAAGAGGCCACGATGGCCCACATGATCCAGCAGCCAGCCGCCGGCCAGCCCTGCGCCCAGATTGGCCAGGCTCATCACCGACACCAGGAGCCCTTGCGCCGTGGACTTCAGCTCGTCCGGCGCCAGCTCGTTGGCGTAGGCCACCGCGCTGATCAGGAAGAGGCCGTACGAAGCGCCCTGCAGCAACGCCAGCCACAACACCCACGACGGCGCAGGCATGAACGCGTAGAGCAGCAGGCGGAGGGCATAGACGCCGATCGCGATCATCAGCAGGCGGGGCGCCGCGAAACGTCGCAGCAGCTGGGAGCCGTACTGGAAGGTGGGGATCTCGGTGAGGGCAGCGATGGTGGAGGCCAGGCCGATGAGGCTCTGGGCGCCACCCATTTCGACGATGACGATTCCCAGGAACGCGAACGCACCCATCACCGAGAACCAGAGGATAAAGACGCTGATGGCGAAAAGCAGCCAGGCGCGATGGCGGATGATCTGGCCCAGGCCGGCCCGGCGTATGGCCCGGCCCTGGCTGCTGCGCCGATCAGGCAGGCGCAGTGAAAGCAGCCAGAAAACGAAAACGCCGATGCTATATGCCGGAAAGATCAGCCCCAGGCCGATGCGCTCGATCAGGAACCCCGCCAGAGTGCAGGCGATCACGAACCCGATCGTGCCCCAGGCCCGATAGGCGCCGTAAAGGTCACGGCGCTCGCCCAGGAGGCCGAGCGTCGTGCTGTCCAGCAGCGGCATGATGGGGCTGGAGAAGACGGTGAACAGGCTGATCATCGCCAGGACGCCCACGAAGGTGTGCATCTGGCCCAGGATCAGGCCGACGACTGCCAGGCTGAGCGCCTGGATCGTCAGGAGGAGGCGGGTGCGGCCCAGGCGGTCATTTAACATGCCCCAGACCGGCGCGGCCAGCGTGCCCGTTGCGGCCGATGCCATCACGACCAGGCCGATCTCCGTGCCGCTCAGTCCGATCTCGCGGCGGTAATAGACGAAGATGAAGGGCCAGAAAGCGCCGATCGCTGCCCAGATGGTGAAATAGAGGCTTTTGAGATAAATCCCGTCGCTCTGACGCATGATGCTCCGAAAAAGGACGATTTCAGCGGCATTGTATCACGCAGCGATGGGGCAGCCAAAACTCACGTGCCAGGCACTCTGCAAGATGCCTGGCACGTGGCGCCTCCCGTGCCAGGCACTCTGCAAGATGCCTGGCACGTGGCGCCTCCCGTGCCAGGCACTCTGCAAGATGCCTGGCACGTGGCGACTTTCAAAACAAACAGGCGATACGCGTTTGGCGTATCGCCTGTTCGCAAGCCGTGGTGCCGCGCGATGAGCGGCCGACCGGTGCTACACCTGGGCTGGCACCGTCGCCTGCTCGCCGTGTTCGGCCGGGAAGACCGGCAGCAGGCGAGCGAGCAGCGCAAAGACAGCTGCACCGAAGGTAAACATGCCGGCGGTCACCACCATCTCCATCCAGGACGGGATGTAGATCGGCCCGGTGTACGAATAGAGACTGAACATGCTGACATTTAGTCGGTTCAGGATGCCGCAGGCCACGATCACCGCCGCGATCGCGAAGAGCGCGTCTCTGTTCTTGCGGATCTGGGGCCGCATCAGCAGCGCGGCCGGCAGGATGGCGCCCAGCCCCAGCTCGACCCAGAAGAGCACGCCGGGCAGATCGAGCCTTAAAACCAGGCCCAACTGGCCGCGCACCGCCAGGTCGGCCAGGCGGAAAGCCGCGTAGAAGGCCAGCAGATAGGCGTTGGCCTTGCCCAAGCTGGCGAGCAGATCCTGCTCCAGCCCACGCTTGAAGGCGCGCGCGCTCAGATTAGACTCCACCGTCACCATGGCCAGTCCGACCGCCACCGCCGAGATCCAGAAGAAGACCGGCAACAGCGGCGAATACCACAGCCCATGCAGTTTCCCCGGCGCGATCAGCCAGAGCGAGCCGAGGGACGACTGATGCATGGTCGAGAGCAAGATGCCGACGATCACCAGCGGCAGGGTGATCTTGTGCGTGAGCCGCCACATGCGCCTCCAGCGCAGCCGCTCGAAGAGCGCGGGCGAGAACTCCAGGGCCAGCACGACCGTGTAGCAGAGCACGCACATCGCCACTTCCCACAATACCGAATGGATGTTGATGAAGTAGACCGGTCGCGCCAGCAGGATGTTTTGGGGCCGGCCGACATCCACCAGCAGGGCCACGATCAACAGGACATAGCCCAGGAAGGCGGTCAGGATGGTCGAGCGCAGGATCGGCCGGTAGCGTTCGATGCCGAAGACATACACCAGGCCGGCCAGCACGAACGCACCGCCGCCCAGCATGGCGCCGGCCATCACATCGAAGCCGATCCACAGTCCCAGGGGGAACTGATCGGATAGATTGGTCACCGCGCCCAGGCCGTCGGTGAAGCGCAGGATTACCGCGATGGCCGCCAGCGCCCACAGCGCCAGCACCAGTCCCACGCCGGTGACGAACTTGGGCGAGAAATCGAGCTTGACCCCGTAGAATCGCTGCAACAGCGAGTATCCGATCCCGATGACCAACAGCAGCGGCACGCCGATGCGCAGGATGAAAAACGCCGTCAACATCAAAATATCTTGCAGCATGTGAATCGCTCCCTCTTCCAGCTTTCAGCCTTCAGCCCCTAGCCCCCGGCTTCCGGTCGTTCCCACGGCGGCGTGTCATCGTGATGCGCGCCATTCCGCTTGCGCGTATAAATGGACGCGCCGGTCAAGACCGCGGCCAGGCCGCCCACGACCCAGGGCAGCTTTGACATCACGTCCCAGGTGTAGGCCGGGATCGGTCGTGTGGTAACGTCGGTGCGGAAACCGAGCAGCGCGAACGGCACATCGGAGATGTAGAGCATGGAGGTGCCGCCGGCCTCGTGTTCGCCGTACACATGATCTACATAGAAACGCGGATGCGCCGCAATGCGGGCATGGGCTTCTCGGAGCAGCTCCTCGCGCGTGCCCACCTTCAGGGCGCCGGTCGGACAGTTCTCGGCGCAGGCAGGCAGCTGCCCGGCCTCCTGACGTTCGATGCAGAACATGCACTTGCGAATCTCGGGCGTCAGGCCCTTGTTCCACTCGAAACGCGGGATATTGAAGGGGCAGCTCACCATGCAGTAGCGGCAGCCCAGACAGCGATCGGGCCGATAGGCGATGGGCCCGGCCTCGGTTTTGTAGAGCGCCGAGACCGGACAGGCCGAAGCGCACGCCGCGTCCAGACAGTGCATGCACTGGCGCTTGACAAAACGCGTGTTTCCGCCCTCGAAATCATAGCGCTGGACGACGGTGAATGTCTGAGCGCTCAATCCCTGCAGCTGTTCACTGGTGGGGTGGAGGTTGTTGGCCGCGATGCAGGAACGCTGGCAGTTGCTGCAACCCACACAGCGGCTGATATCAATCAGCATTGCCGGTGTAGAGCCGGGTTTGACGCCGGTTGAGGCGGCCATGGCGCTCGCTTGCACGCCGGCCAGGGCCGCAGCGCCGGCGGTGACAGCCGATAGCTTGAGGAATTGGCGTCGCGACAGGCTTTTGGCGGTGGATGAAACGGCGTTCATTTGGTGCGACTCCTGTGCCAGAGCGACATGCCGACCACGCCCGCCACCAGGCCGACAAAGCCGCCGAAGCCGAGCGCAAGGCCCATGCTGATCACTGCGGCATCGCGCAGCGCGTTCAGACGGCCCTGTAACGCGTTGATTTCGGCCTCTAGCTCGGCCTCGCGTGCCGCATTGGTCGGAGGGGCCGCCGCGCCGCTCACAAGCGGCTCAACCGTCAGCGGCCGGCTGACAGATGTCTGCCCGGCACCGGCTGCCGGATGGATGGTGCCGGCATGGCAGCGATTGCAAACGTCGGCCGGGATCACGAAGGTGTGGCTTTTGGCCTGGATCTCGGCGCCGGCCATGGAGGTCGTACCGGCTGTGTTTTTCTTGCTGGCCGCCATGTGACAGTTGGTGCACTCGACTCCGCCGATCCCATGGCGCGAATGGGCAAATTGCGTCTGCTGATTGTTGTGACAGGCCGCGCACAGGGTGGCCGTGCTGCCGGTACGTACCCCCTGGGTATGTGCGTTGTGACAATCAAAGCACTCGATCTTCCTCTGCGCGTGCTGGCTTTTGTCCCACTCGCCGAAGGCGGTCTGATGGCAGACCCGGCAGGTGGCGGATTCCATCGGGAGCTGCATCGTCTCCGCGGCCGGATGCCCCGGTTTGTATGGGCCGTGGCACGCTTCGCAGGTCACCCCTTCCCAGCTGAATTTGCCGGTCTCGTTGTTGAAGCCGGTGGTGTGGCACTTCAAACAATCGCCCTGGTTATGGCTTTTTTCGAATTGCTCTTTGAAAGCGGGATCGAGGGCTGCCTGGGCGTGCATTGTGTTCTGCCAATCCGCGTATTCCTGCGGGTGACAGCTCTGGCAGGTGGGCCGGGAAGTCTGAAACATCAGCTGATCGGTGGGATGGACGGCCGGAGCAAAGGGCGGGGCAGCCTGCGTCGTCTCGGTCAGCAGCAGCACGAGCACGGCGATCAACAGCGGGGCCAGGAGGATGGCCCAGCCGCTTTGCTGGCTTCGCCATTGGGCCAGATTCGTTCTCATGGGCGATGGCTCCTCTATGCCATAGGATAGCGCTGAAACGCGTCGCAATGGACGCACTCGTCGGGGATGGCTCCCTCGGCGTCGAACCGGGCCTGCCAACAGGGCAGTTCGGGATGCTGCGCGGCCGCGCAATTCGCCCGTTTGGCATCGCTGCAGCCTTTGACCATCCAGCATGGCTGTGCCGCGGCAGCCGTAAGCCCGGGCTGCTGCGCCGGCAATTGGGTGACCGCAGGCGGCGGCACCCAGGGCAGGGTCGGCGTCGGGGAGACCGGCACGCGCACTTTTGTGCCGCGTGCCGGCGCGGGCGCGGTCGGTTGTGCGGCTGCCCGCGTCTGCGCCTGCAGGGCACGTGCTTCGGCCTCCCAGCGGCGGTCGAGGCGCTTGAGCAGATAGACCAGGCCGGCCATGATCAGCACCGGCACGCCGATGCGCAGCGCGAAGAAACCGATGACTACGAGCAGATCAACGAAGCTCAACATAGGGCACCTCTTTTCTGATCCCACGCCTGCAGCCGGGCGCTCAGCCAGAACAATATCCCGGCCGGCAGGGCAATCCGCAATACGACACCCAGGATGAATGTGATGGCTTCCATGGCAACCTCCTGACTTCAAGCCGATCCTGGATTTATTGGCCCTGTATACCGGCTTCTGGCTTCAGCATAGCACGTCGGCCGCGAGAAATCCATTGGGCGGTTTCACCATCTTTTGGATGGGGTGTCTCACCCATGCAGACTGGGGTGCTTCATGAGGCGCGGCAACTTTTTCGGGGGGATGCAGAGGGGACGCTCAGCCGCGCAGGAGTTCCCACCAGGTGCGCGGGGAGAATGCGAGCCACGGCGAGGCGACGCCCAGGTTGATGCCGGCAATGGTGCGGGCCAGCCACGGCCGCCGCTGTGCCCGGCGGATCAGGATGCCGAGCGCGGTCGGGCCGGTTGCCAGGCGCAGCAGCACGCGCACTCCGCGGAAGAAACCGGCATAGCGGCGATGCAGCGTCCGTGCATAAGAGCGCAGGCCGTGGGCCGTGGTATCGCCCAGCGCCAGCGCCACGTGGATCGCATCGGCCGCGATTTCGGCGCTTTCCAGGGCCAGATCAATCCCCTCGCCGGTCACCGGGTTTACCAGGCCGGCTGCCTCACCGACTACGAGAAAGCCGTCGCCGACCACCGGGCAGGCGGGAAAGTCAATCCGGATCGGATAGCTTTTGAGTGGGCCGAGCGGCGTGGCGTGACGCAGGCGCGGCTGACGCTGCATGAAGTCGGCCAGCCTGGCGCGCAGATCGGGCGGCGGCCCGCTGCGAGCGCCGCGCAACATGCCCAGGCCGACGTTTGCCCGGTCGGCGCTGACGGGGAAGATCCAGGCATAGCCGGGGGCCAGATCGTGCTCGAAGTAGAAGTCGAAGGTGTCGGCCAGGTCGGCGACTCCGGCGAAGTAGCCGCGCACGGCGTTGATGCCGATGGGCATGGTCCGGAGGATGCCGAAGCTGCGCAGGAGGCCAATGGCCGCGCCGGTTGCCAGCACCGTGAGCCGGGCCTGCACTGTCAGCGGGCCGTCTGGCCGGCGGCCGCACACACCGATGACGGCCGGGCCGTGCAGCGGCCGGGTGATGTCTGCCGTGGCGAGGAAGCGCGCGCCCTGTTCCACGGCGTGCTGTCGCAGCAGTTCGTCCAGCTCGAGGCGGGGGACTACCAGGCCGAAATCGGGCAGTCGCAGGTCATAGTCTGCAAAGCGCATGTGCCAGGTATCGCCGTCGGCCGCGATCAGTCGTGCGCCGTGAATCGCACGGTAGCCGTTGGCCTGCAGCCGGGGCAGCAGGCCGAGCCGAGCGAGGACGGGGATCGCGCGCGGGGTCAGGCCGTCACCGCAGGTTTTGTCGCGCGGGAAGGCGGCGCGATCCACCAGCACCACGTCGTGGCCGCGTGCGGCCAGCAGCGCGGCCAGCGTGCTGCCGGCCGGGCCGGCGCCCACGATGACGACTTCGGCGGTTTCCACGGCTGCGGACATCGCGGTTCTTCAAACAAAAAGTAGGGAGGGGATAGCTCCCTCTCCCTACTCGATTTCTCCGTTTGCCCTCAAAATCGCCTTACGTGCCAGGCCCTCTCCCAGGGGCCTGGCACATGGAGGGCAAAACGACGTCCGTTGTGCCGGATCAGACCGCGTCCAGCGTCTTCTCGCTCTGCGGATCGAACAGGTGCATGTTGTCCATGTTGAACAGCACGTCAATCGTCTCGCCGGCATGGGTGCGCGTGCGCGGGTCGACGCGGGCAATGAATTGCTTCTTGCCGCTGAGCAGGTAGAGGAAGATTTCGTTGCCCATCAACTCGGTCACGTCTACCTCGGCAGTCACCCTGGCCGGCGTGATGCCGGGTGCAGCATACTCGGCAGCGTGGATATCTTCGGGCCGGATGCCGAAGATGACTTTGTTGCCTTTGTACGGCAGGTAGATGCTGCGCTTGTTGTCGGGCACCTGCACTTTGAACGTGCCCGCATCCACGAAGAGCTTGCCGTCTTGCTCGACCAGGGTGGCATCGAAGAAGTTCATGGACGGGCTGCCGATGAAGCCGGCCACGAACACGTTGCCCGGATGATCGTACAGGTTCTGCGGCGAGTCCACCTGCTGCAGCAGACCATCTTTCATGACTGCGATGCGCGACGCCATCGTCATCGCCTCGACCTGGTCATGGGTTACGTAGATGAAGGTGGTGCCCAGCCGCTGATGCAGCTTGCTGATCTCGGCGCGGGTCTGGACGCGCAATTTGGCGTCCAGGTTGGAGAGCGGCTCGTCGAAGAGGAACACGGCCGGATCGCGCACGATGGCGCGGCCGACCGCCACGCGCTGGCGCTGGCCGCCGGAGAGCTGCTTGGGCTTGCGATCGAGCAGCTGGCTGATGCCCAAGATTTCCGCTGCCTCTTTCACTTTGCGGTCAATCTCGGCTTTCGGGGTCTTGCGCAGCTTCAGGCCGAACGCCATGTTGTCGTACACGCTCATGTGCGGGTAGAGCGCGTAGCTCTGGAACACCATGGCGATATCCCGATCCTTCGGGGGCACATCGTTGACGAGGCGGTTGCCGATGAAGATGCGGCCTTCGGTGATTTCCTCCAGGCCGGCCAGGAGGCGCAGGCTGGTGGTCTTGCCGCAGCCGGACGGGCCGACGAAGACGAGGAATTCCTTGTCGTCGACCTGGATCGTCAGGTCATTGACCGCAACGACATCGCCGAAGCGCTTGTAGACATGATCGTAGGTTACACTGGCCATCGGGTGTTTTTGCTCCTGAAATAAGGATGTTTGAGATGCGCCGGCAGCGCCGGATCGAAGCCGGGCAGACAGAACTGTTCGGTTGAGTGCTTCAGCTTTGCCGAATGGAAGGCTAGGCCGGGCCTCCGCGCATCCAATGACCAAGTTCGACGCAGGTGAAGCCTCAGGCAAACTGCCAAAACCGTTCTGCCACGGCCGCAGAAAGCTTCAAATCGGATCAGAGGCAAATAGAATCGCGAACGCAGCACCTCCCACAAAGTTCTGGTCTGAGTGGGGCCCACGAGATAGGCTTGCCGGCCCGCTTCCGGGTCGAGACACCTGGTCTGATCTCGGCCATTCCAGAAGCGACTGGGCCGATTTTACCATAGCATGGCGAAAAGTGGCAAGTTGCGAGCAGTTGGGTTAGAATCAGATCAATTCACGAGAGTCAAGGATGGTACTGCTATGACCGATGTCTCGCTCGCTGCAATCTATCATTATCGTCCGGTTTCGGATTGGATCGGCTCGGCCGGGATGCCGACCGCGGCGCAACTGGCCGCAGTCGCCCGCGCCGGCTTCGAAGTGGTCATCAACCTGGATCAGCTCGATTCCCGCTATGCGCTGCCCGACGAACGAGCCACCGTCGAGGCGTTGGGAATGACCTACGTGCAGATCCCGGTGCTTTGGGTCAGGCCCACCCATGAGGACTTCGTCGCGTTTGTGGCCGCGATGGATCAGTTCGCGGACAAACGCGTTTTTGTGCACTGTGTTGCCAATTACCGCGCCTCTGTCTTCCTTACTCTCTATCGCATCCTGCGGCTGGGCTGGCCGCCCGCTGAAGCACTGCGCGATCTGACCTCTTTTTGGCAGCCGGATGCCGTCTGGCAACAATTCATCGAAAGCGAACTGCCCGCATGAAGCTCATTTCACTTGCAAAGTCCGCCTTCTCGACCACCAGTCCGTTCGCAAAAGTCACCGGTTACTACGCCGCGTTTGTCGCGTTGGGGCTGTTCGGCGCCTCCATGGGGCCGACGCTGCCCGGCCTGGCCCAACACACCGGCTCGCGGCTCAGCGAGATCAGCTTTTTGTTCACCGCCCGCTCTCTGGGCTATCTGCTCGGCTCGCTTATCGGCGGCCGCCTCTATGATCGCTTTCCGGGCCATCGGGTTTTGGCGGCGGTGTTGGTGATGATGGCCGTCATGATGGCCGTTGTACCCACGGTGCCGTTGCTCTGGCTGCTGGCGTTGACGCTGCTGGCGCTGGGCTTCGGCGAAGGCGGGCTCGATGTCGGCGGCAACACCCTGCTGGTGTGGGTGTACGGTGACAAGGTCGGGCCATTCATGAACGCGTTGCACTTCTGCTTCGGCCTGGGTGCATTCATCGCGCCGTTGGTGGTTGCCTTCGCCATTCAGGCGAGCGGCGACATCACCCTGGCCTATTGGCTGCTGGCACTGCTGATGCTGCCCGCCCTGGCGTGGATCGTCCGCCTGCCCAGCCCCCGGCCGCTGGTCGCCACGGTCGCACAGCGGATGGGCAACGCCAACCGTGCCCTGCTGGCCCTTTTGGTGCTCTCCTTTTTCGTCTATGTCGGCGCCGAGCTCAGCTTCGGCGGCTGGATCTACACCTATGCGGTGACGGCCGGCCTGGGCACTGCCACCAGCGCGGCCTATCTGACCTCGGCTTTTTGGGGCGCGTTGATGGCGGGTCGTCTCGTTTCGATCCCCCTCGCAGTCCGCTTCAGCCCCAACGCGATCCTGCTGGCCGATTTGTTGGGCTGTCTGGCCGCGATGAGCGTGATCCTGGTCTGGCCCGGTTCGGCCGTCGCGCTCTGGATCGGCACCTGCGCGGCCGGCTTCGCCATGGCCTCGATCTTCCCCACCATGATCGCGTTGGCCGAACGCTACATGACCATCACAGGCCAGATCACCAGCCTGTTTCTGGCCGGCTCCAGCCTGGGCAGCATGACGTTGCCCTGGTTGATCGGTCAGCTCTTCGAACCGGTAGGGCCGTTCGTCACGATCGTCGTGATCACGCTCAGTCTGGTGGTCGAACTGGCGCTGTATGGGTTGATTCGCATCGAAGCGGCGCGGCGGCGTGTGTGGGGGGAGGCAGGCGCCGCGTGATCCGGTTATCGGCGAGACGCGCCAGGCCCTCTGCAAGAGGCCCGGCACGGGGATAAAAGAGGAGCTATGGGACATCCTGCGTTGACCATGGGGCCGATGACGGCCGAGGTCAGGCATCGGCTGGCCGTCACAGCCGCCTATTTCACTGCCTTCGTTGCGCTGGGCCTTTTCGCTGCGTCGCTGGGCCCCACGCTGCCGGGGCTGGCCGAGAACACGCGCTCGGCGCTCGGCCAGATCAGCTATCTGTTCACCGCACGCGCCTTCGGCTATCTGCTTGGCTCGTTTTTCGGCGGCCAGCTCTATGACCGGCTGCCCGGCCATCGGGTGATGGTCCTCGCACTGGCGGCTATGGCGCTCGTGCTGCTCGGCATGCCGCTCATTCCGCTGCTACCATTGCTGGTCGCCGTGATCCTGCTGGGCGGGATCGCCGAGGGCGTGCTGGACGTGGGCGGCAATACCCTGCTGGTGTGGTTGCATCGCGACCGGGTAGGACCGTTCATGAATGGGTTGCATTTCGCTTTCGGCCTCGGCGCGTTCCTGGCCCCCATCGTGATCGCACAAGCGATGCTGTTCAGCGGCGGCATCCGCGGCGCGTATTGGGCGCTGGCGCTCCTGATGGCGCCCCCGTTGTTCTGGTTATGGCCGCTGCAGAGCCCGCTTCCCCTGGCGACGCGCGGCGAGCGAAGCGAGCGAAGCGATGGCCGACGGGTGGTTGTCAGGCCGCTGCTTGTCGCCGTGATCGCGCTTTTCTGCTTCCTCTACGTGGGCGCAGAGGTGAGCTTTGGCGGCTGGATCTACACCTACGCCACGACACAGATGCTGGCTACGGCGACGACCGCTGCTTATCTCACCTCGCTCTTTTGGGGCGCGTTGACCCTGGGGCGCCTGCTCGCTATCCCCATCGCGCTCCGCCTGCGGCCGCGCACCATCCTCTTCGCCGATCTGATCGGCTGCCTGACCGGGGTGGCAGCGATCCTGCTTTGGCCGCGTTCGCCGGCGCTGCTGTGGGGGGCCGCGTTTCTGATCGGCTTCGCCATGGCCTCGGTCTTCCCGACCATGTTGGCCTTTGCCGCCCGGCGGATGACGACCACCGGCGCGGTGACCGCGTGGTTTCTAGTGGGCGGCAGCAGCGGCGCCATGCTCACGCCGTGGGTCATCGGCCAGCTGTTTCAATCTGTCGGGCCGCGCGTCGTGATGCTGGCCATCGGGCTCGATCTGGTGCTGGCGCTGGTCGTGCTGGTGGCCCTGGTGGCGCGCTGGGGCGGCCCCCACAGCGAACGCGACGAACGCAATGAGCAGCCGGAGGCCGCGACGCCGAGGTGACGGCATGGCATTCGATCCGTCGCTCTTTCTGAGCGAACTGCGGCGCCGCCGTGACTATGCCGGGCAGATGGTGCACGTGCAGACGATCCCGGCCCGGCTTCCGCGTTACGGCACGCTCCAGTTCAAGCTCAGCCCGGCCGTGAGCCGGGCGCTGGCCGCGGCCGGCGCCGAGCGTCTGTACTCCCATCAGGCCGCGGCGATCAACGCGGCGCTGGCCGGCCAGCATGTGGTGATCGCCACCTCCACGGCCAGCGGCAAGACCCTCTGCTTCAACGTGCCCGTGCTGGAGGCGCTGGCGCGCGATCCGCTGGCCCGCGCGCTCTATCTCTATCCGACGAAGGCATTGGCCCAGGATCAGCTCGGCAAATGGCAGGCGCTGGTGAAGGGCGCGGGCGATGACATCGTCAATCCGCTGGCGGCCACCTACGACGGCGACACACCGCAGGGCGCACGGGCCCGTTTGCGCAAGACCGCGCGCGTGCTGCTGACCAATCCGGACATGCTCCACACCGGCATTCTGCCCAACCATCCGCTATGGGCCGAGTTCTTCCGCCACCTGAAATATGTGGTGATAGATGAGGCGCACACCTATCGGGGCGTGTTCGGCTCGCAAGTGGCGTGCGTGCTGCGCCGGCTGCGCCGGGTATGCGCGCTGTATCAGGGGCCAGGGGTCAGGGGCTGGGGGCCAGGGGTCAGGGACCAGGAAGCGGCGGTCAGAAGCCAATCCCCGACTTCCAACCCCCAGCCCCCAACCCCCACTCCCCAATTCATCGCTGCCTCTGCCACCATCGCCAATCCGGCAGAACATTTCGAGCTGTTGACCGGCCTGTCGGCCACAGTGATCACCGATGATGGGTCGCCGCACGGCCCGCGCACGTTCGTGCTGTGGAATCCGCCGTTTCTCGACCGCAGTCGCACGGTCCGGCGCAGCGCCAACCATGAGGCCAGCGTGTTGTTCGCCGCGCTCGTCAGCGCAGGGGTGCGCACCATCGCCTTTGCCCGCGCGCGCGTGCTGGCTGAGCTGCTGCTGCGCTACGCCCGGGAGGCATTGCGCCGCAACCGCGAGACGGCTGGCCTGGCCGACCGGATCGCTTCCTATCGCGCCGGCTACCTGCCGGAAGAGCGCCGGCGCATCGAGCGCGAGCTGTTCGGCGGTCGGCTCGTGGGCGTGACGGCGACCAGCGCGCTGGAGCTGGGCATAGATGTGGGGGGCCTGGACGCGGCGCTGCTGGTCGGCTATCCGGGCACGATTGCCAGCCTGTGGCAGCAGGCTGGCCGCGCCGGTCGCGGCGACGATCCGGCCCTGGCCGTGCTCATCGGCCTGGACAACCCGCTCGATCAGTACTACATGCGCCATCCTGCCGAGCTGCTGGGCCGGCCCCACGAGCATGCGCTGCTCGATCCCGACAACATCTACATCCTGCAGCGGCATCTGCCCTGCGCCGCACATGAGACGCCGCTGCGCGTGGCCGAGGAAGACGGCCAGCTCGAGGACGATGAGGCGCTCTTCGGCCCCGGTTTCGTGGACGCGATGGTGGCGCTGGAGGAACATGGCGTGTTGCGCTTCACCGGCGACCGCTGGGTGTATGCGCGCGGAGACTATCCGGCGCAGGATGTCAGCCTGCGCGATGCCGAGGGGGAGCGCTTCGCCATCCTGAACGCGGCCAACGATTATCGGCTGCTGGAGGAGATCAGCAGCACGACCGCGCCGTTTCGTGTGCATCCGGGCGCCATCTACCTGCATCAGGGCGAGTCGTATCTGGTGACCGAGTACAATGCGGGGCTGCGCCACGCCATCGTGAAGCCGGTCAACGCGGATTACTACACCCAGCCGCGCGAGGTCAACGATGTGCGCATCGTGCGCTCGCTGCAGCATCGGCTTTTGCCGTTCGCCGCGGCATTTCTGGGCCGGGTGCGCGTGCGCGGCCAGGTGATCGGCTATCGCCGGCTCCAGCAGTTCACCGAGGCGGTGCTCGGCGAGGAGCCGCTGGAGATGCCGGTGATGGAATACGAGACGGTGGCGCTCTGGTGGGACCTGCCGGCAGAACTGCCGCTCGAGCTGGGCCGGGCCGGGCTGGATTTTCTGGGCGGCCTGCACGCGGTGGAGCACGCGGCCATCGGCATCCTGCCGCTCTTCGCCATGTGCGATCGATGGGACATCGGCGGGCTGAGCACACCCCGTCACCCCGACACCGATGCGGCGCAGGTGTTCATCTACGACGGTTTTCCGGGCGGGGTGGGGATTGCGGAGAAAGGGTTCGAGCTGCTGCCCCGGCTGTGGGCGGCCACACTGGATGTGATTCGCGGCTGCCCGTGCGAGGCTGGTTGTCCGAGCTGTGTGCAGAGCCCGAAATGCGGCAATTTCAACCAGCCTCTGGACAAGCAGGCCGCCGTTGTCATTTTGCGCCGGCTGCTGGCCGGCCAGGCAAGCTGAGGGAGCGCTCCGGGGTGGCTGTGTTGTGGCCGGTCCCCTGACCGTGCCATCCAGGGCACAGTCAGAGACCGGCCCAAGCGAGGTGATCGTGGATCGCGGCCGCGGCTTCCTGATCTCGTCCGGCGTTGCGCCCAGGACGCGGCCCGCCTGGGCTTCTTGCACGCCGCAAGCGCCCAGGACGCGTTCGACCGCGCGTTGAAGATGAAGGGGCCGGACGCAACGATCATCGTATTAAGTCACGCCGGAGACCTGCTGCCGATCTTCTGACTCCCCACCGCTCCCCGACCTTCTACCCTGCACGTTCAACTGTAGTGCAAGATGTCATCTTGCGCTACAGTTTTAATTTTTTTCTGGCTAGAATCGGCGTTCGGTAAGATATGTTACATTTTTGATCTCTAAATGTGATACACTTATCTATAATATGTACAGATCAATGCCATCATAGGAGCGCGAAGTTGAGAGACCGTAGACTTGGGCGTCTTTTCGCGGCCGTCGCGTTTTGCGTGACGGTTTCTGTGGTTGGGCTGGCGGCGATCCCGGCGCAGGCGGCTGGCGTGGTCGGCGTGGGCACACCGGCGAGTTGCACCGAGGCTGCGCTGAACGCGGCGCTGGCGGGCGGCGGCGCGATCACCTTCAACTGCGGGCCAGACCTGCACACGATCACGCTGAGTTCGCAGAAATCCATCACCGCTGACACGGCCCTGGATGGCGGCGGCAAGATCGCGCTCAGCGCGCACGGCTCGCGCCATTTCCTCGTCAATGCCGGGAGCACGCTGGCGCTGACCAGCATCGTGTTGCGCGACGGCTATGCCAACGGCGACGGCGGTTCGATCTACAACAACGGCACGGTCGTCATCAGCAACACGCTGATGACCAACAACCGCACCGATGATGCCCACAGCGGCGGCGCGATTGTGAACTACGGCTCGTTGACGATCATCCAGAGCACCTTCGAGGACAACGTCGGCGCCAACGGCGGCGCGGTGTACCCGCGCTGGGGCGGCTCGCGCACGGTGGTGGATCACAGCATCTTCCGCCGCAACCGCACAACCAGCGTCACGAACGGCTGGGGCGGCGCGTTCTTGCTCTGGGACGGCGCGCCGTTGGTGATCCAGGATAGCTTGATCGAGGAGAACAGCGCGATTTACGGCGGCGGCATCTTCAATTTTCCGGCCAGCAGCATCGTGATGACCCGGACGGTGGTGCGCGCCAACACGGCGCAGTACGGCGCGGGCATCTACAACGAACGCGCGGCGCTGACCATGCACGACAGCATGTTGCTCGGCAACACCGCCGAGTGGTACGGCGGCGGCGTTGACAACCGCGGCGGGGTGGTCGTCATCACCAACGGCGTTCTCAACGACAACCGCGTGAGTTACCTGGAGGGCACGGGCGGCGCGGTCAACAACTGGTATGCTTACAACGCAACGACCGGCGCGGTGCAGGGAACGTTGGCGATGACCGATACGACCGTCTCGACCAACACCGCCGGGCAAACGGGCGGCGGCGTCTTCAACACCGGGACGGCGCGGCTCGTGCGTGTCACCCTCGATCACAACACCGCGTCGCGCGGGGCTGCCATCTACAACGAGGGCCAGCTCGATCTCGATACGAGCACGTTGAGCGACAACGCGGCGACCTATCACGGCGGCGCGGTGTATCAGGCGGACGGCGCGTTCACCGCGCGCTATGTCACGCTTGCGGACAACACGGCGGAGGATGGCAGCGCGGTTTACCTCGATCGAGGCCAGCGCGCCAACACCCAATTCGCCGGCGTCATCGTGGCGGGCGGCGCGTGCGTGGGGGATGCGCCGCAATCCGCAGGCCACAACCTGGAGAACGGCGCCACCTGCGGCTTCGACCAGGCGACCGATCAGTCCAATGTTGACCCGTCGTTGGGGCCGCTGGCGGCCAACGGCGGCCTCACGCGCACGCGGATGCCCGCGCCGGGCAGCGCAGCCACCGACAACGGCGGCGCATGCGCCAGCCCGGATCAGCGCGGCGAGGCGCGGCCGCTCGGCCCAGCCTGCGACGTCGGCGCGGTAGAGGTGGTGGCGTTGCCGCTGACGTGTGGCGCCGAACTGACCGCGCTTGCCGACACGACTGTCAGCAGCGACGCGCCCGATGCGTCCCAGGGGGACGCGCTCACCTTGCGGGTGGCGGATGTGGGCGGCGCGGAAGCGCGGGCCTTGATCGCCTTCGATCCGGCGGCGTTGCGGGCCGCGGCGCCGGCCGGCGCGACCCTCACCAAGGCGGTGTTGCAGTTGCCGGTCGCGCTCACGGCGGCGACGCCGATCAGCGATGCGTTGGATGTGCGCGGCCTCGACCAGGCCTGGGATGAAGCCGCAACCTGGAACACGCAGCCGGCCCCGCGCGCCAGCTACGCCCGCGGCGGCACGTTGAGCCAATCGCTGTTGCAGATTGACATCACGGCGCTGGCGCTGCGCTGGCTCAACGGCGGCGTGGCCGAAACCAGCCTGGCGCTGTTGCCGGGCGGGCCAGGCGTTGACGTGCGTTTCGGCACGCGCGAGAGCCAGTCGCCGGCCCGGTTGGTCGTGCAGTGTGCGCCGCAGCCCGCGGCGAAGTTGACCGATCCGCAGGCGCGGAATGACCGGCAGGCGCAGGCCATCGTGCAGTTGGAGCAAGAGTCTGCCGGGCCGGTCAGCGTGTTGTTTGCGGCCGGCGCGTTGCAACACGCAACGTTCGACGTGTCTGGGCCGGCCGGCGTATTCACCGATGCGCTGGCGATCTGGTTCCTGGACACGCACAAAGACCTGCTCGGCACGGACGACGCCTGGCAATTGATCCGCCGGTCGCCCGATGCGCAGCACTATTTCTTCCGCCAGGTGCACGCCGACATCCCGGTTTATCCGGCGGAGATCGCGGTCCACCTCGACGCGAACCGGGTGATCGGCGCGGGCGGCGGCTACGCGCCGGTCGTGCTGCTGGCGCCCACGCCCGCGTTAAGCGCCGAGCAGGCCGGGCAGATCGCCATCAACGCGCTGGATCCCCAGGCGAGCCTGGTAGGCGAAACGCAACTGCGTTACATCAACCTGGGTCTTTTGGGTAATGCAGATAAATCCACGCATCTGGCCTGGCTGATGGCGTTGCGTGGCAACCCGGGTGATATCACCGTGTTCGTGGATGCACATTCGGGCGTGGTGCTGTTCCAAGACCTGCGCAGCAAAGATGGCTACGATCTGGATTTGGAGAATGGCAACAACGAGCAACTGAAGGATCTGTGCAGCATTTTCGACAACGATAACATTGACGCAAACTTCGACAGCGACGCCCGCGCGACCAGTGATAACATCGGTCGCACCTACAACTTCTGGCGCAACACCTTTGGCCGGGATTCCTACGATGATGATGGCGAACAAATCGAATTCAACATCCATGTGAACTATGGCGGCAATAACGCCTCCTACAGCCCAGGCTGCGATATCTTCGGCGCCAGCAACGGCATGGTGACGCAGGATATCCTGGCGCATGAGTTCACCCATGCGGTGGTGCACAACGAGATCGGCCTGCCCTATCACAACCAGCAAGGCGCGTTGGATGAAAGCCTGGCAGACACCTTTGGCGCGTTCGTGGACAGTGCGAATTGGACCATCGGCGAAGGGTCGCCATCAGGCGTGATCCGCACCATGAGCAACCCGCCGGCCAACGGTCATCCAGATAGAATGTCGAACTTCGTGACCAGGCCTGATACGTCAGCCGGCGACTGGGGCGGTGTACATACCAACAGCGGCATCCTCAACAAGGCCGCGTTTTTGATCACCGACGGCCAGAATTTCAACACCCACAACGTGCGCGGCATGGGGCGGAACAAGGCGCAGCGGCTCTACTACAACGTGCTGGTGAACCGGCTGCGCGGCAACAGCGATTTCGCGGACATGGCGCGCCAGATGGTAGCCGAAGCGAAGGCGCTGCGCGGCGCTGGCTTCTTCAGCAACGCCGATGTGTGCACCGTTATCGAGGCGTATGCCGCCGTCGAGCTGGGGCCGGCCGACCGCGACTGCAACGGCCTGGAAGACAGCCTGCAGGATGACGACGGCGATGGCGTCCCGAACGCGTACAACGACCCGGCCGGCACGCCCTGGGACAATTGCCGCACCATCCGCAACACCAACCAGGCCGACAACGACGGCGACGGCATCGGCGATGCCTGCGATTGGGACAGCGACAACGACGGTGTCTCCGACTTCTTCCAGGGCAACCTGAACGACAATTGCCGCTGGGTCTACAATCCCAGCCAAACCGATCGCGACAAAGACGGAGTCGGCGACGCCTGCGACAGCGACAGCGACGGCGACAATGTGCCCAATGCGCTCGACAATTGCCCGAACAACGCCAACGCCGATCAGAGCGATGTGGATCGTGACGGCGTGGGCGATGTGTGCGATCTCGACTCGGACGCCGACCGGATCTGCAACACGGGCGGGCCGCGCGCCAGCGGACTGGGCCTCATCGCCGGCCTGGGCTGCTTCCCCGGCCAGGGCAGCGTCGGCGGCATCGTAGTCGAGAAGGGCGGCTACGGCGTGCTTCCAAGGCCGGCGGACAACTGCCCCCTGCATCCTAATGCCGGCCAGCAGGATGCCGACGCGGATGGCGTGGGGGACGCCTGCGACTTATGTCCAGGGGTGCAAAGCAAGGACAATGGCGACCCCGACCATGATGGCCGCGGCAACGCGTGCGATGACGACGATGACAACGACAACGTGCCCGACTACCAGGCCGACGGTGTGACGCCGCTCGACAACTGCCGCGAGATACCGAATCCCGATCAACTCGATTCAGATAAGAACGGCATCGGCTACGCGTGCGATGCCGCTGAGCAGGCGGTCTGGCTTTCCGTCAGGGACAAGCTGGCGCGGCTATACTTCAAGCCGCGGGCCGTGATCCGCGTCCCGATTGACAACTGCCCGCAGTGTGAGCGGGGGTATTTGCCCAAGGATCTTCAGACGCAGGTGGTGCTGCAATCGCCGGTCGCGATCGCCGCGCGGGTGGTGGACAGCGCCGGCTTCGTGGTGGCGAAGAGCCAGAGGTTCGGCACGACACAGGTGCTGAATTTCAAGGCGCCGCCGTATGCCGGCGTCCGCCTGCGCGCGGCCAACGCATCTGTGTCCGCCGGCGCGCCAGCGCAGGTCGCCGGCCTTGCCGCGGATGACGTGGCGTACTACCTGGAGATTGCGCCGGCCGACGGCGTGGATGTCTCGCAGCCGTATGACGTGCAGATCGGGACAACGACCGCCATCCCGGAAAAAACGCCCATTCGGATTTACTTGCCGCTGATAATGCGGTAGCGGCGGCAAACGCCGCGACGGGCTTTATGGTGACGATCACGCTGGAATCGTCACCATGTAATCGCACAGGCGCTATGGATGTTATCGGCGCATGTGCGATTATTGAGCCGTTTTTGTGGCAGGTCATATCTTCGGGTGACGGAGGACATAGACCGAATGAACTGTAACAATCAAGATCGGTAGCCCTATGTTGTGACGAGAGCCTGGGCCAGCTCGTCTTCGCTCAGCGAGCCAACATTGCGTAATGTCCACCGGCTCGGCGTCGGCGCCTCGGCGGCCGGCGGGCTCGAGAAGACCGACAAGGACGGCGACATCACGGTCGGCTGGAGCGGCTGGACGAGCTGATTGCGCGGTGCAGGAGTAAAGAATTCTCCATAGAACGCTTGCGGGGGGTATGGTATCAGACATGCCTGGGACCAGTGAGGGTTATGAGGAGATTGTATCGTGACAGAGATGGGAAGCGCCGGCATCTGCTGGATGAGCTGATGGGGATGGGCAGATACCGGCACGTCGCCAGTAGCGTTGAGGAGCTGGTATTGGAGACGGCCAGTGCCATGCCCTTCCGCCGGAGTGCTGAGGTATTGAGGAAGGCCTCAGCTATCGACCTTCCTCACCAGACCATTTGGCGCTTAGTAGCCAGGGTAGCTGATCCTTATCTGGAGAAAGCGAAGCGGGAGTTGCAGTGGTTCCTGAAGACGGGTGAGATACCACAGGGTGAAGGTAGAAAGGCGGCTCGCCTTATGGTGGAAGCGGATGGGGTGATGCTATCTCTGCAAAGGGAGAAAGAGAAGAAAGCCGAGGTCAAACTGGGCATTGCTTACGAGGGTTGGGAGAAAGTGGGCAAGGACAGGTACAGGACGGTCAATAAGACAGCCTTTGCTGCCGTAGGTGGCGGTGATGTTTTCTGGGCAGGCATGAGCTTAAAGCTTCAAGGGAAGTATAATCTGTGCAAGGTGGGGG
>OGCI01000505.1_pt1 | contig 44241 bp, 43 predicted proteins | sample 1570021 | NCBI WGS metagenome assembly OGCI01 (sample SAMN06264664, study PRJEB24512) | hot springs metagenome | isolation source: Hot spring water | place: South Africa: Tshipise | collected 2015-06-21
CGGACAAAGTGCCTGTCCCCTTTTTGTGGCCGGATGGGGTCTGGGTGGCCGCCTTTCTTCCCGCCATGGCCGGCGGGCGTGAAGAGGCTTGACGCTGGGGGGTTGCCGGGCGGAAAACGTGGGCACGCAGAAGGCGGCGTGGGGAACGGGAAAGCGCGGGTGCCTCAATGTGGCAGGACCCGGGCCATTCCGTTAACGTGGGGCGCCCGGGCGCTTTGCCCGGCGAGGAGCCGTGACCATGCGCGAGATCACCACCGCCGCCCGAACGATCTACGCCGGCCGCGTCGTGCGGCTCGAGGTCCACGACGTCTGCCTCGAGGATGGACGAACCTCGACCCGGGAGATCGTGCGCCATGCCCCGGCGGTCGCGGTGCTGCCGCGTCTGCCGGACGGCCGTTTTCTGCTGGTCCGGCAGTTCCGGAAAGCAGTGGACGCGGAGGTGGTCGAACTGTGCGCGGGGCTTCGCGAGCCCGGCGAGCCGGCGGAGGAGGCGGCGCGCCGGGAACTGGCGGAGGAGACCGGCTGCACGGCTCGGCGGCTGCAACCGCTGGGCCGCGTGTGCGTCTCGCCGGGCTACACGGACGAGTGGATCGACCTGTTTTACGCCGAGTGTGACCCGCCCTCCGGCGACAACGACCTGGACGCGGACGAACACGTCGAGGTCGTGGCCCTGGGCCGGGCGGACCTGGAGACGGCGTTGCGCGAAAACCGCATCCGCGACGCCAAGACGTTCGCGGCCTGGGCCCTCGCGCACCTGCGGGGATGTCTGGATGCCGATTGACTACGACCGCGAGCTGAACGCGGAGCAGCGCGCGGCGGCGCTGGCCCCGGACGGCCCCGTGCTGGTCATCGCCGCTGCCGGGACGGGAAAGACGCGGACGCTGACCTACCGCGTCGCCCATCTGGTGGAGCGCGGCGTGCCGCCCGACCGCATCCTGCTGCTGACCTTCACCAACCGCGCGGCGCAGGAGATGCTCGAACGCGCGCGCGTTCTCGTCGGCGAACGGGTCGGTAGCGTCTGGGGCGGCACGTTCCACCACTTCGCCCACCGGGTCCTGCGCCGCTGCGTGGAGGCCGCCGGGCTCGATCCCGGCTTCGCGATCCTCGATGAGGACGACGCCGTGGCGGCGATGCGCCGTTGCACCGCCGACCTCCGCAAGCGGCACGCACATTTTCCCAAGCCCGAGGCCTTGATGGACGCCCTGAGCCTGGCGCGCAACCGGCGCGCGGATCCCCTGGCCGACCTCGCCGACCGCTTCGCCGACCTCGCCCTGCCGGAGTCGGTGTGGGAGGAGACCGTCCGCGCCTACGCCGCCGCGAAGCGGGAGCTTCGGGCGGTGGACTTCGACGACCTGTTGGAGAGGACGCTGGAGGTGTTCGAACGCCATCCCGCCGCGCTCGACTACTACCAGCGCAAGTTCCTGCACGTGCTGGTGGACGAGTACCAGGACACCAACCCGCTTCAGGCACGGCTGGTGGACCTGGTCGCGGGTCTGCACCGCAACCTGCTGGTGGTCGGCGACGACTTCCAGAGCATCTACGCCTGGCGCGGCGCGGATTACCGCAACTTCCTGTCGTTCCCTCAACGCTATTCCGACGCGCGCGTGTTTTTCCTCGAGACCAACTACCGCAGCGTGCCGGGCATCCTCGCCGTGGCCAACGCCTCGATCGCCGGCAACCCGGACCAGTTCCAGAAGACCCTGCGGGCCGTGCGGACTGGTGGGGAGCCGCCGGTGCGGGTGCGGCTGCGCGACGGCCAGCATCAGGCGCGCTGGGTCGTCGGCCGGGTGGCCAACCTCCTCGGCGAGGGGATCCCGCTGCGCGAGATGGCCGTCCTCTACCGTTCGCACTTCCACGCGCTCGAATTGCAGATGGAGCTGGCTCGCGCCGCGGTGCCGTACTCGATCACCTCCGGCGTCCGTTTCTTCGAGCAGGCGCACATCAAGGACGCCCTCGCCCCCCTGCGGCTGGCGTGGCAGCCGTCGGACACGCTGGCATTTGCGCGCCTGGCGGGCCTGCTTCCGCGGGTTGGCGAGCGGACCGCCCGCTCCCTCTGGGCGACGCTGGGCGGGAGGTGGAGCCCCCTGGTCTCGGAAGACCTCGACCGCCTTGCGGCCGTCCTGCCCGAGGCGGCGCGGACCGACTGGGCCGCCATCGCCGACGCCTTCCGGCGCGTGGATCCCCGGCGGCCGGCGGACTTGCTGGGCGCCTTCCGCGCCGCCTTTTACGACCGCCACCTGTCGGAGGCGTTCGAGGACCCCGCACGGCGCCAGGAGGACCTGGAGGAGCTGGAACGGTTCGTCGCCGGCTACCCGACGCTCGGCGATTTCCTCCACGAGGTCGCCCTGTTGACCAACGTCGACACTCACCGGCCGCGTCCCGGCACGCCGGCGCCGGACCGCCTGCTGCTGTCCACCGTCCACCAGGCCAAGGGGCTGGAGTGGCGTGCGGTCTTTCTGCTGTGGATGGACGAAGGGATGTTCCCCGCCGGCCGCGCGCTGGAGGCGGGCGCGGACGGCGCCGCGGAGGAGCGCCGCCTCTTCTACGTCGCCGTCACCCGCGCCCGCGACCTCCTCTGCCTCTGCGTGCCAAAGATGCGCAGGGGCCGCGATGGGCGGATCCAATACTTCGCGCCCTCCCGCTTCCTCGAGGAGCTCCCCGCCGGGCTGGCGCGCGTCGAAACGCCGCCGCTCTGGTAGCCGCGGCGCCCGGCTTGCCATCCGGCCGGTTTTCGGACATCCTGTAGGCCCTTTTTTCCCGAATTCGGAGACCGGAGTGGCGTCATGAACCGAACCGTCGAACTGTCGAAGGTGCGCAACATCGGCATCATGGCGCACATCGATGCCGGCAAGACCACGTGCAGCGAACGCATCCTGTTCTACGCCGGCAAGACCCACAAGGTCGGCGAGGTCCACGACGGCACCGCCGTGATGGACTGGATGCCGCAGGAGCAGGAGCGCGGGATCACGATCACCTCGGCCGCGACCACGTTCGAGTGGAAGGGGCACCGGATCACGCTGATCGACACCCCGGGCCACGTCGATTTCACAATGGAGGTCGAGCGTTCGCTGCGGGTCCTCGACGGCGTGATCGCCCTCTTCTGCGCCGTCGGCGGGGTCCAGCCCCAGTCCGAGAAGGTCTGGCGCCAGAGCGAGAAGTACAGCGTCCCGAAGGTCGCGTTCGTCAACAAGATGGACCGCGTCGGGGCGGACTTTTTCCGCGTCGTCGGGGAGATCCAAGAGGAGCTGGGCGCCAACGCCGTGCCGGTGGTGATCCCGATCGGATCCGCCGAGACGTTCCGCGGCCTGATCGACCTGATCGCGATGCGGGCGATCTTCTACGACGAGGCCTCCCTGGGCCGCGAGTTTCGCGAATCGGAGATCCCCGCCGACCACCTCGAGGCGGCGCGGCATTGGCGCGCCAACCTCGTCGAGAAGTGCGCCGAGCAGGATGACGCGCTGCTCGAAAAGTTCCTGGCCGGTCACGACCTGACGGAGGCGGAGATCCTCGGCATCCTTCGCCGTGCGACGATCGCCCGGCGCGTCGTGCCGATCTACTGCGGCTCCGCGTTCCGCAACAAGGGCGTCCAGCCGCTGCTCGACGGCGTTGTCCACTGCCTGCCCGCGCCGAACGAAATCCCCCCGATCATCTGCGCCCGCGAGCCGGAGGAGAACCGGCGCAACCCGACCGACGACGACCCCTTCTCCGCGCTCGCGTTCAAGATCGTCAGCGACCGCCACATGGGCAAGCTGACCTACCTGCGCATCTACTCGGGCACGCTGCGGTCCGGCGAAACGGTCTTCAATAGCACGCGGGAACGGCCCCAGCGGATCGCCCGGCTGTTCCGGATGCACGCCAACCGGCAGGAGGCCATCGAGGCGGCCCACTGCGGCGACATCGTCGCGGCCGTCGGCCTCGCGGACACGCGCACCGGCGACACGCTCTGCCACGAGGACCACCCGATCCACCTCGAGGCGATCGAGTTCCCCTCGCCGGTCATCTCCATCAGCATCGCCCCCGAGTCGCAGGCCGATGCCGACCGCCTCGGCGAGGCGCTGCATCGGCTGGCGGACGAGGACCCGACGTTCATCGTCGGCTACAATGCGGAAACGAAGGAGACGATCATTTCGGGGATGGGCGAACTCCACCTGGAGATCATCGTGGACCGCCTGCGCCGGGAGTTCAACGTCGCCGCGCGCGTCGGGCCGCCCGAGGTCGCCTACCGCGAGACCGCCACCGCGACGGTCGAGGGGGCCTACAAGCACGTCAAGCAGACCGGCGGCCGTGGCCAGTACGCCCACGTCGTGTTGCGGCTGGAACCCACGGCGCCGGGCGAGGGCTTCGAGTTCGTCAACGAAATCGTCGGCGGCCGGATTCCCGCGCAGTTCATCCCGGCCGTCGAAACGGGCGTCGTCGCCGCGATGGCCGCCGGTCCCTACGCGGGCTACCCCGTCGTGGATGTGCGCGTGACGCTGCTCGACGGCTCGCACCACGAGGTGGACTCCAGCGACCACGCCTTCCAGGAGGCGGGCCGCGCCGGGTTCGTCGAGCTGTTCAGCCGGGCCAGCCCGGAGCTGCTCGAACCGGTGATGTCGCTGGAGGTCGAAACGCCAGAGGAGTTCATGGGCGCGGTGACCGGTTCGATCTGCTCGCGGCGCGGGCGGATCGAGGCGATGGACATCCGCGGCGACCTGCGTGTCATCCGGGGCATGGTGCCCCTGGCCGAGATGTTCGGCTACGCAAGCGTCCTGCGGACGCTGACCCAGGGGCGCGCCTCGTTCACGATGCATTTCGAACACTACGAGGCCGTGCCCGATCACATCGCCGACGAGGTGGTGCGCAAGGCCCGCGAGCGGCGCAACCGCCGCAGCGGTTGAGGCTGCACGGCCTGGGTCAGTCGAGGATTTCGATTCGCCGCGCCCGGGCCGGCGCGGCATCCTTGTCGCGGTCCGCCCCTTCCCTGAGCCAAACGTGCACCCGTGTGCGGATGCCCAGGTCCGGATAATCGCGGGCAGGCGGCAGGGTCACTCCGCCACGCACCACCTCCGTGTCCGGCTCCACCAGCACCGACCGCCGCGCGCCCTCAGCCGTCTCGACCATCAGGATCGGCCGCATCAGGTAGGCGTTGAGTTCCCGCTCCCGGATGACGCCCTCCACGTCGGCCGGCGGAAGCGAGCCGGCGGATAATCCCGCCCGCCCCTCGAAATCCATGGTGTGCGCCTTTCGCCGGGCGGACCTCTCCACGGCCTCGGGCGCCGCGATGGCCGCCGGAGCGGGGCCCGGTGCGCCCGCCGCCGGTGCCGCGCCCGCGAAGCGCCTCACTTCCGCCCGCGCGCGTGCGCGATCCTCCCCGTCTTGCCTCCGACGTTCCGCCTCCGACAGTGCAACCGGGGCGGACTTCCCATTGGCGCGCCCCGGCCCCGATGCGGCGGGCCGCCCCGGCGGCACGGATGCTGCGGGAGCGGGCGGCCCCCCGGAAAAGCCCCCCCGTCGAACTGCGACGGCGTCCCTCGAATGGGCAGCCGCCCCGGCGGCCCCCTGCGGCCGCTCCGCCGGCGCCACCGCACCGAGTTCGCGCTCTACAATATCAGCGGTTTCGATATCCCGAACTTGGGCGATTTCGGTCGCGGCCGGCCCTTCACGGGCCGCCTGTCGCGCCGGCCAGGTGTCCACGTGGTGCCGCAGCAACGCTACGCCTCCGAGCGCCAGCGCCAGGCCCGCCGCCCATGCCAGCTCCGCCCAACGGCGGCCCCCCACGGAGCCGGCGGCCCGCAGGCGCGGCCGGCTCAACGCCTCCCGCCGTTCGGGCGAGAGGCCCGCCGGTTCCTCAGAGCCGGCCAGAACCGCGGACACGATGTCCACCGCCCTGCGAAGATCGTCGGCGGCGGCACGGCAGGCGGCGCACAACTCGAGGTGTTGGCGGACCTCCTCTGCCCGGCGTGGCGGCAGTTCACCGAGGAGCCACGCGGTCAGGCGGGGCTCGATGCGACGGCACGGAGGCACGGGGCTCACAGCGCGCCGCCCTCCCTCAGCGCGGCGGCGAGTTTGCGCACGGCGTTGTGCAACAGGCAGCCGACGTTGCCGGTGGTGCGGCCAGTGACGCGCGCGATGTCCCGGTAGGGCATGCCGTGTTCCAGCCGCAGCGCCAGCACTTCGCGTTCCCCGGGCGAGAGACGGGCCAGCTCGCGTTCGACCAGCCGGCGACGGGCCTCGTCGGCCGAATCCGCCCCGGCGGCTGCCAAAGTCAGCGCGGGATCGCGGGCCGATTCCTCGTGCGCCCTTCGCCGCCGCTCCTCGCGCCGGATGTGGTCCACGGCGGCGTTGTGAACCGTGCGGTAGAGCCAAGGGACGATGCGGGCCGGCTCGGCAGACAGCCGCTCCCAGTGCTCGTGCAACCGCAAGAAGGCGGTCTGCACGACGTCTTGGGCGGCGTCGGCATCGTTCAGAATCCTGGCGGCATACCTCACCAGCGCGCGCTCCCGTTCCCGCACCACGGCGTCGAACGTCGGGGCGGAGGACGGCCCGGCGGCGATCCCGCCGCCCTCGGGCCGGCCAACGACGATACGCCGCGGGGCCGGGGTTTCTTCATCCCCGGCAGCGGCAGCGGCGGAAGGAACGTGGTCCATGCGCAGGGCATCCGGAGGACGCCGGAGCGAAAACTACCTCATCGTCCGCACGACGTCCAAGCCGGTCGCGGCGGAGGCCGTCCCCCTGTTGTTCGATCTCGAAACAAGGTACACTGGCGGCGATGAAGTCCGGAGGACGTGCGATGAAGACACCCCGGTGGTCTCCGCGGCGGCGGCGGCGGAGCGGCTTCACACTGATCGAGATCCTGCTGGTCGTCGTGATCATCGGCATCCTGGCCGGCATCGCCCTGCCGAAGCTTAGCGGCCACACGCGGCGGGCGGAGATCACCCGCGCGCGCGCGGAGATCGAAAGCATCGGCACGGCGCTGGCGCAGTACGAGATGGACATGGGGGAGTTTCCCAGAAGTCTCCAGGAGCTGGTGACCTCTCCCGGCAACGAGCGGTGGAACGGCCCCTACCTGCCCAAGGGCGTGCCAGTGGACCCGTGGAAGCGCCCCTACGTCTACGCGTACCCAGGACAGCGCAACCCCCGATCCTACGACCTGTCCTCCCTCGGCCCGGACGGGGTGGAGAGCGCCGATGACATCGGCAATTGGGCGGCCGAAGCCACGGTCGCGCCCTAGACGCGGGCGCGGCGGCGCGGCCGGCTTCACCCTGATCGAACTGCTGATGGTGGTCGTGCTCGCCTTGTTCACGCTGGCCGTCGCGGTGCCCGCCTTCGGCCATGCCTCCCGGTCCAACCGCCTGCGCGCCGCCGCTCGGACGCTGGTGGCCGCCCACCGCTATGCGCGAGGCATGGCGGTGCTGCGGCAGGCCGACATGGTGCTCTTGATCGACGAACGCGCCGGCCGCGTCCATGTGGTCCGCGTTGATGCGTTGACGGGCGCGGACACCAATGCCGTGGGGGCCGGCGGCCACGTCGGCGCCGCCCCCAGCCCCTACGCTGCCAGCGAGGAAGGATTCCACCTCGGCGTGCGCGAGGATGCGTCGCTCGTGCCGACCAACGTGGTGTCCGCCGAGCTCGACCGCCAGCTTCCTGACGGCGTCCGGATCGAACGCGTGGACGTGGACGAGTTCCAGCGGCACGAATCCACGTACTGGGTGGACTACCTGTCCAATGGAATGTGCGATCCCTTCGAGGTCGAAATGAGCGACGGCCGTGGACGGTGGATGGCGGTGCGCGTGTCCGGCGTCACCGGACGGGCCGAGGTGCTGGAGGGGCGCCGGTGAGGGCGGGGCGCCGCCGTCGGGCCGGCATGACCTTGATCGAGGTCCTGCTGGCGGTGACGATTCTCGGCATCGCGCTGACGGTGCTGGTGGCGGCGGCCGGCCAGGCCCTTGGCGTGGCCCGCCGTTCGCGCCACTTCAGCACGGCGCGGCACCTGATGGACATCGTCGAGCTGGAAAACCCCATTCCCGATCTCGCCGCGGCAGCCGGCTCCGTCGAGGGCGGCGGCTTCGACTCGCCCCACGATGCGTATGCGTGGGAGCGATCGGTCGAGCCGGTCCTCGACAGCCTGGGCGAGGAGACCGGCTATTACGTCATCCGGACGCGGATTCGATGGAGCGACCGTGGCGCCGGGTCGTACGAGGAGTTTGTGACGGGGGCGTACGCGCCGACGGAGCAGGAGGGGGTGGCGCCGACGGCCGGGGCGGTGGAGGAGGAGACGGGGGGAGGCGGAGGCCCGGCCGCCGGCAGCGGGTTGCGCGCCCCGGCGCCGGTCGGTGGACGCGGCGGCGATCCCCGCCAGGGCGGCGAAGGCGGGCTTCCGCCGGACATGGAAGGGCTCGACGGAAGACGCCGCGGCGGCGGGGACGGCGGCCCTCGGCCGCCGGCGGGCTTGCGTGATCTTCGCGACATGATGGGTCGGATGGACGCACGTGGCGGGCTCCCGCGCGATTCGGCATCGCCGCGGATCCCGCCCCGCGGCCGCGCCGGCGCCGGCCGCGCGTTCACGACCTCCGGCGGCGTCGGAGCGCCGGGCAGTGCCTTTGCTCCGGCCGCCCCTCCCGCGGTGCCTGCCCGCGGTCCCTCTCTTGGAGGAGAAGGCTTTGCCCCCCCACCCCCGCCACCGGGCCGCTGATCGGGCGGGGTTCACCCTGCTCGAGGTTTTGATCGCATTGGCGATCTTCGGGGCCGCCTTCGCGATCGTCGGGGCCGCGTTTTTCGCCACGACGCGCTCCTGGAGCCGCGGCTCCGCCGCGCTGGAAAGCCTCCACGAGGGCGATTTTCTGATGGACCAGATCGTCGCCGCGCTTCGCTCTGCCGCGTGGTTTCGCACCGGCCGAGGCCAGTACGGATTCACGCTCGTGAACGAGGAACGGCGCCATCCAGCCGATCGCATCTCGTGGGTCGCCTCCGGCTCGGCGCTGATGCCTCCGGACTCGCCCTACCGCCGGGGGCTTCACCGAATCACCCTTTCGATCGAGGACAACGCCGAGGGGGAGCCAACCCTCGCGGCGCGCGCCAGTCCGCCCTTCCTTGACGACGACGGACTGGAGGAACCCGAGCCGTGGTTCCTCGGCGCGGGCGTCCGGGGGCTCGACTGCCGGATCTGGGACGGCGAAGCAGAGGACTGGATCGACGAATGGGAGCACACCAACCGGCTCCCGACGCGGGTCGAGGTGTCGCTGTATTTCGACCCGCCGCCGGGGGAGCGTGAACCCGTGGTGCTCCGCCGTCTGGTGGACATCCCGGTGGCCGGCTACGCGACGACGGCCGTGTCGCGCACGGAGATGCGTCGCCGATGAACCGCCCCGGCCGTGCCTGGCGCTACCTCCACCGCCGCGCCCGCTGCGGCGGCGCGTTGATCGTCGCGCTGTGGATCATCGTCACCCTGTCGCTGCTCGTCGGCACCCTCGCCTTCGAGATGCGCATCGAAGCGGGCATCACCTCCCACTACCGCAAGCGCGCCCGAGCCACATGGCTCGCGCGCGCCGGCGTCGAACACGCCCGAATGCTCATCCTCCGCTCCCGTCGTGTGGACCCCACCGCCCCCGACTCGCTGGACGAGGACCCCCTGTACCTGCACGCGATGCTCCTCTCCCGCGGCATGGGCGTCTACGGGGCGGTATTTCCGCTCGGCGACGGCGTCTTCCGCCTCGACATCGTCCCGGAGGGCAGCCGCCGCAACGTTAACCGCCTTCAGCCCATCGAGTGGCGCGAGCTGCTTCGGCAGGCCCAAGTACCGGAGGACCAGTGGGAGGAGCTGATCGACTGCATCGGCGACTGGATTGACCTCGACGACAACGTGAAGCTCAACGGGGCCGAGAGCGACGACCCCTTCTACCGCGCGCGCGGCTACCGCGTGAAAAACGGCCCCATCGACACCATCGACGAAATGCTGTTGATCAAGGGCGTGACGGAGGAGATCCTGTTCGGCGGGCCCGGCCCCGACCCAGACAGCCCGCCGATCCTGGGCATCGCCCGGTCGCTCACCACCTGGGGCGACGGCCGCATCAACGCCAACAACGCCCCGCTCGAGGTCCTCCTGACCATCCCCGGCATTGCGGAATGGGAGGCCAATGCTATCATCGAAGGCCGGGTCGGCCTGGACGGCGTCGAGGGCACCCGGGACGACGGGTACGGATCCGTCGACGAACTGCTGTCGCGTACGGGCGTGAATCCGGGGCTGCGAGGATACTTCACCGTGCGGGACAATCGTTTTGTGCGCGCCATCTCCATCGGTGAAGTCCAGGGCGTGCGCAGCGGAATCTGGGCCGTCTTCCAGGTGGACGGCGGGCGGGTTCATACCGTCTTCTGGCGGGAGGAGCCGATGCCCTGAAACGGAACGTCACATGACGGCGGAGTGGGCCCGGAGGATTCGAACGGCCGCGGTCTCCGAATTCGGGGGACGGACGCTGGTCGCCCTGCGCCGTCAGGGCGACCGGGCGATGTGGACCCAGCTCCGGATCCGCCGCGATGGCCGTCCCTTCGAGGCGGCCGAAACCCGCACCGTCGACCTGCCCATCCCCGACCCTGCAGCCCCGCCGGAGGTCGCCGGGGCCATGCTCAGGCCCGCCCTGTCAACCGTTCGAGGCGAGGTCACCCTCGTGTGGCCGGCGGATACAGCCCTGCTGCGGGTACTCGAGCTGCCCACCACCGATCCGGCCGAGTTGCCGGACATGGTGCGCCTCCAACTCGACCGCTTCTCCCCCTTCCCCACCGAACACCTCGTCGCCGCCTACGAGGTGATCGCCACCGCCGCCGGCCGGACCCGGGTGTTGGTCGCGGCGGTTCAGCAGGCGGCCCTCGACCAGGAGGCCGCGGTCTTGCGGGCGGCCGGCCTTGACCTGCGGCGGGTGGATCTCGACGTCCTCGGCTGGTGGCGGAACCTGGCCGCCTCCGGCGAAGCGGAGCGCGTGGGCGTGCGGATCCACCTGCGCATGGAGGGCGGCTCGGCGACCGTCCTGGCCACGCACGACGGCGTACCGGTGCTTCTCCGCTCGCTCGGCGCGGGGCTCGGCCCCGACACGCCCGAGGAATTGCGTGACGAAATCCACGTGACGCTGGCCGCCCTCGAGATTGAGTGGGGTCGGGTGGGCGGCGCCCTGGTCGTGTGGTTTGAAGACGAGCCGAATGCGCGCTGGGCCGCAAACCTCGGCGAAGCCTGCGGACTTCCGGCCGAGGCGGCGTCGTTGGCCGATCTGCCGCCGCCGACCGAGGGGGCGGTCCGCCGCGCGTTGGACGACCCGACGCGCGTGATGAACCTGGCGCCGCCCGAATGGGAGATTCAGCGCCGCGCACGGATGCTCACCCGGAGGTTTGTCGTGGCCGCGCTGGCGTGCTTCGGCCTATGGCTGGCGCTCGTCGGAGGTTTTCTCGCCGCGCTGGCGGTCCGCGAGACCGGCCTCCGCCGTCTGGCGCGGCAGGTCGAAATCCTTGACAAACCCGCCAACGAGGTCCGCGCCATCCAGGCTCGCATCCGGTCGCTGGAGGAGTACGCCGACCGCAGCCGGTCAGCGCTGGAGATTTTGCGCCAGGTCAGCCAGGACCTGCCGTCCGGCCTGACCCTCACCGCGTTCACCGTCCGCAAGGGCAAGACACTCAACCTCCGCGGCGAGGCGGACGCGGTGAACGCGGTCTACGACTTTTTCGCGGCCCTCGAGAGGTCGGGGATGTTCAAGGAGGTCAAGCCGGAGGGCATCACCTCGAAGTCCACGGGCGGGCGGGCGCGGTCGGAGTTCCGTGTCTCGGCGACGCTGCCGGGAGAGGATCCAGCGTGATGCGGCTGTCCATGCGCGAGTCGGTCCTCGCGATCGGGACGCTGGCGATCGGGCTGGGCGCGCTGACGTGGTGGATGGGCGGATCCCGGATGGCCCGGTGGGGCGAGATCAGCCGTCAGATGGAAAATCTCCGGCAGCGGCGGCAGGTCTCCGAGCGTCTGGTGCGCCGGCGAGCCGAGGTCGAAACCCGGCTCGACGAGCAGTTGCGCGCACTGCCGCGTTATCCCGCCGACCGCGACGTCACCGCCGACCTCCTGAAGCTGGTCGAAACCACCGCGGCGGACAATGGTCTTGTCCTCACGCGGCGCGAGCCGGAGCGGGAACGCGCGGCGGGCGAGCTCTACGAGGTTGCGATCAACTGCAACTGGGAGGGTTCCCTGGAGGCCCTCACCCGGTTCCTCTATGCGATTCAAAGCAAGGGGGCCGTGCTCGACGTGCGCCAGATGATGGTGACCTCCCCCAAGGGAAACAGTTCGTTCCTGTCCGGGTCGTTTACGATCGCCTGCGCCTACACGCGGGCCGGCCGGCCGCAGGCCACCGCCAGCCCCCCGGCCCGGCCGGCGGCGACGCCCGCGCCCCGACCCCCCGGAGCCTCCCCGTGACCCACACCGGCGAAACCATGGACGCCTCACCATGAACGGCATGCTCCAGCGATCCTTGCTCGTCGGCGCGTTGTTGACCCTGGCCGCCCTTCTGGCGGCGCACCTCCGCGCGCAAACCGATGCCCCGGCACCCGACCCGGCCCCCTCCCCGCCCGCGCCGCCATCCTCCCTGCTGGCGGTGCCTGAACCGTTCCGCAGCTTCCGACCGCCGGACACGGCGACCAACGAGCCGGCCGCGCCTTCGCCAGTCGAGCCATCCGCCGTCAAGGAAGTCCCCGTGATGCCAGCCAACGAAGCCGGTCCTGCCGGCGACCGGCCCGCCGCGCCTTCGCCCGCGCCGGGAACCGCCTCCCCGCCGCAAGCAGCGGCTGGACCCGACCGACCGGCCGACCTGCCGCAACCCCCGCCGCCCGCCCGGCCGGCCGAAGCCCCACCGGCCTCGACCCAGCGATTGTTGTCGCTCAACTTCCAAGACGCGCCCGTGGACCAGATCCTCGCCCTCTACTCGGAGCTCAAAGGCCGGTCCATGATCCGCGCCCCCGGCATCAACGCCACGATCACCCTGCGCTCCGCCTTCAAGCTCACCGAGGACGAGGTCTGCCAGGCCATCGAGAGCGTCCTGGCCTTGAACAACATCACGCTGGTGCCGTTCGGGGACAAATTCTTCAAGGTCATCCAGCCTCCGTCCGCGCGGCAGGAAGGGCTGCCGATCGAGTTCCAGAGCCGCCCCCACCGCGAAGCCGACGCGCTCGTCAGCCAAGTCGTGCAGCTCAGGCACGTCGAGCTGGCCGAAATCCTCACGATCCTCCAGGGCATGATCCACGCGAACTACGGCAAGCTGCAGCCGCTGGAGCGCGCCAATGCGATCTTGATCACCGACACCGAGGTCAACGTGCGCCGAATGATGGAACTGATCGAGTTCATCGACCGGCCCGCCGAGACCAAGGTCGAGACCCGCATCTACGAGCTACGCGAGGCCGCCGCCGCCGACGTCGCACAGCGACTGAACGAACTGATCACCGATCCCTCCCAGCAGCAGCGGCGCCAGACCGTGACCATCGTCCAGCCGACCCAACCTACCCCCCCGGGCGTCATCCGCCCCCCCGCCACGCCCACCATTCGCACCGACCTGAGCCTGGCCGAGCGCGGCGTCGTCGTCGGCCAGGTGAAAATCGTCCCCGACGAGCGGACCAACATCCTGATCATCATCTCCGACCCCGCGAATTTTCCATTCTTCGACAACATGATCGCGGTCCTCGACCGCGCCGTGGAGCCGGAGACATTGGTCAAGGTCTATTCCCTCGAATATGCGGCCGCCGACGAGGTCGCCGACCTGCTCAACGCGCTGATCGGCGCCTCGACGACCGCCCGGCGCACGACGCGCACAGGCACGACCTCCACGCGCGGCGCATCCACAGGGCCCACATCCGCCCGCCCTGGCGCCACGACAACCTCGGCCGGCGAGACGCGCAGCCAGACCATCCGCGAGTTCATCGCCAGTCAGGTCTCCCGCGCCTCACCCGCTACTGGCGCCGCCGGCGGCCCGGAGGGGGAAAGCATCAACGAATTGTCCTCCGAAACGCGGATCCTGCCCGACCTGCGCAGCAACTCGCTGCTGCTGATGGGCCGGCGCACGGACCTGACTGTGCTGGAGGAGGTCATCAAGGAACTGGACGTGATGCTGGCCCAGGTCGTCATCGAGGCGGTGATCATCGAGGTGTCGCTCAGCGACGAGAACAGCACCGGAATCGACTGGCTGCAACGCTCGTTCCAGGCCTACGAGGCCTCGCGGCTCGGTCCCGGCGGCGGCCTGACCCTCCGCGAACCGGTCATGTCTTGGGGCGGCGGCTTCCTCGGCAGCGCGACCGCGGCCTTCCGCGACGCCGCCGGCATCGGTCGCGACGTGCCGCTGTCCTCCGGCGCGTTGACCTACTACCTGACCGTCGAGGGGCTCAACCTCGACGCGGTCATCCGCCTCGCCGCCCGCGATTCGCGCGCGCGGATCCTCTCCACCCCGATCATCCTGACCACCGACAACACCGAGGCCCGGATCGTCGCCGGAGAGGAGCGCCCCATCGTCACCGCCACGACGGTCACCGTTGGCGGCAACCAGACCTCCGCGTACGAATACAAGAACATCGGCATTGAACTCACCGTCAAGCCCCGCATCAATCCCCAGCGCGTCGTCGTGATGGAGGTCACCCAGACCGCCGACAACGTCGGCGACATCGTCGTGATCGACGGCAACGAGGTGCCCGTCGTGACCAAGCGCGAGTTGCAGGCCAGCGTCGCCGTCGAGAACCGCTCCACGATCGTCATGGGCGGGCTGGTCAGCCACGCCGACCGGGGCGGTGGCTCGAAGGTTCCCGTCCTGGGCGACATCCCCCTCGTCGGCCGGCTGTTCCGCACCGACACCCGCACCAAGCAGCGCACCGAGCTGCTCGTGCTGCTGACCCCTTATGTTATCACGACCCCCCAGGAGGCGCGGGCCGAGACCCGCCGCATCCATGACGCCAGCAGCGCCGACACCAGCCGCTGGTTTGAGAAGGGGTTCAGCGACAGCGACCTCGCCCGTCAGCGCCGCACCGAGATCCCACCCGAGCGGTCGGACGCCAAGCTGCCCCCGCGCATCGAACGTTACCTGAGCGAGGGCATCACCAACCCGCCGTCGCGCAGCGGGGCGCGCACGATCGTGGTTCCGCAGACGATCCAGCCCTCCCGCACCGGCAGCCGGCCGGGTGTCCCGCCGCCGGCCGCCCAGCCGCCGACGGCCGTCCCTCAGCCTCGTTCGCCATGAATCCCCAATCCATCTCGATCAGGAGAGGAGGAACTCCATGACCCGTCGACCTGTCGCCCTCGCCGCGATGGCCATCGCCGCAGCCGGCTGCCGAATGCCGTCGGCCCCCACCCCTGGCGCAGCCAGTTCCAAACAGGAGACCGTCATGACCGCCACCATTGCCAGCGAACCTTGGGGCAGCGTGAACGGCCGCGCCGTCACGCTGTTTACCCTCGACAACGGCCGAGGACTCCGGATGAAGGCCACCAACTACGGGGGCATCATCGTTAGCCTCGAGGTTCCGGACCGCGAGGGCCGCACGGCCGACATTGTGCTCGGGCACGACCGTCTGGAGCAGTACCTGGCTGGCCACCCCTATTTTGGAGCGCTGATCGGCCGGTATAGCAACCGGATCGCCCGTGGGCGGTTCCTCCTCGACGGGGTCGAGTACAAGTTGGCGACCAACAACGACCCCGGCGGGCTGCCCTGCGCGCTGCACGGCGGGCTGAAGGGGGTCGACAAGGTGGTTTGGGACGCCGAGCCCGTCCGCCAGAATGGCCGTGTCGGCCTGAAGTTGTCCTACCTCAGCCCCGACGGCGAAGAGGGCTATCCCGGCAATCTGAAGATCACTGTCCATTACTGGCTGACCGAGGACAACGCTTTGTGGATCACCTACGAGGCCTCCACCGACAAGGCCACGCCGATCAACCTGACCCAGCACAGCTACTTCAACCTCGCGGGCCACGACGCCGGTCCCATCCTTGACCACGTCCTCACCCTCCACGCGGAGCGTTTCACCCCCGTGGACAAGGGACTCATCCCCACGGGGGAACTGCGGCCGGTCGAGGGGACGCCCTTTGACTTCCGGCGGCCGACCCCCATCGGTGCCCGGATTCAGCAGGATGACGAGCAGCTTAAATTCGGCGGCGGCTACGACCACAACTGGGTGGTCAACGGTCCCCTTGGCACACTCCGCCCCGCCGCCGAGGTGTACGAGCCCGGGACTGGGCGCGTTATGGAGGTGCTCACCACCGAGCCGGGCATCCAGTTCTACTGCGGCAATTTTCTCGACGGCTCCAACATCGGCAAGGGGGGCAAGCCCTATGCCCACCGGACCGGTTTCTGCCTCGAGACCCAGCATTTCCCCGACTCGCCGAACAAACCGCAGTTTCCCTCCACCATTCTCCGCCCCGGCCAGACGTACCGGAGCCAGACCGTGTATCGCTTCTCGGTCCGCACGCCCTGACCCAGGGTCGATGGCGGGAGCGCAGTCGGCCGCGGTGCCACGACGGCCGACGGTGCGAGCGTGGATTGCAGGACTTCGGTCTGGGGGGGCTCGATTGCGATCTCATTGGGCCACACTTTATTAACTGTGGCCCCGTCTGCGGGATCCCGGTTTCGGGGGGCGATCGCAATACGGGGGGCTCCAGCAAGCTCGACTCAACGGCGGTCATGAACGCGATCCGACGACTGCATCGGTGCGTCCGTCGGCTCATCCGGTCGTCGCCTCCATCCCCTTGATAACTCGCTTTCCGGGGAGGTGGGGCGTTGCTACACTGGCAAAGATGGATAAAGCCGCTCCAGACCGATCCGAACTGGCGCAGGCGCGCAGGATCGTCGTCAAGGTCGGCAGCCGAGTCCTCGTCGGCCATTCGGGACGCCCGAACCCTCGGCGGATCGCCGCCCTCGCCGACGCGGCGGCCTCCATCCGCGCCGGCGGACGCGAGCTGGTGCTGGTCTCCTCCGGGGCCATCGCCGCCGGCATGGAAGAGCTCGGCTGGCGGCGCCGCCCCAAACGGCTGCCCGATCTCCAGATGGCCGCCGCCGTGGGCCAGCTCCGGCTGATGGCCCTCTACGCCCGTCATTTCCGCCACCACGGATGCCAAATCGCCCAGGTTCTCCTCACCCACGACGCCTTGAACGTCCGTGAGCGCCACCTGAACGCCCGCACCACCCTGATCAACCTTCTCCGCCATCGAATCGTGCCCATCATCAACGAGAACGACGCGGTCTCGGTCGAGGAGATCCGCTTCGGCGACAACGACCTCCTCGCCGCGCTGGTGGCCATGCTGGTCGATGCGGACCTGCTCATCCTGCTGACCACTGTCGATGGCTTGCGCGCCCCCGCGGGGGACGGCCGCACCCGGCGCGTCCCGTGGTTGCCGTCCGTCACCCCCCGCGAGCTGACGCTGGTTTTCGGATGCCGCAACGAGCTGTCGACCGGTGGAATGGCCTCCAAGCTGCAGTCCGCTCACAACGTCGCGCGCGCCGGCATTCCTGTGGTCATCGCCGACGGCCGACGGCCGGATGTGCTGGTCCGGGTCCTGGCCGGCGAGGATGTGGGCACCCTCATCGGCCGCCCGCGCCGCGATCGTTGGGCGGCGCGGGACCGGTGGATCGGCTTCTTCCACAAGCCGTCGGGCACGCTGGTCGTCGACGAGGGCGCCCGCCGCGCATTGGTCGAACACGGCCGCAGCCTTCTGCCCATCGGCGTGCGCGCCGTCGAGGGACATTTCACCGCCGGCGCCGCCGTCGACATCCGAACCGCCGACGGGGAGTTGGTGGCCCGCGGCCTGGCCTCCTACGGTTCCGACGACCTTCGCCGCATTCTGGGCCGCCGCACGGCGGACATCTCCGCCCTCCTCGGCGCCTGCCCTTACGAAGAGGCGGTCCACCGGGATCACATGGTCCTGCTCGCCGCCTCCGACGCCCGGAGATCCCCCCGATGAGCCTGCACGAGGACGTCCTCCGCGTCGGCGACCAGGCCGTCGCCGCCGCCCGCCAGCTCGCCCATCTCTCGACGCGCCGAAAGAATGCCATCCTCGCGGCCATGGCCGACGAGCTGGAGGCCCGCCGCGCCGCGATCGCCGAGGCCAACCAGCTCGACGTCGAGGCCGCCCGGGCCGCGGGCCTTCCCGGCCCCATGTGCGACCGCCTGACGCTGACGCCCAAACGAATGGACGCGATGATCCGCGGCATCCGAACGGTCGTCGGCCTCAAAGACCCCATCGGCGCCAGGCTCAGCCGCTGGATCCGTCCCAACGGCCTCATCATCCACAAGGTCCGGGTCCCCATCGGCGTCATCGCGGTCATCTACGAGGCCCGCCCCAACGTCACCGCCGACACCGCGGCCCTCTGTTTCAAAACCTCCAACGCCGTCATCCTCCGCGGCGGCAAGGAGGCCCTCCGCTCCAACCGGGCCATCGCCGAAGCCCTGATCGAGGGCGGCGCGCGCCGCGGCCTGCCGCTCCACGCCATCCAGCTCATCGACACACCCGACCGCGACGCGATCCGCGAGATCGTCCAACTCGAGGGCCGGGTGGACCTCGTCATCCCCCGCGGCGGCGAGGGCCTGATCCGCGCCGTCACCGAGCACGCCCGCGTGCCCGTCATCAAGCACTACAAGGGCGTCTGCCACGTCTACGTCCACGAGAAGGCCGACCTCGAGATGGCCCATCGCATCGTCCTCAACGCCAAATGCCAAATGCCCTCCGTCTGTAACGCGATGGAGACGCTGCTGGTCGACGCCGCCGTCGCCCCCGGCTACCTGCCCGAATGCGCCCGCCGGCTGCGCGAACGCGGGGTCGAACTCCGGGGCTGCGAGCGCAGCCGTGCCCTCGTCCCCGACATGGCCCCCGCCACCGAGGAGGATTGGGTCACGGAGTACAACGACCTCATCCTCTCCATCCGCGTCGTGGACGGGCTCGAAGAGGCGGTCCATCACATCCAAACCTACGGTTCGCACCACTCCGACGCGATCGTCACCGCCGACGAGGGCGCCGCGCGCAAGTTCACCGAGCAGGTGGACTCGGCCGCCGTCTACGTCAACGCCTCCACCCGCTTCACCGACGGTGGCGAGTTCGGGATGGGCGCGGAGATCGGCATCAGCACCGACAAGATCCACGCCCGCGGCCCGATGGGGCTGGAGGAGCTCACCAGCTACAAGTACGTCGTCATCGGCACGGGCCAGATTCGGGAGTAGGCGGTCGGCAGATCGGAGGCATCCAAACCTTGGAACCATGGGACGCCGGACGTTCCAAACGTTGGACGCCGTGTTCGCTGCGGGGGCGATGGCGGTGACCGCCGCCTCGGCGGGGCATTTCCCCTGCTCTCCGCTCGTCCGCGAGGGGCCGGGTGGTCCGCCGTCCGCCGCCCCCGTCGCCGCCACGGCGCTGCCGGTGGGTGAGGAGTACCTGTTCGCCGTCCGTTGGGGCCCCGTCAAGCTTGGCGAGGTGCGGTTGTGGTCCGAGTGGGCGCCGGACCCCGCCGGCGACCGCCTTGCCCTCCGCGCGCGCATCCGCTCAAACCGCGCGCTGGCCGCGGTTTTCGCCCTCGACAGCTACGCCGAGACGCTGGCCGATCCCGTCAATTTGCGCCCCGTGGTCAGTACGCTCCACTCCGTCGAGAAGGGCCGGGTGCGGGAGGAGTGTCTGCAGTTCGACGCTCCCGACGGCCGCCTTCGCCGGTGGTTGTCCTGGCGCGACCCGCCGCCCGACGAGCCCCCGGCGGCCGACTGGCGCGACGTCCTGACGGCCGTCTGGCGGTTCCGGGCGGATATGGCGGCGGGCCGCCGGCCGGGACGTCTGGCCATCGCCGCAGGACCGGATCTGGTGCTGGTCGACCCTGGCGAGGCGGCGTCCGAGTCCGTCCGCGTGCCGGCCCTCGGCGAGGTGGCCTGCCACCGCTTCAAGCCCGCTGTGTTCCGCGACGGCCGCCCGCTGAGGCGTAACCTCTACACCATCTGGCTGGCCGAGGCTCCGCCCCACGGCCCGATGCGAATCGCGGTGGAAACGCCGTCCGTCACACTCCACGCCCACCTGCTCGCCCACCGGCGCGCGCCTTGATCCACCGGCCGTCGGCACCGTGCGGTCGGCGCGGCCCCCTCCCGCCGCCCGCGCTCAGTCCGGAAAACTGAAGCCGCACTCCGGGCGAGTGATGTGCTCAGCCGCCGTCCGGGGGTACTTGCGACAGTTCAGCGGACGCCAACGGTAAATGGCACAGAACGATCGGCCGTCCGGCCGGAACCGCAGGAAAGGACACGCGTTCGGCAGTTCGCAGCACAACCCGCACGACCGACAGGCTCCCCGCCGCGACCGCGATACCGGCAGCCCGCAGGTCAGCGTCCGCCGCAGCTTCGCCCCCCAGGTGTTCCTCGCCCGGTCCATCGGCGGCCGCCCTCAACGGGCGAGCTTCTGAACCTCTTCCACCCGCAGGCTTTCGGTCTTCGTCTTCGCGTCGGCTTTCAGATCGGCGTAGATGATTTTGACCTTCTGGCCGTCCAGCTCCTCGACGCTGCCGGGGTTGATGATCGCGTAGCTCTGGCCGTCCTCGGCCTCGAGCTTCGCCTTCACGAAGCCCTTCGCGTCGCGGCTGACATGGACTACGCCGACCATCGACGGCCGCTGCGCCTTTTGAATCAGCTCTTTCGCCTGGTTGCGCGGCGCCGTTACCTTCGGCTTCTCGCTCGATTTCTTCTTGTCGGCCGGCTTCTTTTCGGCCGCCGTCGCCGCCATGACCGCGGCGAGCGCCGCCGCGACCGCGATCTGCGTCAGGTTCATCGATTCGTCTTCTCGATCCTAGTATCGTTCCCGGCGTCGTCGGGCGCAAGCGGCTCCGGATGCGACGGCAGCCGGACCGTGAACCTGCTGCCCTCCCCTTCGCGCGACTCGACCTCAACCTGGCCGCCGTGGGCCTCGACGATCGTCCGCGTGATCGCCAGGCCGAGCCCAGCCCTGCCGTCGGCCGCCCCGCGCGCCGGATCGGCCCGGAAAAATCGCTCGAAGATATGCGGGAGATCCTCGGAGCGGATCCCGATGCCGTTGTCGCGGACCTCCAGCCGGGCATCTCCGTCAGTCCACGTCCGCACCTCGACCCGCCCCCGGGGGCGGTTGTAGTGGATCGCGTTGGACACCAGGTTCACCGCCATCTGCAGCAGTTGGTCGCGGCGGCCGACGCAGGCGGTCGGCGCCAGATCGGCCACAAGCTCCAGCCGCCGTTCTGACGCCAGCGGTCGCAACAGGGCCAGCGCCTCGGCCGCCACCCCGTCCAGTTCCACCCGCTCCCGCTCGCCGGCTGGTGCCCCGGAGTCGAACCGGGCCAGCGTCAGCAACGACTCCACCAGATGCCGCAGCCGCCGGGCCGCCCGCATGCACGCCTCGAGCGCCTCGCGGTACTCCTCCGCCGGACGCGGCCGGGCCAGCACGGACTCGACCTGCGACAGGATCACGGAAACCGGCGTGCGCAGTTCGTGCGAGGCATCCGCGGTGAACCTGGTCTGCCGCGCCAACGCCTCGCAAAGGCGGTCGAACGTTGCGTTCAGCACCTCCGCCAGGCGGCCCAGTTCGGTGTCGGTCTCCGCCACCGGTATTCGGCGTGACAAGTCGCCAGCCGCGATCCGCTGGGCCGTATGGCCGATCGTTTCCACTGGCCGGATGGCCCTCGCCGCGATCCAGGCCCCGCCCACCACCCCCAGTGCCCAGATGCCCGCCGCCGCTGCCGAGAGGATCCAACTGAGGCGCCGCAGCTCCGCCAGGTCCGGGCCGATGTACTTCCCGACGGTCAGCGTTAGCGTACCGCCCCGAAGGCGGCGCACGTGTTCCCTCACCTCCGCCGTCTGCCGGACAACGAAGTCCATCGGCGGTGGCGCGGGCCGTGGAACATCCGGCGGTGCGCCGGCTGAGCGCCGCTCACCAAAGCGATCGTGCCCCAGAATGCGGTAATAGAAGCGGTCCGGGCCGTCCTGAGAAAACAGAGATGCCTCGAGGGCCTCCATGGCCCCTGCCGGCGGCGCAAAGAACGGAGGTTCGCCGGGCCGTCGTCCCCCCGCCGGTCCGCCGCCGGACACCGCGCCGGCCTCTTCCGGCGACCGCCCCTCCGCCGCGGGCCGCCGTTCTCCCGGACGAAACCAAGGCCTCCCCTCTGGACCCGGCGGCCTCAAGGCGTCCCGCAGCGGAGGGCGAAAGACCGCCCCCAGCGCCACCATCCGCCGCTCGATCTCCGCGTCGATCCTCCGGAGACGGCTGTCCCGCACCAGTGCGAACGCCGACGCCGTGAACGCCGTCAGCACCGCCGCCAGCCATGCGCCATACCATAGCTGCAGCCGCCAGCGGAGCGAACGGGGCACGATCTTCATTCGATGCAATACCCGTGGCCCCGGCGCGTCTGGATGAAGTCGTGCCCGAGCTTCTTGCGGATGTTCGACACGTGCACGTCGAGGAGGTTGGACATGGTGTCCTCGTCATCGCCGAACAAATGATCGTAGAGCTCCGTCCGGCTGACGACCTTGCCCCGGTGCAGCGCCAGGTACTCGACCAGCGCGTACTCGCGGGGTGTCAGGGGAATGCGCTCTCCCTGCCGCGTCACCGACCGCGCGTTCAGGTCGATGACCGCCCCGCCAGCCTCGATCACCGGCGAGGGCCGGCCGGCTCCCCGTCGGATCAGCGCCCGCACGCGGGCCAGCAGTTCCTCAAGTGAAAAGGGCTTGGTCAGGTAATCGTCCGCCCCGCCGTCCAGCCCCCGCACGCGGTCGGGCACCGTGTCGCGCGCCGTCAGCATCAGCACCGGCGTCGTTCCGCGCCGCCGGATGCGGCGCAAGAGCTCCCACCCGTCCACGCGCGGCAGCATGATGTCCAGCAGGATCACGTCGTACGTCCAGTTTTCCGCCTTGAACAGCCCCTCCTCGCCGTCGGCGGCCATGTCCACCGCGTAGCCCTCGTCGCGAAGCGACCGGGCAATCCCCGACCGTAGGTCGGGTTCGTCCTCAATCACCAGCAATCGCATCGGCGACCGCGCCTCCTTCCCCGCACACCATCGTATGACGGTCGTCTGAAGATAGCATGAAGGGCCCCAGGCTGCGTCTTCACGATACCTTAAGGTGGACTGTACAAAGGATATCGCGCGCGAGAGCCGCCCGGACAAGCCGGGCGCCTGCAAGAAAAAGGAGACACGATATGCACGCGCGTCACCAGATCGCCGCCGCGTTGGCCGCCCTGACCGTGGCCGCCGGCGCGCAGCGGCCGCCCGAAGGCCATCGGCACGGCGGCCCCCCCGTCGGAGACAACCCCCGGGTCGGCCTTCCGCCCTCCGCCCGGCGTCCTGGTCTGCCCCAAGGCATGCTCGCCCCAATGCGTGGTTGGCGGGGCCCCGTTGCGCCTGGACCGATGGCGCAAATGCACCCCCAATTACGCGGACCTATGAGCGGACCTCCCATGTGGCGGCGCCGCGGATTTGGCGGCGCGGCTCCATGGAGGCAGTCCAACCGGATGGCTTTCCGTGGCCCCGGATCTATGCAGCCCGATGGCCCCATGCGGCCCCGCCCATGGCTCCGCGGCCCCGCGGAGCGACCCGCCGGCGGCCCGCCCGCCGATCCGGTCCTGCTCTTTCGGATGCTCGACCTGAACGACGACGGCGTCGTCGAACGCGACGAGCTCGAACAGCTCGTCCGCAGGCTGCGCGAACAGGACCGCAACCGCGACGGACGACTGGTGCTGGAGGAATGGGCCGGTCCTGTGCCGCACGCCGGGCCTCCGCGCGAGCCGCGCCGGCGTCCACAGGCGGAACCACCCCCCCATGGCGGCCCTCCGCCCGGGGATGAGGCCGCACATCCCGCCCGACGCCCCGACCCATGCCGGGAATGCGACCGGTGCGAAGGGCCTCGCCCGCCCCGCCGCGATCCCCACGGCAAGGCACGCGACCGGTCGGAGAGGAAAGGGGTACGGCCACCTCGCCGGGGCCGGCCAGCCTGACCGGCGGCCGCGCGATCCAACCGGGAGGGCGGTTCGCCATCCTCCCGGCTTTCGATCCGCCGGCTCTTCATGATGGCTTTAGGTCCGCTGTGCGATTCTCCACGCGCGCAAAGAAACGCGCAACGGCCGATCGGGACCCGCCGACGACGGCGGGGTCGGCCGCCAACGAAAGGAGCCACGAATGAATACGACGATCCGCAATCTCGGGCTCCTCGCGGTCTGCAGCGTCGCCGCCGCCTGGGCAACGGCGCAGCAACCCGAGGAAGGCCCCGGTCCCCGTCGCCCGCGCGGCGGCTTCGGCCCCCCCGGGGAAGGCCGAGGTGGCCATGGTCTTTTCCAGCCCGGCGGCGAGGGCCGCGAACGGCCGGCGCCTCCCGGCATGGGCCCCCGCCGACCGTTCCTGTTCGAGCTGCTCGACCGCAACAACGACCACATCTTGGACGAGCAGGAAATCGAAGACGCCTCGAAGGCGCTGAAAAAGCTTGACAAGAACGGCGACGGCAAGATCGAGCCGCGCGAGATCTTCCCCGACGCCCCGCCGCCCCGCGGCGAGGTCGAGGAGGGCGGCCGCCGCGGACCGCCCGAGGGCGGCGAGCGGCGTGGCCCCCGCGGCCCCGAAGGGGAACGCCCCCGGCGACGCGGCGGCGATGCCCCGTTTCCGCCGAACGAGGGTCGGCAGAACTGAGATCCTGTCCAGGCCGACGCGAACGGGGAGGGTGCTTCGGCGCCCTCCCCCTTTCGCTTTGGGGGCTCCGCCGCCGTATCCCCCCGCCCCTTCTGTCGCCCTAGCGCGTTTGCACAATGCCCCGTGGGATGGAATGTTGTGGCGTGAAGCCGCCTGGCCGCGCAACGCTGGTGTTCTACGACGGCGAATGCCCTTTGTGCCGCGTCGAGGTCCGCCGGCTGCTGCGGCGCGCTCCGCCGGGCCGGCTGGATCCCGTGGACATCTCGGCGCCCGGTTTCGATGCCCGCCAATTCGGCCTCGACGCCGGGGAATGCCGTCGCCAACTCCATGTCCTCCGGCCGGATGGCGTCGTCCTCCGCGGAATGGAGGCGGTGCGCGCCGCGTGGCGCGCCGCCGGCCTCGGCTGGCTGGCGGCCCCGACCGCATGGGCGCCGCTGCGCGGTCTGTTCGATCGCCTGTACGCTGTGTTCGCCCGCCACCGGCTCCGTTGGGGCGCGGCGGTGCTGCGCCTCACCCGAGGCCGTGCCACCGCCTGCGCCCGCTGCGGCTCCTGAATCAACCCGCTGACCCCGCCGCGGATTCGCCTTCGTGAACCCCCAAACCGGTGCGGCGAAATATTGGGCGACATGACCGGGTCCGTCGTCCACCCCCTTGGCGAACGCCTTTGCCGGCCCCTTCGCGGCAAGCTACGACCGGCCGTTTGCGATTTTCTCCCGCGCGTGTAAGTTGCCGCCCCATGAGGTTCATACCGGTGCGCGTGTGGACGCTGTCGATCGTGGCGATAACGGTCGTCGAGACGGCGCCGGCCTACCAGTCGGCCTACCGTCCCACGCCGGCGGGCGTGTTCGAGGTCAAGGTCCTGCCGACATGCCGCGCCTATTCTGCGACGGAAGCGGGCTCGTATTCCGAACGCGAAAACCTGCTGTTTATGCGACTGTTTCGATTCCTCCGCGCCAACCGCCTGAGGATGACGGTCCCTGTCGAGGTGGAGACGCAGACGGCCGCGATGCGTTTTTTTGTCGACTCCGGCGCCCCGGACCGGCTCGAGCCGCATGGCGAGGTCAGGGTCGAGATGCTGGGGGAGCGCCGGGTCGCGAGCGCTGGCGCCCGCGGTTCGTACACGGAGGACAATGTCCGAAAGACCACTGAGGCGTTGCGGCGGTGGCTGGCCGGCCAGGCCGAATGGATCGAGGACGGGCCGCCACGGGTCGCCTACTGGAACAGCCCCTTCCTGCCGGGGTTCCTGAAACGTCACGAAGTGCACATCCCCGTGCGCCCCACCGCGATGTCCGGCTCTTGAGACAACGGCCGAACATTGGTCCGCCCGCACCGGGTCGCCAGCGCGATCAAGCTCGAGCCCGGCGATCCCGAATCGCGTTGGGGATGGTCTGAACTGCGATGCGACTGCCCCCTGTGGCCTCACCTGGGGGAGGCCAGCTGTGGCTCGACCAAGGGCGATCTCTTCGGGATGCGTCACAATCATCCGCCGTCGGTCCGCGCGTACCATCGCCAGATACCCATGGGGCCGCCACCTCCCCGATCGAAACCCATTGGGCGCTCCGCACCGCTCTGGAAGACGAAGCCCTCCAGTGGGCCGGCCGTCGGCCCGTCGCACCGCCTGCACAACACGGTCCCGCTGACGGCGCGCGGAGCCGCGTGGAACAACCCGCTGACGACCGCCGCTCCGACTCGAACCCGCGACACGGGACTTGACCGGTAGGGTCATGGAGCATATGGTTTGAATCGAATGAACTCCGGCAGCCCCATGTTTGGCGCGCGGCGGTTCGGGCGGGGCCTCCTCCTGCTCGGCCTGCGTTCGCCGGCGGTGGGGCCGGCGCGCGTGCGGTAAGCCCGCCGCCGATCGCCGGAGCGATCCACCCACCGCCATCCGCGGTGGGTGTTTTGTTGTCCGGCGGACCGGGGGGAGGAACGGCAGCCATGAACGATCGACAGGTGCGAATCTTCGACACCACCCTGCGCGACGGGGAGCAGTGCCCCGGCGCCTCGATGTCGGCGAGGGAGAAGCTGGAGGTGGCCCGCCAGCTGGCGGTCCTCGGCGTGGACGTGATCGAAGCCGGTTTTCCCGTCATCAGTCAGGGGGATTTCGACGCGGTTCACGCCATCGCCCGCGAGGTGCGAGGCCCGGTGATCGCCGGCCTAGCGCGGTGTGTGCCCAAGGACATCGACGCGGCGGCGGCAGCCGTGCGGCCCGCCGGCCGGCGCGGCCGGATCCACGTATTTCTGGCGACATCGAAGATCCACCGGGAGTTCAAGCTGGGCAAGGCCCGCCGCGAAATCCTCCGCCTGGCCGTGGAGGGCGTGCGCCGCGCCCGCGACGCCGTCGCGGACGTCGAGTTCTCGCCGGAGGACGCCTCGCGGACGGAGCCGGACTTCCTGCTGCAGGTGTGCCGCGCCGTCGTCGGGGCTGGGGCGACGACGGTCAACATCCCTGACACCGTCGGCTACGCGACGCCGGACGAGTTCGGCGAGTTGATCGGATACCTTCACGACAACGTGCCGCAGTTTGCCGCCGGCGACGCGATCGTCAGCGTCCACTGCCACGACGACCTCGGTCTGGCGGTGGCCAACTCGCTTGCGGCGGTCCGCCGCGGCGCGCGGCAGGTGGAGTGCACGATCAACGGCATCGGCGAGCGCGCCGGCAACGCGGCGCTGGAAGAAATCGTGATGGCCCTGCGCACGCGTTCGGACTCGTTCGGCCACCTGACGACGGGGATCCGGACCCGGCACCTCCTGAAGACCTCCCGACTGGTCTCGCGGCTGAGCGGGCTGGCGGTCCAGCGCAACAAGGCGATCGTCGGAGAAAACGCGTTCGCGCACTCCAGCGGCATCCACCAGGACGGCATCCTAAAAAAGCGCGAGACCTACGAGATCATAGATCCGCGCGAGGTCGGCTGGGGGCAGACCGAACTGCCACTGACCAAGCACAGCGGACGCCACGCCGTGCAGGCCCGGTTGAAACACCTCGGGTTTCACCTCTCGGACCGCGACCTCGACGCGATCTTCGCCCGGTTCAAGGAGATCGGCGACAAGAAGAAGTTCGTCTACGACGACGATCTGGCGGCGCTGGTCGAGGGCCGGCTGGACGCCGTCCCTCAAACCTGGACGCTGGACTACCTCGGCTTCAGCGGCGGCAGCCGGGCGATCCCGACGGCGACGGTCCGGCTGGTGCGACGAAGCGGCGAGGGTGGCGGAGGCGCCGAGACGCCCCTCCAAGAGGCCGGCACCGGCGACGGACCGGTCCACGCCGCGCTACGGGCGATCGACCGGATCGTCGGTTTGCAGGGCGAGCTGTTGGAATACGGACTGCGGGCGGTGTCGCAGGGCACCGACGCGCTGGGCGAGGTGGCGATCAAGGTGCGGTTCGACGGCGACCACGTTGTCGCCGGCCGCGCGTCGAGCACCGACATCGTGGAGGCCAGCGCCCTGGCGTACTTGAACGCCGTGAACCGCTACCTCTACACTCGCACGGCGGTCCGCTCGTCCGCCGCGCGCGACCGGGCGGGCCGCCGCAGCGAGCCGTGACCTCGAACCCGATCGACTGGCGTCCGGATTCCCGCACCGCCCTGTACGCAGTGCTGGGGCATCCGATCGCCCACTCGCTGTCGCCCGCGATGCACAACGCAGCGTTCCGCGCGCTCGGGATGAACGCCGTGTACCTAGCGTTCGACGTCCGTCCCCAGGACCTGCCGACGGTGCTCGAGGCCCTTCCGCAGATGGGCTGCGGAGGCGTGAACATCACGGTCCCGCTCAAGGAGATCGCCGCGCGCCTCGTCCCGCGCCTGGACGACAACGCCCGCCGCGCGGGCGCGGTGAACACCGTGCGATTCGGGGAGGATGGACCGGTCGGGTTCAGCACGGACGCCGAGGGATTCCGGCGGGGGCTGCGGGAGGCGTTTGGGGCGGACGTCGAGGGCCGGTCGGTCTTCGTTCTCGGGGCCGGGGGCGCGGGCAGGACGGTCGCGCTCGAGTGCGCCCGGGCGGGGGCCGTGTCGGTCACGGTGTGCGACGTCGAGTCGGAGCGGGTCGGGCGACTGGTCGCCGAGCTGGGCGTGGTTGCGCCGGGGGTGGCCGTCGCCGGCTGCGATCCCCTCGGCGCGGTGGCCGCAGCACGCGCAGCTACGCTGGTGGTGCAGGCCACTCCGGTCGGCATGAAGCCGGGCGCCCCCCCGCCGCTCCCCTCCGGGGCATTCCACGACGGAACGCTAGCCTACGACCTGGTGTACCACCGTCCCGAAACGGAATTCATGCGGGCGGCGCGCTCGGCCGGCGCCCGGGCGGCCAACGGGCTGGGGATGTTGCTCTGGCAGGGCGCGCTGGCGTTCGAGATCTGGACAGGTCGCGCGCCGCCGGTCGAGGTGATGCGGACGACGCTGGAACGGGCCGTGTACGGCGAATGACTGGACCCTGGCCCAGGGAGTTCGTTGCGCTGGTGGCGGGGGTGTTTGGCGCCTGCGCCGGTAGCTTTTTGAACGTGTGCATCTACCGCATTCCCCGGGAGTTGTCGGTGGTGCGGCCGCGATCGCGGTGCCCCTCCTGCGGAACGCCGATTGCGTGGTACGACAACCTCCCGCTGCTCAGCTGGCTCGCCCTGCGGGCCCGGTGCCGTGCCTGCGGCGTGCCGATTTCACCCCGCTATGTCCTGGTCGAGGCACTGATGGCCGCCCTCTGGGCGGCGGTGGGCTGGAAACACGGATGGGACCCGCGCACCCTCCTTTACGCTCTGGCCATGTTCGGCCTCGCGCTGGCGGCGTTCGTGGACCTCGACGAAATGTACATCCCCGATCGGGTCTCGATCGGCGGCATCCTCGTCGGCTTCGCCGCCGGATGGTTGTGGCCCGAGCTGCACGACGTCGCTGGCCGCTGGGCGGGCCTGCGCCACGCCGCGGTCGGTGCGCTCGCCGGCGCTGGCTCGCTGGCGCTGCTCGGCTGGGCCGGCGAACGCATCTTCGGCCAGGAGGCGATGGGCATGGGCGACGTGAAACTGATGGCGGCCATCGGCGCGCTGCTGGGCTGGCCGGCGGTCGTCTTCACGTTTTTCGTCGCCTCGCTGACCGGTGCCACGGCCGGCCTCCTGCTGGTCGCGCTGCGCCGGCGCGAAATGCGCAGCGCCATTCCGTTCGGGCCGTTCCTCGCCCTTGGCGCCGCCGCGTGGATGCTGGGCGGGGCCGACCTGTGGGAGGTCTACGTCCTCACCGCCGCCCGCTGGTGGAGGGAAGGGTGAGCGTGGACCCGGACGCTAACCTCGTGCTCGTCGGCTTCATGGGCACCGGCAAAACGGAGGTCGGCCGTCAGCTCGCCGACCGGTTGGGGCGGGAATTCGTGGACATGGACCGCGTCATCGAGGAACGCGAGGAACGCGACATCCCCGCCATCTTCCGAGATTCCGGCGAGCCGTACTTCCGATCGCTTGAGCGCGCCTTGGTCCGCGAGCTGGCTGCCCGCCGGTCGCTGGTGATCGCCACCGGCGGCGGGGTCGTGCTGGACCCGGCCAACATCGAGGACCTCGGCCGGACCGGCGTCGTCGTCTGCCTCGTCGCGACGCCCGAGGCCATCCTCCAGCGCGTGGCCGGCGACACGCACCGGCCGCTCCTTCAGGCCCCCGACCGCGCCGAGCGGATCCGTTCGCTGCTGGAATGCCGCCGGCCGCTCTACGAGGCGATCCCGGCCCGCGTCGACACCACAGCCCGAACGTCGGCCGAGGTGGCCGAGGAGGTGCTCCGCCTGTTTCGCGCGCGCGTGCGGACCGGCTGAAGCCCCCTCGTTGCTCCGTCCGCCTTGTCTGAAGCGCGACCTCGGAGGTAGTGTCAACGCGTCCGATACGGCACCCGGCCCATGCGCGGTTACCTGATCCGAACCGGCGAGCGCTGGATCGCTCGCTGGCGATTTTTGCGGCACGTGCTGGCCACGACAGCCGCGGCAGTGGGATACGGCCTGCGGCCCTCGACCTGGCGCCGGCCGGTCCACACCGTGCTGGCCCGTCAGATCCTGTTCACCGGCGTCGAGGCGGTCCCGTTCACGTTCATGGTCGCGGCCGTGCTCGGCTTGGCGGTGGTGCTCCAAACCCAGGTGATGTTGGCGAAGGTCGGCCAGACGGCCCTCGTCGGGCCGATCCTGGTGGCCGTCATCATCCGCGAGGCCGGGCCACTGTTGGTCAACCTGGTCGTCATCATGCGCAGCGGCACCGCGATCGCGTCGGAGCTGGCCACGATGAAGCTGACGGGGCAGGTGCGCGTGCTCGACGCGCAGGGCGTGGACCCCTTCCTCTACCTGGCCGTGCCTCGCGCGCTGGGCGTCGCGACCTCGGTGACGGTGCTGGCCATTCTCTTTATCGCGGCGGCGTTCTCCGTCGGCTACGTCGCGGGGCTGCTGATCGGCGCGCCCTTGGAGCCCGTGGACATCTTTCTCGATGGGATCGCCGGGGCGGTGATGCCTGCGGACCTGCTGAACGTGCTAGCCAAGACGTTCCTGCCCGGGCTGCTGACGGGCGTCATCTGCACACTCGAGGGCCTTGCCGTCCGTGAGGCGTTGACGGAGATCCCGCAGGCCGCAACCCGGGGCGTCGTGCGGTCCGTCGCTGCCCTGTTCGCAACGGTCGTCGTCGTGTCGCTTCTGACCTACCTGTGAACGAAATCGCTCCCATTCTCGACGTCCGCGGAGTGCCGGGCGGCACAGCGGAACGGGTCTCCTTCGCCCTGGCGCCGGGCCAGTGGGCCTGGTGGCCCGCCGCGGACGCCGACGCCATGACGCGCATCGCCGACGGCCTTTGCGGCCTGGCCGCGTCCCCCGTCGGCGAGGTCCGATTCAACGGACGCTCCTGGGCCGACGCCGGTCCCGCCGAGCAGGCCCTGATGCGTTCGAAAATCGGGCGTGTGTTTGCCGCCACGGCATGGGTCGCCAACCTCGACGTGGACGAGAACATCGTTCTCGCGGGCCTGTACCACGGGGATCGCTCCCTCGAGGAATTGCTGGCCGAGGCCACCTGTTGGGCGCGTCGATTCGGCCTGTCGGAGTTGCCGGCCGGGCGGCCGGCGAGGGTCTCCACAAGGGACCTGCAACGGTGCCAATGGATTCGCGCCCTGCTCAACCGTCCGCGCCTGTTGCTCCTTGAGGCGCCGGAACAAGCGGCCGGCGACGCGGCGTCGGCATTTCGGGAGGCGGTGGCCGAGACGCTGACCGGCGGCGCGGCGGCCGTGTGGCTGACGTCGGGCGGCGGTCCGCCGCCGCCCGGCCTGCCGTCGCCCACATGGGCCGGCCCGACCCCGGGCATGGAGGTGAACCCATGAACGCGGCCGTTCCGTTCAAATTCCGCTACGTCCGCGAGATCGTCGGCACGTTCGTGCTGCTGGCCGTCGCGGCCGTCGTCGCGGGGCTGATCCTGCTGGCCAGGGCCCAGCGATGGTTCGAGCCGCAACTGGAACTGCGCCTCGCGTTTCCGCCGGAAGGTACGTTCGGCGTCCAGCGCGGCACCCGCGTCGAAATCCTCGGCGCACCGGCCGGACGAGTGGAAAGCGTCCATGTGCGGCCGGACCGGACCATCGAGGGGCGCCTGGTTCTCCGGCGCGACTTCGCGGCGTTTCTGCGCGCGGACTCGGAGGCGGTCGTGAAAAAGGAGTACGGCGTGGCCGGGGCGGCCTTCATCTCCATCGCCCTTGGGCAGGGGCCGCCCCTGTCGGCGGAGAACGCCACGCTGCCCGTGCGCAAGGACACCGAGCTGCTCGAGATCGTGCAGATCGTCGTCGAACAGATTCAAGAGGCCGTGCTGCCGGTGCTGCGGGAGGTCGAAGCGACGCTGAAGGAGTACCGGGGGTTGGCCGCCGATCTCCGCGACCCCGACCATTCGCTGCAGCAACTGCTCGGCCAGCTCAACGCGATCGCCGACGGATTGCGCAAGGGCGAGGGCACCGCCGGCCGACTGCTGCGCGATCCCGCGCTGGCGGACGAGGCGCAGAAGGCCGTTGCCCAGTTGCGTTCGCTGATTGGCAAAGTCGAAGAGGCCGTCACCGAAACGCGGGGCATCCTGCACAACGTTCGGATGGCATCCGAAGGGCTGCCCGGGGCGATGGCGACGGTGCAGGGCGAATTGCGAGACGTGCCTGGCCTCGTATTGCAAACGCGGGCGACCTTGCAAGAAACCGAGAGGCTGCTAGCCGGTCTGCAGCGCCATTGGTTGCTGCGCGGGGCGATGGAACCGGCCGCCGACCTGCCAACGGTGCCGGCCGCCGCGCCCGCATCTGGAGAGGCGCCATGAATTGCGCACACGCCATCGTCACCGGGCTCGTCGCAGCGGCCGCGTTGTGGGGCGCCGGTTGTCGGACCCCGGCACCGGAGGCCGGCCCCGCACCCCATCCCGAAGTCCGGCGCCTCTGCGCGGCAGGCCGACGGGTGTGGGACCTCGGCGAGGCCGAACGGGCGGCGGAGCTCTATCGGCAGGCCCTCCTGGCCGCGCGCGCCTCCGGCCACATGGAGTCGGTCGCCGCGGCGGCCGGCAGCCTCGCCGCCTGCCGTTTCGAGACCGGCGACCTGCCGGGCGCGCTGGACGCGATCCGCGAAGGCCGCGCGGCGCTCGCGCGGGTCGGAAGGCGGAACGCGGATCTCGCCGTGCTGGAAGGTCGGATCCTGCTGGCCTTGGAACGCACGGCCCCGGCCCGCGCCGCCGCCGCGGAGGCCCTCGCCGCCGGCGGTGGCGTAGCGGCGCGACTCTTGCTGGCGGAATGTGCACTGCGGGAAGGGCAAACGGCCGCCGCGGCGGGGCATGCGGCCGACGCCGCCAGCTCGATCGCCCGGAATGCCCCGGCCGCGTTGCGGGGATGGCTTGCGGAAACGCTTGCCCGAGTGCGTATGGCGGAGGGACAGACCGGCGAAGCCGCGTCGGCCTTCGAGTCGGCCGCCGCCTGGCGCGGTTCCGCCGGCCAGCGGCGCCAGGTGGTCCGTAACCTCGCCGCGGCCGCCACGGCGTATGCGGCCGCCGGCCATCCGTTGAAGGCGGCCGACTGCGCCTACCGCGCCGCCGCCGCGGAGCTGGACCCCTCCGCCGCCGAGTCGTGGTTGACGCGGGCCGAGGGCTGGCTGGACGATTCCGCCGACGCGCGACGACTCCGCGACCTGATCGCCGCGCTGCGCGCGGAGCGCTCAAGGGCGACCGCCACGGGATCGCCGTGACCCCCGCCACCTGGCCCGTGCGGCTGGCTCGTTCCTGCTTGCGCATCGCGCTCGGCACCGTCGCGGCGCTGGCGCTGTGGATCGGAGGACTCGGTGTGACCGGCGGCGTCGAGGCGAAGTTTTATTATCCGGACCGGTTCGTCTACGCCACCCCCGCCGCCGCCGGCCTGCGATTCGAGGAGGTCTGGTTCGACAGCGCCGACGGCGCCCGCCTCCACGGCTGGTTTGTTCCGGCGGTCGGAACGGCGAGGGGGACGGTCGTGCACTTCCACGGCAACGCGCAGAACATGACCGCCCACTTCGCCTTCGTCGACTGGCTGCCGCACCGTGGCTTCAATGTGTTCGCGTTCGACTACCGCGGCTACGGGGCCTCCGAAGGACGGCCCGGCCGGCGGGGCCTGATCGAAGACGGCCGGGCGGCGATCGAGACGGTCCGTCGCCGTCTCGACGTGGACCCGGACCGCGTCGTGGTCTTCGGGCAAAGCCTGGGCGGGGCCTGCGCGCTGGCACTGCTCGGGCGGGAACCGGCCCTGGGGGTGCGGGCGGTGGCCGCCGACTCCGCCTTTTTCTCCTACCGGTCAATCGTAGAGGACAAGCTCGGCGAGCTGCCGGTGCTGGGCTGGTTCCGGCGTCCGCTGGCGCGATGGCTGATCGACGACGAATGGAGCCCGGGCTCGGTCGTGGGGCGCATCGCGCCGACCCCATTGCTGCTCCTGCACGGCTCACGCGACCGCGTGATCCCGGCTTCGCATTCGCGACGCCTCTTCGAAGCGGCTGGCGAGCCGAAGACCCTGTGGTTGATCCCCGGCCTCGACCACACCGAGGCCATCGTCGACGAGCGCGGGCCATGGCGCGACCGGCTCGTGGACTTCTTCCTGTCGGCCTTGGATGCGCCGCGCAAATGATGTTCCGTCGCGCCCGCCCGCCCTTTCTTGAGCGGCGGCCGACAGGACCGTAGCGCGGACCTCGCCCGGATTCCACCCCGCCTGTACACGTCCCCTTTGCCGGACTACGATTACGACCGGCTCGATTATGGGATGACCATCGGGATCGAACGCACCCCCGGCGGCACGATCTGGGCCTGCTGGGTGGCCGGCGGGGACGATCCGAAGGCGTTTTTCGCGCTGCCCACGAGCGACGACCAAGGCGAAACCTGGTCGAAACCGCATGCACCAATCCCGACGACGACCGGCCGTACTGGTCGGCCCCACGCCGGATCTGGCGCGGAGGGATGTTGAACAAGCCGATCGTCCTGTCCGGCGACGAATGCGTGCTGCCGGTGTACCTCAACCAGGTTCCGGCCTTCGGCCTCTTTCGCGATGTGTTCCGGGAATTGGACCCGTTGCGCGGCGCCCACATGTTCGTCTCGACCGACGCCGGCCAGACGTGACAACGGCGCGGCGGCCCGGTGAAGTTTTCCAACCCCGACTGGATCGAGCACATGTTCGTCGAGCGCCGCGACGGCAGTATCTGGATGCTGGCGCGCACGAAAACCGGCATCCTGCAATCCTTCTCGACCGATCGAGAGCGGACCTGGTCGGAGCCGACTCCGCTGGAGGGCGTTGGGCACCCCAACGCGCGCTTTTTCATCCGCCGGCTTCGTCGGCGCGCATCCTGCTGGTCAAGCACGGCGACGCGATGGCGTCGCATCGGGGCCGCATGAAGCTCAGCGCGTGGCTCTCCGAGGACAACGACCGGAGCCGGCGGGGCGGCTTGGTACTGGACAACCGCCCCGGCGTCTCCTATCCCGACGGCTTCCAGGCGTCGGACGGGACCATCTTCATCTCCCACGACCGCAACCGGGCGACCGACGGCGAGATTCTGATGGCGCGGTTCGTCGAACAGGACGTGCTGGCCGGCCGGCCTGCGAGCGCCATCACGGTCCCCCGCTGCGGCGTTAGCCAGCCTTTGGGCCCGAGCCGTGCGCCAGGTTTGATCCGCGGCTTCTGCGGGCCCGCGCTACGCGGCCGCCTGTGCCAACGGCGGCATCGGGCAGTCGAGCGCTTCGGAAATCGCGCGGATCAGTTCGTACTCGCCGGACGTCAGCTCGCCGTCCACCGCCGCCGCATCGCCGCAGGCGAGCAGAATGCGGCGGCGGATTTCGTGCGCCGCCTCTGCCAGCTGTTCGAGCGCCGCGTCGATTTCCTCCACCGCCGGATCCGCCGGCGGCCCTTTGGCCTGCCAGCCGAGCCGCGCCAGCCCCGTCTCGAACGCGCGCCGGATCTCTTCCTCCTCCGTCCGGCCGCGCCGCGCTACGCCCGCAATCAACGTTTCGATCTCCGCCCGCACCGCCGACGCCGTCCGATGCCGCACCGCCGCCGCCGGGCGCGCGGCGGCTACCAGTTGCCGCCGGACCACCATCGCTAGGGCGTATTCGAACAAATCGAGCCGGCGGTCCGCACGGAGAATCCCGTCGAGGCGGCGAACAAACGCCTCCTGCTCGGACGGCGGCAGCGTCCGCAACGCCGGCGCAGCCAGCTCGACCAGCGGCAACCGTTGAAGAGGTTCGATCGCGTTCAGATGCCGCCCCAGCGCTTGCATGGCTGCTGAGGCCGCTGAGTCGGCCGCCACCATTTCGAACTGGCGGCGTCGCGTGTCGGGGTCGCCCCCGCCCGCGGTCAATGCGAGGGCGTAGATGAGTCCCCGCGCGCCGGCCGGAGAACGCGCCGCAGCCGGCAGTTCCGGCGGCAGGCCGGCCAGCATCGCTTGCACCAGCTCGAGTTGGGCGGGGGTTACGGTCCCCGCCAAACCGATCGCGGTCTCCGGAGCCAGGCCCGCCATGGTGGGCGGTCTGGCCGGAAGCGGCGACGGGGCGACGGCGGTCGTCGGCCCGCCAGGCTCCAGCCGCCGAATGCGCTCCTGCAACGGTGGATGGGTCGCGAACCATGCGACCCAGGACCGCCCCAGCGCGTTGCAGAAAAACAGGTGGCTGGCCTCTGCCGCGTGGTCGTCCTGCACCAGCGCGCCCGCCGCCGCAACCTTCCGTAGCGCGGAGGCCAGTCCCGCCGGATTCCGCGTGAACTGCGCCGCCGCCGCGTCGGCCAGAAACTCCCGCTGGCGCGAGACCGCCGCCTTGATCAGCGCGGCGACGAAAACGCCGATGGAACCGATGACCCACAGGCCGGCGCCCGCCAACAGGAGCGGCAGGGGGTTGTTTCGATCGGACCGCCTTCGGACCCGCCCCCCCCGCAACGCGGCTCGCACGAGCGTCCGCCCGATGAGCGCCAGCAGTAGGATGCCGTGCAGCACGCCCATCAGCCGCAGGTTCAGCCGCATGTCGCCGTAGAGGATGTGGCTGAACTCGTGGGCGACAACGCCCTGCAATTCGTCGCGCGACAGGCGCTCCAGCGCGCCACGCGTGAGTCCGATCACGGCGTCGCGCGGTCCGAACCCCGCTGCGAACGCGTTGATGCCCTCCTCTGCGTCGAGAACATACACGTGGGGCACCGGCAGCCCGGCGGCCAGCGCCATTTCCTCCACCACATTCAGGGCGCGACGTTCGGCCGGATCCGACGTCGCCGGATCCAGACGGCGGCCGCCCAGCATCCGCGCCACGACCTCGCCGCCGCGCAGGAGCTGGACGGTCTTCCACGCCGTGCCGAGTCCGACGACGCCGGCCACAGCGCCGGCCACGGAAAGCAACAGGTTGGGCTGCCACAGCGTCGCGCGAGACTTCGCCGGGTCAGGGGCGCCAAAAAGCAGCAGGACGAAGAGGTAGATCGCCGCGACGATGCCGGCGACGGCCAGCGCATACAGGACCACCAGCCACACCGTGTTTCGCTGGGCCCGGTCCTGCAGGCCGAAGAAATCCATCGCGCGCGCGGCGGACATGGCGGGGCGGGCGCGGCAGCCCGCTCAGAAGCGGACCTGGGGCGCCTCGCGCTCGGCCGTCTGGGTGATTTCGAACAGCTCCGCCGGGCGAAAGCCAAGCGCACCGGCGACCAGGACGGCCGGGAAGACCTCCCGAGCGGTGTTGTATTGCATCACGGCATCGTTGTAGGCCTGGCGCGCGAAGGCGACCTTGTTCTCGGTCGAAGAGAGCTCCTCCATCAGCCGGGCCATTTGCTGGTCTGCCTTGAGGTTGGGGTACTGCTCGACGACGACGAGCAGCCGCCCGAGCGCGCCCGTCAGGGCCGATTCGGCGCCGGAGAGGTCGCGCATCGCGCCGGCCTCGCCGGGCCGGGCGGCGGCCGCTTGTTCGGCGGTCACGGCGCGGGCGCGCGCAGCGATGACGGCCTCGAGGGTCTGGCGTTCGTGGGCGAGGTAGCCCTTGGCCGTCTCGACGAGGTTCGGGATCAGATCGTGGCGGCGCTTGAGCTGGACGTCGATCTGGGAGAAGGCGTTCTTGTAGCGGTTGCGGAGCGTGACGAGCCGGTTGTAGACGCCGACGACGAAGAACACCACGACGGCGACGATGGCCAGCAGCACAACCCATCCGGGCATGTCAGACCTCTCCTCCGGTTCACGCGGGGAGCGTTCGTGCGTTCGGTCAAATGATGGAACGCCGTCCGGCGGCGGTCAAGCCGCCACTCCACCGCCGCGCCGTTCCTCCACTCGAGGCCCCGCGGCACAACGAGGCCCCAAAACCCAGCACCAGCGCTCTGCGACAGCGCGCTCGATGCGCGCTACAAGGGCGCCAACGGCAGCAACTCTTCCCTTCACGCCTCGCGCGGCAGGCCGCGCTCGGAAAGCAGACAGCTTCGTTCGCATACGGCGTTTCATCCCGCCCGCTCCTGAGGAAGTGGCATTCGGCCGGCCAAACTGTGCGCATACCACAGCCCGGCCATCCTCCTACCTCACGCCCGCATCCTCGCCTCACTTTCTCGGATAGTCGTCCCATTCCTTGCGGAGCAGGATGCCGCTGCCATCGTTGTCGGCCTCGCGGAAAATCCGCTGCAGACGTTTTAGGTCCTTCGCTGGCATCACCGCGGCATGGGGATCGGCGGCGTTGCGGCCCGCGGCCGCCACGTGCGCCTTTAGGAACTCGTCCCACGTCACGCCCCCGTCCTTGTCGAGGTCCAGTTGGTCAAACGTCAGGGCGGCGGATTTTTTCCCTGATTCGGGCGGCGACTCCGCCGGCGGCGGCTCAGGAGGAGGGGTGGCGTCTGGCTTGGGCGCCTTGCGGCCCTGGGCAACTGCACTTCCGATCGCAAGGAGGAGGCTCGCCGCTACGACAATCCCGGTCTTCATGGCATCGCACTCCTAACCATTGGATGATGCTGTTTTCCGGCATCCGAGTCAACTCCCGAATCGGCGTTTGACAACGCGGCGATTGCGGAGATGTTGTCAGGACTATGGGCGCGGAGGGAGCACGCGGAGGGTTGATCCGTATGACGAGCGTCGTGCGATTTGCGGCGTCGGTGTTGATCGCCGCGGCAGCCGCCCGGGCGCAGGGGCCGGCGGTGGCGCCGCCCAAGGGCGAACGGCCGGCTGCCCGGTTGGGCGAATACAGGGGCCTGAAGCACGCCATCGGCTGCAAGGGCTTTGTCAACGAGTCGGGCTGGCGCGGCCACTGGGAGCTGGGCGAAAACCTGACGATCATGCTGGAGTCCGCGCTGCAGGACACCGGCCGGTTCGTCCTGGTGGAACGGGAGCGGCTGCGGGACGTGCTGACCGAACAGGACTTGGCCGCCAGCGGCCGGGCAGCGGGGGCGTCAAAGGTCGCGCAGACGGGGCTGGTTCGCCCCGCCCGATACCTCGCCACCGGAGCGGTGACCGATGTCACGGAGGGCCAGCAAGGGCTTGGCGGCGGCGTCAACATCCGCGGGATCCGCCTCGGCGGCACCCGTTCGGAGGCCAGCCTGACCGTGATCGTTAAGTTGATCGACACCACGACCGGCGAGATCGTCGCCAAGGAGAAGGTCACTGGGAAGGCGGGCCGCACGGGCCTGACGGGGGGCCTGACCGTTCGGGGGGTCTCGGCCGACCTCGGCGGCTTCGTGAAAACGCCGTTGGGGGAGGCCGCGCAGGACTGCATCAACCAGGCGGCGGCCATCATCGCTCGGAAGATGGAGGAGTTCCCCTTCGAGGGCAGCGTGATCAAGACCGGCGACGACGGGCTGGTCATCGTCAACCGCGGCGCGCAATACGGGCTTCAGCCCGGCCAGGAACTCCAACTAGTCCGGCCGGGCCAAGTGCTGCTGGATCCGGACACCGGCGAGGTGCTGGAGCGGGAACAGGGCCGGCCGATCGGGCGCCTGCGGGTGGCGCGGGTGACGGAGAAGGTCGCCTACTGCGAGCCGGTCGAAGGCGAGGCGCGCCCCGGACCTGGCACGACGGTCATCCTGCCGCGGTAGACCCTCACCCCGCCGCCGTCACGCCGTTCCTGTCCGGCTAGCAGTACGGTTGGCCGAGCGATTTCCTCCTCCGCCGTGAGGGCGTCGCCTGCCACGTCGGCGCACTTAACATGTCAAGAGATACCGCTTAAGAAGACGGCCTGATGCAAGCCAGAGGCGAGGCGGCATGGGCAGTTGGAGCGGGGCGGGCGTCGTGGGCCGCCGTGGGCCTCGGCGTGATCGTCGGGCTCGGTGGCTTTACGGTCCACTATGCGGAGGGGCTTTCCTACCTGGGCAACGACCCGCGCGCCTGCGCAAACTGCCACGTCATGCGCGACCACTACGATTCCTGGGTGAAGGGCAGCCACCACCACGTCGCCACCTGCAACGACTGCCATCTGCCGCGCGGGTTTCTGGAGAAGTACGCGGCCAAGGTCCGCAACGGCTGGAACCATTCCCGCGCGTTCACGCTGCAGAACTTTCCGGAGCCGATTCGGATCACGCCGGCCAACCTGGTCGAACTGCAGCACAACTGCATCCGGTGCCATCGCGACATGGCCGGCCTGATCGCGGGGCACGTGGACGCCGAGTTGGGGTCGGCCCGCTGCACGGACTGCCACCGCTCGGCCGGCCATTTCGAGCTGCGATGAGGAGGCGCCCGACATGATCCGAAGGACCGCGCTCAACCTTGCCATTTTCGCGGGTACCGCGGCCGCGACCGCCGCGGTGACCGCGTTGCTGTTGAACATCCATCAGCGGAAGCTGGAGGCGCGCGACACGGTGTTTCGCGTGGTGGAGATCGGCGAGGACACGCTCGACGCGGCGGTCTGGGGCCGCAACTTCCCCCGCCAGTACGACGGCTGGCTGCGCACCGGCGACACGAACCGGACACGCTATGGCGGCAGCGAGGCGTTCTCCCACCTCGACACGCAACCGGCGCTGCGGACGATCTTCGCCGGCCATGCGTTCGCCGCCGACTACCGCGAGGAACGCGGCCACATGTACTCGCTGTCCGACCAGAAGCTGACCGAGCGCGCGCAGAAGTTCAAACAGTCGGGCGCCTGTCTCCACTGCCACGCCGGCGGGATGGGCCACGTCTACCGCTCACAGGGTGGCGGTGATCTGCTGGTCGGTTTCACCAACGTCTGCCGCATGCCGCTGGCCGAGGCATGGAACCTTGTCGAGCATCCGGTGACCTGCGTCGACTGCCACGACCCGGCGACGATGGCTCTCCGCATCTCGCGGCCGGCGTTGCTCAACGGGTTGGCCGTGCTGGCCGCCACCGAGGCGCCGGTGCCGTCGGTGCCCAGCATCGAGCGTTGGCGCCGGGAGGGCCGGCGGGGAACCTACGACCCCAACCGCGAGGCGTCCCGGCAGGAGATGCGGTCGCTGGTCTGCGCGCAATGCCACGTCGAGTACTACTTCAAAGGCGAAGGCAGACTGCTGACCTATCCCTGGCACAAGGGACTGCGCGCGGGGGAAATCCTGGAGTATTATGACGCGATGGACTTTGCCGATTGGACCCATGCCACCAGCGGCGCTCGGGTGGTCAAGGCCCAGCACCCCGAGTTCGAGCTGTGGAATCAGGGGGTCCACGCCCGGGCTGGAGTTGCCTGCGCCGACTGTCACATGCCCTACAAACGCGAAGGGGCGATGAAGGTCTCCGACCATCACGTGCGCAGTCCGCTGCTCAACGTCGCGCGCGCCTGCCTGCCCTGCCATCATGCGACCGAGACGGAAATGCTCGAACGCGCGGAGTCCGTCCAGCGGCGCACCCGCGCGATGATGGACCGGGCGATGGCCGCGGTGGCCGAGCTGATCGGGGACATTGCGGCGGCACGGGCGGCCGGCGCGACGGACGAGCAGTTGGCCACCGCCCGCGACCTGCAGCGCAAGGCCCAGTGGCGGCTGGACTTCATCAACGCCGAGAACTCGATGGGGTTTCACGCGCCCGCGGAGGCGGTGCTCGTTCTGGGCGAGGCGGTCGACTTCGCCCGCCAGGGCCAACTGACGTTGCGCGGGCGCGCCTCCGCGGAAAAGGCCACGCCTTGACGCGGCGGGGTCCACCACCGGCCCGTTGCTGGGCGGTCACACTGGCCGGGCTGGCGGTGACGGGGTGTGAGCTGGACAGCTCGTCGGACGGGGGCCCCGAGCTCGTCTCGCGCGAGATGCTGGCGGACGGAAGCGTCCGGACTATATACGCCGAAGACATCGTCACGGACGCCGGCGAGCGGGCCGTCCGGCAGACCACGATCACTCGACCGGTCGTGGGCGACGTGACCACCAACGTTGTTGTGGCGGTCGTTTCCGGCGCGATGACCGGCGGCACGAACGCCGTGCCGGCCGGCGGCGAAACCAACCTGCACTCCCCGATGCCAGCGCTGCCGGGGCTGCCCCCCGGCGCCGTGCCGTTGCCGCCGCCGCCATGAGCCACGGGTTAGGGGCGCTTGCGCCAACGCTAGCCGCGGTGGCCGTCGTCGCCGGGGCGGCCGATGTTCCCGACGCCACTGCGCCGGGATGGAGGATCGCCGGCCACCTTACCAATACGGCGATACGGGAGGCCTCGGGGCTGGCGCCCTCACGCCGATGCGCCGACCGGCTCTGGATCGTCAACGACAGCGGTAACCCCGCGCGGCTGTGGGCGGTGGACAGCCGCGGGCGCGATATCGCATCCCTAGACATCGAGGGCGCCGCGAACGAGGACTGGGAGGATTTGGCGTCCGTTGTTCTCGATGGCCGGCCGTGGCTGGCGATCGCAGATTGCGGGGACAACCTTGGGATACGTGACGGGATCTTCGTTCATTTCGTGGAGGAGCCGGAGACCGAACGAGTTGCGCCCCTGGCGGTCCGACCGGCCCTGTCGCTGAGCATTCGTTTCGAAGATGGGGCCCGCGACTGCGAGGCGGCGGCGGTGGACCCGACGGAGCGGACGGTCCTGTTGCTCAGCAAACGCGATCCGCGCCCCGCTCTGTACCTGGTTCGCCTGCCGCCCGCTCCGACGTGGACCAGCGCCGTGCATTCGGCCGTCGCGCATCGGGCCGCCGTGTTCGCCTCCTGGCCGCCCCCTCAAGGTGGATCGAACCGCGGGGTCCTCGGGAACATCGGCAACCAGCCGACCGCGATGGACCTGTCGCCCGACGGCCGTCGGCTCCTGATCTTGACCTACGAGGACGCGTGGATCGTAGAGCGGCGGGCGGGGGAGGATTGGGCCATCGCAGCGGCGCGTCCCATGCTCAGGGCCGAGATGCCCGACCCGGCGGAGGGGGTGCTCCGCCGGCGAGAGGCGGCCTGCTGGTCGGCGGATGGCGCGTGCTTTTTTGTCACAGGCGAGGGAAACGAGCCGCCGCTGCTGCGAGCCGTTCCCCCGCCGCCTACGCTCCGCTCCCCGACGGATCGTTAGTCTGCGGCCGGATACCTAGATCCTCGCGCCGGAACTGCCGGCGCCGTGACATCGCAGTCAGCGCGCCGCGCTCGGGAACCACGGTCAGCCGGATCTCCGTCGGGTTGTAGTCAATCCGAAGGTCGGTGCAGCCAACGGCGAAAATTGTCCCGTCTGACTGGCCCTCGAAGGATCCTTCAAGCGCAGGGTCAAAGCTGGCCAACACGGGGTGATCTATGGATGCCTACCACCGCGACAATCTCGACGAGGAAATCTGCTCCCTCGAAGCCAATCCCTCACGGGTTCATGGCTTCGACGGGCTGTTTTCGGCTTGAGGATCGCAGAAACGCTCAACCACGTAGAGGTGCCTCTCGAGAATTACACCACTTCGGGCACCTGCCGTGGGTCAGGAGCACGAAAACCGGTTCCTGGGGATGCGGCCCCGGAAGTCTGTTCCTTCCGATGTCCGAACGGTGCGGCCGGCGTCTTGCAAGACTTTTTCGGTTGTGCTAGATGAGGGGAAAGTGATAGCATCTGTTTTGTGGGAGAGGCTTCGATGCGGGCGGAGGGGTCAGAGCGCGTCGAGCGGGCTGCGGGGAGCCGTGCGCAGATCCTTGACGACGTGCGTGTAGATCATCGTCGTCTCGACGCTTCTGTGACCGAGCAGTTCCTGAATCTGCCGGATATCGACCCCCTGCAACAGAAGATGGGTCGCGAAGCTGTGCCGCAGCGTGTGCACCGTGACCGGCTTGGGAATGCCCGCCTTCGCCGCCGCCTCGCGCACCGC
>OGCI01000507.1_pt1 | contig 43837 bp, 54 predicted proteins | sample 1570021 | NCBI WGS metagenome assembly OGCI01 (sample SAMN06264664, study PRJEB24512) | hot springs metagenome | isolation source: Hot spring water | place: South Africa: Tshipise | collected 2015-06-21
TTGCTGCAATGCAGATTCTCCAGTAGATAACCAGTTTTTTGCGGAAGCGACATTCCCAAGCTGAGCTTGGTATCTGAGGTTTTCACCCTCTAATTCTTTGCCCACTCTGAAACCTGAAGTGTCATCGCCAACACTGTTGATTCTTTTCATTGTGGCTAAACGGATTTGTGCTTTTGCAGTTTGGTTTGAAACTTTTGCTAAAGCATTGTATGCACTAAGTGCATCCAAATTGGTGTTAATTTGAAATGGCATAACTACCTCCTTGTAATTTGTTTGTTGATTATTATAAGCATCCTTGCTTATTTGTTGTTTAATTATGAAAGAACAATTTTAATTTCTACTTTAATTATCGGAGCGTTGAAATTAATGTTTAGCTTTTTTATTTCTAAACTTTATTAAAGAACAAATTCAAATTCACTTTTATTTTCGGAAGGAGATAAAAAAAGTTTAGAGTTGATAATTGAAAGACGGGAAAATTTTTAGAGGTAGTAAAAAACTTTAATTAAGGATTATTCAAATTCGGTTTGTTTAATTCTTCTTGCACCCATATATCTTTTCGAATAATAATCTTCATCGAGTGAATTGATAGTAACTCCTCTTTTTATATTCGCGTGAACAAAAAGATTGTCCCAGAGATAAATACCTACGTGACCTGGTCTGACTCGTCTGCGAGTATTAAAAAAAACAAGATCACCGAATTTCAATTCACTCTTATCTTCTATCACTTCACCTTGACGATATTGTTCACGAGCTGATCTATTTAATTCTAAATCCAAAACATTTTTATAGATTGACTGGGTAAAACCACTACAATCTATCCCTTTTAGTGAATTGCCTCCAAACTTATATGGAGTTTTAAAATATTTTACTATCTCCATTAGAAATGCTTCTGTTTCAGTTACTTCTTCTGAATTACTATTTGCATTTTCATTTTTTATCTTCTTTAATAATTCAGACAAATCATAATCCGTTGTATTATCTGGAATGTCACTTGGGTCAAGTTCTTCCGAAAGATCTTCATCATCAGCGAAATAAGAAGTATCATTCTCAGAAGTGAATCGGATATCAGAATGTTTTTCAGATTCTTGTTTAGTTTTATTATATCGCTCAACTGAGGTAATTGATGAACAAGAGTAGAAAAGTAATGTTAATAAAATAAATGTAACTGTAAAAAGTTTGTGCATACTAACCTAAATATTGCTTAAGCTTTGAACTGATTTTAGAGCGTCTGAGTCTTCTTAAAGCTTTTTCTTTAATTTGTCTGACTCTTTCTCTGGTTAAGTTAAATTTATCTCCGATTTCTTCGAGTGTATGCGGTTGTTCACAGTCAATTCCGAAATATAATTTAATAACTTCTTGCTCTCTAAGACTTAAAATTTTAATAGCGCTCTCAATCTCTTCTTTAAGAGACTCTCGAATTAGTTCTCTATCAGGAGGCGGAGAATCTTCATTACTAAACGTTTCAATATATGAATTCTCTTCATTGTTTATAGGTGCATCTAAAGAAATTTTTTTCTGATTAATCCGAAAAGTTTCATTAATTTCCTCTACATTTAGATCAAGTAATTCTGCAATCTCATCAGGGCTGGGCTCTCTTTTAAATTCCTGCTCCAGTTTTGAGTATGTCTTGCTGACTTTTGATAAAGTTCCAACTCTATTCAAAGGCAATCTTATTATTCTTGAATTTTCTGCGAGAGCTTGTAAAATAGATTGTTTTATCCACCAGACCGCATAGGATATAAATTTAAAGCCTTTAGTAACATCGTAGCGTTTAACTGCTTTTATTAATCCAACATTACCTTCATCTATCAGATCATTAAGTGATAAACCTTGATTTTGATATTGCTTTGCTACACTTACAACAAATCTCAAATTTGATTTAATGAGTTTTTCTATCGCCTGTTCATCTCCATTTTTCGCTTTGATTGCGAGATCGACCTCTTCTTTAGGAGTCAACAGAGGCTCCTTAGAAATATCATTAAGATATTTATCCAAAGATGCGCTTTCTCTGTTTGTTATTTGCTTTAACAGCTTCATAAAAAAATCTATAGTAAAATTATTTTTACTTTTCTTTCAGGATAAACATTTTTCTTTTTTGTTACTATCGTCAAATTATTAAAAAGTGCAACTAAATAAAACAAGCAGTCTCTTGTATCTTTAAAGTCAGTTGAAAACTCACTTACTTTCAAAGAATATCTTGGATGTAAACCTAAAACATTAATTGAATAAAGAAATTTTGTAACAGCTTCAATTTGAATTATATTTTTTGAATTAAGATATAATTCAGTTGCGTTTAAAACAGTAGTAAAACATTTACCTTCAGAAAGAAATTTTATCAAATCGCTTTTGAATTTCTGATCATTGAAGTTTAAGTAATCAATAATTATTTCGGTGTCAATCAAAAACTGTGTTTCTCTTTGCATATATTAAATCATAATTGTAAAATTGGATTGTGTTTGAGAATTCCTTCACATTCAATTAAGTCTTTCAATTGAAGTGGATCGATTTTTTGACAGTTTAAAATTCTTTCAATGATTTCAATCTCTTCAGAAGAAAAATTTTTGAAAAAATATTCGGGATTGAACAAATAATAATTTTTCCCCTTTTCAATTCTCAAAGGAATTTCAGCAATCTTTCTCGTTTGATTGTCCTTGCTCATATAATTCTATTGATTAAGAAAACTCATTCCGGGAAAGTTAGTCTTTAGTTTATAATATTCTGCAACAGTTTTTGCTACGTCTGAAAAAGTTCGTCGGGTACCCAAACTAAAACCTCTTTTATTTTTACCATAATAAAGAAGAGGTACATATTCTCTACTATGATCAGTACTTGGTGTAGTTGGATCGTTACCGTGATCGGCAGTTATAATTAATCTATCATCAGGATATAATAGATTTATTAAGTATGGAATGTATTCATCAAACTCCTGTAATGCTTTATAAAAACCTTCCGCATCATTTCTGTGCCCGTAATAAACATCAAAGTCAACCAGATTTGCGAAGAGGAAACTTGAAGAAACGATTTGTGAATATTCAAAGATTGCTTTTATGCCTTCAATATTAGATTTAGTATGCTCAATTATATTAAAGCCTCGATTATTAAATAAGTCAGCAACTTTTCCAATCGAAACGGTATTAACTCCATTTCTTTTCAAAACATCAATGAGTGTTTCACTCGGAGGATCAATCGAATAATCTTTCCTGTTTGTTGTTCTTGAAAAATTTCCTTCTGAGCCTATAAATGGTCTTGCAATAACTCTCGCAACATTCAACGGGCTTTTCAAAACTTGTTTCCTTGTTATCTCACAAACTTTATAAAGTCTTTCTAATCCAAAATATTCTTCGTGAGCAGCAATTTGAAAAACTGAGTCTGCAGAAGTATAAACTATTGGAAAACCGGTTTCACAATGCTGTTTTCCCAATTCTTTTATTATCTCTGTTCCAGAGGCTACTTTATTTCCAAGAACACCCTCACAACCAGTTAATTGTTTAAATGATTTGATAATTTCATCAGGGAATCCATTTGGGAAGTAATCAAAATCTCTATTTAATTGTAAACCGGCTAATTCCCAATGTCCTGTTGTACTATCTTTTCCTTTTGATACTTCTGCAAGTTTTCCGAAAGAGGCTAAAGGGGCAGGATTTTTATTAACTCCTTGAATGTCTGTTATATTACCTAATCCAAGTCTCTGCAAATTAGGCAACCAAAGCTTTCCAATTTTTTTGCTAATATTACCAAGAGTGTTACTACCTTGATCGCCATAATTCTTTGCATCAGGCAGTTCACCAACGCCTACTCCATCTAATACAATAATTATAAAATTATTCATCAGTAAGAGATCTAATTGTTGTGTAAAACAGTATTACCACCTTTTTCAACTGCTTTAGCTAAAGCTAAATCTGCATTTTCAATAACTTCGTTAATATCTGTTTTCCCTGTTGTGGAGCAGAGCCCAACAGAAATTGTATAAGTGTTTTGTTTCATATCAACTGTGATAGGATGTCTTGCTACTTTAACTCTAAGTTTCTCAGCCCAGACAAAAACATTTTTCATCTCGTAATTAAAAAAATGGGCAGCGAAAACCCTTTCACTCAATCTTCCGAAAATGACGTGAGGAAATAATTCATTTTTTATCAATCCTAAAATTTCCTTTAATACTTTTTGAAACGGATCTCCTTCAAATAAATTACTTTGTTCAAGAAACTCATCTATTTTAATTAACGCAAGAACTCCTTTTGCATTCACAGAATTTGATTTTATCAACTCTTCCTCTAAACGTTGCTTAAAGGAATTGGTATTAAGCACTAAGGTTTCTTTATCAATTGAGATTAATCGTTCCATCATTTTTTGTGAGTAAACATTTTGTAAGACATAGCCTGTAAATTTGCTTATACTCTCAACAAATCTTATATCTGAATTTGAGAAATGATTATTCTTCAAACTTTCAAAGCAGAAAGCACCAAATGGTTTAGCCATAAAGTTAATTGGCACAACCATAAAAGAACCAAATCCCGTTAAATCTTCTGTCTTACTATATCTGAAAAATTTTTCAATTCCAATTTCATCAACTTTGAAAGGTGTATTAGAAGTTATTGCCTTTCCTACATAAGTTCCATTTAATTCCACAACAAAACCTTCTCCAACATATTTCAGATTTGTATTATTGGTAAGCTTAATAATCTTATATGATCGTTCTATTGAGTCATAAAATACAATTGAAAATACATCCCATTCGAGAAGATCTTTGAAAGTATGTGAAATTGAACTCAGGATAGCGTCATAAGATTCAGATTCAATTTCGACACCTAAAAAATTCAGTAAAGAATTTAATCTTTTCTGAGAAAGTTGCTCTTTATGTCTTTCATCAAAAATCTGAATAATTAAAGTTATAACTCTGATAAATCTACCAAGAGAATAAATTGTCTCGACTCCGAAAGAATCGCCGGCTTTTGAGTCTATTGCTATTATTGCTACTAATTCTCCTTCATAATAAAGTGGAACACCGACAAAGCTTTTGATCCCTTGAGGTTTTTCATAGTATCTGATATTATCATATTCAGCGTTTGGTAAAATGTCGCTTAATAATTGTGGTTCATTTGTTTGTACGATTTTACTGAGAATATCATCCTCAAGCTGAAACTTTCTCATTAGTATATCATTACTTTTTGATAAATACTTATGCACACTAAGTTTTTGAGATTTTTTATCATACCAAAAAAATACTACTGAATAAGCATTATAAGCATCGTTTATAACTGAAAGAATTTTTTCAAGTGCAAATGAAAACTTACCGCCACTATCCAATTCAGGTGGTAAAGGTTCATTTGCAATTTCATCAAATCTATCTTTAAAGTCGGGTGGTTTTAGTCTTTCCTGAAAAGTATGATGAAAAGTTTTCTGTGATGGCGATTTAATGGCTTCAATGTTTTTCGTTTTTGAAATAATCTCAAAACTACCATCATCCTCAAAACCTGAAGAATCTTTAGTAATATTTAAATCATCAATTTCATCAACAGTATATTTTCTATCTATTCTAAATGAGTCTCTTAAAAAAATAATAAAGCCCACATAAATAAGAAGTATGAAAATCAGAAAAAGTCTCGTAAGTAAATCCTCTGTCAGAAAGGAAAGCGATGCAATAATCGGAACGAGTAAGAAGGTGATGATTCTATTTCTTTGTCTTTTATTCATTAATAATTAAACTATAACAAAAGCTAAAAAAAGATAAACAATTTTTTATCAAAGATAATAAATTCATTAAGAATTTTTGTAAAAAGATTGATACAACAACGCCCTAATTTCTTTTCTACCTTCTTCAGTCAGCGATGAATAAAAAATAGTATTTTCTTCTAAAATTGATTCGGGGAAAATTTTGCAAAATTTATAAAAGTAAGTTCTCCGCTCAGCTTTTTTAATTTTATCAACTTTATTCAGAATGAATATGTATGGAAGATTTATCTCCTTAAAAAGATTATTCATTTTGATGTCAAGTTCTGTTGGATCATGACGGCAATCAATCAAATGAAAAGCGAATTCTAGTTGTTCAGATTTTTTCAGGAATTTATCAATCAGAAATTGCCATTTTTTTCTTTCCTCTAAACTAGTTTTTGCAAAACCATATCCAGGCAAATCAACAACATAAAAAACGTCATCAACTGAATAGTAATTTATAGATCTCGTTTTGCCTGGTGTTGCACTTGTTTTAGCTAAGTTCTTTTTATTAAAGATCGAATTGATGAATGAAGATTTACCAACATTCGACCTTCCACAGAGAACAACTTCAGGTAACTTTTTTTCAGGAAGTTGATCTAATGAATAAACTGATTTAACAAAGTATTGATGGTTTAACATAAATAAAAAAGAGTAACTGATTTCTCAGTTACTCTTCCTAAAAAGTTCCTAATGTTTAATTATTGAGAAGCCTGTTGTTCTTCGAGTTGCTTTTCTTGCTTAGCTTTCTCTTTATCTTTTGCCTTTTCTTCTCTTTGTGATTTTCTTTCTTCAGCTTTCTTATTTGCTACTTCATTATAATCGACCAATTCCAGAATAGCTAATTGTGCAGCATCACCTAACCTTGAACCTAACTTAACCACACGAGTATAACCACCTTGCCTGTCTCCTATGTTATTAACTATTTCAGAGAATAATTCTTTAATAACCTCTTTATCTTTAATCTCACTCATTACCAATCTTCTTGAATGAAGATCACCCTTTTTAGCTTTAGTAATTAATTTCTCAACGTAAGATCTTGCTTCTTTCGCTTTTGCTAATGTTGTTTTAATTCTTTTATGCTTTAATAGTGAGGTTGCCAACGAACGCATCAATGCAGCTCTATGGGACGCTGTTCTCTTTAATTTTCTACCTTTAACTCTATGTCTCATTTTTAACCTACAATAAGTTAATTGTTATCAGTGTTTTCTTTTAAATATTTATCTACATTCATTCCGAATTCAAGACCCATGCTCTCGATAAGTTCACCAAGTTCTGCAAGTGATTTCCTACCAAAATTTCTGAAACGTAATAATTCCTGTTCATCTCTTTTAACTAAATCAGCGATTGTCTTTATGTTCGCAGCTTTCAAACAATTGTGTGCTCTTACACTTAATTCAAGATCATCTACTTTTGTTAGTAATACTCTTCTAATTTTTTCGTACTCAGTATCTTTTTGAGAAGATGGTTTAACTTCTTCCGGTTCAACATCAAAGTTTATAAAATACTGAATGTGGTCTTTTAATATTTTACCAGCCTGTGCAAGCGCATCATCAGGAGTAATAGAGCCGTCAGTCTGAATTTCGATTGTCAAATTTTCGTAATCATTTTTATCACCAATTCTAACATTGGTAACTTCATATTTAACATTTCGTATCGGTGTAAAGATTGAGTCAATCGGAATTACGCCAATTGTTTGATCGGGTTGAATGTTTTCATTAGCAGGAACAAATCCATAACCACGACCAACCTTCAATTCAACATCAAACTTTGCATTTTTGTTTAATGTAGCAATATGAAGCGATGGATTCAATATCTCAACATCATTACTTGCTTTTTGAATATCAGCTGCAGTCCATTCACAAGCTCCATTAAAAGACAGATTAATTTTTTCAGGTTTCTTGCTGAGGAGTTTCATTCTCACTTGTTTGAGATTGAGAATAATTTCCGAAACATCTTCGACAACGCCTTCAATCGTCGTAAACTCGTGCAAAACTCCACTGAATTTTACCGCAGTAATCGCTGATCCGGGAAGAGAGGAAAGAAGTACTCTTCTAAGTGAGTTTCCGAGAGTTACTCCATAACCTCTTTCTAATGGTTGTAGTGAAAATCGTCCAAATGTATTTGAGTAACTAGATTCATCAAGTACGATTGCATCTGGCATCTTGAATGAAAATCCGCTCATTTATATTCCTTTGTATTATTCTAAAATTAATTATTTGGAATAAAGTTCAACAACTAACTGTTCATTTGCTTCTAATGGTATATCAGACCTTTCTGGAATCTGAACAAAAGTACCTGACAGTGTTGCTTTATCAACTGTAATCCAATTATATGTATTGTCTTTAACTCTTTTTAATGAGTTATGAATTGCATCAAGCTTTTTGCTTTTATCTCTAATCTGAATTTGATCTCCAACTTTTACTAAGTAAGATGGTATATCAACTGGTTTTGAATTTATGAGAATGTGACCGTGTTTAACTAATTGTCTTGCTTGTTTTCGTGAAGAAGCAAAACCAATACGATAAACAACATTATCAAGCCTTCTTTCAAGGAGCTTAACTAAGTTTTCACCTGTTTTACCTTTTTGTTTTACGGCTTTTTCAAAATAATTTCTGAATTGAACTTCTAATAAACCATAAATTCTTTTTATTTTTTGTTTTTCTCTGAGCTGAACACCGTATTCAGAAATTTTTGTTCTCCTTGAAACTCCGTGTTGTCCGGGCGGATAATTTCTCTTTTCGATTGGACATTTATCCGTGTAACACTTTTGACCTTTCAGAAAAAGTTTTTGTCTTTCTCTTCTACATAATTTACATACAGAATCAGTATATCTTGCCATTTATTCTCTCCGTTAAATTAAACTCTTCTACGTTTAGGTGGTCTGCAACCGTTATGTGGAATTGGAGTTATATCTTTGATAGAAGTAATCTCCAACCCGGCAGTATGTAAAGCTCTGATTGCTGCTTCACGACCCGCACCAGGACCTTTAATGTAAACTTCAACTTTCCTTAACCCTATATCGAAAGCTTCTTTAGCAGCAGCTTCGGCTGAAACTTGAGCAGCAAAAGGAGTATTTTTCCTTGATCCTTTAAATCCATTCTTACCAGCTGAAGACCAGGAAATAGTATTTCCGTAAATATCAGTGATAGTAACTATTACATTATTGAAAGTTGCTTTGATATGCGCAACTCCATTAGAATCTACATGCGAACGTTTTTTAACTTTTTTTGTTGATTTAGCCAATGATTATCCTCCAATTAATTATTTCTTAGATGGAGCTTTTTTCTTTCCAGCAACTGTTTTTCTCTTACCTTTTCTGGTTCTTGAATTTGTTCTGGTTCTTTGTCCTCTGACAGGTAAGCCTCTTCTGTGTCTTAATCCTCTGTACGCTCCAATATCCATTAATCTCTTTATATTTTGCTGAACTTCAGATCTTAATGCACCTTCTACTTTATAATCCGAAGTAATTACTGAGCGAATTTGAGCTACTTCTTCTTCAGTTAACTCCGATACTTTTTTATTCGGATTAACATTTGCTTTCTGAAGAATTTCACCTGATATGGTTCTCCCAATACCATAAATATATTGAAGACCATATAAAACTTTTTTTGATTTCGGTAAATCTACACCTGCTATACGAGCCAAAGATTAATCTCCTTTTTTATTTAACCTTGTCTTTGTTTGTGCTTTGGGTTTTGACAAATTACTCTTACAACGCCTTTTCGTTTTATAATTTTACATTTGTCACAAATCTTTTTAACAGAAGCTCTTACTTTCATTTTAAATCCTATTTATATCTATAAGTGATTCTTCCTTTTGTTAAATCATAAGGTGAAAGTTCAACAGATACTTTATCACCAACTAATATTTTTATGTAATGCATTCGCATTTTACCAGATATATGAGCAAGTATTTCATGACCATTATCTAACTTTACCCTAAATGAAGCATTTGGTAAAGTTTCAGTTATAATTCCGTCAACTTTTATTGGACCTTGTTTAGCCATTAACTAATTGTCAATATTTCTGGTTCTTTATCAGTTATTAAAATTGTATGTTCAAAATGTGCCGAATCACTACCATCGGCGGTTCTAACTGTCCAGCCATCAGATGCGACAGTAACTTTCCAATCACCAGCGTTGACCATTGGTTCGATTGCCAGAGTCATTCCTCGTTTCAGAGTCGGACCAGTACCTTTTCTACCATAATTGGGTATTGACGGGTCTTCGTGTAGATATTTACCAACTCCGTGTCCGCATAAATCTCTGACAACAGAAAAGCCATTGGATTCAACATATTTCTGAATTGCAGAAGAAATATCATGCAATCTGTTTGATCCGATTGCTTTCTCAATTCCAATATATAAAGATCGTTCTGTTACTTCAATCAATTTTTGTTTTAATTCTGATATATTACCAACTCCGACAGTGATTGCAGCATCACCATAATAATTATTTTTTAGAACTCCAACATCTATCGAAATCAAATCGCCATCTTTTAATTCATAATTTCCCGGAATCCCGTGAACAACTTCATTATTTACTGAAGTACATAAAGAAGCCGGAAATTTAACTCCATTTCCCTGTGAATAACCTTTGAAAGCTGGAAAAGCGTTATTACTTCTTATGTAATCTTCAGCAATTTGATCAAGTTCTTTTGTCGTTACCCCAATTTTAATTTTAGATTTAATAAGTTGCAAAGTTTCTGCAACTATTTTACAACTTTCACGAATGTAATCAATTTCTTTTTTAGTCTTAATTAAAATCACTAAAATTAACGTCTGCCTTTGATTTTGCCGGATTTCATAAAACCGTCATAATGCCTCATCAATAGATGAGATTCAATCTGTTGAAGAGTATCTAATGCAACACCAACAATAATCAACAAACTTGTTCCCCCGAAAAATTGTGCAAACTGACCAGTAACACCCCAAGTAGATACAAACGCAGGCAATATTGCAACTATTGCTAAGAATATCGAACCCGGCAAAGTAATCTTTGTTAAAATATTATCAATAAAATCTGATGTTTGTTTACCCGGTCTTATTCCCGGAATAAATCCTCCCTGCTTTTTCATATTATCAGCAACATCTTTCGGATTGAAAGCTATTGCTGTATAGAAATATGTGAAAAAGATTATCATTAATGCATATATAATTGAATAAACTACAGATTCATAATGAAATAAGTTTGCAACACTCTGTAAGAATTCATTATCAGGGAAAAAAGACAAAACAGTATTTGGAATAAACATAATTGCCTGAGCAAAAATTATAGGCATAACACCAGCAGTATTTACACGTAATGGAATATACTGAGTAACTCCTCCGTAGACTTTTCTTCCTACTACTCGTTTTGCATATTGCACTGGAATTCTTCTGGTTCCCTGAGTTACTAAAACAACACCTGCAATAATTAAAAACATGAAAGCAAAAATTATAATCTCAACTATCAGCGATCTCTGACCAGCTTGAATAAGTCTGTATTCATCCAATAATGCAAATGGAAATCTCGCAATAATTCCGATGAAAATTATAAGTGAAATTCCATTTCCTATTCCTCGCTCGGTAATTTGTTCACCCATCCACATCATAAAAATAGTGCCTGAAGTGAGAATTATAATTGTAGTAACAACCCAACCAATTCCCTGCACTTGAGCTGGAATAATTGGCATTCCACTAACTTCAATATTTAATAATCTTACAGTTACTCCCCAAGCTTGCATTGCAGAAATAAGAACCGTTCCATATCTGGTTAACTGAGTAATCTTTTTTCTACCTTCTTCACCTTCTTGTTGTAATTTTTGAAAATAAGGAACAACTGCACCTAATAGCTGAATAATAATAGAAGCTGAAATGTACGGCATAATTCCAAGTGCAAAAATTGCAGCATTTCCGAATGCACCGCCTACAAACAAATCATATAATCCAAACAATGTATCTGATGATTGATTCTTCATGCTTTCAGCTAACAAGGCAGAATCAACACCAGGAATGGTAAGATGTGAACCAAGTCTTACAATAAATAATAAAGCAAGTGTGTAAATTATTCGTTGTCTCAGTTCGTGGATTTTAAAGATATTTCTGAAAGTATCTGTAAGTCTTGACATTTAATCACACACTATAACTTAGTTATTGAACCACCAACAGCTTCAATTTTCTGTTGGGCTGATTTACTAAATGAATTAACTTTCAAAATCAATTTAGATTTCAACTCACCTTTTCCTAAAACTTTAACTGGTTTCTTTAATGAATTTATCAGACCATACTTCTTTAAATCTTCTAAAGATAGTTCTTTATTATCTAATTCATATTTTGAAGCAATTCTCTGTAACGCATTTAAATTAACTATCTGATATTCAACCTTAAAAACACTGGTAAAACCAAATTTTGGAATTCTTCTTTGAAGTGGCATTTGTCCACCTTCAAACCAAATTTTAAATTTAGCTCCTGAACGTGATTTCTGACCATTCATACCTCTTGTTGATTGACCACCATGTCCGGAACCTTCACCTCTACCAACTCTCTTTCTTTTTTTCCTTGAGCCTTCAGCGTACTTAAGATTTCCTAAAATATTCATACTAAAACCTATTTAATCGTTTATAATTTCTGTTTTAACCAGATGACTAATTTTTTTTATCATTCCTCTAATCTGAGGAGTGTCATTATGAATTTTTGAATAATTTGGTCTTCCCAACCCCAAAGCTTTGATCGTTCTTTTCTGATCTTCAGGTCTGTCAATTATACTTTTGACTTGAGTTATTTTAATCTTAGACATTATCATTACCTCGATTAGAAACAAATAATTCTTTTACTTTCATACCTCTTTTATAAGCCATTTTGCGTGCATCAATTTGATTTAAAAGAGCGTTGAGCGTTGCTTTCACCTGATTGTGTGGATTACTTGAACCAAGAGACTTTGTAAGAATATCAGTTATACCAGCTGCTTCAAGAACTGCACGAACACCACCTCCAGCTATTAAACCAGTACCGGGAGAAGCAGGTCTCAATAAAATTTTTCCAGCTCCATATTTACCAATTATTTCGTGTGCTACTGTACCTCTTACAACGGAAACCTGAACAATATTCTTTTTTGCATCATCAACACCTTTAGCTATTGCGTCAGTTACTTCGTTCGCTTTTCCCAATCCAACTCCAACAACTCCATTACCATTGCCTACAACTACAATCGCATTGAAGCTAAATCTACGACCACCTTTGACAACTTTGGCAACACGGTTAATGTGAACCACTTTTTCCTTTAGTCCTTCAACATCTGTTGGTCTGATTACTTTGTTTATGTTTTCCACTATTTTTCTCTAAAATTATTTATGATTACTTGCTGCCGGAAGAGGATTCGAACCTCTACATACGGCTCCAAAGGCCGCTGTCCTACCTTTAGACGATCCGGCAAGAGTTAAAATTTTAATCCACCTTCACGCGCTGCTTCTGCTAATGCTTTAACTCTACCATGATATCGGAAACCATTTCTATCAAATACTACTTCGTTAATTTTATTTTCCAAAGCAATTTTAGCAATAAGATTTCCAACCACTTTACTTTTTTCAATTTTGCCTTTTGCTGATTTAATTTGTTCAGCTATTTCTTTTGATAAACTTGAAGCACTTGCCAGAGTTCTGCCATTATCATCATCTATAATCTGAGCGTAAATTTGATTTAAGCTTCTATACACTGATAATCTCGGTTTATTAGCTGTACCGTATATTTTTTTTCTGACTCTTACTTTTATTTTTTCTCTTCTTTTATTATCCTTCTTGAACATAAAATCTCCTAAGATTATTTACCAGCTGTCTTACCAGCTTTTCTACGAATGATTTCAGTAGAGTACTTAATACCTTTTCCTTTATAAGGCTCAGGTTTTCTAAATGAACGAATTTTAGATGCAACTTGTCCAACCAATTGTTTATCAATTCCTGTAACTACTATTTGGGTCGGGGTTGGTGTTTCCAATTTAATACCTTTTGGAGGAATAAAATAAATAGGATGGGAATAACCCATACTGAGCAATAAATTATTTCCTTTTAACTCAGCTTTGTATCCAACACCCACAATATCTAAAATCTTTTTGTATTCTTCAGTAACACCTTTAATCATATTTTGAATAAGGGCTCTTGTCAAACCGTGTAAAGCTCTATTTTCTTTTTGGTCATCTGGACGCGAAACTTCGATAACATTATCTTTAATATTTACAGTAATGTTATGATTATTTGTCATCCCAAGTTCACCTTTAGGACCTTTTACTTTTATTTCATTTCCTTGTATAGTTACCGTAACACCTGCTGGAACTTGTATTGGTTTTCTTCCTATTCTTGACACCTTGTTACTCCAATAAATATTTTACCAAATATAACAGATTATCTCACCGCCAATAGATTGCTCTCTAGCCTGTTGGTCAGTAAGTAACCCTTTAGAAGTTGAAACAACTGCCAAACCAAGACCATTTAATACTCTTGGCAATTCGTTGGCAGCTTTATAAACACGTAAGCCGGGTTTGCTTATCCTTTTTAAGCCAGAAATAGCAGAGACACCATTTCTGTATTTCAAATGAATTCTAATTATGTTTTGTTTATTATCTTCAATAATTGAAAAATCGTGAATAAAATTTTCTTTTTTCAGAATTTCAGCAATCTTAATTTTTAATTTTGATGCAGGAATATCAACTTTAATCAATTTTGCCTTAGAGGCATTTCTAATTCTTGTTAAAAAATCTGCTATTGGATCAGTTACAGCCATTTATGAACTCCTTTTTACCAACTTGATTTTTTTAATCCCGGTATTTCACCACGCAAAGCCATTTCTCTAAGAACTAAACGTGAAACACCAAATTTTCTGTAATAGCCTCTTGATCTTCCTGTAAACATACATCTGTTTTTCAATCGAGTAGGAGAAGAATTGCGAGGCAATGCCTGTAGTGCTTCATAATCACCTTTTGCTTTCAACTCAGCACGAAGTTTTGCATATTTTTCGTAAAGCTTTTTTCTTTTTTCTTCTCTTACTTTTGAACTAAGTCTTGCCATTGTTATTCCTTATACTTAATTAATTTCCTTTTTTCTGAACGGGAAACCAAAACCCTTTAATAATTCATAAGCTTCATTATCTGTTGGAGCAGTGGTAACAATGGTTATATCCATACCAACAATTTTATTCACTTTATCTATATTGATTTCAGGAAAGATAATTTGTTCTTTAATTCCCAAAGTATAATTTCCTCTGCCATCAAAAGATTTATCTGATAAGCCTCTGAAATCTCTTACTCGTGGCAAAGCAACATTGATTAGTCTATCAAGAAACTCATACATCCTTTCTCTTCTTAAAGTAACCATTGCGCCAATATTCATTCCGGCTCTTAACTTAAAGTTAGAAATAGCTTTCTTTGCTTTTCTGACACTAGCTTTTTGCCCCGTGATTGCCTCTAACTCTTTAACAGCTTCTTCTAATATTTTAGGTTCGGTAACTGCATCTCCAAGTCCCATATTCACAACTATTTTTGAAATTTTAGGAACCTGCATAATGCTTTTATAATTAAAAATTTTCATCAACTCAGGGACAACGTTACTTTTATAAAATTCAGCTAAACGACATCTGACTTTAATTTCTTTTTCAGCTTTAATATCAGCTGTTTGTTTTGCCGCTGGTTTTTGTTTTTGTTGAGCAGAGTCAGCTTTTTTTGTTTTCTTATCAGCCATTGTTCAATATCCTTTATTGTAACATTTCACCGCTTTTTTTGCTAATACGTGCGGATTTCTTTTTACCTGTTTTTTCATCCAAAATAATTTTAGCTCCAATTCTGGATGGTTCATTGGTCTTTGGATCTAAAATCATAACATTAGAAACATGAATAGGTGCTTCTTTTTCAAAAATTCCTCCCTGAGGATTTTTTTGAGTTGGTTTAGTATGTCTTTTTCTGATATTAACACCTTCAACAATAACTCTATTTTCTTTCGGAAAAACTTTAAGCACCTTACCGGTTTTACCTCTATCGTTGCCGGCAATAACTATCACATTATCATTCTTTTTTATTTTCATTTTTTCAATCCTATAAAACTTCTGGAGCTAATGATACAATTTTGAGGAATTGTTTATCTCTCAATTCTCTTGCAACTGGTCCGAAAATTCTAGTGCCTCTTGGTTCACCCTGATTATTAATAAGAACAGCTGCATTTTCATCAAATCTAATGTAAGTTCCATCCTTACGTCTTACTTCTTTGGCGGTACGAACAATAACAGCTCTTGATACTTCTCCTTTTTTAACCTGACCATTTGGAATTGCAGATTTAACTGAAACAACAATTGTATCTCCGACAGTGGCATATCTTCTATTACTGCCACCTAAAACTCTGATACACCGAACTCGTTTTGCTCCCGAGTTATCAGCCACCACTAAATTAGTTTCTTCTTGAATCATTTTTTATAAACTCCTTATTTGGCTTTTTCAACAATTTCAACTAATCGCCATCTTTTTCTTTTACTAAGTGGGCGCGTCTCCATAATTTTCACTTTATCACCAATATTACAAATCTCTTGTTCATCGTGAGCCATTAGTTTAGTTGTCTTCTTAAAATACTTTTTATAAATAGGATGCGGAACTCGCTTTTCAATAGCAACAGAAATTGTTTTCTTCATTCTGTTACTTACAACAATTCCAATTCTAACTTTTCTAAGATTTCTTTTCTCCATTATTCAGTAACTCCATTTTTATTTAGAAGAGTTTTAGCATCCTTTTGTCTTTCAGATAGAACTGTTTTCATTCTTGCAATATCTTTTCTAACTAATTTTAGTTTTGCAGTATTTGTTAATTGTTTTAATTGATGAGAGAATCTCAAATCAACTAAATTCAGTTCTTCTTCCTGAATTCTCTTTATTATTTCATCTGTGGACATTTCTCTGATTTCTCTGATTTTCATAATCTATCCTTCGTAATCTGGTCTTTGAACTATTTTTGTTTTTACTGGTAATTTGTAAGAACAAAGTTTAAGTGCCTGATGAGCCAATTCTTTGGAAACACCTGATACTTCAAACATTATTCTGCCAGGTTTTACAACTGCTACCCAAAACTCAGGAGCACCTTTTCCTTTACCCATTCTTGTTTCAAGAGGTTTTTTGCTTACTGGTTTATCCGGGAAAATTCGGATCCAGACTTTTCCATCTTTTTTCATCGAACGGGAAAGAGCAACTCTACAAGATTCTATTTGTCGGCTTGTAATCCAGGCTGGTTCTAATGACTTTAGACCAAAATCGCCGAAAGCAACCGTTGAGCCACGGTAAGCCTTTCCTTTTCTTCTACCTCTTTGTGCTTTTCTGAATTTAACTCTTTTTGGCATTAACATAATTGAAAACTCCTAATCTAATTTTAATCAGAGGCTCTTTTACCGAGAATTTCGCCTCGACAAATCCAAACTTTAATTCCTATTGAACCGTAAATTGTTTCTGCTCTTCCGTTCGCATAATCAATATCGGCTCTTAAAGTGTGTAAAGGAATTCTTCCTTCTTTGTATTGTTCTGCTCTTGCTATTTCAGCGCCGGCTAATCTTCCTGAGCACATTATTCTTATACCTTCTGCTCCCATTCGCATAGCTGCTGTAATTGCCATTTTCATAGCTCTTCTGTAAGAAACTCTATTCTCAATCTGATTGGCAATATTCTCAGCAACTAAATAAGAATCTAATTCGGGTCTTTTTATTTCTGATATTTGAACTTTTACTTCTTTATTACTGACTGTTTTTAATTCCTGCTCTAACTGAGTAATCTCTTTTCCGCTTTTTCCAATAACAACACCCGGTCTGGAAGTATAAATATTTATGATGATATTTTTAGATGTTCTATCAATCACTATTCTTGAGATACCCGCCTTATTCAATCTATTTCTGATATAAGCTCTTAACTTATTATCTTCTTTTAGCTTTGGTGCATAAGATTTTCTTTCGTACCAATTAGAGTCCCAGCCTCTAATAATACCGACTCTTAAACCAATAGGATTTGTTTTTTGTCCCAAAAATTTACCTCCTAATTAGATTTATTTGCTACTACAACAGTTAAATGACACGAACGTTTTCTTATTCTATAAGCTCTTCCCATCGGAGCAGGTGAAATTCTTTTCAAGGTTGGACCTTGATTAACATAAATTTCTTTTACATAAAGATTTTGCGCCTCAACTCTTTCATTTTCATTTAGATTCATTGCATTGGCTAAAGCTGATTTCAAAGTTTTTGCAACATCTTTTGCTGCAACTTTCGGTGTAAAATGTAAAATTTCCAACGCTTTATCAACTGACATTCCTCTAATTAAATCAGCAACCAACCTCATTTTTCGAGGAGATGAACCTATGTATCTATTAATTGCTTTGGCTTCCATAAATTAAATTCCTATTATTTTCCTTTAGCTGCTTTTTCAGCTTTTGTACCTGGATGACCTCTAAAAATTCTTGTAGGAGCAAATTCTCCGAGTTTATGACCGACCATATTTTCTGTAACATAAACGGGTATATGCTGTTTGCCGTTGTGAACTCCAATTGTATGACCAACAAATTCAGGAATTATAGTTGAAGATCTTGACCATGTTTTAATTATTTTTTTCTGGTTAGTTTCGTTCAACTTCTGAATTTTTTTTAAGAGTTTAAAATCCACAAATGGACCTTTTTTTACCGATCTTGGCATATTGATTTCCTAATCCTACTTGCGTCTTTTAATAATTAATTTATTAGATTGTTTTTTACGTTTTCTTGTTTTAAGTCCTTTAGCTTTTTGACCCCAAGGCGAAACAGGATGTCCTCCACCAGAAGTTTTTCCTTCGCCACCACCCATCGGGTGATCAACAGGGTTCATAGCAACTCCTCTTGTGTGGGGTCTTCTTCCCAACCATCTGCTTCGTCCGGCTTTACCTAAACTTATATTCTCATGAACTACGTTTCCAACAGTTCCATAAGTTGCAAGGCATTCTATTCTTACCATTCGTACTTCACCAGAAGGTAGCTTTAGTGTAGCATAATCGCCTTCTCTTGCCATAAGCTGTAATGAAGCTCCTGCACTTCTTCCAAGTTGTCCACCTTTGCCTGGTTTTAATTCAACATTATGAACAAAACTACCAAGTGGCATTTCTTTTAAAGGTAAAGTGTTACCAATTTTAATTTCGCTACCTGGTCCTGATGATAAAACATCTCCAACCTTTAATCCATCCGGAGCAATAATGTATCGTTTTTCTCCATCAGCATAATGCAACAATGCTATCCTACTTGATCGATTTGGATCGTATTCAATGGAAACAACTTTAGCTGAAATTCCGAATTTATCTCTTTTAAAGTCTATGATTCTATATTTTCTTTTGTGTCCACCGCCCCTATGTCTTGCAGTAACTCGACCTAAATTATTCCTTCCACCAGATTTCTTTAAAGAAATTACTAAAGATTTTTCAGGTTCAGTTTTGGTAATCTCTTCAAATGTAAAATTTGTTCTGAATCTTGTTCCTGGTGTTACTGGTTTTAATTTTTTAATACTCATTTTTTAATCCTGACTAAGCTTGCTCAAACAATTCGATTGTTTCACCTTTTTTAAGGGTGATGATTGCTTTCTTATATTTTGAAGTTTTGCCAGTAAAACGACCACTTTTTCTGAATTGAGTTTTAGTTTTACCAGAATAATTCATAGTTCTAACACTAACAACGTGAACATTAAATTTTTTCTCGATAGCTTTTTTAATTTCAATCTTATTAGCATCAGGGCTTACAATAAATCCATACTGACCTTTATCGGCAGTAAGATTAGTCATTTTTTCTGTTACGAGTGGTTTTATAAGAATATTATGCATTTTCAACCACCTCTTTTTTATTGGTTAAATTTTTCTCAATTACTTCCACAGCACCTTTTTGGAGAACTAATACTTGATTATTCAATATATCATACGTAGAAGCTTTTGATGCTTCGAGTATCTGAACTTTCGGGATATTTCTACCGGATTTATAAACCACATTATCATAATTAGTAGTAAGAAGAAGTATTTTTTTACCAGACAATTTCAAATTATTCAAAACTTTGACAAACTCTTTTGTTTTCGGTTGTTCGAATGAAAAATCTTCCACAACCATCAGTTGATTATCTTTAACTTTGTAGCTCAGAGCAGATTTACGAGCTAATTTTTTAACCTTTTGAGGAAGTTTCTGGCGATAATCTCTTGGTTTAGGTCCGAAAATAGTTCCACCACCGACCCATAAAGGAGATCTGATTGTTCCTGCTCTTGCACCACCTCTACCTTTTTGTCTCCAAGGTTTTTTACCTCCTCCGCTTACTTCTCCTCTCTCTTTTGCTTTATGAGTTCCTTGTCTTTGATTAGCCAAGTAAGCTTTTACATCGAGATAGATAGCGTGATCATTTGGCTCAATAGCATAAATTTCGTCCAAAAGATTAACTTTTTCTTCAGCTAATGAGCCATCTAATTTATAAACATCTACAGTCATTTTTTTACCGATTAATTCTTTATCAATTTAACAATTGAATTATTTGCTCCGGGGATTGCCCCTTTAACAAATATTAGATTATTTTCTTTTTCAACTTTAACAATTTTAAGATTTCTTATAGTCGTATTTGCATATCCCATTCTTCCAGCCATTCTTTGACCTTTGAAAACTCTGGAAGGAAAAGAACTTCCACCAATAGAACCTGGAGCTCTTACTCTATCACTTTGACCATGAGTGGTCATTCCAATACCACCGAAGCCGTGCCTTTTAACAACACCCTGAAATCCTTTTCCTTTACTTTTTGCTTTTACTTTAATAACATCTCCTTCGTTAAAAATTGAACAATCTAACAGATCGCCAATTTTAAATTCAGATACATTAAAACCTTTAAATTCTATCAGCACCTTTTTGGGTTCCACACCATTTTTATTAAAATATCCCTTCAGCGGTTTATTTAAATGTTTTTCTTTCACTTCGCCAAAACCAAGCTGTAACGCTTCATATCCATCCTTTTGAGCAGTTCTTATATTTGCAACAACGCAAGGACCAGCTTGGATAACAGTAACAGGAATAACATCTCCGTTAGTGTTAAAAATATTAGTCATCCCAATTTTTTTTCCGATTAAACCAGACATCTTTGCTCCGATTCATTATAACTTAATTTCGATATCAACACCCGCCGGAATATCAAGTTTGCTTAACGCTTCGACGGTTTTATTATTTGAATTATGGATATCTATTATTCTTTTATGTGCCCTTGTTTCAAATTGTTCACGTGATTTTTTATCAACGTGTGGTGATCTTAAAACAGTAAAAACTGTTTTCTTAGTTGGTAAAGGAATTGGACCCGATACAACCGCACCAGTGCTTCTTACAGTCTTAATAATCTTTTCCGTAGATTTATCAATTAAAATATGATCGTAAGATTTTAATTTGATTCTAATTTTCTGTCCGGACACTTATAATCTCCTTTTAATAGATAATAAAAGGGAGAAGCATCTCCCTTAATAATCATTATTTTGAAAAATTTATTCAATAATCTTTGTTACAACACCAGCACCGACAGTTCTTCCACCTTCTCTAATAGCAAATCTTAATCCTTCTTCCATAGCAATTTCAGAAATTAAATCAACTTTAAGATTTACTTTATCACCCGGCATAACCATTTCTGTTCCTTCAGGAAGATTTGCAACGCCAGTAACATCTGTTGTTCTGAAATAAAATTGTGGTCTATATCCGTTAAAGAATGGGGTGTGTCTTCCACCTTCTTCTTTTGAAAGGATATAAACTTCACCTTCGAATTTTTTATGAGGAGTTATAGAACCAGGTTTTGCAAGTACCATTCCTCTCTCAATTTCTTTTTTATCAATACCTCTTAATAATAATCCTGCATTATCACCAGCAATTGCTTCATCTAATTCTTTTCTAAACATTTCAATGCCAGTAACAACGGTTTTTTTATGAACACCGAGACCGATTAATTCAACTTCTTCACCAACCTTTACTTTTCCTCTTTCAACTCTTCCAGTTGCAACAGTTCCTCTACCTGTAATTGAGAAAACATCTTCCACCGGCATCAAAAATGGCTTATCGACGCTTCTCTCAGGAACAGGAATGTAGCTGTCAACAGCATCCATTAATTCCCAAATACAATTATATCTTGGATCAGAAACATCTGCATTTGCAGTCCCAGCTTCCAATGCTTGTAAAGCAGACCCACGAATAATTGGAATTTCATCGCCAGGGAATTCATATTTACTTAACAATTCTCTTAATTCCATTTCTACAAGGTCAATAAGTTCCTGATCATCAACCATATCAACTTTATTTAGGAACACTACAATTCTAGGTACACCAACTTGTCGAGCCAAAAGAATATGCTCTCTTGTCTGTGGCATTGGACCGTCGGTTGCGGCAACAACCAAAATAGCACCGTCCATTTGTGCAGCACCTGTAATCATGTTTTTAACGTAGTCTGCGTGACCAGGACAGTCAATGTGAGCATAATGTCTGTTAACAGTTGAATACTCAACGTGAGCAGTTGCAATTGTAATACCTCTTTCTCTTTCTTCCGGAGCATTATCAATACTATCAAAGGTTCTTATCTGTGATAAGCCTTTTTTTGCAAGAGCCATAGTAATCGCAGCAGTTAATGTAGTTTTTCCATGATCCACGTGACCGATTGTACCAACATTAACGTGAGGCTTACTCCTATCAAATTTTTCTTTAGCCATTTTAATCTCCTTATATATTTTTTGTTTAATTCAATATTGTAAACTAAGCTGTTGATTTTTTAGTTAAGTTTTTTTCTGATATTTCATCTGAAATAGATTTTGGCACTGAAGAATAATGATCAAACTGCATTGAATATATAGCACGCCCCTGTGTCATTGACCTCAGGGTTGTAGCATAACCAAACATTTCAGATAAAGGCACGTAAGACTTAATAACCTGAGCATCTTTTCTGGCAGAAAATCCTTCTATTTTACCTCTGCGGGAATTTAAGTCTCCCATAACATCACCCAAATATTCTTCCGGCGTAATTACTTCAACAGCCATTATTGGTTCGAGCAACACTGGATTTGCTTTTCTTGCTGCGTTCTGAAAAGCCATCGAACCTGCAACCCTGAATGATATTTCATCAGAGTCAACATCGTGATACGAACCATCGTATAATTTTGCTTTTACGTCAACCATCGGATAGCCAGCTATTACACCATTTTTCATCGCATCCTGTATTCCTTGAGAAACTGCTGGAATATATTCTTTAGGTACAATTCCTCCTACAATAGCATTGATAAATTCAAATCCTTTCCCTGGCTCATTGGGAGAAATTTCAATCCATACGTGACCATATTTACCACGACCTCCTGATTGTTTAACAAATTTACCTTCAGCCTGAGCGGTTGAAGTGATTGTTTCTCTATAAGCTACCTGAGGTTTACCTACATTTGCTTCAACTTTGAATTCTCTCTTCATTCTATCAACGATAATTTCAAGATGTAACTCACCCATTCCACTAATTAAAGTTTGACCTGTTTCTTCATCAACCTTTACTTTAAAGGTTGGATCTTCATCAGAAAGTTTTGATAATGCTTCTGATAATTTATCCTGATCAGCTTTCGTTTTAGGCTCAATTGCAATTTGAATAACCGGCTCTGGAAAAGACATTTTTTCTAAAATAATTGGATCATTTTCCGTGCATAATGTGTCACCTGTCTTCGTGAACTTTAATCCTACTGCAGCAGCAATATCACCGGCTTTAACTTCAGAAATTTCTTCTCTATGGTTAGCGTGCATTTGTAATAGACGACTAATTCTTTCCTTTTTGCCACTTACGGAATTATAAACGTATGAACCATTTGTAAGTTTACCAGAATAAACTCTAAAAAATGTTAATTTACCAACATAAGGATCATTCATAATCTTAAAAGCTAAAGCAGTAAACTTTTCATCGCTACTGATTTTTCTTTTAACTACATCATTTAATCCCGGATGATGAGCCTCAATTTCAGCTAAGTCAGCTGGTGATGGCAAGAAATCAACTACAGCATCTAAAAGTTTTTGAACACCTTTATTTTTAAAAGATGAGCCACATAGAACAGGTACAATTTTTAATTCAATTGTTGCTTTTCTCAAAACTGCAGTAATTTCTTCAGGTGTAATTTCTTTACCATCAAGATATTTTTCTAAAAGAGTATCATCAACATCTGAAACAGCTTCAAGCATTTGGGTTCTATATTTATTGGAAATTTCTAAAAGATCTTTTGGAATTTGGATCTCATCATAAGTAGTACCCAAACTATCTTCATGATACATTCTTGCATTGAACTTGATTAAATCAATTACTCCAACAAAAATATCTCCTTCACCAATTGGAAGATTTATAGGAATTGCATTAGCACCTAATCTATCTCTCATCATTTGAATTGCATTATAAAAATCAGCACCTATTCTATCCATTTTATTCACAAAAGCGATTCTTGGCACACCATATTTATCTGCTTGTCTCCACACTGTTTCTGATTGAGGTTCAACACCTCCAACTGCACAAAACAAAGCCACTGCACCATCCAAAACTCTAAGTGATCTTTCAACTTCGACTGTAAAATCAACGTGACCTGGAGTATCTATAATGTTTATTTGATAACCATTCCAATAACAAGTAGTTGCAGCACTTGTAATTGTAATTCCTCTTTCTTTTTCCTGCTCCATCCAATCCATAGTTGCAGCACCATCGTGAACTTCACCAAGTCTATGTGTTTTACCAGTATAATAGAGAATACGCTCGGTTGTAGTTGTTTTACCAGCGTCTATATGAGCCATAATTCCAATATTTCGTACTTTTTCTATGTTATGCTTACCTGACATTCTTAATCCTTACCATTTAAAGTGAGCGAAGGCTTTGTTAGCCTCAGCCATCTTATGAGTATCCTCTTTCTTTTTTACCGAGTTTCCTTCATTATTAGAAGCTGATATTAATTCTCCGGCTAATTTTGCAGCCATTGATTTTTCACCTCTCGAACGAGCGTAAGTTTTTATCCATCTCATTGCTAATGCAGTTCTTCTCTCTGGACGAACTTCAGTTGGCACCTGATACGTAGCACCGCCAACTCTTCTACTTCTTACTTCGATTAGAGGAGCAACATTCGCAATTGCTTTTTTAAATGTTTCTAAACCAGATTTTTTAGTTTTTTCTTCAATTATATTAAATGCAGTATAGACTATTTTTCTTGCGACAGATTTTTTACCCTCAAGCATTATGCTATTTATAAATTTAGCAACTAATAAATCATTGTATTGAGGATCTGGTTTAATATACCGTTTTTCAGCTCTTCTTTTTCTCATAATTATTTAGCTTTTGGTTTTTTAGCTCCGTATTTAGAACGACCTTTTTTTCTATCTTCAACTCCGCTGGTATCAAGAGTACCTCTTATTATATGATATCTCACACCTGGTAAATCTTTTACTCTACCTCCTCTGATCAAAACAAGAGAGTGTTCCTGCAGGTTATGACCCTCTCCGGGAATATATGCAGTTACTTCGATGTTATTGGTCAATCTTACTCTTGCAACTTTCCTTAATGCAGAGTTAGGCTTTTTGGGAGTTGTTGTATAAACCCTTGTGCAAACACCTCGTTTTTGTGGGCAAGAACCCAATGCAGGTGCTTTGCTTTTTCCTAAAATTCTAACTCTTCCTTTTCTTACCAACTGATTTATCGTCGGCACACTTACCTCTTTATATTTTATAAAAATTCAGACTTCAAATATATCTTTTATTAACAAATATGTCAAGAAAACTTAACATATAATTAATCATTATTGACTAAATCTATTTTTTTACTTCGTCAACTTCTTTGCTTTCTTTGAGCTCTTGCTGCTCTTTTTCAACTAGGAGCAAGTTACGATATTTTTTCAAACCTGTACCAGCTGGGATTAAACGCCCCATAACAATATTTTCCTTTAATCCATTGAGATAATCAGTCTTAGCTTCAACGGCTGCATTTGCAAGAACTTTAGTGGTTTCCTGGAATGATGCTGCAGATAACCAACTCTCAGTTGATAGTGCTGCAGAAGTGATTCCAAGTAAAATATTTTCAAAAGTAGCTGGTTCAGTTTCACGGGTTACGATTTCCTTTTTTCCTTTTTTCTTCAAATCGCTGTTAATCTCTCTGATTTTTGATTTCGAAATCAATTGTCCGTTTTTGAATTTCGAATCGCCTTTATCAACGATATAAAGCAAGTTACTAATTCGCTCATTTTCTTCAATGAACTTAACTTTATCAACCAGATCTTCCTCTAAAAGTTTTGTATCACCAGAATTTACTACCTTAACTTTTTGAAGCATTTGTCTAACGATTACTTCAATGTGTTTATCGTTGATTTTAACCCCTTGTAAACGATAGACTTCCTGAATTTCATTTACTAAGTATTCCTGAACGGCGTTTGTACCTTTGATTGCAAGAATATCGTGAGGATTTACAGGTCCGTCAGTAATTTTTTCTCCAGCTGGAATTTCATCGCCGTCCTGAACCAAAATATGTTTTTGTAACGGTACATTGTAACGCTTTTCATCAGAACCGTCTGCAGCTACGATAATAATTTCTCTTGTACCTTTTTTTCTTGCTCCAAACTTTACAATACCTTCAATCTCCGAAACTATTGCAGGATCGTGTGGACTTCTTGCTTCAAATAACTCAGTAACTCTTGGCAAGCCTCCTGTGATGTCTCTGCTTTTTGCCGTCTGTTTGGAGATTTTTGCCAGAACTGTTCCAGCTGAAATAGTTTCACCTTCATCAACACTAATGAAAGATTTTACTGGTAGATTGAATGATTTAATCTCACCAGATGGACTTTCAATCAAAATGCTTGGAGTAAGTGTCTTATCTTTCGATTCAATAACCACTTTTTGAACGTGAAGGGTTTGTTCATCGGTAACTTGTTGAAGAGTTACACCCTCAATTAAGTCAACATATTTTACTATTCCACTAATATCAGAAACAACCAAAGAGTTATAAGGATCGTGATTGAAAAGGGCTTGTTTCTTTTTAACAAAGTCTCCTTCTTTAATTAATAATTCAGCGCCATAAGGGACATCGTATTTCTTAATTTGCCTGTTATTCTCGTCTAAAATTTCGATAACTCCTCTTCTTCCGATTACAACTTTCGTTACAATGTCATTGCCGCCAAAAGGATTTTTAACTTTTTTTTCAACGAACTGAATTTTATCAAATCTGATATATCCTTCAACATTTGTTTCTAATTGTGATTGAGAAGCAATACGAGAAGATGTTCCACCCATATGGAAAGTTCTAAGAGTTAACTGAGTTCCGGGTTCACCTATTGATTGAGCAGCAATAATTCCAACAGCTTCACCTACTTCAACCAATTTTCCGGTAGTCAGATTTCGCCCATAACATTTTGCACATACTCCTCTTTTCGATTCACAAGTTAATACAGTTCTAATGTAAACCGTATCAATGCCGGAATCCTCAATTAACTCGGCAACTTCATCAGTAATCATTTCTCCAGCTGAAATTATCAGTTCTTCTGTTCTCGGATCATAAACATCTTCCTGAGCCACTCTACCTGAAATTCTCTCAGACAATGGTTCTCTTTCTTCTTCAACATCTTTCAAAGCTCTTACTTCAATACCCAAAATAGTTCCACAATCAATTTCAGAAATAATGACATCCTGAGCAACATCAACTAATCTTCTTGTAAGATACCCTGCATCTGCGGTTTTTAATGCTGTATCTGCTAAACCTTTTCTTGCACCGTGAGTTGAAATGAAATATTCCAAAACGGAAAGACCTTCTTTGAAATTAGCGACGATTGGATTTTCGATAATCTCTCCAGCTTGACCTGTGAGAGATTTTTGTGGTTTCATCATTAATCCTCTCATACCGGCTAACTGTCTTACCTGCTCTTGTGAACCTCTTGCTCCAGAGTCAACCATCATGTGCAAAGAGTTAAAGCCTTGATTATGTTGTTTAATTTTATCTATTAGAGCTTTTGAAACGTTATTAGTTGTATGTGTCCAAACATCAATTATTTTGTTATATCTTTCAGCATCAGTAATAACACCCATTTCGTGTTCATTTAATATTGCTTCTACTCTTTTATTTGCTTGATCAATCAATTTTTCTTTTTCTTCCGGAACAACCATATCCGTAAAACTAATTGATATACCACCAAGAGAAGCGTACTTAAATCCTATGTCTTTCAAATCATCAAGAAATTTAGCAGTAACTTTGTTGCCAAGTTTCATAAACATCTTGCCAATTAAGACGCTGAAGTTCTTCTTGACAAGAAGTTGATTAATATAGCCCATCTCTTTTGGGACAATCTGATTAAATATTACTCTTCCAACAGTAGTCTCTATCATCTGTCCATCAATTCTTACTTTAATTTTTGCGTGTAATCCAACTAAGCCTGTGTCATATGCAATTATCACTTCTTCGGTTGACGGGAATTGCATTCCTTCACCTTTATCACCTTCTTTCATTTTTGTAAGATAGTAGCAACCCAAAACTATATCCTGAGTAGGAAGTACAATCGGACTTCCATTTTGAGGCGAAAGAATATTATGACTACTGAGCATCAATAAAATTGCTTCTAGCTGAGCTTCGTAGGATAACGGAACGTGAACAGCCATTTGGTCTCCATCGAAGTCTGCATTGAATGCAGTGCAAACCATTGGGTGCAATTGAATGGCTTTCTCATCAATCAATATTGGTTGGAATGCCTGAATTCCTAACCTGTGCAATGTTGGAGCTCTATTCAATAGAACCGGATGTCCTTCGATAATTTTTGCAAGGATTTCCCAAATAATCGGATCTTTTCTATCTACTACTTTTCTAGCACTTTTAACTGTTTTATTATGACCTCTTTCAATAAGTTTTCTGATAATAAAAGGTTTGAATAATTCTACTGCCATATCTTTTGGCAATCCACATTGATGAAGTTTCAATTCCGGACCAACGACGATAACAGAACGACCTGAATAATCTACTCTTTTACCTAACAAATTTTGTCTGAAACGACCCTGTTTTCCTTTTAACATATCACTTAATGATTTAAGAGGACGATTGTTATCGCTTCTTACTGCGCTTCCTCTTCTGGAATTATCGAATAATGCATCAACTGCTTCCTGAAGCATTCTTTTTTCATTTCTTAAGATCACTTCAGGAGCTTTTATGTCCATTAAACGTTTTAATCTATTATTTCTAATGATAACTCTCCTGTATAAATCATTGAGATCACTAGTAGCAAATCTCCCACCTTCCAAAGGAACAAGTGGTCTTAGTTCAGGAGGTATGACCGGTATATAGCTCAACACCATCCATTCAGGCTTGTTCAGAATTTTATTTTCTTCTTCCTTAAAAGATTCAATTACTCTTAAACGTTTCAGTAAATCTGCTTTTTTCTGTTGAGATGTTTCAGTAGCTAATTGTTCACGCAATGATGATGCTAATTGCTCTATGTTAGTCTTCTTCAAAATCTCTTTAATTGCATCTCCACCAATTCGTGCAACAAATTTTCTTGGGTCTTCGTCATCAAGCTTTTCATTTCCATCCGGGAGTGAATTTAATACTTCATAATATTGCTCTTCAGAAATGAGATCGAGTCTTTTAAGACCAGTCGGACCTGGATTGAGAACAAGATAAGATTCGTAATAAACAACTTTCTCTAATTCTTTTAAACTGATTCCAATTATATTACCAATTTTAGAAGGTTGTGTCTTGAAAAACCAAATGTGTACGATTGGAACTGCAAGTGCTATATGCCCCATTCTTTCTCTTCTAACACTTTTTTGTGTTACTTCAACACCGCAACGATCGCAAATAATTCCTTTGTATCTAATTCTTTTATACTTTCCGCAATAACATTCCCAATCTCGTGTAGGACCGAAAATCTTTTCACAAAACAAACCGTCTTTTTCTGGTCTGAATGTTCTATAATTTATAGTTTCTGGTTTTGTTACCTCTCCGTGTGATCTGTTCAAAATATCATCAGGACTTGCCAAACTGAGAGTAATATAGTTTATATCTTTTATTAAATTTTCTTGAACTTTGAATGCCATTGTTAAATTTCTCCTAAATTCTTATACGTTTAAAACGCATTTAGTTTATTTTCAATTCTAATCCGAGACCCTGCAATTCTTTAATCATAACGTTGAATGCTTCAGGAATGTTTGGTTCTGGTAGATTTTCACCTTTAACCAATGCTTCATAAACTTTTGCCCTACCATTAACATCATCACTTTTTACTGTTAGAATTTCCTGAAGAATATGTGAAGCACCATAACCTTCTAAAGCCCAAACCTCCATTTCACCAAATCTTTGACCACCAAATTGAGCTTTTCCGCCTAATGGTTGCTGAGTAATCAGAGAGTAAGGACCAATAGACCTTGCGTGAATTTTATCTTCCACGAGGTGGCTAAGTTTAAGCATATAAATATATCCGCAAGTAACTTTTTGATGGAATTTTTCACCGGTTCTTCCATCATATAAATCTGTTTTGCCACCTGGATCAATTCCGGCTTTTTCTAAATATTTCTCAACGTCCTCAAGTGTTGCCCCATCAAAAATTGGAGTAGCAAATCTTACTCCAAGTTTCTTTCCAACCCAGCCTAAGACTGTTTCATACAATTGACCCAAATTCATTCTTGATGGGACTCCAAGTGGATTGAGAATAATATCAACTGGAGTTCCATCGGCTAAGAATGGCATATCTTCTACGGGAACGATTTTAGCGACGACACCTTTATTACCGTGACGACCCGCCATTTTATCGCCAACAGTTAATTTACGTTTTTTAGCGACATAAACTTTTGCGAGTTGAACAATTCCCGGTGGAAGTTCATCGCCGCTTTGTAGTTTTATTTTTTCTTTCTTGTATTCTTCTTCGATATCTGACTTTAAATCAAAGTAATTTTTGAATAAAGTAGATATCATGTTATTAATTTTCTTTGATTCAAACCAATCTGAAGTGTAATCAAGTTTAGTTACATCTTCCATATCGGAGAAAGTATTGGCTTTAATGACGGTTCCGCTCCTGAGAACAAGACTACCGTCGAGATCGCGAATACTTGTTGTAGTATGTCCTTCGGTAATTCTGGTAAGTTTTTCTACAAGTTTATTATAATGTTGATTTAACTTGTAGTTATATTCTTTTTCAAGTTGTTCGAAAATGACTTTTTCTTGTTTTTTGGATTCACCGTCTCTTTTCTTTCTACTGAACAATCTGGTTTTTATAACTGTGCCTCTAAGACCTGGTGAAGCCCGCAGAGATGCATCCTTAACATCACCTGCTTTATCTCCGAAAATTGCTCGCAATAGTTTTTCTTCCGGTGTTGGATCCGTTTCACCTTTAGGAGTGATTTTACCAATGAGAATATCTCCTTCTTTAACTACAGCACCTTCTCTTATTACACCATTCTCATCAAGATTTTTTACTGCTTCTTCACTAACATTAGGGATTTCTCTGGTAAGCTCTTCTTCACCTCTCTTAGTTTCGCGCACAGTTAATTCAAATTCTTCAATATGTATCGAAGTGTAAACATCTTCCCTAACTAATCTTTCACTGATGATAATAGCATCTTCAAAATTATAACCTCTCCAAGGCATAAACGCAACAAGGACATTTCTTCCTAAAGCTAATTCACCACCTTCAGTTGCTGCGCCATCGGCTATTACATCACCTTTATTTATTCTTTGACCTTCTTTTACTACTGGTTTTTGATTGATACAAGTTTCCTGATTTGTACCCTGAAATTTCAGTAAATTATATGTAACCTCTCTTGTTTCATTAAAACTAGTTAGAGCCTCAAAGCTGTTTGGATTTATATCATATTTAACTACAACTTTCGTTGAATCAACATAACTCACTACACCATTATCTTCGGCAATAATTAAAGATCTGGAATCTCTTGCAATTTTGGATTCCATTCCGGTTCCGACAATTGGAGCTTCAGGTTTAAGCAAGGGTACTGCCTGACGCTGCATATTTGAACCCATAAGAGCTCTGTTTGCATCATCGTGTTCTAAGAATGGAATTAGAGCTGCTGCAGCACTAACAATCTGAGATGGAGCAACATCCATATAATTAATTTCTTCAGGATGAACAATTGGAAATTCTCCTTTGAATCTCGATTTAACTCTTTCATTCATAAAACGACCTTGATCATCTATCGGTTCATTAGCTTGTGCAATAATGAAATTGTCTTCTTTTTCAGCAGAGAGATATTCAACTTCTTTCGTTACCTTTCCTTTGACTACTCTTCGGTAAGGAGTTTCCAAAAATCCATATCTATTTACACGAGCGTAGATAGTTAAAGATGAAATAAGACCGATATTTGGACCTTCTGGTGTTTCAATCGGACACAATCTACCATAATGAGTATAATGAACATCACGAACTTCAAAGCCCGCTCTTTCGCGGGTTAATCCTCCAGGTCCTAATGCTGACATTCTTCGTTTGTGCGTAAGTTCAGCTAATGGATTAGTCTGATCCATAAACTGAGATAGCTGATTAGTTCCAAAGAAAGCATTTATCACGCTTGAAATAGTACGGGCATTGACCAAATCCTGAGGTGTAAATTTTTCAGTGTCTCTCATATTCATGCGTTCTTTAATTGTCCTTGCCATACGAGCCATACCAACATTTAGCTGTTGAGAGAGTTGCTCACTTACTGTTCTAATTCTTCGATTACCAAGATGGTCTATGTCATCAACCGGGGCATCACCATTCTTTAAATCTATAAGATATTTCATAATTGCAATGATATCTTGATTTGTAAGAACGGTTGTAGTCTCTGGAATATTCAGTTTCAATTTATTGTTCATTCTGTTACGACCGACTTCTCCGAGATCGTAACGTTTATCATTAAAGAATAATTTATCAATTAACTGAGCAGCAGTTTCTAAGTCAGGTGCTTCGCCAGTTCTCAATTGTCTGTAGATTGAATAAAGCGCTTCTTCTTTAGAGGTTGAAGTATCTTTTTGAAGAGTATTTACAATAAGATTTTGTTCCGGTGTTTTTTCTTTCTTTACAAATTTTAGTACTTCTACTTCAGCTTCTTTAACTCTTTCAATATCTTCTTCAGTGAAAATAGCTCCACGAGTTAAGAAAATTTCACCAGTTGATAAATCAAAAATATCACTGCCAATCATTCTACCAACATAATTTTCAAGCTTTGCTTTCTTAACAACAACTTCATCGATCAAATCAAAGAGCTTTAGAATCTGTTCATCAGACTCATAACCTAAAGCTCGAAGCAATGTAGTAGCTGGAAATTTCTTGCGTCTATCAATATAGACATACATAACGTAGTTAATGTCTGTTGCAAATTCCACCCAAGAACCTTTAAAAGGAATAATTCTGGCTGTATAAATCGGAGTACCATTCGGATGTATCGTTTGAGAAAATGCAACACCAGGTGATCTGTGAAGCTGGGAAACAATTACTCTTTCAGCGCCATTGATAATAAATGTACCTCTAGAAGTCATAAATGGCAAATTACCCAAATAAACTTCCTGTTCAATAGCATTTACAAATTCGCCAGTATCAATATCTTTTTGTGTTAATCTCAACTTAGCTTTGAGAGGAGCAGCATAAGTCAAACCTCTTTCAAGACATTCCTGTACGGTGAATCTTGGTTTCTCAATATAATATTCAATAAAATCTAATCTAAAAAGTTCTTTGTTGTCTAAAATTGGGAAATTAGAAGTAAATACTTGCTGCAACCCCTTACTTTCTCTTTTAGAGGGATGCTGATTCATTTGTAAAAACTCTTCGAAAACTTCAGTCTGAATACCCAGTAAATCGGGCATGTCAATAACGGCATTTATTTTACCAAAATTTATTCGATTACTATCCAATTGGATTCCTCCTAAACAATTTCTATTTACAATACTCACTAATAAATACAACAAAGCGATAAAATGCTATTGCACTTTATCACTTTGTTAAAAAAAGCAAGAAAACCGATTATTTTATAGAAACAGTTGCGCCTGCTTCTTCTAATTCTTTTTTAATTTTCTCAGCTTCATCTTTTGATATACCTTCTTTAACAGTTTTGGGTGCTCCGTCAACCAAGTCTTTAGCTTCTTTCAATCCTAAACCTGTATGAGCTCTAACAACTTTAATAACATTGATTTTCTTATCACCCGCTGCCTGAAGAATAACATCAAATTCCGTTTTTTCTTCAGCTGCCGGAGCTTCAGCACCTGCAACCGGACCGCCAGCCATAACTACTGGAGCCGCTGCAGTAACACCGAATTCATTTTCTAAAGCCTTTTTCAATTCTGAGGCTTCCATCAAAGATAAAGATTTAATTTTTTCTACTATTTCTGCAATTTTTTCTGACATTTTTCTATTCTCCTATAATAATTTTAATTCTTAAGCTGCTTTTTTAGATATTTGATCTATAACGCTGATTAAATCACGAATTACAGCGTTGATTGAACCAACAATTCCCGAAGCTGGTGCATTAATGCTAGATAGAATTCCAGCTACAATTTCGCTCTTGGTCGGTAAGTTTGCCAAAGCTTCCAGCTGATTACCACTAAAGAATTCTGTTTCGATATAACAAGCTTTTAATGAAAACTTTTTGTTATTATCTGTAAATTTCTTGATAATTTTAGCAGGAGCTGTCGGATCTTTTGTAGCGAAAGCAAATCCAGACATTCCAACCAAATTATCAGCCAATTTAGGATACTTTCCCGTTTCGACAAGAGCTCTTTTGAATAAAGTATTTTTAAAAACTTTATACTTTACTCCTTCTTTCCTAAACTGATTTCTTAAATCTGTAATATCTGCTACATTGATTCCGGAATAATCAGCAATATAGACAGCATTAGATTCTTCAATCAGTTTTTTCGCTTCGTTAATTATTTCAGTTTTTTCGTTCTTTTTCATAAATCTCCTGATTCAGAATTTGTTTAAATCGAGACATTTGTTTGAAGCATTTATTTTTTGAGTGCGTAATTTCTTTATTTAGCTTGCTGAGTTTGTATTTCTTCTCTGGAAATTTTTATCCCAGGACCCATCGTTGATGAGAGATACAAACTTCTAACGTATTGACCTTTTGCAGTTGTAGGTTTCAATTTCAAAATGGTGTTGATAAATGCTCTAGTATTATCCGCAAGTTGATTTACTTCGAAGTTTAATTTACCAAGCATAGCGTGAACTATTCCACTCTTATCAACTCTAAATTCAATTTTCCCGGCTTTAACTTCTTTAACTGCTTTAGCGACGTCCACTGTAACTGTACCACTTTTGGGATTTGGCATTAAACCTTTCGGACCTAATATTTTACCAAGTTTTCCTAACTCAACCATTGAATCAGGGGTAGCTATAACTACATCTACATCAGCCCAACCAGATTTAATTTTTTCAAGATATTCTTCAAAGCCAGCGTAATCTGCACCAGCATCCAGCGCTTCCTGAACCTTAGCTCCTTTACAAATAACCAATACCTTTACTTGTTTCCCTATGCCGTGAGGAAGAGAAACTGTTCCTCTTACCATTTGATCTGCGTGGCGAGGATCAACACCAAGTTTTATGGCACAATCGAGAGATTCAACAAATTTAACTGAAGAATTTTCTTTTAGTGTCTTTATCGCTTCTTCAATGGTATATTCTTTATTTAGTTCGATTTTCTCTCTGATTTTTTTAACTCTTTTTGAAACTTTCATAATTCACCTAAATTTCTATTAGATTAATCTTCAACAGTAATTCCCATGCTTCTTGCAGTACCAGCAATCATACTGGCTGCGTGCTCTAAATCGAATGCATTAAGATCCGGCATTTTAAGTTTTGCAATTTCTTCAATTTGTGCTCTGCTTACTTTACCAACTTTTGTTTTATTTGGTTCAGCCGAACCTTTTTCAATTTTTGCTGCTTTGGTTAATAAAACTGCAGCCGGAGGTGTCTTGGTTATAAATGTAAATGATTTATCACTGTAAACTGTTATTACAACTGGAATTATTAGCCCTTCTTTATCCTGAGTTCTTGCGTTAAATTGTTTACAGAACTCCATTATGTTGACGCCTTTTTGACCAAGGGCTGGACCAATCGGGGGGGAAGGATTAGCTTTTCCAGCCGGAATTTGTAATTTAATATAACCTTCTATTTTCTTTGCCATAATAAATTTCCTAAAAATTATTTTTCTAATTCAGCTTGTATAAAATCAATTTCAACAGGAGCTTTTCTACCAAAAATTGAAACCATTACTTTAATTTTCATTTTCTCTTCGTTGACTTCTTCGACAGTACCAACAAAATTGTTAAATGGTCCGTCAATTATTTTAATCACATCACCAATTCTAAATATCGTTTCGATTCTTTCGCCGCTACCATCCTGCATTATTCTTCCAACAATTCTCTTTACTTCATCGGGTTGAAGTGGATTTGGTATTTTACCTGTACCTAAAAATCCCATAACTGAGGGAGTATTAAGAATAAAGTCTTTGACTTTGTTATCTAAATCTGCATTGATAATCAGGTAGCCGGGGAAAAAATTCTTTGTTTTGCTCCTTTTTTTACCATCTTTTACTTCAATGACCTTTTCAGTTGGGACTAAAATATCGTGGATTTTAGCTTTTAATTCTTCATCATCTTTAATCTCAGCTTCAAGCAAAGCCTTGACTTTATTCTCGTGCCCTGAAAAAACTCTAATAACGTACCATTTATAATCCATAAGAATTAAAATATCCCTTTCAAAACCTGATTGATTAACATATCAATTACATAAGTAAATGCAGATAAAATTAAACAGGCAACAATTACAATTTTGGTTGATTCAAAAAGTTCATCCTTGGTTGGCCAAGTAACTTTTTTCATTTCTTTTACTACATCCTGAAAAAAATTGATTATTTTTTCTTTCATTTCTAAATCTTCATTTAATTTTAAATGCACGTCAGGAGGGAGTCGAACCCCCAGCCTGCGGTTTTGGAGACCGCTGCTCTGCCAATTGAGCTACTGACGTATTATTTAGTCTCCTTAAAAATCACATGTTTTCTAGCAACTGGATCGTACTTCTTATATTCAACTCTGGCAGGATGAGTTCTTTTATTCTTAGTCGTTGTATATCTATAACCAGTACCAGCTGTACTTTCTAAAACAATGATTTGTCTTGTATTTCCTTTTGCCATAAATTAAATCTCCATTTACTTGAGCTGATGACCGGGATTGAACCGGTGACCTCATCCTTACCAAGGATGTGCTCTACCAACTGAGCTACATCAGCGATAATATTACTGAGCGGGAGACGGGACTCGAACCCGCGACCAACAGCTTGGAAGGCTGTGACTCTACCATCTGAGTTACTCCCGCATTTTCGTTTTTCAATAATTTAAGAACATTTAGGGACCCGCACCTTTGCTACCAATCCCCCTTGATGGGATGACTCTACCATCTGATTTATTCCCGCATTTTCGTTTTTCAATAATTTAAAAACTTTCAAGGACTCGAACCTTTGCGACCAATCCCCTTTGATGGGATGACTCTACTATCTGAGTTACTCCCAAAACTGAATTTTCAAAATCTTAAGAACATAACAATTAAAAACAATTCATTAAACTATTTCAAAAATTAAGCTTATAAAACGATAACTCGAAACAAAAATAAACTCCCTTAAATGGGAGTAATTATCATTTTCAAGTGGGCGGCGAGGGATTCGAACCCCCAAAGGCTCACGCCAACGGATTTACAGTCCGCCCCGGCTCTCCAACTCCGGCGTCCGCCCAAAATAAGAGCAACAAAATTAATTGACAGTAAGTGAAAAAACAAATTTTTTCGGACTTAAAAAATAATAATTATTTTATCTTATGCCAAATTTTTCTTGAAGTCATTTCTAATTTTTTTGAGGATAAATTATTAAACGGTTAAAAGTTGCAGCTCGAAGATGTTTCTAATGTTTCCAAAGTTCTCTGTCGAGACTTCTATATTGTATCGCTTCACTTAAATGTTGAGGTAGAATTCTTTCACTTTTATCCAAATCAGCAATTGTACGGCTTACCTTTAGTATTCGATCATAAGCTCTCGCAGAAAGACCAAGTTTTGTCATAGCCATTTTAAGTAATTCTTCACCTGTAGAATCAATTTGGCAAAATTCTTTAATTTCTTTCGAACCCATATCTGCGTTTGAGTAAATATTTTTTCGTCCATAAAATCTTATTTGCTGAATTTTACGAGCAGCAATAACACGATTTCTTATTGATTCCGATTTTTCACCGGATACTTTGGATGATAACTCTTTATACTTGACTGCTGGAACTTCTATATGAATATCAATTCTATCTAATAAAGGTCCAGAAATTTTAGCCATATACTTTTGAATCTGAACCGTGGTACAAGTACATTCTTTTGTAGGATCGGTAAAATAGCCACAAGGACAGGGATTCATCGCAGCAGCTAACATAAAATTAGCTGGAAATTCAAGAGACATTTTAGATCGAGAGACGGTTACTTTGTAGTCTTCTAGTGGTTGACGTAGCACTTCGAGAACATTTTTTTTGAATTCGGGTAATTCATCTAAAAACAATACACCGTGATGAGCAAAAGAGACTTCACCGGGTTTAGGGAAAGAGCCGCCTCCAACTAAAGCAGCATCTGAAACTGTATGATGAGGACTACGAAAAGGCCTTTCGGTTATAATTGCTTTTTCTTTATGTAAAATTCCTGCAACAGAGTGAATTTTTGTAGTTTCTAATGCTTCTTCAAAAGTCATTGGAGGAAGAATAGTGGGAATCCTTTTTGCAAGCATCGTCTTTCCAGAACCGGGTGGTCCTATCATTAAAATATTATGAGCTCCTGCTGCAGAAACCTCTAATGCTCTTTTAACATTTTCTTGACCTTTTACATCTGCAAAATCAATATTGTATTTATTGATAACGGAGAATAACTCTGATTTATCGACAATAGTTTTATCTCTTTGTAAGTCGTCATTTAAAAATGAAATTACTTCTGCTAAACTTTCGAATCCGAAAACATCTATCCCATCAACTATTGCAGCTTCGTTTGCTGATTCGCTTGGCAGAATTATTCTTTTAATACCTTTATTTTTAGCTTCAACAGAAATTGGAAGTGCTCCTTTAATATGACGTAAAGTTCCATCCAATGAAAGCTCGCCGAGGAAAATTGTCTTCTCTAAAGATTCTTGAGGTATGAGTTCTATTGCTGAGAGAATACCTATTGCGATAGGTAAATCAAAAGAACTGCCTTCTTTTTTAATATCAGCTGGAGCAAGGTTTATGGTAATTTTTTTAACAGGAAAATCTATCCCAGAATTTTTGATTGCAGCAATTACTCTCTCACGACTTTCTTTTACAGCATTATCTGGTAAGCCAACAATTATAAAGCCAGGTATTTGTTTTTCAACATGAGCTTCTACTTCAACAAGATAAGCTTCGATTCCGTAAGTTGAACTGCTTAGAACTTTTGATAACATTATTTTACCCACTCTTGAGAGAGTGATTTTTAGTGGATGTTTTTATTTATATTTTCTTAAAAATTCAATTCTATCCTGAAGTTGATTTACCGGAATTAAAAGTTTATCCTTTCCATAAATTGCGTCATCTCTGTTTGTAAATGCCAGCTCATAATCTTTACTCATTACAATTGCTTCTTCAGGACAAACTTCTTCACACAATCCGCAGAAAATACAACGCAACATATTAATTTCGAATTTTTCAGGATATCTTTCTTTTTCTCTTTCAGTTTCTGCAGCCTGAACCTCAATAGCTAATGCCGGACAAACACGTGAACAAAGACCGCAAGCTACACATCTCTCATCTCCATTTTGCTCCATAACTAAAACAGGTCTTCCTCTGTATGATGCAGGTGGAATAAACTTCTCTTCCGGATACTCCATTGTAAATTTAGGTCTGAGCATATTTTTCATAGTTATTGACAGACCTTTGATTATTTCAGGTATGTATATCTTTTGCCAGAATGTTAAATCTTTTTTACGTTTCTTAAGAGAATTATTTACTTGTGTCATTTGCACTCCAAAACTATTCTGATTATATCTTAAAAATCATTATTAAGGCTGCAACCCAAACTATGTTAATTAATGAAAGCGGGAACATTACTTTCCAACCTAAGTTCATGAGTTGATCATATCTGAATCGTGGAATACTCCAGCGAACCCAGATAAAGAAAAACAATAAAGCACCCATCTTAACAAAGAAAGAACCTATTTGAATTAAAATTGTTAACCATGAGGGTAGATTCAAAGTTTCAATGTAAGGAACGTGCCAACCACCAAGATATAATGTAACAATCAAAGCAGAAGCAATTATCATATTTGCATATTCAGCTAAAAAGAAAGCTGCAAATTTCATAGAACTGTATTCGGTATGAAATCCTCCAACCAATTCCGGTTCAGCTTCGGGTAAATCAAATGGTAATCTGTTTGTTTCTGCAAAAGCTGAGACAACAAAAGTGATAAATCCTATCGGTTGAACAATTGCATTCCACATCCAACCAGTTTGAGAATTAACAATATCAATAGGTCTCAATGATTCGGCAAGAAGTAAAACGCCGCCAATGGAAAAGCCCATTGAAATTTCATAAGAAATCATTTGAGCGGAAGACCGAATTCCACCAAGTAGTGAATACTTACTTCCGGATGACCATCCTGCAAATGTAATTGCATATACTCCAAGTGACGTCAATGCTAAAACGTAAAGAATGCCCATATTAATATCAGCAACTACTAATTGAATTTCGTAACCAAAAACATTTATGTTTGGACCTATTGGAATGACAGCATAAGTAGTAAAAGCAACAAAAAGCGCAATCATTGGAGCGATTGCATGAACATACTTATTTGCTTTTTCAGGAACAATATCCTCTTTCAGAAGAAGTTTAAAAACATCTGCAAATGGTTGAAGAATTCCTTGCCAACCAACTCGATTCGGACCGAGACGATTTTGTGCCCAAGCGCTGATTTTCCTTTCAAAATATACTGAATACGAAACAGTCAGCAACATAGCCGTCAAAATAAAAAGTATTTTAATAAATGTTATAATTATAATTTCAAGAATGCTCATAAATTCTCCAGTTTCAGAATAACATTAAATTTTAACTTTTTCTAAAGATAATTCTTTACCCAGAAGACCAATGCTTTCATAGTCTAATCCATTAAACTCAGAGATATTTTTAGTGATATCAATGAACACATCTTCAGAAGTCTGATATTTATATTTTTGTCCGAAATAAGCTGAAAGATTTGTCAAAATTTTCCATGTTGATTTTGCATCATATTTTTTACCTTGAGCCCAGCGGTCGAATTCTGTTCCGAATTTATCAAGACGACTCAAAGACATTCCATCCAGAGAGCGGTCAAGCTCCGTGGTTGCGACTGCTGGTCTAATTCGTTGAACTCTTCCCTGAATGTTTACAAAAGTACCATTTTTCTCTGCATAAGTCGCAGCAGGAAATACCACATTAGCAAATTTACAACTTGCATTAAAATTCGTTGTATGAATAACAAATAAATCCAGCTTCTCCAAGGATTCTTCTAAAGACGGATCATAGGAAAGCAAATCATCTTCAACTAAATATATTGCTTTAATTTTTCCTTCTTTAATTGCTTTGATAATTTCCGACAAAGCTAAACCATTTTTAGTTGGAGTAACTCCGACTAACTCAGCTCCACGACTATTTGGAGAGATTTCTTCAGTTCGTAAAATATCATCAGCAAAAGAAGGATCTAAATGTCTGATGAAATCTACGTTATTTGTTCCTAAAACAGTTTTAGCAAATTTGCTGACTAAATAGTTATCTTCACAAGTTGCATAAGGTGAACCTATAACTGCAATTTCATTTTTTGAAAATTGTTTTAATTTATTTGATACAAAAGAAAATGCTTCATCCCAATTTACAGTTTGGAGTGAACCATCAACTCTTAGTTGCGGAGAATCTATTCTATCGGAAGCGTTAACAAATTTAAATGTATTCAATCTTCCGTGATCACACATCCAGTAGCTATTAACTTCCTCATTGTGTCTTGGTGTTAATCTTAAAATTTCATTGTTTCTAACCCAGATTTCTATATTACAACCACGTGAACAACCGTAACAAATTGAATTAGTACGCGACATGTCCCATACTCTTGCCTTAAATCTAAAATCAGAATTTGTCAGCGCACCTACAGGACAGATATCAACAACATTTAGTGAATATGGATTATCTAATTGTTCTCCGGGGAAAGTTGTAATCGTAACTTTGTCACCTCGTTTAACGAAAGTTAATTCAGAATCTTTTGCAACTTCATCACAGAACCTGATACAACGAGAGCAAGAAATACATCGCTCTCCATCAAACATAACGTGAGGACCGAGTTGAACTCTTTTATCTTTATGAACTTTTTCTTCTACAAATCTACTTTCGCCAATACTGTGCTGATAAGCATAATCCTGAAGTTTACATTCTCCAGCTTCATCACAAATTGGGCAATCTAATGGATGATTTATTAAAATAAATTCCATTACTGCATTTCTTGCAGCGATTGTTTTTTCAGAATTTGTGTGAACAACCATTCCTTCGGATGCTATAGTGGCACAAGCAATTACTAATTTTGGCATTCGCTCTACTTCAACCAAACATATTCTGCAATTGCCAGAGATCGAAAGTTTTGGATGATAACAAAAATGTGGAATTTCAATTCCATTATCTTCTGCCGCCTGAATGATTGTTTGTCCTTGCTTAAATTCTATTTCTTTACCATCAATTGTAATTTTGGGCATAATACTCTCTTAAGCTGCTTTTGTATTTAATAAATTTTTATTTGCTATGATTACCTGAATTAGTTTTCCATCAGCGAAAACATTATTTGCGGAATCAATTATTTCTTTTGATGTAATTGATTCTAAATTGCTGAGAATCTCTTCGACTTCCATTACTCTTCCATAATGGAATAATGAATGCGCCAATCCCATCATTCTGTTCGTAGTATTTTCAAGTCCTAAAATCATACTTCCTTTAATGTAGCGTTTGACTTGTTTCAAATGGTTTTCAGTAATTTTTCCGTTTTTAATATCATTTAATTGTTTCAATACTATCTTATTGGCTTTTTCCCAATTAGTTTCGTTTGTTGAGAAAAATATTCCGAATGATGAAACATCAATGTATGAATTAAGGAATGTATTTATTTGATAAGCCATTCCATATTTTTCTCTTACTGCCTGAAATAATTTTGAGCCGGAATTTTCACCAAGTAATGTTGAAAGAACTTTTATTTGCAATCTTCTTTTATCGTTAAAGCCAAAAGTGTCGGTTCCTAAAATTGTGTAAATCTGATTTGTCTCTTTATGTATGAAAACATCCCGAGAAAATATTTTGTTCAATGATTTTCTTTTAATTGGTTCGCCAATTTCAAGCCCAATGATTTTCGATTCAACAAGTTTTAATATTTTCTCGTGTTTAATTGAACCAGAAACAGATATTACGAGGTTATTCGTTGTAAAATATTTCTTAATAAATTTGATTAGAGATTCTGAATTAAAGGATTTTATATTTTCTATTGTGCCGATAATTGGATTTGCCAGAGAATTTCCTTTGAATAATTCAGTTTCAAATTTATCAAATATCAGCTCTTCAGGATTATCTTCTATGTCATTCAATTCTTCAATTACAACACCAGCTTCTTTTTTAATGTGAGATTCTTTAAAAAGTGGGTTTTGAATCATATCAGACAAAACATCAAAATACTTTTCGAAATATTCTTCCAAACCTCTAACATAAATGCAGATTTGTTCCTTTGATGTGAAAGCATTTATATAACCGCCTGATGATTCTATTGCATCTGTAATTTGTTTTGAAGTTCTTTTTGTAGTTCCTTTGAACAGCATATGCTCAATGAAATGAGAAATTCCATTTTCATTAATACTTTCATCCCGTGAACCGACATCAAACCAAAATCCCATTGAGAAGGATTTATAATGCGGAGTAAATTCCGAAACTACCCTTATTCCGTTAGATAATGTTGTAAAATCGTAATTAATCACATAATACCAAAACTGACTTAAAATTGGGTTCAAATATAGAGAAACAGTTTCCGTCTGACAAGGGAAGGGGAAAAGTTCAAGTTTAAGTTCAAGTTCAGGTTCAAGTATTATTTGGATAAATTTTTTAACATGAACATGAAC
>OGCI01000509.1_pt1 | contig 43662 bp, 42 predicted proteins | sample 1570021 | NCBI WGS metagenome assembly OGCI01 (sample SAMN06264664, study PRJEB24512) | hot springs metagenome | isolation source: Hot spring water | place: South Africa: Tshipise | collected 2015-06-21
CGTGGGCCGCCATGGCCGACCCGCCCCTCACAGTCGTCGAACAGCCCGTCGCCGACCTCGCCGTCCGCGCAACCGGGCTGTTGCTGTCGCGCATCCACGCCTCTGAATCCTCGCCGCCTACCCTCGTACGATTGTCCGTCCGGCTCGTCGAACGCGCGTCGGTCGCCCCGCCGCCATCACCCCAAAAAGGAGACCCGAAATGAACCTGCTCGCCCTCCTCGCCGCCGCCGCCATCGCCACTACGCCGGTGCCGTTGATCTTCGACACGGACATGGGCAACGACGTAGACGACGTGCTCGCCCTCGGCCTCATCCACGCTTTGCAATCCCGAGGCGAATGCCGCCTGCTCGCCGTCACCATCGCAGAGGACCACCCGCTCGCCGCCGCCTTCGCCAACGCCGTGAACACCTTTTACGGGCGCGGCGACATCCCCATCGGCATCGTGAGCGGCGGCGTCACGCCCGACCTCGGTCGTTTCCTTAAGCTTGCGACCGAGCGCGACGGCGATTCGCTGCGCTATCCCCGCGACCTCGACGGAACGAACGACACCCCTGAGGCATGGCGCCTGCTCCGCCGCGTTCTCGCCGCCCAACCCGATGGCTCGGTCGTGATCGCGCAGGTGGGCTTCTCCAACAACCTCACGAGCGTCTTGTATCCCGTCCGTCCAGATCGCGACTACTTCGGCCTCTCCGAACCGGGACGGATTACTATGGAGGAGCATGGGCGCATCCGGTTTGAGCCTGCACCGGACGGCCGTCACCGGTACCTGACGATGTCGCGCGAACAGTCGCTGCGTGTCGTCGAGGCGTTCGTCGCATGGTGCAGCCAGCCGCCCTGCCGCGGCCCGCTCGATCCAGAGGCGCCGGCCCATGCCGCCCCCTAATGCCCCCGGCCCCCGCGTCGCAGTGGTCGGCTCCCTGAACATGGACCTCGTCGCGCGGGTGCGCCGTCTTCCCCGGCCGGGCGAGACGGTGTCCGCCAGCGATCTCCAAGCCCATCCCGGCGGCAAGGGCGCCAACCAGGCCGTCGCCGCCGCCCGGCTGGGCGCCCGCACGCGCATGATCGGCTGCGTCGGGACCGACGGCCACGGCGAGGCCCTGCGCCGTGAACTCGCCGCCGCCGGCGTGGACATCGCCGAACTGCATGCGGTCTCCGACCGCCCGACCGGCACAGCCCTGATCGCGGTGGACGAAAAGGGGCAAAACCAGATCGTCGTCGTCGCCGGCGCCAACGGCCGCATGACCCCAGAGCACCTGCCCGCCTCCTTCCCCGCGCAGGACGATGTGGTCGTTCTGCAACTTGAAATTCCCATGGATACGGTGGTGCGGACGGCCCGAATGGCCCGCGCCGCCGGCCGGTTGGTCATCTTGAACACCGCGCCCGCCGCCGGCCCCTTGCCGGAAGAGCTCCTCGCCGCGGCGAACGTGCTCTGCCTCAACGAGACCGAGGCGTCCATGGTCGTGCCAGCGGCAGGGGCTGACGCGGCCCCCGCGCAGCGCGCCGAATGGCTCGCCCGCGACACCGGCGCCGTCGTCGTCGTCACTCTAGGGGAGCAGGGCGCGCTCCATTGCCTCCCCGGCGCCTCACCCACGGCCATCCCGGCGTTCCGCGTCAAGGCCGTCGACGCAACCGCTGCCGGCGACGCCTTTGTGGGGGCGCTCGCAGTGGCGCTGGGCGAGGCCGGTCCGCCGATCAGTGCCGGATCGTTGGCCCGGGCGGTCCGTTTCGCCAACGCCGCCGGCGCCCTGGCCGCCGCACGCGCCGGCGCCATTCCCTCGATCCCATTCCGGCCCGAGGTTGACGCGATGCTCGAATTCGGAGATACTCCATGAACCGCGCCCCATACGTGCCCGCTGCCCTGGCCGTTCTATTGTCCATCGCTGGCTGTTCGCGACAGGAATCCCCGCCCGCCATCCAAGGCCCCGGGCCCTCGAAGCCGAAGATTGCCCTCATCATGAAATCCCTGGCCAACGAATTTTTTGCGACGATGGCCGAGGGCGCCCGCGCCCACCAGCAGGCCCATGCCGATCGCTATGAGCTGATCGTGAACGGCATCAAGGACGAACGGGACTTGGCGCGCCAGGTGGCGCTGGTCGAGGACATGATCGCCCAAGGCGTCCAGGCCATCGTCATCGCCCCGGCCGACTCGAAGGCCCTCGTCCCCGTGCTCAAGCGGGCCCGCGACAAGGGCGTCGTCGTCGTGAACATCGACAACCGGCTGGACGCCGATGTCCTGGCCGCTGCCAGCGTGCGCATCCCCTTCGTCGGCCCGGACAACCGCGCCGGAGCGCGCAAGGTCGCGGAGATGGTCGCCGCCCGGCTTCAACCCGGCGACAAGGTCCTCGTCCTCGAAGGCATCCGCACCTCGTTCAACGGCCAGCAACGTCGGCTCGGCTTCGAGGACGCCGTGCGGGCTGCCGGACTCGTCATCGCCGACAGCCAATCCGCACAATGGGAAATGAACATTGCCAGCCAGATCGCTTCGGCGATGCTGAACGCGCATCCAAACGCAAAGGCGATTCTGGCGGCGAACGATAACATGGCCCTCGGAGCTCTGGCATCCGTACGGGCCGCCGGCCTCAGCGGACAGATCCTGATCGCCGGTTTCGACAACATCCGGGCCGTCCGCCAGGCCATCCGCTCGGGCGAAATTCTAGCCACCGCCGACCAGCACGCCGACCAGTTGGCCGTCTTCGGGATCGAATACGCTCTCCAGATCCTCTCCGGCGCCGCCGAGCCCTCCGACCGCGAAACGCCGGTGGACCTGATCACCTCCGCCAACGTGGGCGAATGATGCCGTCCGTTCCTCCACGTGTCCGCACCCTCGGGCTAAACAAGGCCTATGCCGTGCCGGTCCTTTCCGACGTCAACTTCGAGTGCCTTCCCGGCGAGGTCCACGCGCTGATCGGCGCCAACGGCGCTGGCAAAAGCACCCTGGCGCGCATCCTCTGCGGTCTGGTCCGGCCCGACGCCGGCTCCATGGAGTTCGACGGCCGCCCCTACGCCCCCCGGCACAAACGCGACGCGGAGGCCGCCGGCGTCCACATCGTCCACCAGGAACTCAACCTGGTCGGTAACCTCAGTGTCGCGGAGAACCTTTTTTTGTCGGACCTGCCTCGTCGCTGGGGGTGCCTCCGTCTTGGGGAGCTGCGCGAGGCGGCACGAACGGCGCTGGCGCGCGTGGGGCTGGCCGGCCTCGATCCCGCGACGCCCGTGGCGGCCCTCGGCGTGGGCGTGCGACAGTTGGTCGAAATCGCCGGGGCGCTGGCACGCGCATGCCGCCTGCTGATCCTCGACGAGCCGACCGCGGCGCTCTCCGATCCTCAGATCGAGCGGCTGTTCGACCACATCCGCCGACTCCGCGCCTCGGGCGTCTCGGTGATCTACATCAGCCACCGAATGGACGAAATCGCCCGGATCGCGGACCGCACCACGGTCTTGCGGGACGGCCGAATCGTTGCCACCCGCCCGGTCGCGGCGTTGCCGGTCGCCGAAGCGGTCCGCATGATGGCCGGCCGCGACCCCTCGGCCCACGCCGCCGCGCCCCGCGTACCTGGGCCGATTCGGTTGCGTGTTCGGGATCTCCGCCGGGCGCCGGCCGTCCGCGGCATCACCCTAGAGGCGCGCGCCGGCGAAATTCTCGGCCTCGCCGGCCTTGTCGGATCGGGTCGTACAGAGTTCCTTCGCGCCGTCTTCGGCGCCGAACGCGCGGACGGGGGCGAGGTGCAGGTGGACGACAGTCCTCCGCGGCGCTTCAGTTCGCCGGCCGAGGCGGTCGCCGCCGGCCTTGCGATGGTGCCGGAGGACCGCAAGGAGGATGGCTTGATGCTGGCCCGGCCCGTCGCAATGAACATGTCCCTGGCCTCGCTGGCATCCTTTCGGCGCGCCAGCGGCCTGCTCGCGGCGGCCGCGGAGCGGACCGCGGTGGGGCAAACGGCCGACCGCGTGAATCTGCGTTGCGCCTCGCTGGACCAGCCGGTGACCGAGCTCAGCGGCGGCAATCAGCAAAAAACGCTCATCGGACGTTGGCTGATGCGCGACGCAGCCGTGTACCTTTTCGACGAGCCGACCCGCGGCGTCGACATTTCGGCCAAAGCGGCGATCCACGAGCTTATGGGGGATCTGGCCCGTCGTGGCCGGGCCTGCGTTGTCGCGTCCAGCGAGCCGGAGGAGCTGATGTCGCTCTGCGACCGGATCGCCGTGTTCGCCCGCGGCCGGATCGCGCGGGTCTTCGAGCGAGGCGAATGGACGCATGAGCGGATCTTGGCGGCGGCCTTCGAGGATCCTGCGGGAGGTGCGCAATGAGGTCGGGGACGAACGGCCAGCCCCGCCGCCGCGCGGCGGAGTGCGCGGGTCTGCTCGCGGTGCTCGCCGCCCTGGTCGCGTTGTTCGCGGCGCTCAGCGACCGTTTTCTCGCGCCTGAAACGTTTTTGACGATCGCCAACCAGATCCCCGACCTCGTCGTGATCGCCGTGGGGATGACGCTGGTGCTGGTGTCGGGCGGGATTGACCTCTCGGTTGGATCGGTCATGGCCCTAGGCGCCTCGTTGTTGGGCGTGGCCATGACTGATCATGGTTGGCCGGCCGGCGCGGCGGCCCTGGTGGCGGCCTCGGTGGGGCTGGGCTGCGGCCTGGTCAACGGGGTGATCTCGGTCGGCGCAGGGATTCCCTCGTTCATCGTCACGCTCGGCATGCTCGAGATCGCCCGCGGCGCGGCCTACCTCGCCACGCGCTCGCAGACGCAGTACATCGGCCCCGCGATCGAGCCGATCGGCGCGCCGTTGCCCGTGCTGCACCTCTCTCCCGCCGTCCTGGCCGCGTTGGCGCTGGTCGCGGGGGGGCAATTCATCCTCTCCCGCACGGTCCTGGGCCGTCACCTGGTGGCGATCGGCTCGAACGAGTCCGCCGTCCGGCTCTCGGGCATCGATCCTCGGCCGCCGAAGATTGCGGCCTTCGCGATCTCGGGTTTGTTGAGTGGACTGGCAGGTGTGTTTCAATCGTCGCGGCTATCGGCCGCCGACCCGAACGGCGGCGTCGGCCTCGAGCTGGCCGCCATCGCGGCCGTGGTGATCGGCGGAACGAGCCTGATGGGCGGACGGGGCTCGGTGGTGAACAGCTTCATCGGCGTGCTGATCATCGCGGTGCTGCAGACCGGCCTGGCACACGTCGGCGCGACGGAGCCCGCCAAGCGCGTGATCACCGGCGCCGCTATCGTGGCGGCCGTGCTGGCAGACGCCGCACGCCACCGATGGGCCGCAGCCGACCTGTGGCGCCGGCTGAGACGTGCCGTCCCCGCCACCGCGATGCCGGCTGACCGCTTATGAGCCGCCTCCTCCCCATGCTACTGCCCACCGCTGCAGCCGCCGGCGAGTTCGCCGTAGCCGGGCCATCCGCGTCGTCCACGTTGCCCCTCATCCTGCACGGCACCGACATGTCGGGCGACGCCGACGACGCCGGCGCACTGGCTGTATTGCATGCCCGTGCTGACCTCGGCGAGTGTCGACTCCTCGCGACGCTCGTCCATCGCAACGGCCACGCCAATTCCTCGGACGCCGCCCGGCTCGCCCATGGCCCCGCCAGCCATTCGGTCCGCCGGGCGTACGAGCTGCGCCATTCCGAGGGCCGGCCCTCGATCCGCGGCGCCCAGCCGAGCTGGGACCAGACGGCGGTGCTCTTCGCCGTGCGGGGCCCCGATCTCGCCCTGTGAATTCTCCGGCGCGGTGGCCTTTCGGTGGACAAACATGCCCTGACGCACTGGACCGACCCGCCGGACGGTCCCCATTTCTCGTGGATCGCGGATGTTCGGCGCAGACGTCCGCGCGGATCACCGAGGAATTGGTGATCGCGCCGCCGCGCCGGCCCCCGACCGCCCAGCCGCCCGGGGGCTTGAGCAGGGCGCGGCCGCCCCCTACGATGCGGCCGGTGCCATGAGCGAGCCCCTATTGTCGGTCGTCGTCCCCGTCTACAACGAGGTCGAGAGCGTCGAAGCGCTCTGCGGCGCCCTGCACGCTTCCCTGTCGCGCCAGCCCCGAACGTACGAAATCATCCTCGTGGACGACGGCAGCACCGACGGCACATGGCCGGCGCTGGTCCGCCTCGCCAACCGCTGGCCGCATCTGCGCTGCATTCGCCTGCGCCGGAACTTTGGCCAGACGGCCGCGATGAGCGCGGGCATCGACGCCGCCCGTGGCGGGATCATCGTCACGCTCGACGCCGACCTCCAAAACGATCCCGACGACATCCCCCGTCTCGTGGAGTTGATGAGCGACGACGTGGACGTGGTCAGCGGTTGGCGCAAGGACCGTAAGGACCCCTTCCTCTCTCGCCGTCTTCCGTCCATGCTGGCCAACGGCCTGATCAGTCGCATCACCGGCGTGTCGCTGCACGACTACGGGTGCACGCTGAAGGCCTACCGTGCCGAGGTGCTGCGCCGCGTACGGCTCTACGGGGAGATGCACCGGTTCATCCCTGCGCTCGCCAGTTGGGTGGGCGCGCGGGTGATCGAGGTCCCCGTGCGGCATCACCCCCGCCGCTTCGGCCGCTCGAAGTACGGACTTTCGCGAACGCTTCGCGTCGTGCTGGACCTAATCACGGTGAAGTACCTGCTGCGCTACAGCCAACGCCCGATGCAGGCGTTCGGCAAGATCGGGCTGTCGCTCGGCCTGCCCGGCCTAGCCCTGCTGGCCTTCATGGTGGCGGCGCACCTCTCGTACCGCTTGTTCGGCACCGGATGGGCAGCGGAGCTCATCAAACGCCCCTTCTGGGTCATCAGCGCCTTTCTGCTGATCCTGATGGGCGTGCAATTCATTTCGATCGGGCTGCTGGCCGAGGTCCTCAGCCGCACCTACCACGAGGCGCAGGCCAAGCCCATCTACGCCATCCGCGAGACGATCGAATCGCCCTCATGAGCCGCGCCCCGGACGTTGCACAGGACCTGGCGGCGCGCCTGGGCGACCGCCCCGTACTGACCGCAGCGCTCGCGACGCTAATGATCGCGGGCATGGCGGCCTCCGTCGTCTCCGTGGTGCTGATGTGGAGCCGCCGTCCCCGGCTCGCCGCGCTCCGCGCCCGGCCGTGGCACGAAACGGACGCCGCCGTTCTGGCGGCGTTGTTGGCCGGCTTGTTCCTAGTGGCCGCGGCTGTCGTCGCCACGCTGGACCGAGTCCTGCCCGGCATCCTGCACTCGCCGCATCGCGATGCCTGGGTGATGGCGGCTCAGAGCTTCGCATTCCACTGGCCTGCGCTGGGGTTGGCAGTGTACTGGCTTCGGTCCCGCCGCCGGAGCTGGACCGAGGCCTTCGGCGCGCCCGGCCGCCCACTCGTCAGCGATCTCTTCCTTGGTGCCTTTTTTTACCTGGCCATCGTCTGCCCGGCCGGCCTTGCTGGCTGGGCGGGCCGCGCCCTGCTCGACCGTCTGGGCCTTGATACGGCACCGCAGGAAATCATCCGCGTGCTCGCCGACCCGGCCGCCGGAGCCGCCCGGTGGTACCTTTTCTTCCTTTCGCTGGTGCTGGCGCCGGTGGCCGAAGAGATCGTCTTTCGCGGCATCGCTCTGCCGGCCATGACGCCGCGCTTTGGCCCCGGCGGCGCGGTGCTTCTCACCGCCACCCTATTTGCGGCAGTGCACGGCCATGCCGCTGCAGCCGCCCCCATTTTTGTGCTTGGCCTCGGCCTGGCCATGGCCTACCTCTACAGCGGCTCGCTTGCCGTGCCGATCGTGATGCATGCCACTTTCAACGGCGTGTCCGTCGCCTTAAGCCATCTGCTGGAGTTGGCGGATTAGCGGGCGCCCTCGGCTGCCGCTCCGCCGCGGTGCGCCATTGTTCGAAGCACCGCGCCGCTTCCCGTCGTAGGAATTCGTCGCCGCCTTCTGCGTGTCGCCGCACCGCGGCGCACAGGGCCGGGTCCTCCGAGGCATGGGCGGCGGCGGCCAGCGCGTTCCGAATCCAACGCCGCCACCCAATCCTCCCGACCACAGTACCCGCGTAGCGCTGCCGAAATTCCGCGGGATTGAGGAAAATGGCGGCGTCCAGGGGCGGCGTGTGCAGCTCGGGTTCAAACCGGAGCCACGGCCGTCGAGACGGTCGCACCATCGCGGGCCGATTCCACGGGCAGCACTCCTGGCACTCGTCGCAGCCCACCAGCCAACGTCCGGAGCCGGCAGCCGGATCCCCCGGCCAATCTCCCCGGCATTCGACCGTCATCCACGCGACGCATCGGCGCGCGTCGAGGACGGGCCCATGCGCCAACGCGCGGGTGGGGCACCGCTCCATGCAGCGCCGGCATTCGCTGCAGCCTCCGCCCGCCACCGCTTGCCGATCCTCGTCGCCGCCGTGCGGCTCCCACGGCAACGCCAGCACCGCCAAGTGCACCCAAGAGCCCAGCCCCGGACGGATGAGCATCGTATTGTGGCCGATGAACCCCAGACCCGCCCGTTCGGCCAGCTCGCGTTCCGGGACGGGTGCCGTGTCCACCGCCACCGGCGGCGGGACCGACAACGCGGCCAACCGTCGCAGTCGTTCGGCCAGCGCGGCCGCGCGTGCCCGCAGCACATCGTGGTAGTCCGGCCCCCATGCGTAACGGGCAATCCGACCCCGACGCGGGTCGAGCCACAGCCCGGGCGGCGGCTCCGACGTGACGTACGAGGCGCCGACCACCAGCCAGCTTTTCGTTCCCGGGTACGCCGCGCCGGGATTCAACCGCGCCGGCAACGATCGGGCCCACCACTCCATGTCGGCATGGCGGCCCTCCGCAACCCATCGGCGCATGGCCTCCGCCCGCGACGATGGCGCTGCCGGCGCCACCCCCGCCGCGTCGAATCCCTCCTCGGATGCCAGCGCCTCCAGTTCGGAACGTGTGGGGAACCTCGACATGCGCCCGTTTGTCATTCGCCGGCGATGGACTAGGATACCTTCTTGGTGCATGGAACCCAACTGGGTTCACCTTATGACGTTGATCGGATGGATGATCGCCGCTGCCGCGACCGCCTCGGACGGCCCCGAGGTCCTTGAATTGCCCTTCGTCCGCGCCGACCGGGCAGCTCGCGAAGTTCGCGTCGTCGCCCGTGCCACCGGCATCGAGGCAAAAACGCTCTGCGAGTTCTTCCTCATCGCAACGAACAGCGGCCACGACTACGAGGCCATCGCCGTGTCCCTCGCCCGCCCCGGCGACATCCACCGCGCGCTCGAGCACATCGGCCTGCCGGCGGGTCGGCCCGTGGATCCCAAACAGCTTCGGTTCTGGCCGCGAGGCGAACGCGTCATCGCCGAGTTCGAATGGTGCGCCAGCACCAACCCCGCGTCCCCCCCCCGCCGAGTCCGGTTCGAGGATACGCTCCTCGACACCCGGATGGGGCGGCCCCTGCCCGCCGACGGGCTGGTCTTCGTCGGGTCGGCCCGTGTCCCCGCCGCCAACGGGACCGGAACGGTCTATGCGGCGGACGAAGTCGAACCGAACTCCATCGCCTCCGCCTTCAACCTTGAAACGACGGTGCTCGACATTCCGCGGCGGGGCAGCCAGAGCGCATTGTACGACTACCAGGTCGTCAACCCCGATCATGTGTGGACGGCCGGCGCCCCTCTGACCGTCGTGCTGCGCCCCGAGCCGCGCCCGACGGGGGAGCCGCGCGTCGCGGATTTCAATCTCACCGCGGCGACGACCCACAACGGCTCGCCCGTCTTCCGCCTGGTCCGTGCGCCCGGCCAAGCCCAGGAGGCGGAAGGCGGGGCGGAGGCGATCCTGGCGGCCATCGAGGCGATCGCCCGCGCCGGCCGCGACGCGCATCTGACCATCGTTGTGGCGCCGCGGACGTCCGTGTCCGCCCTGCGTCCGATCGGCGAGGCCCTCGGGCGGATTGCTGAGCATCCCGCGGTCCGGATCGAGCCTCCGCCGGCGGGCCAGTTGTACTACCGCGCCCTGGCGCCGGACCCGAGCCTCCGCAACCGCGCCGAACGACCCTCCCAGCCATGGGAGATCCGTTTCGAGATCGGCGAAGGAAGCCGCGCCGCCGTACTGATCAAGGTCGAGCCGACCCGCGACCTGATCACGGATGCGCCGACCTACCATGAAACGCGCCGCCGGGCCGGGTCGCCCACCGCGCTGCGAGCCGCGTTGGACGAATGGGGGCCGGGTCTGCCCGTGCTGGTCGTGTTCGCCCCCCCGGCGATGACCTTCGGCGAGCTGCTGGAGTGGATCGCCCCGCTGCAAACCACGCACCCCGTCGTCCATGTCTTCGCCGATTGAATCCGCGTCCGGCTTCGGACACGTGGACCGCCGGCCCAAGACCTTCGACGTCCGCGTCCGCGGTTGCAAGGTCAACCAGTGCGAGGCCGCAGCGGTCGCGCGGGCCTTGGAATCGCGAGGCCTCCGCCAGGCTCGCACCGGGGAGCGGCCGGACGTCGTCGTCGTACACGGCTGCGCGGTCACAGCGGCGGCGGAGAGGGAATCGACGCGACTGGCGCGGGCCGCGCGGCGTGAAGGCGCCGTCCATGTCGTGTTCAGCGGCTGCGCGGCCGCAATACCGGCGGCCGCCGAGGGCGTCGAGATCATCCCCTCCGGCCCTGGCTGGAGCGACGCGATCGCTCGCTGGATCGACCTGCTCCCGGCGCCGCGGCCCGGGGGAGATTGCAACGAGGCCTTTCCGGGGCACCACCGGGCCTTTGTGAAGATCCAGGACGGCTGCGACCGGTGGTGTACCTACTGCATCGTTCCCGCGCTTCGCGGACCGCCGCGCGACACGTCCCTCGACGACATCCTTCGAGAAGCCGCCGCGCGAATTCGAGCGGGGCATCTGGAGCTCGTGCTGAGCGGCGTCAACATCGGCCGGTGGCGTGCCTCGCTGGGCGGGCTTGCGGCCGTCGTCCGGGAGGTGGCCCGTCTGCCGGGCCTGCGCCGGTTGCGGCTGTCCAGCCTGCATCCTGCCGATCTAACGCCCGAGCTCCTCGACGTGATGCGATCCTCGGCGGCCGTTGTGCCCCACGTGCACCTGCCCCTGCAATCGGGATCCGACGATGTGTTGCGCCGAATGAACCGCGGCTACACGGCCGGCGAGTTTCTCGCCGCGGTCGAACGGGCGCGGGCGTACCTGGACCGGGCCGCCATCACCACCGACGTCATGGTCGGCTTTCCCGGGGAAACCGGGCGGGATTTCAACGCCACAGTGGCGGTCTGCCGGGCCGCCGGCGTCTCGCGCATTCACATCTTCCCATTTTCGCCGCGGCCCAGCACGGCGGCCGCGCGGCTGGACGGACGCGTTCCGCAGGCCGTCGTTCGCGAACGATGCGGGCGGCTGCGCCGCCTCGCCATGGAATTGTCCGTCGCGGCCCACTCCGGGCACGTGGGCGAGGAGGTGGGGGTGCTCTGCGAAACATGGGATGGCGCAACGGCCGCCGGTTATTCGGAGCGCTACATGCCCGTCCGTTTCCCGGCGCCGGCCGATCCGCGAGGCCGAATCTGGCGGGTCCGCGTCGTGGCGGCCGACGCCGATACGCTGACGGGCGAGCTGATCGGGCCGGGGTGATCCGCCTTACCGCCGCCAGAAGGCGGGCGAGAAGAGCACCAGAACGGTGAAGAGCTCCAGACGGCCCAGCAGCATCAGGAACGAGAGAAACCCCAGCGCCCAGCCCGGCAGGGCGGCGTAGTTGGCCGCCGGGCCGACCGCGCCGAAGCCCGGGCCGATGTTGCCCAGGCACGCGGCCGCCGAGGAGGCCGCGCTGACCCAATCGTTTCGGAAATGGAGGGTCATCACCGCCGCCCCCGCCGCGAACAGCGCGACGTACAGCACGACGAAGACCACGACGTTGGTCAGCAGGTCCGGCTCCACCGCCTCGCGGTCCACCTTCACGCTCACCACGGCGTCGGGATGGAACCAGCGAAAGATCTCGCGCCCCATTGTCCGAAGGGCGATCAGCACCCGGACGACCTTGACGGACCCGCCGGTTGAGCCGGCGCACCCGCCGACGAACATCAGCAGCCACAGGATCGTCCGCGCCATCGCCGGCCACTGGTCGTAGTCCTCGGTGGTGAAGCCGGTCGTCGTCATGATCGAGGTCACCGTGAAGGCGGCGTTGCGCAGCGCGCCGCCGGCGGAGGCGGACACGCCGGAGGTGAACAAGATCGCCGCCACCACGGCCGTCGCGCCGGCCAGCATCAGCGCGTAGAGCTTGAATTCCGAGTCCCGCCGAAAGGCGTCGAGCCGACCCTGCGCGGCGCGATAGTGCAGCGCGAAGTTGACGCCGCTCAGCGCCATGAACACCACAATGATCCACTCCACGACCGGACGACCCAGGCCGCCGACGCTGGCCTCCCGCGTCGAAAAGCCGCCGGTCGCGATGGTCGCAAACGCATGGCATACCGCCTCGAACCACGACAGGCCGGCCGCGCAAAGGAGCGCCGTCTCCGCCGCCACGAGCGCCACGTAGATCAGCCAAAGCCGCTTGGCGGTTCCCGCGATCCGCGGCGTCAGGCGGTCCTTGACCGGCCCGGGCATTTCCGCGCGGAAAATCTGCATCCCGCCGGTGCCGACCATCGGCAGGATCGCCACCACCAGGACGAGCACCCCCATGCCGCCGAAGAAATGCGTCATCGCGCGCCAGAGGAGGAGACCGCGAGGCATCAGGTCCGGCCGGGGGATGACCGAGGCCCCCGTCGTCGTCAGTCCCGACATTGCCTCGAACACCGCGCCGGTCCACGTCGGAACGGCTCCCGACAACCGAAACGGAATGGCGCCAAACAACGCGGCCGCGGCCCAGCCGAAGACCACCACCGCGATCCCCTCCCGGCGCGTCAACTCCGCCGGCCGGCGCATCGCAAACGCCAGCAACGCGCCCGCCGCCAGCGACGCCTCGCCCCCCCATGCCAGCGCCTCGACCGAGGACTGGGGATCCCCCATCGCCACCGCCACCCCTGCGCAGATGAACAGGGCAAGGCCGACTGCGACCAGGACCCACCCCACCAGCGCGGCCACCGGCCGGGCCCTCATCCGCGCCTCCGCGTCCTGCCGGCGACAGTTTTCAACAACACGCTCATCGGTCGGTCAACGCACTCAGCCTTGTCACCGCCGAGGGCAGCGCAAAGACGGCCACCCGGTCGCCCGCGGCCAGCCGGGTGTCGCCGGTGGGCACCTGCACCCCGTCCGCCCGCTCCATTGTTGCGAGGATCGCCCCTTCGGGCAGCTTCAGGCCTTTCACCGCCCGCCCGACCCACGGGTGTTTCGGCCCCAGCTGCACCTCTAGAAGCTCCCCCGAGAGGGTCTGGAACAGCGTCGCCGCCCGCACGTTCCGCCCGCGGACGAACTGCAGGATCGCGTTCATCATCGAAAGATGCGGGCTCACTGCCCGGTCCAGCAGGCTGAGGTTCCGGATGATCGGCACGTAGCCCGGCTTCGCGACGCAGCCGACCGTGAAGCTGGCGCCGGCCTTCTGCGCGACGAGGCACATGATGATGTTGTTCTCATCGCTGCCCGTCGTGGACACGAAGGCGGTGCGTTCGTTCATGCCCGCCGCCTCGAGGATGTCGAGGCTCATCGCGTCGCCCCGGAGCACGAGAACCCGGTTGAGGCACGCAGAACACCGGTCCGCGACGGCCGCGTCGATGTCGATGACGACCGTTTCCAAGCCCGCCTCCTCCAGGCGACGCGCCAGCGCCAGCCCTAGTGTACCCCCGCCGCCGATGACCACCCGCCGCAACTGGGGCCGGTCGGGGTAGACCACCGACAACAGCGCGGAGAGGGCCTCGGGCTGTCCCACCGCGTACAGATCGTCGCCCACCATGAACCGGGAGTCGCCAAATGGGATGGACTCCTTTTCCCCGCGCTTCACGGCGATCAAGCGCACGGAGGCGGCGACCTCCGGCGGCAGGCAATCCCGCAGCGTCTGACGCAACAGGGGGCTGTCGGCGGAGACCCGGAAGCCCACCGCGAGCACTCGCCCGCCGAGCAGGTCCACCACCTCCTCTGACCCCGGCAGCTGGAGCAACAGGGCCAGCTCCCCGGCGCATTCCTCCTTGGGGTTCACCGCCAGATCCACGCCTAGCTCCGCCAGCGGCAGCAGCCGGCTTCCCCCGCCGGCATCCAGCCGCGTGACCCGGGCGACGCGATGCCGGACCCCCGCGTTGCGCGCGCAAACGCAGGCCAAGACGTTGACTTCGTCGTTGTCCGTCACCGCGGCGAGCAAGTCGGCCCCCTCCACTCCGGCTTTTTCGAGCACGGCCGGGTCGGCACCGTGGCCCGACACCGTCTGCGCGTCCAGTTCGTCGCCCACAGCTCTTAATGCCGCGGGGTCACGATCGATGACGATGACATCGTGGCGTTCTCGGTAGAGGCGGTGCGCCAGCTCGCGACCTGCGCTGCCGGCGCCGACGATGATGGCCTTCATTTGCGCTGAGTCGGGAGCCGCCCCGGGGGCGGCGATTCCAGAAGCTGCAGCATACCCCAAGGGGCCACGGCCCTCAAACCAGGGGGCAGGTCACGCCGGACGGACCTCGTAATCCTTCGCGGACGGCTTCGGCACGGCCTCAAGCAGCCGCTCGATCAGCTTCAGCGGCGTCACGCCCTCGCTGTCGGCCGTAAAGTTCGTGAAGATCCTGTGGCGAAGCACCGGCCGGGCGGCGGCCCGCACGTCGTGACAGCTGACATGGATGCGACCGTCCAGCACCGCCCGCACCTTGGCCGCCAGCACCAGGTACTGGCAGGCCCTCGGCCCCGCTCCCACCGACACATATTGACGGACGAAATCCGGCGCCCCCTCCAAAGCGGGCCGAGTCGCCCGGACCAGCCGAACCGCATACTTCACGACGTGGTCCGACACGGGCACTTTTCGCACCACGTCCTGCAGTCGCAACACCTGCTCCCGCCCCAACACCTTTTGAGGCCGCACGGCCGTGTCGACGGTGGTGGCGCGGACGATCTGTTCCTCCTCCACCTCGGCCGGATAATCTACCCAGATGTTGAACATGAACCGGTCGAGTTGGGCCTCGGGCAGCGGGTAGGTGCCCTCCTGCTCGATCGGGTTCTGTGTCGCGAGCACAAAGAACGGCTCCTCGATCGGGTACGTGCGGTTGCCCACCGTCACGCGGTGTTCCTGCATCGCCTCCAGCAGCGCCGCCTGCGTCTTGGGCGGCGTGCGATTGATTTCGTCGGCCAGCAAGATGTTGCAGAACACCGGACCGGGCACAAAACGGAACTCCTTCTCGCCGGTCTCCCGGTTCGTCTCCAGCACGTCCGTGCCGGTGATGTCCGTCGGCATCAGGTCGGGCGTGAACTGGATGCGCTTGAACTTCAGGTCGAGCACCTCGGCGATCGTCCGGACCTCCTCGTCCGTCGCGGCGACCGGCGCCACCGGCGCGTGTCGTCCGGCGGGGCGGGGTTCGAGCACCACCGGCGCCGGCGCCGAGGCATCCGCAACGAAGCGGAACCGCGTCTCCCCGACGGCGACCAGATCGCCGTCGTCGAGCGTCTGCACTTGCACCGGCTGGCCGTTGACCTCCGTGCCGTTAGCGCTTTCGAGGTCGCGAATCCGCCACTGCTCGCCCAGCCGCTCGATGCGGGCATGGTAGCTCGATTCCGCCAGGTCGTCCGTCAGCCGCAGGTCGCACAGATCGCTCCGGCCGATCACGAATCCCTGCGGCTTCAACTCGATGGGATCACCCTCGCGCGGTCCGCTGATGATGTGGATGCCGGCCATGGGTTTCTCCCTAGGGCGACACCGACGGGTCCAGGATTCCCAGGTCTCGAACGGTGTCCAGTACACGGATTCCCTGAAGCCGGCGGTTGTGCACGTGACGCAGCAGGCCCCGGGCAGCGGCGGAGCCGACCTCCTGCCGCAGCAGCTCCAGGGTGCACAGCGGGTGCCATCCCGGCCCCACTTCCTTGAAAGAGGCAAGCTTGAGGCTGCGGATCTGGATGTCCGTCCGCACGCTGGCGTCCTGCAGGGTGACTGGCCGCGTGCGGATCTCCTGGGCCAACGCTGCGGCGCGTCCGGCCGACCCATCGATCTCCCCTCCTCGCCGGAACTCATCCGGCCCAGCTCATGGCGGCTTCGTCGGTCGTCGGCCGGCCAGATATCCAACCGCACGGGCACGCCGCCCGTGCCTTTCGCCCGGACGGCCAGCTCCAACGGCTGACCGAACAACTCGCGGGTGTCACCGGGCCGGACCTCGAGAATTTCCGCCAGTGTCGCGGCCTGACGGCCGCAACACCGGATGCGGTTGACAGGTCCGGCCGACGCCCTTATCTTTTCTCGCGCCAAACGGGCGCACGTGCCCCCTTCGTCTATCGGCTAGGACGGCAGGTTCTCATCCTGCAAAGACCGGTTCGATTCCGGTAGGGGGTGCCAGCCAGCTCGCCTGCAGATCTTGCCGCCCTCGCCGTCACCGACGCTTCAACCTCGGCGTTGTGCGTTCTCGACAGGCCAGCACGGACGCGATACGGTGCACGTGGTGAGCGGCTCCGTTCGTGCTTTGCTGGGGCGAATGCGCTGGCCCTTGGCCGTCGGCGGCGCCGCGGCGGCCGCCACCCTTGTGTGGTGGCACTGGCGCGAGCACCGCTTCGACGCCTTGGTAAGCGAGGTCGCTGGTCTCTACGATGTTCCGCCGAAGCTTGTCCGCGCTGTGATACATCGCGAAAGCCGCTTCAACGTCACGGCGATCGGTCGACGGGGCGAGGTGGGACTGATGCAAGTGACCGCCGGCGCCTCCGCCGAATGGGCCGCCGCCGAATCCCGTCCGCCCCCGTCCACCGCCGAGCTTTTCGTGCCCGACGTCAACCTCCGGGCCGGCACGTGGTATCTCGGCCGCGCCATCCGCCGGTGGGCGGAGAGAGTGGACGATCCCCTGCCCTACGCCCTGGCCGAATACAACGCCGGCCCCCGCCACTCGGAGCGGTGGGCGTCCAACGCCTCCGGTTCCGCTGAGTTCATCGAACGCATTGATTTTCCCACGACCCGGCGGTACGTCCAGGATATTCTCCGCCACTACCGTGGTCACGTGAAGCCGTCCGCGGCGATGGCGGACCCGCCCTAAGCGGGTGCGTTCACGCGCGCCCGAATTTTCGGTTTAGTTCGCCAAAGCTGAAGTGGAGCAGCGTCGGGCGACCGTGAGGGCAGGTGTAAGGCATGTCCGTCTGCGCCAGCTCGACCACCAGCCGTTCGATCTCCTCGATTTTGAGGATGTCGCGGGCCTTGACCGCCGCCCGACAGGCTGCGGACGCGATGCGTTCGCGGATCCACCGCCCCGTGCCGCCACGGGCCCCGCCGGTCTCTAAGCCCGTCGCGATTTCGGCCAGCAGGTTCGCCGGGGCGGCAGGTCCCAGCGCCACCGGCATTGCGTCCAGCACAAACGTGTCCGTTCCGAACTCGGCCACGCCGAACCCCATTTCCTGCAACGCAGCCAGATGTTCCCGCACCAGCTCGGCATCCCGCGGCCGCAGCGCCGCCGTGACGGGCATCAAGAGCGGCTGGGACGCCGCTGGCCCCTCCGCCGCCCGCATGAGCCGGTCGAACAGGACGCGCTCGTGCGCCGCATGAGGGTCCATCAATGCCAGACCGTCCTCCATCTCCAGCACCACAAACAATCCTCCCACCTGTCCCACCACGCGACACCACGCCCACGGCGAGCGGACGGCCTCCGTCGACGACGCCCCGACTGGGCCGGGCCCCCCGTTCAGAGACGTGGGTGTGGCAGCGGTGGTGGGTTGTGACGGGGCCGGCGACCATCTCGGGTACGCGAAGACCCGAGCCGGCGGCAGATCCGGAATGGAAAGGACCGGCCGGCTCCACTCCTCCGGCGGCGGTGGCGGAACCGCCGCGCCCTCCGGACGGGCGGCCGACCGCGCCGGAAGCTCCAGCGCCCCGCGCACCGCCTCAATCAACGCATCGCGCACGTCCCCCGGACAGCGGAACCGCACCTCCTTTTTCGTCGGATGCACATTGACATCCACTTCTTCCGGAGGGAGGTCGACGAATAGGAAGACGACCGGATGGCGGCCGCGGGGTAGCAGGGTTTGATAGGCCTCGCTCAAGCCATGTTGAAGAACGGCCGCCGTCGCCGGCCTTCGGTTGACAAATAGAAAGATTTCCGAACGGTCCCCACGGCTGGCCTGCGGAACCCCGACCAGTCCGCGTACCCACACCGCGCCCTTGCGCGCCTCGGCGCGGCGGAGGGCATCGACGGCCGGCTGCCCGTACAGGACCGCCAGACGGTCTTCCAGCGTACCTCCGGGCGGCACGCGGAACATCTCGCGATCGTCCGAGACGAAGCGGCACCCGACCTCCGGCCGGGCGAAGACATACGGTACCAGGACTTGCCGGACTTGCGTCAGCTCAGTCTGTTCGCTCCGCAAGAACCGGCGCCGCGCCGGCACGTTGAAGAAGAGGTTGCGCACGGCGACCCGGGTGCCGGGCGGAACGCCAACGTCGCGAACGTCAAGCATCCGCCCGCCGTTCACCACGATCTCCGTTCCGCCGGTTTCACCGCGCCGCGCCGTTTGGAGCGTCATACGGGAGACAGCGGCGATCGCCGCCAGCGCCTCGCCGCGGAACCCGAGGGTGGCGATGCGATCGATGTCCTCCACCTCGCGGATCTTGCTGGTCGCATGGCGCTCCAGGCAAAGCAGCGCGTCGTCCCGCGTCATGCCTTCGCCGTCGTCGGACACCGCCACCAACACCCGGCCGCCCGCGACCACCTCGACTTCGATGCGGGTGGCGCCAGCGTCGAGAGAGTTTTCGACCAGCTCCTTGACCACCGATGCCGGCCGGTCCACCACCTCGCCCGCCGCGATCTTGTTGATCACCGCATCGCTGAGCACGCGGATACGGGGGGCCGACATACGGTCAGCCTACTCCAGAAACGCGACCCGTGCGACCAACCGACGGTTGAGCCCCGACGCCGGCACGACCGATCGCCCGCCATGCCAGCGCAGCCGGGATCAGAAGCAGGACCAGCGCGGGCCGCAGGCCGATCCAATCGGCCGCCACTCCAAGCACCCACGGGGCCACAAAACAACCCGTGTTTCCGGCCGCGGAGAGCAGGCCGAACAAGGCACCTCCGCCCCCGGGAATCCGCGCCGAGGCAGCGGCGAGAACCGTCGGCCACATCGCGCCGCTCGCCGGCCCGGCAAGGATGGCCGCGGCCAGCCCGGCCGTCGGCCAGAGCACACCGGCAGCGGCGACTCCGAGGAGGATGGCCGTCGCCGCAACACAGCCTCGCAGCAGGGGTTCCGCGCCCAAGCGCTTCAGCGCACGGCTCGCCAGCAACCGTGCCGCACCAACTCCAGCCAACGACAACGACATGGCCGCTCCCCCGCCGGAGGGCCCCCACCCCATTGACTGTTGGGCCAGCGCCGGCAACCACTGTCCTACTCCCGCCCCCATCGCCCCTACGCCGAACAACACCAGCGCCCACCGCCGGAACACCGGATGGCCACACAGCTCGCGGACCGTGGCCGCCTGTTCATCCGCATGAACCAGCGACGGGACCGGCGACACCAGAAACCCCGTGCCCACCACCACCGGCACAGCCGTCCAAAGACCCATCACCCTCGCCCATGGCCAGCCGGACCTGAGCAGCATCGCCGACAGGGTCGAGGCCGCCACCGCCGCCAGCGCGAACGTCGCATGAAGACGATTTAACGCCGACGCCGAGCGATCCGGATGAATGCGAGCCACCAACGGACTGAGCACCATGTCCAGCACACCCGCACCGGTACCGGCTGCCGCACCGGCCGCCAGGGCATGGGCATAGCTGTCGGCGACCGCCCACCACCCGAGGCCAAGGGCCACCAACACATTGCCACCAACAGCGAACCATTTCGGCCCCAGCCGGTCCGCAAGCGGACCGCTCCACAACAGCGCCGAAACGAATCCCGCCGTCAGGGAGGCCAGCAGCCGCCCCCGTTGTTCATAGGTCAGGCCGGCCACACCGCCAAGATCGACGGCGGCCGACGGCAAGATGACCGGCAGCAGCGTCGTGGTCAGGGCGATCGACGCCATGCCGCCGAGGCACCAGACGCCGGCCCAGCGATAGGGGCGGGCCCGCGCCGCTGACGTCGGTCTGCGCATCAGGACGTAAGATCCGGATGGCGATCGGGCTCGAGCGCCGGCAGGATCGTCGCCCGGGCAGCCTCGTGAATCCGGCCATTGGTCGCCAGAAATCGCAGCGTGTAGTCGCCCAGATCCTCCAGGACCTCGCACCGGCCGCCCGCCCGCTCGACGAGAAGAGCGCCGGCCGCCAGATCCCACACGTGGATCGTCGTCTCGACGTATCCGTCGCCCCGGCCCGCCGCGACGTAGCACAGTTCCGCCGCCGCCGAGCCCAGAATCCGAAGCTTCCGCACCGCCGCCGCCAGCCGCGTCGTGACTCGAAGGGACACGCCGCCGTCGCCCTCGGTCTCCACCATGCCTGTGTACACAATGCCCGCCGAAAGATCGGAAGTCTCCGAGACGCTCAGCCGTCGACCGTTCATCGCGGCGGAGCCGGCGGAGGTGGCCGTGTACAGCTCGCCCATCTCCGGCAGCCAAACGGCGCCCGCCAGTGTATGGCCCCGGCGTTGGACGGCGACCGATGTCGCCCAAATCGGCAGCCCATGGGAGAAATTCACCGTGCCGTCGATCGGATCGATGATCCAGACGAATTCGCCGCGCTCCCGCAGTCCGCGTTCCTCGCCCAGCATTGCGTGATCCGGAAAAAGCCGGCGGATCGCCTCCGCAGCCGCGGCCTGGCATTCGAGGTCCAGCGCCAGCTTCACGTCATGGGCGGTAACCTCTACGGTCTCGGTCCGGCGTCCCCAATGGTCCAGGGCATGCCGCCCGGCCGCACGGACGGCCTCCACACACCCTTCCAACAACCTCGTCGAGTCGATATCGCTCACAGAAACCATCCGTTCCGCCCGGCCAGTCTCCGAGCCGGAGACGGCGGAAGATAGCGCAACCCCCGCTCGATGCAACCCACCACAGGCTCGCAGGAAGATCCAACTGTTTCGCCACGCGCCAACTCATTAGGGTACCCAAGGGAAGCCCGAAAGGCCCAACTCCGCACGAAGCCCGAATTCCCTTTCCCGTCGGCTTGCCGGCGGTTTTCTACGTCCGGACCGGGGTGCCCGTGGGCTTGAAGTAGGTCGCGCCGCGCAGAAACCCGATCCGTCGTTGGCATCTCGGGCTGGGCGTGCGCATTGCGTTCGTGTATCATGCACACATCTTCATTAGCCTGCCCTGTACAACGCAGTGTCCAGACGGCCGCTGCTGCCGGCCGTCTTCGGGGCGGCTTGCATTCCCGCCGCCCCGCTGCAACGCTTTCGACGGAGAAAACGTATGGGCCATGTCGTAGTACCTGAAGCCGAGGCGTTACTGGACAAGGAGTTGCGCGTGCTCGACAAGGGCTTCGTCCGGCTCGTCGATTATATGGGCGGCGATGTCCGGATTGCGCAGGCGGCGCGCGTTTCCTATGGCAAGGGCACCAAAACCGTCCGCGACGACGCCGCGCTCATCGATTACCTGATGCGGCACGGTCACACTTCCCCCTTCGAGCACGTCGTCCTCGAATTCCACTGCAAGCTGCCGATCTTCGTCGCCCGCCAATGGATCCGGCACCGGACCGCCCGGTTGAACGAGATCTCCGGCCGGTACAGCGTGTTGGCCGATGAATTCTACCTCCCGCCACCATCGCAAATCCGGCGTCAGTCAAAGGACAACAAGCAGGGACGGGACGCGGAGGAGGTCCCCGCCGAGCTGCAACGCGAGGTGCTGGACCTCCTGCTGCAGGAGCAGCACGCCGCTTACGAGACCTACCAGCACCTCTTGAGGCGCGACATCGCCCGCGAGCTGGCACGAATCAACCTGCCGCTGTCCCTGTACACCCAGTGGTACTGGCAGATGGACTTGCACAACCTGTTTCATTTTCTCGAACTGCGCATGGATCCGCACGCCCAGTGGGAAATCCAGCAGTACGCCGAGGTCATCGCGCGCATCGCCCGGGCGGTGGCGCCGGTGGCCTACGATGCGTTCGAGCGGCACCGCCTCAGGGGACAGCGTTTTTCCGCCGACGAAATGGAGGCCCTGCGCTGCCTCCTGCAGAACCAGCCCAACCCACTCACCGGCCTGGTACGCCGCGAGTTCGAAGCCAAACTCCAAGGGCTGCCCGTCGCGATGGAGCCACCGCCGTCCAGGCCCGGCCCGGGTACGCGGGCGCAGGAATCCCGTCCCCAACCTCCGCCCCCCCCGCCGGCCGCTGTGCCTTCGGAACCGCCCGCCGTCATGGCCGATGTCGGCGATCACCGCTGGCGCAAGGACCTGTCGGACGAGGAGGTCAACGCGATGCCGCTGCGCGCCTACGAGGGGCCAATTCACCTCATCGAACGGGATGCCGACCTGTCCGCCGCCGTACAGGCGCTCGCCCAGGAACAGGTGTTGGGCTTTGACACCGAGTCGCGCCCGGCATTCCGGCGCGGCGAATCGTTCCCGATTTCGCTGATCCAGTTCGCGACGGCCAACGCCGTCTACCTCGTCCGCCTACAAGTGCTCAGCGACATCGCGCCGCTCTGGAGGATCCTGGAGTCGGCCGAGATCACCAAGGCGGGCGTTGCGCTGCAACAGGATCTGCGGAAGCTCGGCGAGGCCCGGCTGTTCCGGCCGGCGGGCTTCGTGGACCTGGCCGTCCTCGCAGCCCGGCTCGGGTTTCGCAAGACCGGGACGCGAGGGCTGACGGCCGCCATCCTTGGTTTCCGCGTCTCGAAGGGAGCTCAGCGCTCCAACTGGGGACGTGACGAGCTGACGCCGGCCCAGATTCGCTACGCGGCCACTGACGCTTGGGTAGCCCGCCAGTTGTACCTGGCCATCATGAGCCGCCAGGACACAACGCCCTGACGGCGGCCGGCCATCTCAGATGGTCGGCCCGACCGGCGTGGCGGCCTTCCCCTCCTCCGGCGCCATGCCGCCCGCCGCGGGGGCCTTCCCCCGGCGGCGGCCCTCAAACTCCTTGCGCACAGCCTCGCGTTCCTCCTCGCTCAGCCTGCCATCCCCGTCCTTGTCGAACCGTTTCAACGCCCCCCGCCACATTTCCTCCCGGCGCTGGCGGAATTGCTGTCGTGCCGCCTCCATCTCCTCGCTGTCGAGCTTGCCGTCACCGTCCCTGTCGAAACGCTTCACTGCCTCCGCACGAACCGACTCCGGCAACGCGTCGGCCCCGCGCTCCCCCCATGCCTTGCGGGCGGACTCGCGCTCCTCCTCGCTAAGTTTTCCATCCCCGTCCTTATCGAACCGCTGGAACAGTTCGCGCCGCACTTTCTCGCCGCGTTCTCGAAACTCCCGGCGTATTGCCTTGCGCTCCGCGTCGTCGAGCTGGCCGTCGCCGTCCTTGTTGAACCGCTTCCCCAACTCTCGCCGGGGCTCGAAATCCTTACGGGCTGCGGCCCGCTCTTCATCGGCTAGACGGCCATCGCCGTCCTTGTCGTATTTCTTCAGCGCCTCCGCCCAACGACTGGCGCCTTCTCCAGCCGGCCTCGCGGCGCCGTCCCCGGCCCATACCTGCACAGCCAGCAGACCAACGCCGGCCGACACCATCACCCATGCCCACTGCGTCCTCATCGCCGTTATCCTTTCGTCGCTCGCCACCCCCGCTTGTTCGCATAGCCCTCAATTGGTTTAACGGGTGAGGACCGGCCGTTATTGTGGCCCCCCGTCGGCCGGCGCCCCGGCGCCGGCGGCTGCGCGCCGCCGCGCCGCAACGCCGAACGCCACGCCGACCAGTCCGCCCAACGCTCCACCGGCCACCGCATCGGTGAGGTAATGGCTGCGGTTGGCCACGCTGGCCGAGGCCACCACGACGGCGTTGACCGTGGCCAAAACCCCGTAGGGCGGCGTCGCCGTCAAAAGCGCCGCAGCGCAGGCAAACGAAGCGCCACTGTGGCCGGAGGGGAAGCTCTGCCGGTTCCAAGTCAGGGCGGGGCCGGTGAACCGGTCGGGGAGGTTGGCCCGGGGCCGTGGCCGTCCCGTCGTCACGCGCAACGCGTTGACGACTACGCCCGAGGCCATCCCTGCCAGCACGGCCGCCAGGGCCGCTCTTCGCCACTCGCGACGCCGCCGCCATCGTCCGGCGGCGTACAGCACGCCGGCCAGGACCAGCGTGTCGTTGAAGGCTCCCCACGCCCGGATTCTTCCGAGGATCGCCTGTACCCGAGGGTTGGTCGATGCGCGGATCCGCTCGCTCAGCGGCCGGTCCCACCGCCACCCGGCCGCAACCAGCCCGGCGGTCGCCACCACCACAGCGACGGCGATGCGCCACCCTCGTGCGGCGGTACGCCACGCGTCGGCGGACAGCGCCATCACATCGTTCCTCAGTTCCTGCAACCCGAAGTTCACACCACCTCCTTCGCCCCCCGCGCCCAGCGGGCCCACGAGCCGCTGGGGAGGGCCGCGACGCCGGGCCGCCCAGTAAGAAGCATTTCGCCGCATTCGATGCGGCCCCGCATGTCGGGCCAACCGAACGCCAACAGGTTGGCCAGCACTTGTGGCGAAAAGCCTGGCGTGTGCGAGGTCAACAGCACCAGCATCGGCGTGTCGGACATGACGGCCCGGCAGAGGTCGAGGGTCGTCACGATCTCCTGCTCGATCTTGTACACCTCGCCCGACGGACCGCGCCCGAACGTCGGCGGATCGAGGACGACGGCGTCATACCGCCGTCCGCGCCGAAGTTCGCGGCGGAGAAACTTGTGCACATCCTCCGCGATCCACCGCACCGGCGCGGTCTCCAGCCCATTCAGCGCCGCGTTCTCCCGCGCCCACTCGACCATCCCTTTCGACGCGTCCACATGGCACGCCGAGGCCCCCGCGCGCAGGGCGGCCAGCGTCGCGCCCCCTGAATACGCAAAGAGGTTGAGCACTGCCGGAGGACGGCCCAGCCGGCGCGCCGCCTCCGCAACGCGTTCCCCCAGCCACCCCCACTGCTCCCGCTGCTCCGGGAACACGCCGAGGTGACCGAAGTCCGTCGCCGCAAGGCGGAATCGAAGTCCGCCCATCTCGATCACCCACGACTCGGGCAGCGCATCGCGCCGGTGCCATCGCTGCCCGCCATCGCGGTCGAACGATGCGTGCGCCCCCTGCCAGCGGGACGGCGGCAGCGACGGTCGCCAGACCGCTTGAGCGGCCGGGCGTGCGAGGACACAGGGACCGAACCGCTCCAGTTTGCGTCCCCCGCCGCTGTCGAGTAGCTCGTAGTCGTTCCCCGGCATGCGCGCGAGTATAGGCGGATGCGCGCGACGGCGAAAAGCCGCCAAGGCAGCGCGGGCAGGTTGCGTTGGGGGGGGCGCCCGCAGATAATGAAGGGCCGACGGTGGATGTAGCTCAGCTGGCAGAGCGCCAGGTTGTGGCCCTGGGTGTCGCGGGTTCGAATCCCGTCATCCACCCCAGACCGGCCGTTGGCTTTGCCCGCCGGTTAACGCGGGGAGACCACAATGAACGCCGACTGCGTGTTTTGCCGCATCGTCGCCCGCTCGCTGCCGGCGACCGTCGTCCACGAGGACGACGAGACGATGGCCTTCATGGACATCCATCCGATTGTCAAGGGACATGTGCTGGTGATCCCCAAGGCCCACCACGACCCAATCACGGACGTGCCTCCCCCATTGTTGCACCGCGTGTTCGGCGTCGTTCAGCGTGTAGCCGCCGCTCAGTTGCGCGGGTTGCAGGCCGACGGCGTGAACGTCTTTCAGGCCAACGGCGCCGCGGCGGGACAAGTGGTGCCCCACGTCCACGTCCACGTGATCCCGAGGTTCGACGGAGATGGCCACCGCTGGAACTGGACGACTGTGGCCTACGCTAGCGCCGAAGAGTCGGCCGCCGTGGCCGCCCGAATTCGGGACGCATTGGAAAGATGATGGATGCCGCCGCACAAGTTGCAGCGGCGGCAATCGGACGGTACGCTTCGGCATCATGCAGGGAATGGATTTTGTCGACGCAGTGACCCGGATCCGCCGACGGGACCCGAGGTTCACGCCGACGGCCTACGCCTTTCTTCGGGAGGCACTGGACCACACCGTCGAAACTCGGCGGGCCGGCGCCGTCGGCGCACGACGGCACGTTAGCGGCCGAGAGCTGTGCGAGGGGTTTCGCGAACTGGCCCTGCAACGCTTTGGTCCGATGGCCGCCACCGTCGTGGAGGCGTGGGGGATCCGAAGCACCGAGGACATCGGCGCGATGGTATATCACCTCATCGCAGAAGAAATCTTGCGGGCCTCTCCGGAAGACCGGCCGGAGGACTTCGTCGGCGTGTTTGATTTCGATAGTGCGTTTCGGTTCCCGTTTCTGCCTCAAAACCTCGGACGAAGGTCTGCCCGCGCTGCGCGGCGGCGAAAGGAATCGGCCCAGTGAGCGATACTCCGCCCCTGCCCGACACCGGCACGATGTTCGAAGAGCTCATCGCCTTCCTCGCGACCAACGCCATGGCGTTCCTCGGCGCGTTTCACGACGAATCGACGGAGCGCATTCAGGTGGACCTCGAAGGCGCCCGTCACATGATCGATCTGCTGGTGGCGCTGGAGGAAAAGACCCGTGGCAACCGGACGCCGGCCGAGGATGCCCGGATGGCGGAGACGCTTTCCGGCGTCCAGATGGCGTTCGTCCGGATTGCCGAGGCGGTACAACGCGGCCAGCCCCACGAGGCAACGCCGCCACCGCCCGCCGCACCCGCGAGACCGGAGGAGCGTCCGCCAGCAAGAGACAAGGTCGGAGCGCCGGACAAGCCGCGGGACGATAGTGAGCCGCCGCCGCCACGGTTCCACAAGACCTACGGATGACGACGTCCGCCCCCAGCGGAATTACATACCTGTCCGCGAACCGTTCGGCTTAGTGACGGCCTTGGTCTCTGCCAATCCCAGAAAATCGCGATGGCCGGGGCCTTCAACATCTGATCGCATCCCCTTGACGATTCCGCCGATCCTGTCTGGTCTCCACACAGGAATTCCGCTCCGCCTGTCAATAATCGTTTTGGGGACAGGCACAGTTTATAATTCTTTGACCCGCATAGATTGGAATCAGGCTTAAAATTTTATATCGGCGGACTCTGGCAGAGTCTCCTACGGGATGTCAAGTTATCGGAAGGCTTGACATCCGTAGGTAGACAGCGCCTGCACAGGCGCCTTCCACTCCTGCCATTTTTCTGCGGGACGTCGGGGCCGCCAGAATAGACGATGCTGTCTATCCGGCCTTGCGGGCCGACGGTTTCTCGAAAAACCGGCGGACCGCGTCGAGGATTTCCTCAGGATACAGAGGTTTGTGAAACAGCTTCCGCACGTTCGGAAACTGCTTCATTTCCTCCTCGCCGAAATCCGGATCGGAGGTGACGACGATCACCGGAGTTCGGATGCCTTCGCTCTCCATGATCATCAGCAACTCGGGCCCGTTGACTCCAGGCATGTGAAGATCCAGCACGACCCCCTTGCATTTCGGGTTCTTCACATGCTCGTAGGCGGCCCCCCCCTCGTGGCAGACACGGACCTCGTACCCCTCCGCGCGCAGCAGTTCGGCGATGAGGGTGGTCAGGGTCGCGTCGTCATCGACGACAAGGATCATGAAACACGCTCAAGCCGGAGACTTCGCAGGGGGCTCCTGAGGTGGAGCCGCCTCCGAAGCCGGCACATCGGCCGCCGCGGGCGCCGGTTCGGCGGCGGGCGCGCCGGGGGTCGGGCTTCCGGGCGCAGAGGGTTCCGCCGCCTGTGAGGCTGTCGCTCCCCGCGCCGATGACCGGGCGGGCTTTGCCGTGGCCTCCACGCGCCGCCGCCCCTTGAGGCGCTTCCAATAACGTTTACGGGCCTTGCGTTTGACGCGAGGTCGAAGTTGCTGTCCCATGGTGTCCATGCTGCGGCAAGTGGAGCGGCAGGTCAAGCGGATCGACCTTCCCGGCCATCGCGCCGTGCCCGGCCCCTGCCACCTTGCACGCATGCCGCAGGCCCCGCGGTTGCGTCGCACATGACCCAACCAGGCAACGAGCAGACATTGTCGCTGGCAGAAGGCTCGAGCATAATGGAGGCGGAGACTTGACAGGAGGCGTCATGAGCCGGCTGGCACGCACCTTCGCCGTTGCGGTGGTCATCAGCAGCACGGCCGCGGTTACGTCCGAATCCCTCGAGTACCCTGACCTCGTCCGCCGCCTATGGGATCTGGATCACGTCGCCATCTTGCCCCCGGCGGGCGAACGGTGCGCCCAGTGGTCGAGTTGGGATCGGGCCAGCCGATACGACGCCGGCGCGGATCGGTACATCGACTGGAACGCCAACGGCGACGGCACCGGCTTCCTCCGCCAGGAAAACGGGCGGCTGGTCCTAGCTGAAATGTCCGGCCCTGGTTGCATCTGGCGCATCTGGTCGGCTCAACCGCAAAGCGGGGCCGTCCGTCTGATTCTCGACGGCAAGGTGGTGGTGGACATGCCGTTCACCAACTTTTTCACCGGCCAGCATGCCCCCTTCGATTTCCCGAATCTCGCCTACACGGCGGCTCGCGGGTACAACCTCTACCTGCCTATTCCCTACCGCCGCTCCTGCGTGGTGCTGGCCGAAACCAACTGGGGCCGGTTCTACCACTTCACCTACACCACCTTCGCCCCAGGCACCGAGGTGCCCACCTTCGAGGCCCCGCTTCCGGCCGTATGGCGCGACGCGCTCCGAGACGCGGATCGTCGGCTGGGGACAGCGCTCGAGGCCGTCCCCCCACCTCCACCCGAAGCGATCCATGGCGAAACGGCCGATCTGGCCCTGCCTGGTCGGGCTCTGCGCCTGGCCCACATCCGCACCGCCCGACGCATCGTCCATTTCGAAATGACGATCGCCGCCCGCGACCGGGAGGATCAGATCGCCGCGCACCGCGAACTGGTGCTCCGCATGCGATGGGACGGCGAGACGCAGCCGGCCGTGGAGTGTCCAGTAGGGGACTTCTTCGGAAGCGCGCCCGGCATCAACCCATTTCGCACCTGGCCCACCGCGATGGAAAACGAACGGCTGGTCTCAAGGTGGCCGATGCCGTTTGCGTCGGAGGCCATCATCGAGGTCGCCAACGAAGGCGGCGAACCTCGGCCGGTGCGGATGCGGCTGGCCCATGTAGCCGAGACCCGCGCGCCGGACATCTTCGGGCGTTTTCACGCGCGGTGGCATCGCGGGCTGGGCCCGGTACGGCCGGACCGGCATCCGGACTGGCCGTTCCTCATCGTCGGAGGCCGCGGCCGGTTCTGCGGCCTGATGCTCCATGTCTGGAACCCCATCGGCGGTCGGTACGAGCCCGCGAAGCCCGGCCATTGGTGGTGGGGGGAGGGCGATGAAAAGTTTTTCGTGGACGGGGAACCGTTCCCCTCCACCTTTGGGACGGGCACAGAGGACTACTTCGGCTATGCGTGGGGCTGTCCCGAAAAGTTTCAGCGCCCGTTCCATGCCCAGACGATGTCGGAAGACAACGCCGGCCATCAATCGTTGGTGCGATGGCACGTGGCGGACAACGTCCCTTTCCAGAGCCGGTTTGAGGGATGCCTGGAGAAATACTTCCCCGACGAGCGGCCGACCCTCTACACCGCCGCGGTTTTCTGGTACATGGCTCCCGGCGGCCGCCACGGCATCGGGCTGCCCCCCGTCCACGAACGGCATGGGTGGGTCCGTCCACCGCCCGAGGCCGGGGGGTTCCGTCTGGCCGCCATCCCGCCCGGGAGCGTCCGAACGCAGAACATGTCCCAGTTCACCAGCGGATCCTGGGATCAAAACGACCAGCTCTGGTGGACCGGCGGCCGCCCCGGCGATCGCATTGAACTCTTCATCCGTCCCCCCAAAGCCGGCCGACACCGACTTCGGCTCATCCTGACGCGCGCGCGCGACTATGGAATCGTCCGTTTTGATTTAGACGACCGACCGTGTGGCGAGCCCGTGGACCTCTACCACCCAACGGTCGCCCCCCTGGGACCGGTGGATCTCGGGACTCACGAGTTTTCCGCAGAAGATCACCGGCTTGGCGTCACGATCGTCGGGGCGAACCCGGCCGCCATGCCGGCCTACATGTTTGGACTGGACCAGGTGCTGTTCGAGCCAGCCGAGCCGGAGGCCCGCTGAAGCCAGCGACCATGGCCAGAGGAAAGGAAGAGTACACGGCTGAAGACAGGCCAAAGGAGGTGCGAGATGAAAGCGCGGCCGACGATGCGGCGGCGGTCCGTTCTGGGCCGCGGTCTGGGCCTAGGAGGAATGCTGAGGGGAACGTCGCGCGCCTAGGCTGGCGCTAACAACCGCGTGCGGGTGGCGGCGGCATCCACGGCATGGGCCAAAGCCACATCAAGGAATACTCGGCCCTACCGGACGTTGAGGTGGCCGCCCTCTGTGACATAGACGAAAACCTGTTCCCCGAGGTCATCGAGAAGCACTTCACGAAGAGGAATCTCCGGCCGCCCAAAACCTACACGAACCTCCGGAAACTCTACGAGGACAAGGACATCGACGCCGTCTCGATCGTGACTCCGAACCACTGGCACGCGTTGGCAGCGATCTAGGCCATCCGGGCGCGTAAGCACGTCAGCGTCGAAAAACCCTGCGGCCACAACGTGTACGAGGGCCGCAGACTCGTCGAGGCGGCGCGGAAATACCGCGTCATTGTGCAGGATGGCGCCGAGCAACGAAGCAACCCCTGCGCCCAGACGATGGCGAAATTCCTGCGCGAGGGCGGCCTCGGCGAGGTCTACATGGCCAAGGGGCTCTGCTACAAGTGGCGCGAGCCGATCGGCCGGTTTCCGGACGAGCCGGTGTCGCCGGGCGTCCACTACGACCTGTGGCTGGGACCGGCCCCACCACGGCCGTCCAACCGGAACCGGTTTCACTACAACTGGCACTGGGACTACGGCAACGGCGACATCGGCAACCAAGGCGTCCACGAGATGGACATCGCCCGCTGGGGCCTCGGCGTCACGCTGCCCACGCGCGTTCATGCCGCCGGCGCGCACGTCATGTTCGACGACGCGCAGGAGACGCCCAACGTGATGATGGCGATCTTCGAATTTCCCAACCCCGACGGCGGCGGCGACCGGAAAAAATCCTTCAGTTCGAGGTCCGCGGATGGATCACCAACGCCGAGGACTCCATATGGATGAAGCCGGCGCCGACCGGCGGCTACATGGCCACCAGCACCTCCAACGTCATTGGCAACCTCTTCTACGGCTCGAAGGGCTACATGGCCAAGACCGTCCGCGAGTGGCGCACCTTCCTGGGGCAGGATCGTGAGCCCGGCCCGACCGGATCCGGCATCGGCAACCATTACGAGGTCTTCGTAGACGCTATTCGCAACGGCGACCCCGCGACCTTCAACCGCAGCATCGAGGAAAGCTTTTGCACCTGCGCCCTCGTCCACCTCGCGAACATTTCGTACCGTCTCGGCCGAAGCCTGACGTTTGATCCCGCCACGCTCACATTCCCGGGAGACGCCGAGGCCAACGCGATGCTGACCCGCGAGTACCGCCCACCGTTCGTGGTGCCGGACAAGGTCTGATCGCGGCAGCCATCCCACGGTTCATTGCGAACGCCCTCCGCCGCAGGCACCCGTGCTCTGCGCGGCCAGCCATGCGGGGCCCAGCGCGCCAAAGCAAACGGGCGCCTCCCGCCAGGGAAGCGCCCGCCTAGAAGACACCAGTCTGATCAGAACCGGCGGCCGCGACCGCCGCCAAAGTCGCCCCGGGGGCGCTCCTCGCGCGGGCGGGCCTCATTGACCGTCAGGGGCCGGCCGGCCAGCCGATACCCGTGGCAGTCCGCGATCGCCTTCGTCGCCTCGTCCTGCGAGGCCATCTGAACGAAGCCGAAGCCGCGCGAGCGGCCGCTGAACTTGTCCAACACGATCTCGCAGCTCACCACCTGACCGGACTTCTGGAAGAGTTCCCGAAGATCGTCCTCGGTCGTGTCGAAGGACAAATTCCCCACGAACAGTTTGGTGGCCATGTGTTTCTTTCTCCTCTGCGCGGCAGGCCTCAGCGGCTGTTCCTGAACCGTTCAGGTTTCGGACTGTCACCGAGGCACGAACACCGGCCGGGTGGGCAATCTACCAACCGAACTGTGCGACTGACCGGCTGCAGACGCGCACACTCTACCACAGCCCGGGGCGGATGCAACCAAGCCGGTTACGCTGTTCGGGCAGACCGGGAGTTACGAGGTACCGCAAGGGGACTCGTAACCGTTTCCCGCCGATCCATGCGTGGGTTTCTTTGGAAACTCTCGTGTCCTCGCCGCAGAACGGAAATTTCGTGAAGTCTCGACCACGCCCCCGGAGCGAAGCCCGATGGCACACGGTCATCCGGCGTGAACCCCAGCTTTCATGATTCGGCCATCCGGCGGTGGTCGACACCTCCAGTTGCCTCCCACTGTCGAGCACGTGGTGGAACGCCGAATCGCACACACCGTGCGGCGCCACATTCCCATCATTTACTTTGCACCGGCGGAACGCGGTAGGGCCTCGGCTGACCGAAGGCTCGGCGTAGCCCGGATGGCGAAGCCGAGCCCAGGGCCTCGTCGTAGTCTGAAGGATGAACCTGAGGTGAGCCCTCCTCCGGCTCGAGCAAGCTCACGCCCTGCAGCGGGCCACCTCACAGGATGGGACAGTGTCGCAGGCCAGGGTGGGGCTCACTCCGCGACGGCTTCGCAGCCGAGGTCGGCGCGGCTGCGGATATCCTCCCCCGATGAGCGTTCGGCTCCCCCGTGCAATCGCCCTGTGCCGCGATCCCTTCAACCGCCAACGCGGGGCGGCCAGTCGAAGAGGGCCGGTAGCGGCGGTCCAGTTCGTGGGGATTCACCGGGCCGTCATCGGGGTCGTCGGGGGACAGCACGCCGTACCGGCGCATCTCCCATAGGTAGGGCCGCGGTGGGCGGAAACCGGGCATGTCGAAGCGGCCGATTCCCCGAGTTCGCGCCGCCCGGCTTCGATCATTTCAAGAATCGCACAATAATCAGCGTCGTCTGCGCCTCGGAAGATGGCGGCCGTGTCGTTGGAGGCCCGGCAGATCCCCCAGCCACCGGCCTCCCGCGATAGCGGCGCCAGGAGTACGGTGGATTTTCGAGGCCGGCTCAGGTTGAAGACGATGTGACGGCTGGTGGACAGCCGCGGATCGTTCCAATCCGGCCGCCAGAATGAAACGCCGCGCTCGTCCGCCAACGCCGTCCGCAACTGACGCGCCGACCCCTGGTGACACGACAGGCACCGCCGCTCGATGGCCGCCCTGGCGGCCTGGGTTACGGGCCAGTCGAAATCCGTCACCACCTGTCGGTTCTCCGCATACCCCCCGATCGAGACGGATCCGAGCGCCGCGTACGTGCCCGGATAGGGGGCGCCGGTGTCGATCCAGTAACGGAGGATGGCCTCCTGCCGTGGGCTCGTCCGCACGCCGTGATGCGACCCGTCGAGCATCTTCAAAATCCGGCTGGCGGAGGACCCAAGAGTCCGCGGCGCGTAGTCGCTGCGGGGATCGTTCCGTCCATCTGAGAAGAGACGGGCAACCGTCATCGCATAGTAGCGGTGGCTGAACATGGGGCCCCGGTCGCCGGAGAGCAGCAGCCGGGCCGGCGGAGGAACGGGCGGATCGCGGTCGTAACCGTGGCAGCGAACACACAACTCATCAAGGATAGGCTGCACGTCGCGCGGAAAATCGAGCACGTCGGGCATCCCGCTCACCGGTCCCGGGCGCGACAGCGGGCGAGTCGGCGCCTTGGGTGTGCGGCGGCCGGCCGCGTTGGGCGCCGCCTGCGTCCGCGGCTCGTGGCAGCCGACGCAGCCGCTCTTCTCCTCGGGCATCACGCTGGCGAAGCTCTGCATCCGCTTCACCGCGTACCCCGCCTCGTCCTGGGCGATGAACACGAAGGCCCGAAGGGCCGGCAGTTCGAACCGAGCCGAGCCGTCTTCCTCGACGGGCACAGTGCCGACGATCCGCTCTAGCGTGAACGTCCCGCCGTAGCTGAGGGGGTCCATCCCACCGGTGTAGTTGATCGGCTTCGGCAACGATTCGAGGATCAGCAGCCGCTTGATCTCGCCCCGCCGCACGCTGGCCATATTGCGCCCTTCCTAGATGTCGCTGAGCACAAACTCCCCCACGGGCGATTCCAGAACGATGCGGTCCGGCACGACCGCCTCGCGGGAACGAGGCGCCAGCGGGCGGGGCTCGTGCAACATCGCCCTATGTCGATCCCCTTCGAGCGTGAACAGGGTCACCTACCCCCAGGCAGCAGCGCGACCAGGAAACGCCCCTTTGCCGCGAGGATCGTATCCTTGTCGACTGCCCAGGGGTCGCGGTAGTCCGCCCCGACGGTTCGGCGCCGCAGGCGGGAGGGGTCGTCGGGACCGGCCTTTGGATCTAGCAGCGCCACGTGGCCGGCGTGTTCCCGCTGGCCGTGGCCAGGCGAGTCGATGAGCACCAGCCAGTTTGAGCCGGGCACCGGGCGCGCGTCGATGAACACGCTGCCGGGATGCAAGTTGCCGAACAGCACCTGGACGCCGGTCCCATCGGGGTTGGAGGTCCAGAGATGGTGGTAGTGGACCTGGGACCGGTCGACGTACTCCCAGCGCATGTACGCCACGCGGCCGTCGGGCAGCGGCCAGGGCGTGTTGTCGTGCTCGATGTTCGCCGAGATGGGCAGCACGCCGGAGCCGTCCCGATTGCAGCGGCACATTGAGGCCACCTGCGTCAGCCAGCAGTTGACCCAGCGGCGGCAGCGGCTGGAGACGAACGCGATTCGGTCATCCGGCAACCAGGCCGGCTCGATCTCGTCGTAGCGGCCGCCGCCGTCGGTGATCCGGCGCAGACCCTTGCCGTCCGCCCGAACCTCGTAGAGGTGGAACGACGTCGTTCCGGCGCGGCGCCATGAAAACAAGATCGTTTCCCCGTCGTAATGCACGGCGGGATCGCGGATCGTTCCGCCGGGATCGTCCACGATGGTCCGCACCGCGCGGCGGGCCAGATCGATGCGGATCAACCGTCCGCCGGCCCGATAGGCGACCCGACGCTCATCCTCGGCGTAGTACGAAAATATTCGCGTACCAGTGGCCGTCGTCGCCGACCTCCCGCACCGCCGCGACCACCTCGCGGATTCCGGCCTTTGCGCAACGCTCCAGCGCCGCGGTTCTCAACTCGGATTCACGAGCGGCGCGGCGCGCCGCCAACCGTTCCTCCACCGGCCCGCCCAGCCCCACCTCCCAAATGGAATACAGGCGGTGCGGCCCCGGCCGGAGGCAAAGCACCCGGAGCCAACGGCCGGTCGCCGACAAACCCCCGAGAACCTCTGTCCCCCCGCGCCCATCCGTTCGATGGGCCACGCGCCGCCACAAACGGCCGTCGTCGGAGACCTCGATCGCGTATTCGGCGGCGCACGCGGCCTCCCATCGGAGGGTCACCCGCTCGAGAGTCGCCCGCTCGCCGAATCCACCGCGACCCATTCCGTGCCCGCTCCAAGGCTGGCCCAGCGCGTGCCGTTGCGGCCGTCAAAGGCCAGGTCGGCCCCGTAGCTCGGTTTGTGCGTCGAAGAGGATGAAAACGCCGGTAACGGCACCTCCCCAAAAGCCAAGCCGGCGCAGACGACCGCAACGACTCCACCCCCACGGAATGCATTCGAGTTCATTGGCGCATTCTGCCCGCCCCCCGGCGCCGGTCGACCCGGCCGGCGGCCGGCGGCGGCGATCCTGTGCCGGTGCGGCGCGCGCCACGAACCCACTCCAAAAGCGCGTCGCGGCCAAGCCCGGGGTTCTCGATCTGATGGTCGTGCACCCGACGCAGCCAGCGCCCCACCTCCGGCCCCGGCGGAATGCCCAGCCCCAGCAGGTCGGGCCCGCGCAACTTCGGCGGAGGAATCGCGCCCTCCTCCGCGATCTGCCGCCGCATCTCCGCCACCCGTTCCGCCGCCGGGCACGGGGCGCCGCGCACGCGCAGGTCAAGACGGTGTAGTTCCAGCCCCGTCTCGAACGCCGGCTCGGCCATCCACCGCCGAAGCCGCGCCGGTCGCATCGTCGGGATCTGCCGGTATCGCATGTGATCCCGCACGCACGCGACGACCACTTCGACCAGCCGGTTCGGCAGGCGGAGCCGTCGCACGGCGGCCTCCGCGATCCTCGCCCCGACCTCGGCATGTCCCCGAAAGTGGACGGGCGCGCCCTCGGCGTCAGTCTCGTCCGCCCGCGTCGCCGCCTTGCCGACGTCATGGAACAGGATCGCCCACGCCAGCGCCTCGGACCGCATGTCCATCGCATCGAGCATCCGCGCGGTGTGCTCGAACACGTTCCCCTCCGGATGTCGGGCGGATCGCTGCCGCAGCCCCTCCAGCGCGGCGACCTCGGGAAGCACGACGGACAAGAGACCGCTGTCCCGAAGCAGGCGCACCCCCTGGCCAGGTCGCGGGGACTCCAGCAGAATGCGTCGGAGCTCCTGCGCGATACGCTCCCTGGCGATCCGGCCGAGGTGGGCCGCCATCCGGCGGATCGCCTCCATCGTGGCCGGCTCGATCTCGAACCCCAGCGTCGAGGCAAACCGCACGGCGCGCAGCATCCGGAGATGGTCCTCCCGGAATCGCTGCTCCGGGTCGCCGATCGCGCGAATCCGCCGTTCTCGAAGATCCCGCCGTCCACCGACGAGATCCACGACCCTATCCTCGACGGGATCGTAGAACATTCCATTGATGGTGAAATCCCGGCGCGCGGCGTCGGCGGCTTCATCCGCGTACTCCACGGAGGTCGGCCTGCGGCCGTCGGCGTAGTCCCGGTCGCGACGGAACGTCGCCACCTCAAACCAGTACTGGTCCTGCCGAACCAAGACGACCCCGAACGCCCGTCCCACCTCCTTCGTCGCCGCGAACAACGAGATCACCTGTTGCGGCCGCGCGTCGGTTACGATGTCAATATCCTTGGCCGGTCGGCCGAGCAGACGATCGCGAACGCATCCCCCTGCCCACATCGCCTTGTGCCCGGCGGACCGCAGGCGTTCGCACACGCGCCGCGAGGAGGCCTCCATCGCCACGCTGGTGTCGCTGGCCATGCGCCCACTATATCGTATCTTGAGGGGCATGAAGACACCCCTTTTGCTCGCCGGCGCCGCAGTCGTGGCGTGCGCGGCCGCGGCGCCGGCCTTCGGTTCCCCATTCCAGGTGTCCGTACGGACGACCGACGACGGCCGGACGATCGAGGTCGCGGTCGGTATCCCCTCTCAACATCGACTCTACGCCGACAGCCTTAAGGTAGCCGGCCTGGACGGAACCGAGCTGGGCCCCGGATCCCTTCCCCCGCCCGAACCGATGAAGGATCCCTTGAGCGGCCAATCGCATCCATTCTACCCTTCGTCGATCACCGGCCGATGGCCAGTGGTTCGTTCCGGCCCCGGGGGGCCGGCCGTGTCGGTCGAATGGCAGGGCTGCGACGACGCCCAATGTTTTTTCCCGGAGCGCATGGAGTGGCGGGCCGGCGACGTCGCTCCTCCGCCGCCTCCCGCGCCGGCGCAGCCGCCCGGGCGCGCGATTCCGAACGACTTTTCGCTGGCGCGGACCAGCGTCGGGTACCAAGGAGAGACGGCGTTTCTGGCGTTTCTCGAGGGCCGAGGCGGAACCGTGGACCTGTTGCGGCGCGGCTGGGTGGTGGCCATCGCCCTGATTCTCGGCGGCGGGCTGTTGCTGAACTTGACCCCCTGCGTGCTGCCGATGATCCCGATCAACCTTGCGATCATCGGCGCAGGCGCCCGCGCCCGTTCGCGCGCCGAGGGGTTTGCGTTGGGGGGGCTCTACGGAGTGGGCATGTGCGTGGCGTACGGGCTGCTGGGGGTGGCCGTCGTCCGGTCTGGCGCCCCCTTCGGCGCACTGAACGCATCGCCTTGGTTCAACGCATCGATCGCCGCGCTGTTTGCCGTGTTGGCGCTGGCCATGTTTGGCGCCATCCCGCTGGATCTCTCGCGGTTTCAAGGCCGGCTGGGCGCGGGCGGTCCCGGCCGCCACCGCTACGCGGGAGTGTTTGCGCTCGGCGCGGTGTCGGCCCTTCTGGCGGGGGCGTGCGTCGCGCCCGTGTTGATCAGCGTCCTGCTGCTGGCGGCCTCGCTCTATCAAAAGGGCCACGCCGTTGCGCTGTTCCTGCCGTTTCTGCTGGGCCTGGGCATGGCTCTGCCCTGGCCGTTCGCCGGGGCCGGTCTGGCCCGGCTACCTCCGCCCGGGCGCTGGATGGACTGGGTCAAGTACGGATTCGGCGTCTTCATCGCGGCCATGGCCCTATACTACGGCCGTCTGGCCTGGGACGGATTCCGCGGGCCGGCCGCGCCGCCAGGGGCCAAGGGAACCGAGGGCAAGGCGAAGTTCGACCACGACCTGCCCGCCGGTGCCGGGCCGGACGCGTGGGCGGTCGTGTTCGACCAAGCGCGCCGGGAAGGACGGCCGGTCTTTGTGGATTTCTGGGCGACCTGGTGCAAGAACTGCGCCGCCATGGAGGCCACCACCTTTCGGCAGCCCGCCATCCGCGCCGCGCTGGCGCGAATGGTAACGGTGCGCTACCAGGCCGAGCGCCCGGCGGAAGAGCCGGCGCGCTCCCTCCTCGCCGAATTCGGCGCACTCGGTCTGCCCACCTTCGCGATTCTCGAACGCCGCACGGAGGGCCGCTGATCCGACGGCTGCCGACTGAAGCCCGCCACAATCCGGACGCGTTCTGCTAGACTGCGTTCATGAGAACCGCGCGGGCCATGTGGGTGGGCATGGCGGTCGCCGTCGCAGTGGCCGCTCACGCCGCCCCAACGAACATCTTGTTCTGTATCGCCGACGACTGGTCGCATTCGCATGCCGGCGCCTACGGTTGCCGTTGAATATCGACACCCGCGTTTGACCGCGTCGCGCGTTCCGGCATCCTGTTCGACCGCTGCTACACCCCGAACGCGAAGTGCGCGCCCTCGCGCGCCTGCATCATCACGGGCCGCCATCCTTGGCAGCTCGGCGCCGCCGCCAACCATGTTCCGTTCTTCCCGGCCGAACTCCCAAGTGTATTCGAAGTATTGGCCCGCCGCGGTTGGCACGTCGGCTACACCGGCAAGGGATGGTCGCCCGGCAACGCCGGCCGTCGGGAGCTCACCGGGCGCGCCTTCAACCGCCGCCAGTCCCCGCCGCCCACCTCCGGCATCAGCTCCCTCGACTACGCTGCCAACTTCGAAGACTTTTTACGCGCTCGTCCCGCCGGCGCGCCGTTCCTCTTCTGGTACGGAGGCCTCGAGCCTCATCGCGGCTACGAGTACGGTTCCGGCCCCCGCCTCACCGGCCGTTCGCCAGTCGACGTGGATCGCGTGCCCGCGTTCTGGCCCGACCACGAGGTCGTCCGCACCGACCTGCTGGACTATGCCCTCGAAGTGGAACATTTCGGCCGCCACCTCGGCCGGATGTTGGACGTGCTCGAACAGCGCGGCGAGTGGTCGAACACCGTCGTCATCGTCACCTCGGACAACGGCATGCCGTTCCCCCGGTGCAAGGGCAACATCTACGAGCTGTCGAACCACATGCCGCTGGCCGTCGCGTGGCCGGCGGGGCTCCGGCAGCCGGGCCGGAGGTCCGCAACGCCGCGCCTATGCACTGGCCCGCCGGCAACCCGTAAACCGGTTATATGAACACCGACGGCGGCGCGACGAAGACCCTGCTTCTCGACGTGCGACGGCGCGATCCCGCCAACGCCGACGCCCAGCGGTTCTGGCAGCTCAACTTTGGACGACGCCCCTCGGAGGAACTCTACGACCTGACCGCCGACCCGGACTGTGTGGTCAATCTCGCCGACCGTCCGGAGACCGCCGCGACGCGGGCAGCGCTGCGCCGGCGCCTGGAAGAGCGACTGGCCGCCGAGGGCGACCTGCGGTCGGCCGGCGGGGCCGGGAGTACGAGGCCCACCCTTACGCCCACCCCGACCACGTTCGCTTCTACGAGCGCTTCATGGCCGGTGAAAAGGTCCGGGCCGGCTGGATCCGACCGACGGACATCGAACACGGATTCTATTCCGCCCCCCCGTCATCCGCGCATTTGCCGCACTCCCCGACGAGGATGGCGTGCGCCTGAGGTGGGACGTGGACGGCCGCGAGCCGACGTGCGCGCCGACGGAGCTGCGGATCGAGCCGGACGTGGGCTTCCTGTCGTCGGACCGCGGAGAGGTCCGCGTGGCGAGCGGGGGGCCGTGGACCCTGATGGCCCTCAACCCCGCCGGCACTAACCGTCAGACCGTCGCCGCCGTGCCCTGACGCGCCGTCCGTTCTTTCCCCCACAAGGCTTCCGCGCTACTCTCCGCCTGTGCGACGCCACGTCCAGACGTTCTTGGCTGTCGCCGGCCTGACGACGCGCGAAATGGTCCGGCAGCCCCTGACCCTGTTGGTGACCGCCTGCGCCGTCGCCGTGGCCGCGCTGCTGCCGCTGCTGACGACCCACACCCTCGACGAGGGCGAAAAGATCATCGCCGACAACGCGCTGGCGCTGCATTTCTTTCTCGGCCTCTTTCTCGCGGCTATGTCGGCCAGCCATGCGATGTCGGCCGAACTGCGCCGCGGGACGGCGGCGGCCGTGCTGGCCAAGCCCGTGGATCGCGCGGTGTTCTTTCTGGCCAAGTACGCCGGGCTGGCCGCCGGCATGGCCATGTATTCGGCGATCCTTGCCCCGGCGACGCTGATGGCGGCCCGAGTCGTCGCGGTGCCGTTTTTCTGGGATTGGCGCGTCGAAATCCCGTTCCTATGCACCGTCCCCCTCGCGCTGCTGGGTGCGGCGGCCGCAAACTTCTTGACGCGCCGCTCGTTCGCCTCGCTGACCTGGTATTTGTTGCTGCTGTTCGTCCTGGGCGCCTTCGTAGCGGGCGGGTGGCAGCCCAAGGAGGGTATCGCACCGGAGCGTTTCGGCGCCTTCTACCTGAGGCCGATGTTCGCCGCGAACGGGCTGATCGCAGTTGCCCTTCTGGTGTTGACCGCGATCGCGCTGGCCGCCTCGACGCGGCTGGAGGCGGTGCCGACGATGGTATTGTCGGCCGGCGTCTTCCTGGTTGGACTGGTGAGCGACCACCTGTTCGCCGGCCGGGCCGATCGGTGGTGGTGGGCGGGCGCGCTTCGCGCCGTTGTGCCGAACTGGCAGCACTTCTGGCTGGCCGACGCCGTGCTGTTGGACGCCCCAGTCCCGCCCTCGTACATCGTCGCCGTCCTCGGGTACGCGGCCGCGTACTTGATTGGCATTCTGGCGGTCGGTATCGTCATGTTCCGCTCGGCGGAAGTGAAGACCTGATGGACGCCACCGCGGAACGCACGGCCCTTGCCGCCGCCGTCGTTTGCGCGGCCGCGGCGGGGATCACCCTGGCGGGCGGTCCACCGGGCCATGCCTCACGGCCTGACGCCGCCGCCGGCGTCCTTCAGGCGTGGGCCGCGCTCGTGGCGCTGGTGGTGGCCCTGCGGGAGTGGTTGGCCGGCGCCGAAAGCGCCGAAGCGGAGGAGGCAGAGGCGCTTCGAAGGCGAGCGGGCACAGGGTTGTTTGCGACCGACGCCGCCCCCTTGCCCTTCTCCGCCGCACGGTCGCGCGCGATCCTTGAGCGCCGGATCGTCCCGCTGGTGGCGCCGCTCTTTGGCACGGTCCTGCTGCTGGCATCCCGGAGGCTCTGGCAGAAACTCCCGCCGCCGCATGAGATCGGCGCCCCCGCCACGGCCGTTACGGACCGCCTCGCCTGGTTCGGCGCCGCTACGTTTGTCCTCCTGATCCTCGCTCGGTACCTTATCGTCGCTTCTCGCGCTCCCTCGCGGGTGCGTCTGCGGGCCGCCGGCGTGGCGGCCGCCGCGGCCGCCGGCGGCGCCGGAGCCGCCTTGGCCAGCGCATTGGCCCTTCGCGCCGGCCTACCCGGGGCCCCTCGCATGATCAGCGCGATGCTGGCTGCCGGTCTGGCCGTGCTCGGCCTGGAACAGTGGGTATTCGCGATTCTGGAACTGTACCGGCCGCGTCGTCCGGAAGACCCGCCTTCCTCCCCTTACGAGAGTCGGCTGGTCCGCCGACTGTGCGATCCGACGGCCTGGCTGCGCACCGCCGCGGAATCGCTGGATTATCAGTTCGGTTTTGCGGTCTCCCGAACATGGGTCGCCGCCTTTCTGGCGCGGACGGTGGCCCCCCTCGCCGTATTGCAGGCCGCCGTGCTCTGGGGCCTGACGTGCCTAGTCGCGCTGGGGCCGGAGGAGCAAGGGTTGCGTGAACGATGGGGACGCCCGGTGGGCGGCCGCAATGGAACGACCCTTGGGCCCGGCCTACACGCGAAATGGCCCTGGCCGATCGAGATCGTCCGCCGCGCCCCGACCCGCCGCCCTCAACGCCTGTTTTTGGGCTTCGATCCGCACGGACCGGAGCCGGCCGACCTGTTGTGGAGCCGACCGCACCACGCACGGGAGGACCGGTTCCTCGCCGCCGTCACGGCGCGGGGGCCGGAGGTCTCCGCCGCATCGGGCGCCGCCCCGGCAAGCATCGTCAATGTCAACCTGCCTGTCGAATACGCAATCACCAATCTCTACGACTATTTGTACAGCGCGGCCGACCCGGCCGCCCTGATCGGGCAAATCGCCCGACGCGTCCTCACTACCGAGATCGCCGGGCGCGACGTATTCGACATCCTCGGCCCGGGGCAGGCCGGGTTCGCCGATGCCCTCTCGCGCCGGCTGGGGGAGGAAGTGGGCCGCCTGCGCTTGGGCGTGGCCATCACGTTCGTCGGCGTCCAGGGCGTCCACCCGCCGGTCGAAGTCGCGGAGGCGTTCGAGTCCGTCGTCGAGGCGATCGAGGAGCGGGAGACCGCCATCCTGTCGGGCCGCGCGCACGCTGCCAGGGTAGTTGCCACGTCGGAGGCGTCGGCGCGGCGGATTGTCCAACTCGCGGAAGCCGCCCGCGACCGGATCCGGACCGTATCGGCGGCCGCCGCCGACAGGTTTCGTTCGCAGAAGGCCGCTCACGACGCCGGGACGCGTGTGTATCCCGGCTTCGTGGCACTGGAGACCCTGCGCCGCGCCCTCGCCGGCCCACGACTGTATGTGGTCGCCGCCACGCCGGAGCGGGAGGTCCTTCATTTGAACCTCGAGCCGAAACTGTCGTCGGTCCTCTGGGACCTAGACGATTTGACCACCAATCGTCCTGGCCCCGCCGCAGCGGGCGCGGGCCGTGGGGAGGGCTCGCGATGACGCAAGTGGACTCCGGTCCCCGTCCAGGCCGCCCGTGGCTGGCCGCATTGGGTGCGGTCGTCGCGGCAGTGCTGATCCTGTCCCAGACGGTCGTCATTGTCCGCGAAGGGGAAGTGGTGGTGCCCACCACGTTCGGCCGAGTGGCCGGAGCGTCTTGGACGTCGCCTGGACCCCGGCTGCGGTGGCCGTGGCCGATCCAGGAAATCCACCGGTTCGACGCGAGGGCACAGACCTTCGAGAGCGGGATGGAACAGACGTTAACGCGCGACGGCCGGCCGGTGGTGATCTCGCTCTTCGCGGTGTGGCGCGTGGCCGACCCCATCCGGTTCCTCGAGCGCGTCGGCGGCCTCGCATCCGCGCGACGGAACCTCAACGGCCTGCTGGCGCACGGCCGGAACACGGTGCTGGGCCGCCACGACTTCGAGGAGTTGCTGAACACCGATCCGGCGCGGTTGAAGCTGGCCGCCATCGAGTCGGAGATCGCGAACGCGACGGCCCGGGAGGCGATGGAACGGTACGGGATTG